>Ga0224559_1000164_pt1 | contig 43943 bp, 35 predicted proteins | sample 714S33034metaG_FD_180676 | JGI IMG/M metagenome (GOLD analysis project Ga0224559, IMG submission 180676) | Peat soil microbial communities from Stordalen Mire, Sweden - 717 S3 30-34 | ecosystem: Environmental > Terrestrial > Soil > Wetlands > Peat | place: Sweden: Norrbotten County, Stordalen... | reverse complement strand
GAGACTTTCCTCCAACATAGCGGGCGTCGTGGTGATGGCGCCGAACGCTGTCTGGATGGTGCTACACGGAACTGTGGTGTCTTGTCCGCCGCACAGAAAGAGCGCCGGTTCGTGCAAGTTTGGTGTGGACGTCGTGCCCGCGATCGTTGCGATCGCGAGGATGTGAGGGTCGGAACCGACCATGCTCGTTGCCACGCCACCTTCCGAGTGCCCGGTCGCGCCGATGTGGGCCGTGTCGAGGTGATGGTAATACGGGCTCGTCGGATCGTCGTTTTGCTGGACGATCCAGTTCATGCCGACGAGCTGCGGACGCAGTCCGGTGCCTGGGTCGACTTGGGAGACGATCGAGCTGAGCGACGCGATCACCACGAAGCCATGCGAGGCGAGCTGATCAAGAATCGTTAGGTAGTCGCCGCAGTAATTTGAAGCCAAGCAGAGCGGGGGATTCGGTTCGGGGTTGTCCGCGTGACCATTTCCCCACAGGATGATAGGGTGACAGTACCCTCCCTGCGAAAGATCGGTTGGCCGATAGACATTGAACCGCTGCTGCGTGCTGCCGTACACGGGATCCGGGGTAGCGCCGACCAGCGGCCCGATGTTCTTGTCGCTCGTAACCTGAAAGGGGCCCGGGGCGGTTGGATCGACGCCTGTGGGCCACGGGTTTCCCGTGCAGTTGCTCGTGAACAACCCACCGCCCGCGCCAGTCGCGCCGCCTGAAGCAGTCGTGCCACCGGATGCGGTGCTGCCACCCGCGCCAGTTACTCCGCCCGAGGTGGTGGCGCCGCCCGAGGTGGTGGCGCCGCCAGAGGTGGTAGTGCCGCCGGAAGTGGTAACACCACCAGACGTCGTCACGCCGCCAGAGGCGGTTACGCCGCCCGTGCTTGTGCTCCCGCCCGAGCTAGTGATGGCACCGAGACCCATGCTCCCGCCGGCGCTTGTCATGCCGCCAAATTGCAAGCCCGAAGCTCCACCTCCGCCCCCAGTACCGTGCACGTCAATCGATCCTCCAATCGGTGCATCGCCGCCGTCCGAGCCGCCGCCGCCAGACGTACCACCGCTGCCGCCGCTGCCACCACTTCCACCTTGTCCGCCTGTGGCGCTCGCGCCGCCGACGCCGGTGCCGATCTCGGATGCCGGCGCGTCGGTCGGCGCATCGACACCGTCAAGCACAAGCGCATCTCCTTGAATGACGTCCAAACCAACACCGTCCGGTTGAACGACAACAGAACCATCCATCGAGGCACCATCGGACGAATGACCATCGGGCGAGGGACCATCAGGCGGGGTGCCAATCGGCGTGTCCGGGGATGGGCTGCCATCTACCGAGGCCCGGCAGCGCCATTCGGTTCCGGTGTTCGTGCACGTGTAGCCGGACGGGCAACCCTTGGCCACGGTACACTTCATCTTGTTCACGTCGGGCTCTGGAAAACAGCCTGTCCAGGCCAGAGCCGAGAGGAGCGCCGCGACCGCAAGGGTCTGTGTGGTTCGGGCACGGGCTCGCACTAGAACCTCCCCCACAACACGGTTCCGGTCATGTCGGGACCGATGGTCGGTACAAGCGCCAACGAGGCCGAGTCTTCGCCCCGCCGCAAACCGAAGTAGTAGAGAACCGCCCCACCGATCAAGCAAGCGGCGCCAGCGCCATAGCCAAGCCAAGCAGCGGTCTTGTACGTATTGCGACTGGAAGCAACGCTCGGGTCGTACTGGCTTTCCAGATCGTTTGCCATGGCGTTGGCCTTCAGATTCAGCACGAGACCGGCGACAAGCCCGGCGCCGCCGACCGCGGCGACCACCGCGCCAGTCGTGCGCAAGCCGGCACCTGCCAGGCCAGGCCTCGATTTGGGCTCTGTCGTCACGATCACCGGCGGCGGCGGTTCCGGCGGCTGGGTGTCGGCGACCTTCTTGGGTACTTCGGGTTTCGCGGCCTCCGCGGGCTTTCCCGCCAGGTACGACTCGCAGGCGGCGATGTGCTTCTCCGTGTCCGCCTTGTCCTCGGGGCGGAGGTTCTTCGTTTTGATCAGGTACTCGCGAAAGCGGCCGATTGCATCTTCATAACGCCGGTTCTGTTCGAGGCAGCGGCCCTGGTTAAATAAGTATGTCGTGTCGTTCGTGTCTATGAACAGATCTGCTAGGATTTCGACGCCACGGACAGGGTCACCGGTCAGGCAGGCCTTCTTGGCGGCGCGCTCTTTGGCTTCCTTGCTCGTCGGAGTTCCGGCCGCTGGCGCGGAGGGCGTCGACGCGGCACCACCTTGCTTCGCAAGGAGGCCCTGACAATCGCCGATGTGCTTTTTCGCATCGGTCTTGTCAGCCTTGCTGATTCGCTTGGCGACCCGCAGGTACTCCTGAAATCTTGAGATGGCGTCCTCGTAGCGGTGGTTCTGCTCGAAACAGCGGCCCTGATTGAATAGGAAGACGGCGTCGGTCGTGCTCACGTAGAGCTCGGACAGGATTTCCACGCCCTTGGCGAAATCGCCCGCTAGACAGGCGGTCTTCGCGGCACGCTCCTTGGCGGCGGTGTCACCGGCATGTGCCACCTGCGCCGCGAAGAGCAGCGAGGCGGCCGGAAGAAGGCATCTCAAACGAATCATGCTTGGTTCTCGATATGGGAATCGGGCCCCATTGTCGTGGCCGGAGGTCACCGTGGCAAGAGTATTTGCGATCCTGCGCTGCGCGATTCTCATGATGCCTGCATGATCCCTGACCGGGGGTAAGAAGAGAAGATGACGACGATCTTCATGTTCTTCTCGCTGCTGTGTCGATCTATGGTCTTCTCGCACGCGTGGATATGGCGAACGCCGGCTCGAACGACATTTCCAAGATCTCCAGCGTCGCCTCTGTCCGTTACGGAAGACTGATCCGCAAAGCGTGGCTGACGGCACAGTGACGTTATGGTTCGCGGTCGAAGGCCGCCATCGTCGAGATGGCGATCCTTACGACGTTGGTGACACCTTTCGCGCCGAGGTTCAACCTTGCTCGCCGAAGCGGCGAAGCCTGATTCGATTCGCGTTGTTGCGGATGGCCTGCTTGCCGAAGGACGCGAGCAGGCTATCGCCGCAGAAGCAACCTGCGCAGCCGCTCCTCCCGCAGGTACAACCCAAGCCAGACCAGTACCCCGAATAGGACTGGAAAGAGGAAGGGATGTCCGGGGGCATTCATGCGCACCATGGAGTCGGTCGCACCGCCAAGCCATCCGGTGAGCAGGACCGCGCCAAGAACTGCGGTGCGCGGGATGACGTAGAGGGCGGTGCAGGCAAGCAGGGTGATTCCCAACGGCACCGTGACGCCGGCTGGATATCCACCAGAGGCCATGGCCTGCACGACGTGGCCTTCCCGGATCACTTTCGTCACACCGTCAAAGACCAGGAACAACACACAAATGGCGCTGATGCTGCGACCGATCCAGATGGCCTTTCGTGAACCACTGCCGACGTCTGCATTGGATGCCATGACCACTCCTCTGTCACGCGGCTCACTGCCCGAGTCTTGCCCCGGCCGCCTGGACCTCCGGGGGAAACTCGCTCATCTCCTGGACCTGCCGGACCTCGATAATCTCGTCGTCGCCCATCGGGGCGCGCGCTGCCCATTGCAGAGCCTCCTCCCGCGACTTGACCTTGATCATCCAATAGCCGCCGATCGTCTCCTTCGCGTCGGCGAAGGGTCCGTCGGCCACTTTGGCCTTCCCGTGGGAAAAGGTGACTCGTGCGCCGGTGGCGGGCGGATGCAGCCCGTCCAGCGCGAGCAGTATCCCGGCGCTCTGGAGACTCTCGTTGTACTTCATCATCTCTTCGATCTTCTTGGGATCGGGCATCGTGCCCGGCGCGGCCTTCTCGTATCCCTTGGGAATGACCAGCATCATGAAACGCATGTTCTACCTCCGTACAGTCTTTGATGAATCGGATCAAGGCCGGGTTACTCCTCCTTGCGCACAATCGTTGCCGCATAGTCCGTCTCATATAGGGAAGGAGATCATCGTGGCTGCGAAGATTCCTGACGGTGTTTCGATGCGGACGGGCTGGCCAAGTCGCGCCTCGATTGTCACCACGCGGCGACGCGGGCGCGGCGAGGCTCGCGGTGTGCGACGCCAAGTGGGACGCGACCGTGGCGGCGTTCGGCCGTGCCGTGGTCGATGCCTCGGGCGGCCGCCGCGATCGACCTCCATACACGCACTTCTTCGACAAGACCAGGCCGTCGGCTGGGATTCGATCGTCTTCCAGCGATGGCAAAGACGTACCATTGATGGTACAAGTACTCAAGGAGCATCTCATGACGTCACTGAGCGCAAGCCGAGCGCGAGCCAATCTGTTCAAGTTGATGGAACAGACGGCTGACTCGCACGAACCCATCCAGATTATTGGCCGCCGTCGCAGCGCCGTGCTCGTCAGTGAAGAGGACTGGCGCGCCGTGCAGGAGACCTTGTACCTGTTGTCGATTCCCGGCATGCGCGAATCCATCCGCGAAGGTCTCAAAACGCCACTCTCAAAGACCAGCAAGACGCTCAGATGGTGAGCTGGTCGCTGGTTTTCGTGAAGCAGTCCCAGAAGGATGCCAAGAAGCTGACCGCTGCCGGCTTGCGGCCGAAGGCGGAGGCCCTGCTGGCCCTGCTTGCCGAAGATCCCTTTCGGAGTCCGCCGCCTTTCGAGAAGCTCGTTGGCGATCTGGATGGAGCCTATTCCCGTCGTATCAACATTCAGCACCGGATTGTCTATCAGGTTCTCAAGCGTGAACGCGTGGTGAAGGTGCTGCGGCTTTGGACGCACTACGAGTAGTTGCCGTCGGCCGACCGGGGAGCAATGCGGAGCTCGCGGACAGCGGCGCCGTGCAGACACAAAAAATCAGCGCGGGCGAAGGACAAGGTGACGTCGTCGGGCTCGTCGACGTAGGCGCGAGCCGCGGGGCTGTTGTCGGGTTGGTAGCCGAGCTTCTCGAACAGGCGTAGCGAACCGCGGTTGGCGGGAATGATGGAAACGTAGATGCATTCGAGGTGGAGCGCTTCGAAGGCCAGGGCGTGTAGCATGAGCGCGAAGCGCGTGCCGAAGCCGCGGCCCTGGACGTTGCGCTCGCCGATCATGATGGCGAACTCGGCGGTGCGCGTGGCCGCGTCGAGGTGGCGCAGATCCGCGTCGCCCATCAGCCGGCCTTCCGCGTAGAGAAGGAAATTGCGCCCACCTTCTTCCCACACGCCGTCGAAGTGCTCGATCACGTCGTGGGGATCCAGCTCCGCGTCGTTGGTCATCATCGAGCGGTTGTGGGTTTCATTGTACCAGGCCGACAGGCTGGCGGCGGCGGCCTCGACTTCGGCCCGCGTGGGCTCACGGGCGTCGAGCCGCCCATCCGGGCCATCCCAGGACACCGACCAGCGTTCCGCGTGCGACATGGCCGCACGCTACCGCGCACCACGGACCTTCGCCAGCCTGTCATCCAGGCGTTGACGGGATGTCGAGCGTACTTCGTTCAAGGCCTCCACAAGTTGCGATGGAGAATCCACCAGAACGTCGAATCCCAGCTCCGCCAGCTCCTTGCGCGGGTGGGCGCCCCAGGTGACGCCGATGGCCCGGACGCCCGCCGCTCGCGCCGTCTGGAGATCGGTCCGGCTGTCTCCCACGTACGCCGCCTGGGAAGGCTCACAACCGGCCCTCCGCAGAAGCGCAAGCAGTCCCCGAGGATCTGGCTTGGGTGCGGGCATTTCGTCCGCTCCCACCAGCCCGATAAAGCGCGAAGCCACTCCCAGGCGCTCGAGAATGGAGCGAATGAAGATGCCCGCGCTGTTGCTCAATACCGCCTGGGACATTCCGAGGCGCCCGATCGCCGCGAGCATTTCCTCGATGCCTGGGTAGAGGAGCGCCAAGTTCGAGCTGCGCATCGCCAGTTCACCAAACAGGCGAGCCATGTCGTCCTGGATGCGCGGATCCGCGATCCCGGCGAGCAATCCAAGGCGAGGCGCCGTGGGATGGATCATGCCCGCCACGATCTCCGGCGCCAACTTCGGGTCCTTGCCGAAGGCGGCCAGGACCTGATTGGAGGCTTGCACCACCACCGCCAGGGAATCCACCAAGGTTCCATCGTGATCGAACACAACACAGCCTTTCACTTTTTGCCTCATCTTGGTCATTCCGGTGTTCTAGCCCGCATTATTCATGAGCGGCACCAAGTTGATGTCCCTGCGGGCTAGGCAAACGCGTGCGGAGCCTGCTGGCTTCGCCAGCAGCGCAGTGTCGCGGGAGGGTTTGGGAACCCTTTCAGGGTTCCCATTACAATCGTGCAGCGCAGTTAAGGTTCTCTAACGACGCTGGTGACCAGAGAACCGCGGGCGGTATGATAGCCGCCATGGCGCGCGAGCATCGTGGTTGGTCACGCATCGAAGCCGAGGCACGGCATGCTTTCTCTGGCGACGGGCGCTTTCCGCTGCCCGCCTATTCCGAGTTGATGCCGCCGCCATGGGTGGGCATCAAGCCGTACCAGCCGCACCGGCGCAGTGCCGCGGCGACGGCCATGACCACCGTCGAGGATGCCCTCGACGTGACCGAATACGAGCAAGCACAGGAGCTTGTGCCCGGCCTGGCGCACGTGGCCGCGCGCGTGCTGGTCGAGCTCTGCAAGCTGCAATCCGGAGCGGCCCACGGTTTGTCGCGCACCCTGCTCGCCGACAACTCGGCCTGGCCGGCCGAGCTGGCCGAAGCCGCTGCGCAGGGGCGCCTGGCGGATCGCGAGATTGCCATCGCGCTGCCGCTGGCCCTGTCGCGCACCCAAGACGACAAGGGCAATGTTCGTTGGACCTTGTTCGGCGCGAGTCACGATGGCGCCGCGGCGGCTTTCTGGGGCAGTTTTGGCGACGAGGATCAAGAACGCTTCGCGCGCGTGCTGGCGTGGATGACCGGGACCGCGACGCCTCTCGCGCGGACGCGCGTGCTGGCCGCGCCGACGGAGATTCCGGGATTCCTTCATCCGCTACTGCTCGACGAGGCGGCGCCGTTGCCGGATGGGGTTGCGACGGTGGTGACTTTCCGGACATTTTCCACGCTGCCGCCGTCCTTGCGGCAAGCCTGCCTGGAAGGCAGAGTGCGCTTGCTGCCCTCGCCGTCGAGCCTGGTCTTTCACGAGCACCCGCGCTACCGCAAGCTGGCGGCGAGCCTGCCGCGTGCGACGCAGATCGCTCTTCTGCATCTCTTCCCGCACATTGAGGGCGGATGCGCTCTGCGTATTCCGCAATCAGGCTGGCTGGACGAAGTGGATCCGGGGCAACCGACGCAATCGGCGCACGGGCATCGCATGGTGCAGGGGATTTCGCGTACCCACCGCTGGCAACGCACCACGCGCGCTCCGCAGTCGGGCGGCGATGGTTCCTTCACGGATCCGGTCAGCGTGGTTCTCTTTTCCACCAATCCCGACGACCTGGGCCTCTACGGCAAGCCCATGGCCCGCAATGTCCAGATCTGGCGCGAGAGCTACGAGCTGCTTCTCGACGGACCGCGCGCCAGCGCCATCGAGATCGAACGGGCTTCGCGCATTCTCGACGAGGGCGGGCGCTTTGGCTTCCGCTTCCTGTTTCCGCCCATGCGCGCTGGCCGCCGCGAACTCTTCTGGCACTTGCCGCTCGTCGCGCGCCTCGTTCCCGGGGCGCATGCAGTCGAGGTCTTGGTCGCCGATGCTCCACTCGGCTACGTTTCCGCCGAACCGCTGCCCGAGGACGCGCACCTCGATCCGATTCACCTGGCGCCGCGTCTGTTGCGGCGGCCGGGGCACGAGGAGGCAGCTAACGTGTTTCAACACGAGCAGGGCCACCAGCGCCTCGACACCTGCCAAAACCTGCGCCGCCTGCTGGAGTTTCGCGAGTACCTGCGAACCAAGCTCGATCCCGCGCTGGCGCGGGCGCTGTTGCGTGCGGCCCGCGGGGTGAGTATCGAAGATTGGCGAAAGCGCTTGCCTGAGCTCGCCAGCGATCATGCGGCTGGCGAACGGGCCGCGGCCCTGGTGGGCGAGCTTCTGGGCGCGGAAACCGGGGCGGGTTCGCCGCTGACTCTAGAAGCGAGCGCGACGCGCGCCTTCGAGGAACAGATCTGGCGCACCATCGCCGAACTTTCCGAGGGCGATCTGCGCATGCGGGACAACGCCGACCCCGTGGTGACGAACCGGGGCAAAACCGGCGGCGAAGCGGTACGAAAAGCTTCGCTGCATGTAGGAGCGCGGCGCGATCTGGAGCGCGCCGGCGATGTTTTGCACGAGCGCCACCAGGCTCTCATCGCAAAGCATGGCATGACCGGTCGGGCGGTCGTGCTCGATCACGCCTTTCGCTGGCAGACCGAGTTCGACATGTCTTGGTCCGACGCCTGGGTAAAGAACCAACTGCGCCAGGCGCAGGAGCGCAACGTCGTGGTCATGATTCCCGGTCGTGAGCGCGGCGAGGCGGTGATCATGGCGGATCACTACGACACCGCGTACATGGAGGACGTCTACGAGGCCGACCGCGGCGGTGACGGCTTGCGGGCCGCGGCGGCGGGGGCTGACGATAATGCCTCGGCCACCTCGGCGCTGTTGGCCGCCGCCGATCTTCTGCTGCCGCTGTCGCGCGCGGGGAAACTGCGGCGGGATGTCTGGCTGGTCCATCTGACCGGCGAGGAGTTCCCGTCCGACTGTCTGGGAGCGCGGGCCCTGGCGCGGGCCCTGGTCGAGCGCAACCTGCGCTTCGCCGCCGAGGATGGCGCCATCGTCGATGTTTCACGCGTGCGTGCCGAGGGCGTGTTCGTGCTGGACATGATTGGCCACAACAATCCGCGCGACCGCGACGTGTTTCAAATTGCCTCGGGCGAAGGCGCTGGTTCGGCGCGCTTGGCCCAGGCGGCGCACCTGGCGAATCGTCGCTGGAACGCGCTGGTGGACGAACGCAACCTTCTCCCCGACCGGGCCGGCCTTGGCCGCGCCGAACGGCGCGAGGACGGCAAGCACGTGCCGCCGCCCTTCGCGCATCTGCCATTACGGGGCGAAATTCGCACCGAGTGGGAGCCGCGCTCGGCGCTCTACAACACCGACGGCCAGATCTTCTCGGACGTTGGCGTGCCCGTGGTGCTCTTCATGGAGAACTACGATATCAGTCGCAGCGGCTACCACGACACGCACGACACCATGAAGAACATCGATCTGGACTACGCCGCCGCGCTCACCGCCATTGCCATCGAGGCCGTGGCGATCATGGCCTGCGCGTGAGGGGTTGGCTACGGCGTGTCGGCCAGGCCGCCGGACGTGCAATATAGGACCACGGGTTTTCTCAGGGATTCGTCTTCAGGCCGGCATAGGCCGGCTCGAGGCCAGCGGCGCTGACGATGGTCTGCGCGTCCGCGGGAAAAGTGTCTCCACTGATGGCGATGTTGCCCGAGACCGTGTTGCCTGGCCCGTTAACTCCTGGGCTGGCGGAGCTGCCCCAGTTATTGGTGAACGTGATATGGCCCGTATTGTTTGAGGCATTCGCGTTTGCGGTCACGTAGGCGCCGAAGTTCGCGTACACGTTCTTCGTCTCCGTGATGTAGGCAGAGCCTTCGTCGTTGTACTCGCCCCAGAAGGTACCGGAAAGTCCGGACCCCTTGCCCTCGCAGTAGTTCTGCGTGACCACCGTCCCATGTTGAAAGCCCAGGTTGTAGTGACATCCACCATCGTTCATCTGGAGCATACCGAGATGGATGTAGTTGGCGTTGATGGTGTTGTTCTTGCCCGTGGTCGGGTTCGCGTACGAGGGCTGGTATTGGTAAAGGTTCCCTGTGTTGCGCGTCTTGTAGTCAGCGTTGCCGCCCTCGTCGTTGGTGCCCCACCCGTAACCGCTGTTGATCCCCGAATACGGCACGTTGTAGACCTCGTTGTGCGACACGGTGACGTTCGTCGTATAGGTGAACATGATGCCGGCGAAGTCCCGGTAGTCGATCCCGATGTCGTGGACGAGGTTGTCCTTGATGGTGATGTTCTGGTCGATGAGCTTCGACCCCAGATCGCTCGACGTGCATACCTTGTCGCCACACGGGTGATGTGCCCACGCCCGGACCCCCCCGATCAAGATGCCGCCGCCAGCGATCTGCGAGAACACGCAGCCCGTGACGCTGACCCCACTCGCCCCGAGCCCCACGCCTGTCGCGTGTGCGTTGGCGTCGTTGCCGATCCCAAGCCCGACACTGCCGAGAGCCGTGAACTTGTCGCCTACGAACGAAATGTTGTACGCGTTTGACACTTGCACCGCGCTCGCCATCTGGCTCCAGTGCGGCCGCACCGACTCGAACACGGGCGATTTGCCGCCGCCCGGGTAGTCCGACCTGGGCCCGACGAGGTACCCGCCCGTCTGCTGGTCGTTGAATCCGCTGGTCGAGTTCGGCTCCAGCCAGCTCGTGTACGAGAACGTCAGGCCGCTGAAGGTCAGATCATGCGCCGGCTGCGCGTAGGGGTCGCCGCCGGCTGGGGCAGCGTACGGTACGGCCACGGTTGGGTCGGTGCCGGTTGGCTGGACGCAGTCCGCCCCGCCGGCTGGCGTGCCGGCGGGGCAAGCGCCTCCCACCGCGAGGAGCAATTGCAACTGAGGCAGCTCGACGTCGGCCGTGCTCATGTCCTGGCCGGAGAGCGGAATATAGTAGAGGGCACCAGCCGTCGTGTCCTGGTACCACTCCCCGGGCTGATCGAGCAGCGAGTAATCGTTCTCGATGTACATGGGGCCCGACCGATAGGGGCCGTTGCACATCGCACCGCCTGTCGGACACTTGATCACGTCCCAGCCCCAGGTGTTCCCCTCCCAGGCAGGCTGCACCATGGTCACCGTGCCGTTCGCAACGCTTTGGATCGGCACGTATCGATCCGTCCAGGATCCGATGGCGTGCAACTCCGCGCGTCCTGGTTGTTGTAGGGTGTTCAAGAAGCTCAAGCTGCTGTTGGTGAACGACCAGCCGTTGGTTTGCATGTTCATGTCGTCGCGGCTAATCGAACTCGAACGCGCGCGGGTGGCGATCTTGCCGTCGACATAGAGCTGTCGCGTCACGAAGCTGCTAGGCGCGGTGGCCTTCCAGATCTTCTTGCCGGTGTCGCTCAGTGCCCATCCCGTGATCTTCTTCGCGCCCGAAATCACCGGGTGAGCAGAGGCCGCGGCTTGCCAGGTTACCGTGGGGCCATTGGCTCCCGCGCCGGCCGCTGCGGACGGCGAGTCGGCCGCGGTGAAGACCAGAGGCGCCGTCAGGGTGTACACCCCATCGGCGAGTTCGACGATGATGTTGCTTTGCATCGTCTTGACGGCGGCCTGCACGGCCGTCTGCGCTTGCGTGATCGAGCAGGGTGATGACTGCGAGCAGGCCGTACCTGTTCCGGTCGGCGCGACATAGTAGTGACCGCTCGCGCCGCTCGAGCCAGTCGTGCCACCACCGCCCGAAGCACCGCCGTTGCCCGTGGCGCCGCCAACTGCCGTAGCTCCACCGCCGCCCGAAGCGCCGCCACTCGCCGTGGCGCCACCACTGGCCGCGGCACCGCCCGCGGCGGAAACGCCACCACTGCCCGTCGCGCCGCCGACGTGAGAAGCGCCGCCCGACGACGTCACGCCCCCGTTGCCAGCCCCGCCCAAGCCGGAATTCCCGCCACCGTTTGAGATGCCGCCGCTTCCACCGCCTGAGCCAACCGTGCCCCCGGTCCCAGTCCCGCCACCGGCGCCACCGCCGCCGCAGCCCAGAAGCACGAGAAAGATGGTCGAACCGGTTACGACTGCTGTCGATCGCATGACTGTTCTCCTTGGTGCAGAAGACTACGCCCGATCACTACTGTCCGCGAGAGGTCGTTTGTGCACAGCCCCCAAACCCGGGACCGCAGAATATGGTGCGAAACCGGGAAACCGGGAAATTGGGAAATTGGATCGATGGCGTCGGCCTTGCTCGATGCGTCCTTTGAGACACAGAAGCTCGCGCGCCGAGCCTGAAACATTTTCCGCCCCACCGAGGCCGATCTAGCCGAGACTGAGGCGTCTTCCCCGAGCGACCTTGTGAAACTCGCCCTAGTTTTTCCCCCCGCGTGCGATCCCACGGCGCCGTATCCCTCCGTGCCCGCGCTGGCGGGATTTCTGCGCCCGCACGGTATCGAGGTTCTGTCCACGGATGCCAACCTGGATGGTTTTCTCTCGCTGCTGCGTCGCGAGTCATTGTCCCGAATGGCCGAGAAGGTCGAGCGGCGCCTGGCCAATCTGCGACGTCGGCGCTCGCTCGATCATCAGGCGCAACTCGATTTGCTTGCGCTGGGACGCGTGCGTGGGGAGGCGAGGATGGTGCCAGGCGGAATCCGTGAGGCGTTGGCGATCTTGCGCCGGTCCGAGCGTTTCTTCGATCCTGGGATGTACGCCGACGCGGTGGCCACGGTGGGCGCGGCCTTGCGGCTGATTTCGGCGGCGCACGCGCCGTTGCACCTCGACTTCACGGCCTACCGAACGCCTTTCGCGCTGACCACGGTCGAAGAGATGGCGCGCGATGCAGAGCCCGAGCGCGATCCTTTCGACGCCTACCTCGCGCGCGAACTGGTGCCGCATCTGCGTCGCGCGGGCGTGGATGCCATCGGCCTTTCAGTGTGTTTCCCGGGCCAGATGGTCCCGGCGTATTCATTTGCGCTCAAGCTCAAGCGGGCTTTTCCCGAAGCCCATCTGGTCGCCGGCGGTCCGGCCATCACGCAGGTGCTGCTGCGACTGCACGGCCCGGCGCTTCGGCAGGCGTTGGGGCCGTTCGACAGTGCCGTGGTTTTCGAGGGCGAGCACACCTTGCGCTCGCTCTGTCGCGCCCTGGCCGACGGGCGCAGGAGCGCGCGTGAATTGGCCCACATTCCCAACCTGGTGCTGCCCGATGCTTCGACGGGCGCAGGCTACCTACCTGGTCCGCCCGCCGTCGATCTGCGCAGCCTGCCCGCGCCTGACTTCGACGGGATGCCACTCGATCGCTATCTGTCGCCTCAGTTGCTGCTACCCTACGATCCCACGCGCGGCTGTTACTGGGGCCGCTGTGCTTTCTGCCACTACGGCCTCACCGCAGCGGGCACGGCACGCTACCGCGAACGTGCAGTCGAAACGGTGGTCGAGCACCTGGGTGCGCTGTCGAGCCGTCACAACACACGCTTTTTCTATTTGTCGCAGGATTCTGTCGCACCGAAGACCTTGGGGCGGCTGGCCGATGCGCTGGCGGCAAGTGGGCTTGATCTGCGCTGGGGTACCGATTTGCGGCCCGAGGCACAGCTCTCGCGCGAGCTTTGTGCGCGATTGCGGCGGGGCGGGGCCGTGGCATGCAGCCTGGGCGCGGAGTCGGCGAGCCCGCGCGTCTTGCACCTCATTGACAAGGGCATTACGCCCAAGGTGGCGGGCAAGGCGATCCGCAATCTGGCCCGGGCGGGAATCGCCGCCGAGGTCATGTACTTCACCGACTTTCCCAGCGAAACTTTCGACGAGGCCATGGCGACGCTCGCGTTCTTGCAAAACCGTGCTCCGCACATTGCGGCCTTCATCGTCGGGCAGTTCGAGTTGACCCACGGCTCACGCGTGGCGCGGGAGCCGGCGCGCTTCGGTCTGCGCGAGATCTGGACCGTGCAAGGCGATGCCCTGGGCACGGCGCTGTTCTTCGCCGAACGAAAGCCGAGCAAGCGCCACCGCGAGCGCGTTCGGTTGGAGCAAGCGCTGGAGCGACTGGCCTCGGGCTGGTTTCTGCGCAGTTATCCCTGGGCGGGTTCGTTGTCCACCGCCCACACCATCTTCTACTATGATCGCTTCGGCAGCGGCGTCTTCCGGGATCTGGCGCGTCAGGCGCCCGGTCGACTTCTGGGCGCGATGCCGGCGAGGCAGATCTCGCGCATGGACCTGGCCATGCTTGCCCTTGCCGAGGAGAACGAAGCCAAGATCTGGCATGAGCTGACCCACGTGCGCCGTCGGATCTCGCGCCAAGCCTACGACGAGCTTGCCGCGCAACTGCCGCACGTTCGCTATCTGCGTCGTGCCTGAAGCACGCGCGGCGGATCGTACCAGGGGTCGCGACGTGCCGGCTCGCGTCCTAGAATTTCCCGACCATGGTGCACGGCGGTCACTTGGTAGGCATCGCCCAATGCTGCCTGCACCGTGGCTGCGAAGTCCTCGTACCCGCGATACGCTTTGTCGTTGCACAAGAGCACCATGGCCGCGGGTTCCATGGCGGCAATGGCTTCCAGGAGTTCGGGCCAAAACTTGCGCAGGACGCGGCTATCGCCCCTGCCGACTCCGAAGGCCGGAGGATCCGCGATCACGAGGTCGAAATGCTCAGCCGCTCCGCGATCGGCGCGGCGGCGCCACCGTCGCAAGAAAGTCTGCGCGGTATCGGGGATCACCCGGAAATCGGTGCCGTTCAGCGCGGCGTTGCGCCGTCCCCAGCTTAGGTAGCTCCGCTCGGGATCCACGTTGACCACGTCGCGCGCGCCACCCGCCCGCGCTGCGACCCCAAAACCACAGGCGTAGGAAAAGAGGTTGAGCACCAATCCCCCGCTGGCAAGCGCCCGCACCCGGCCGCGCGCCGCCCGCCCGTCGAGAAAGAGCCCGAAGTCGTGTTTGGGGTCGGTGCGGATCTCGAAGCGCAGCCCGTCTTCGAGGGCCAGGATCTGCTCGGGCGCTGGGATTCCTGCCCAGCGCAGTCGCAATGTCCGGTCTCCCTCCGTCGCTCGCCAACGCAGCAGGATTGAACATCCGGGGAACGCCTCCGCAAGGGCGGCCATGCGCGCCTCGCCCGGCCCAGCAGGATCGTAGTCCGTGCCGACGACCAGTCGCCCGAAGCGGTCGACGATCAGTCCGGGTAGGCCGTCCGCCGCGCCGGCGGCCACCCGAACACAGGCATCTTCTGGCTGCAAGAGGTCGCCCCGGTACGCAATCGCGTCCGACAAAATCCGGTCCATCCGTCTAGTGTCTGCCGAGCAGCCACTTTGGCCAACTCGCTCCGCGTCAGCGGCTGGCTAACTTTTAGCGCACTTCCTGTGTTGGGTCAGGTATAGTCCATACCTGTCATGAAGTTTGTCGCGTCAAGGGTCATGTGTTATTCCCGCGCGCTCTGCACGTTAGGTGCCCTGGCAGCGGGCTTTGGGTGGTCCTATTACGCCCAGGCCGCACTTGGCGAAGACGCGGACTCGGTCACTGCGGACCAAGTTCGCCTTCAGGCCAAATTGCAGCTCGTGCGAAATGAAAACCATACCATTCACGAATTACAGTTGCCCACTGGCGGCAAGGTGCGCCAGTTCGTTGGCGACACGGGAAAAGTATTCGCGGTTTCCTGGTCGGGCGATTGGCGTCCCGATCTGCGCGCGCTTATGGGCAAGCACTACGATCGCTACCTTGCGGCGATGAAGGACAGACCCAAAGGGCACGGCCCGGTTCGTATTGAGATACCCGGCTTGGTTGTGGTCATGGGCGGCCACCAGCGCGCGTTCTTTGGGCACGCTTATCTCACCGACCTTGTGCCACAAGGTTTCCACCCTGAAGACATTCGCTGAGGGAACGCTGAGGGAATAATGATGCGCAGACTGCTTCCTGTTGCAATGGCCTCCGTATTGCTTCTCAACTGCGATAACGGCGGACAAGTCCGACCCGGCGCTGGCGGGGCTGGTGGAGGGCAAGCATCGAATGGCGGTGCGGGCGGATCGGGAAGTGGCGGCAACGGCGCGGGCGGGGCCAGTAACAAAGGCGGTTCGACGGGTTCCGGCGGTTTCACGGGCACGGGCGGCACGAACAGTGTCGGCGGCTCATCGGGCACGGGCGGTGGAATGGGCACGGGGGGCGGTTCGGCGGGATCGGGCGGCGCGACGGGGAGCGGAGGCAACCATTCGGGGGGCGCGACCGGTTCCGGGGGCGCTTCGGGTACCGGCGGCGTGACAGGCGCGGGCGGGACAACAGGAGGAAGCGGCGGAAGCAGTGGTTCCGGCGGTTCGTCGGGGAACGAAGCCAATACCGTTCAGGCGGTCGTCGATCAGGGACCGCAGAACATCGGCTACATCAACGGCTTGTTTGTAACGGTGAACCTGTGCGTACCGGGCACAGCCACTTGCCAATCCATCGACCACATCCTTGTCGACACCGGTTCGTCCGGCTTGCGTGTGCTCGAAAGCGCGATCACCTTGTCTTTGCCTTCCGTCAAGAACACCTCGGGCAACCCGCTAGGGTCGTGCACGCAGTTCGTGGATGGGACCGCCTGGGGGCCGATCCTCAGCGCCGATGTCAAGATCAACAGCGAGACCGCAGCCGCGATCTCGCTCCAAGCCATTGGAGAAAAGGCCTACCCCATGCCGACCGGCGGTGCGTGCGCAAGCGGCCCGGCCATCACCGACCTCCAATCGTTAATGGCGAATGGAATCGTTGGCGTGGGCATCTACCAGCAAGACTGCGGCGATTCTTGCACGCAGACAAGCCGCAACCCGGGAGTTTACTTCGCCTGCACATCCAACAAAGCCGGCGGCTGCAAAGCGACGGCCGTTCCCCTTGCTTCCCAGGTCTGGAACCCCATCGTGAAGTTCCCGGTCGACAACAATGGCATCGTCATTCAATTGCCCAGCGTGCCAGCGAACGGAGCGGCTTCGACGACGGGCAAGTTGATATTCGGCATCGGCACGCAACCGAACAACGGCCTGGGCAGCGCGACGGTGATTACGCCCATCGACGCCTACGGCAACATCGGAACCACCTTTCCGGTCGGTGGCACCAAATACACCGGATTCGTGGACAGCGGCACGAATACATACACCTTTCTCGACTCGGCCACCTCCGGCCTGGCTTTGTGCAGTTCGGCCGGGATGTCCTCATTCTACTGTCCCTCGACCACGAAGAGCCTCAGCGCCACGATTTTTGGCGGGAACAACGCCAGCACGCTCGTCAATTTCAGCATCGGCAACCCCGGCCGGATCGGTGCGAGCATTGCCGCCCTTGGCACTCTCGGGGCGGAGATGCCGGGTTTCCCCTCCTCGGGAACAACGAGCATCCCTGATTTCCTTTGGGGTCTTCCCTTTTTCTACGGCCGGACGGTTTTCACGGCCATCGAGAAGCAAGACACGCCTGGCGGCCAGGGTCCGTACGTCGCGTTCTAGCCCGTGCCCCGTCACATATCTGGCAGCTTCGGTCAGGATCCTGGTTTCGAGCTTGGGAAGAGACCGAACGTGGTAGCCGCCCCCCAAATAGTGTAAGCGGCATCGCGCTTTGCGAAAGTGTCAAGATCGGACACGAGCCGGGGCACGTCACTTGCTTAGGGAGAGAACATCCTGAACGAGGGGTTGTTCAATGAAGTCGGTCGCTCTTCTGCACACTGCTCCATCTTCCAGTTTCGGCTTGGATGCATCTGGCCAGGAGGCGCATCGTCCCGCCTCCAAGATCAACGTTGCTGCCCTACTCCGCGAGAACGCCGAGTTGCGACAAACGCTGGCCTCCATGCAGGCGTTGCACGAACTCGCCTACCGGGACGCGCTCACCGGCCTTTGGAATCGGCGCTACTTCGAGGAGCGCATGACCGAAGAGCTTGCCCGCGCGCGACGCGACCCCGGCAGTCCATTCACGCTGGTGGTTGTGGATCTCAACAATATGAAGCAAATCAACGACCGACACGGCCACGAAGCGGGTGATCGCGTGCTCAAGTGGATTGCGCGTTTTCTGAGCGAGCACCTGCGCGCGTACGACATCACGTTTCGTCTGGGCGGCGACGAGTTCGCGCTGCTTTTGCCCAGCACACGGGCTGAAGACGCCGCTCACCTGATCGCGCGATTGCGCCGTGAGCTCGCGGTCGCCAATACTTGCCGCGACATTCCCGTGGGCCTGAGCTTCGGCGCGGCCACCTATGTCGAGGACGACGCCACCGACATGGCCATCTTCGTGCGCGCCGATGAAGCCATGTACGAGGACAAGCGCCGCCAAAGGAGCGCCGCCTAGATCGGGAGCCAGCGATGGATTGGTCAGCGACCGGCGCGGCGGGCGACTTGCGGTGCATTTTGGGGGATCTGGTCGATCCAACCCGCTTTGGAATCGGGAAAGGCGTCGGCGTAGGGGACATACGGTTTCACGTCGAGGATCGGCGTGCCGTCGATCAGATCGATACCGCGCACGAACAGCCGGCAGCCCTCGATGCGTAGCAAACGAACCGCGGACAAGCCGAGTGGATTGGGGCGGTCAGGCGATCGCGTGGCGAACAGGCTTCGCCGTTCGCGCGTGCCGCGCGGTGGACGCACGATCGGTGCCCAGGTGCCGCCGCGATGGAGCCAGCTCAGCACCCAGATGCGTTCCACGCCGATCAGATCCGCGAAGGCGGCGGCGGGAATGCGGTCCCCATCCATTTCCAGCACGGCCTCTGCGTCCGAATCGACCGCCGCCGCTTGTTGGGGCGTGCCGAAGCGCCGCTGGTATGGCGACGAAACCCAGCCAATGGGTTGCAGGGAAAAGGGACCACTCGGTCGTTCGGCATTCGAGGACGCAGACATGCGCCAACTCTAGCCGCTCCGCCGCGGGCGAGAAAGCGACTTGGAGGACGGCAGACTTCAGGACAGGAGAGGAGAAGGTGGCCTCGGCTTGTGCAAGGAAGTCGGTCCGCCGACATGCAATCTGCAACCCTCGGATTTGGAATCGTGTGTGGCCGCGGCCTTTTCGGCCTGGCATCCTGAATGCACTACACCCGGCTGCCATGGCACTGCCACTGCAAGCCAAACCGGGTCAGACCCTCGACAAACGATTTCTGCTCACCGAGGAAATCGGACGCGGTGGCATGTCGACGATATTCAAGGCACAGGATCTACAAAACCATGAACAGCCCGTGGTGGTCAAGGTTCCCCTTCCCGCTTATTCCAGCGGCGTGGGCGCCTGGTCGATGTTCCAGCGCGAAGCGGAAATTGTCCGCCAACTCGACCACCCTTTCATCCTGAAGTTCCTGCCGCTTGATGCGAACGCACGGCGCTCGTACGTGGTGATGGACTACGTGCCTGGCCGCACGTTGGCCGATCGAATCGCCGAACAGTCGCCTTTGCCGGAAAGCGAGGCACTGTCCATCGCCAGTCAGGTCTGCGATGCGATCGAGTACATCCACCAGCATGGGGTCGTGCACTACGATCTGAAGCCCGCCAACGTGATGTTGTGCCCGGATGGAACCATCCGGCTTATCGATTTCGGGCTGGCTCATACCGCCATCACGACCCGCTTCAGTCTGTCTGGCGGAGTGCCTCCAATAGGTTCGTCGGACTACGTCGCCCCCGAGCAGATCAAACGCAAACGCGGGCGGGCAAGCGTGGACATTTACGGCGCCGGCACCATGCTCTACGAAATGCTGACCGGACAGCCACCCTTTCCCGGTGACGATCCTTTCGTCGTGGCAAGTTCCCGGCTGCTCGGCGATCCACCCGCGCCTCGCACCGTGAACCCCAAGATCTCTCGGCAGACCGAGGAAATCGTCTTAAGGGCGCTGCGGCGGGATCCAGCCGAGCGCTATCCCAGCGCCGCGGCGATGAAGGCGGACATCGACGCACCGGAACGGGTCGTGGTCAGCGGACTTGCCGACCGGCTGCGGCCCGTCACCCGCTGGCGCCGCAGGCTTCGGCTTGCGCGCCACATTTCGATGTACTTCGCGATTCCCGTCGTCTCGCAGATCGTTCTCTTCCTACTGCTGTGGCGCCACTTCGTGCACGGGCGGTAGCGAGGCACAGGTTTCGCGCACTCAGACCTCGCGCTCTTGGCTTTCGACGTGGCTCAAGGGAGGTCCTGACGGCCAATGCATCATGGTCAAGAGTACGTCGACGACAAAGAGTGCGATGGCGATGTCGTTGAAGAGAGTCGCAAGCGCAAAATCGGGCCAAAACTGATTGGCCGCCCAGAAGAGGAACGCGATTGCAAGCAAGGCCGCCTTCGCGAATTCGCCGGGCGAAGCTCGCTGCGCGAATTGATCGGCCAAGTAGGCGCATGCGACGAGCGCAAGGGGCAACGCACCCAGCAGGTCGTGGGCTCGATCGGGGAAGAGTCTAGGAACGAAGTCCCACACCACGAGGACGAGGACGGACACGAAGGCACTGGCGCCCAAGACCCTCGGGGCGCCGCGATGAAACCGGTTGATCGCAGCATGCATGGGCGAATTCTAGCTCGCTGCAAATCGTTTCGCAGCTACTACCACCGTGAGGCTACGTGAGCATCAACGATGCCTTCCCACACAGCATTGGGGGCGCAGGTTGCGCCCCCAATTGCACTATTGGTCGAAACTGTCTTTGCTTCATGGAATCTCAAGAGATGCTGTCTTCTTTTTCCAACCTCTTTCGAGGCTGTAGGTAAGATTCGCCAGATCGATTAAAAGAACGTTAAAAACACGACTGTACCGGCAGAGCCCTTGGTACTAAATTGAGTATCATGAAGCTTCTATTCAAGAACGGTATCGCGCCCTGGCTGGTCGCCGGGATCCTGTGCCTGGCCCTTCTGCTGGTCGTGGTCTGGCATTTCCGCCAGGATGCTGGTCCGACGCAGCAACTCGCATTCAAGGCCAGCCGAGTTGACGTTGTCGGACAGATGCAGCTCGCGCTCGCATCGGCATCGGAGGCCGAGAAGAGCGCGGTCCTCGCAACTACCGACCAGGAGTCGAAGACTTTCGCCGACCAGGCCCGCGTGGCCACTGCCGAAGTCGAGCGGGTACGCAAGGAGCTCGGCTCGCTGCTTTCGGCAGGCGGAACGCAGCACGAGAAGGACCTCCTGGCCCAGTTCTCCCAGGCCTTTGCCAACCTCCAGCGCGTCGACGACGAGGTATTGCGCCTCGCGGTGATGAACACCAACCTCAAGGCCTACGACCTGCTCTTTGGCCCCGCCGCGGGGGCGCTCGCGGAGATGGAGACCGCACTTGCCCATGTGGTGGCCAAGCACGCGGAGTCTCCGGGGGCCAAGCGCATGATGCTGATGGCCTTCGGCGCTCGCATCGGAGTCCTGCACATCCACGCCCAGCTCTCGCCCCACATCGCCGAAGAGAACGATGCCAAGATGGACCAGATGGAAGCCTCGATGACCAAGGAGGAGAAGCAGGTTCGAGAAGATCTCGATGGCCTCGCGGCCATTCTTGGACCGGAGGCCGATCCCGATGTGAGGGTGGCCGCGGAACGCTTCGCTCGCTACATCGAGCTCAAAGCGCGAATTCTGGTGCTCTCTCGCGAGAATACCAATGTTCGTTCGCTGGCACTGTCCTTGAACCAGAAACGCAAGGCGATGATCCTCTGCCTGGACGCCCTGGATACGTTGAAACAAGCCGTTCTCGATGAACCCGTCGCGGGTGTGACCTACGGTCGACCGGCCAGACCCAGATAGCCAACCGTGGGTGGTTGGAAGCCGGACGGTTAGTGTTGAAGGTAGATCGGGGTTGGGTTGCTCGCGACCAGAGCCCGGGTGAGAGAGCCCGAAAACAGCTCCTTGATCCTGGAATGCGCGAAGGCCCCCATCACAACCAAACCCGCGTCAAGCTTGGTCCCGAACTCAATCAATGCATCGCAGTCGGGCAGCACCGAAACGATGCTGTGGGCAGTCGCCTTGATCCCCGAGGTGCGCAGACTTTCCGATGCTTGCATGGCGGTCTCCATGGCCTTCGCACCATCGTCACCGACCGTTGCAATGTGGACCTCTCGCGACTTGCCGAGACCACTTGCCGCAAAGCTTGCCAGGGCCCGTGCGGCGGCGGGGCCGCCGTCGTAGGCGACCAAGACTCGCGAGCCCAGCGGGTCGGACGCCGGGTTCGCACCATCGGGAATCAGAAGGACTGGGCGACGGGCGTGGCGTAGGATCTTTTCGCGCGTGGCTCGAATGTCACGCATGCTCTCAAACTGAAAATCCGCTTTGCATCCGATCAAAGTGAGATCGTGGCGCTCGATTTCGGCGATGAGGCTCTCGGCTGGCCATCCCGCAATCTTGAGCACTTTCGCCGGCACCGCTGCCGACTGGCAACGGCATTCAAATGTTGCCAGCCAACCTGCGGCGCGGGCATCCTCGTCGACAACCTGCGATGGGTCCTTCGCGAAGCTCGAACCGCCCAGGCCCATCGACTTGTCGGCAGGGACGCCTGGCCCGTGAACGATGGCCATCCCGACGAGGGTTGCACCTCGCTCGCGTGCAATCTTGATTGCGGCCAGCGTCGCATCTTCGCTGCTAGACGAACCGTCGACATAGACGAGAATGTTCTTGATCATAGTTTTCCTCCGAGTCCAAACGCCTCAGGCGTTCAAAATGGCTGCAAGATGACTTCACTTCTTGCCAAAGCATGGGGCGTGCCATTGGATGGCCGCGTTTCCCGGCGAGATTGGCCGACGAAATAGAGCCCCGACTTGCAGGTTGCACGGTTGTCCCCCCGATGTCGTTGCAGGCTCGCTCTTCCCCCGATATTCGTCTCCGTTAACGAACGGTTTCGTGCTCGTAACAATCGACCCCGCCGCGCGTTCAAATATGCCGGTTCAAATCCCTTTGCAAGGCCAAGCAACCTTTTAACGTCCTTTTAATGTGGATTGGCGAAATATGTACTCGTGACCTCATTGTGAGGCTTGAATATGGAGGCTTCGTCATGACCAATAGAACATCACTCACTGTAGTCGCAATTGCTGGCGTATCTGCAATCGGAGCTATTGGCTGCGCCACATCCTCAAGCGCCGGTGGAGCAGTCCCGACGCCAGCACAGTATGCCGCAATCGCCGATGATGCTTGTGCTGGGATAGCGGCCAAGGAGCGCGAGTTGGGAGTGCTGGCGTATCGGGACGCCATCGTGAGTGTGGCGCCGTTCAAAGAAGCCAGCTATGTAGGAAAGGCCAAGGTTACTCACACCGAGGGGTCGGTCATCGTGCTGCGGGCAACACAAGGACTATCCGTCCCCTGGATCGAACGTGTCAACAGCTGCCATGTGGCTCTGGCTGGGGCGGGTCGTCTGCCCGGAAATGATGCGGTGGCGGACCCCTTCGTGATTCCAGGCGCGACGGTTTCGGCGACCGAAGTCTACGCCGGGTTCGCCTTGATCGTAAGAGGCGCCAACCAGGATTCAGCCTCGGAGATCGCGCAGCGATCATACGCAATTCTCTCGGCACCGACTCGCCCGCCGACCGCCTCCCTCGTCTCGCCTTAGCTCCAACGCATTGCCGATGGAAGCAGCCGTGATGGAAGCAGCCATCGATAGAAAGGCGACAAGCGGGATGCTCGCTAGGATCCTTCCGGCCGTAAAGAACGGCCGCGTGGCCCGTTCGCTTGGGGCCCTGAAACGTGACCTGATCGCCATCGCCGCGATCGGTGCGGTGTCCTTGCTGGGGCTGTGGTTGGGTGGTCGCGGCGATATCACCAACACGGCCATCGCCTTTCTATTCGTGATCGCCATCATCTCCATGCGGCTGGGCTACCGTCCCGCAATCATCGCGGCCAGCGCTGGCGCTCTCGCTTTCGACTACTTCTTCTTGCCCCCGTACGGGAGCATCCGCATCACCCACTTTCACGACATGTTGACGGACGCGTCCATGTTCTGCGTGGCCGCCCTGTTTAGCACCCTCAACGAGCGGCTCCGAAAGCAGGCGCACGCGGCTCGTCTCGGCGAGCGCCGGACGGAGTCTCTCTACGCTCTCGTCAAGGATCTTGCCGACGCGCGTTCAATCGACGAAGTGTGCACCGCTGGCCTCAGACACATCGAAGCGGGCGCCGGAGTTTCGGCGCGTGTCTTGGTCCGCGATGGACGCGATGGAATGGAGGGATTCAATTGCGCCATTTCCAGCCAGGGTCGCGTGGCTCTGGAGAAAGAGGATCTGGATGTCGCGCAATGGGCGGCGAAACACTTGGAAGCGGCCGGCCAAGGGACGCCGAAGTCGCCAACGGCCACAGATCTCTATTTTCCCTTGTCGGCAACGCGCGGATGCGTCGGCGTCCTGGCGATTCGCACGCGCGAAGATCCAGCGGAAGATTTCACGATGGAGGGCTTGCGGCCCTTGTCGTTGTTGCAATCCATGGCGCAGCAATTGGCCATGGCTATCGAACGGATGCTTCTGTCGGCCGAGAAGCGGGCGGCGGAGGTCGAGGTCGAGAGCGAACGGATTCGCAACGCGGTCCTAAGCGGGGTCTCCCACGATTTGCGAACGCCCTTGACGGTGATCACGTCGGCATCCAGCACCCTGGTCGAGCATGGCGACCGCTTGCCGGTCGGCGCCCGTTCCGAAATGTCACGGCTCATCAACGAAGAAGCCAAACGCCTAAGCGCCCTGCTTAAGAGTCTGCTGGACGTCACGCGATTGCAGTCCGGAGGATTGAGGGTGAACCGCGACTGGGAAAGCCTGGAAGAAGTCATCGGGAGCGTACTAAGGCGAATCGAGGAGCAAAGAATCTTGGGCTTGCGGCAACTCCGAACCCACGTGCCGAGCGATCTTCCCTTGTTGCAGATCGACGCCATCCTGATCGAACAAGTGCTGAGCAACTTGGTCGACAACGCGCTCACCTACGCGGGAAACGATTTTCCCGTCGAGATCGACGTCACGACACGCGGTGACCGCGAGGTGCTCGTCTCCGTGATCGATCACGGTCAGGGCATCCCGAGCGACGAGTTCGCGCACATCTTCGAGAAGTTCTACCGAGGCGCTGACAACGGCGGTCCCGGACTGGGGCTTGGTCTGACCTTGGCGCGCGGAATTGTCGAGGCCCATGGGGGTAAGATCTGGGCAACCCACACACGGGGCGGCGGACTTACCGTGCAGTTCACGTTGCCTCTCGCAAGCGAGGCACCGCAAATGAAGGAGCCTGAGTTTAGCGAAGGTATGCGTGCATGGGGGCGGTGACCGAAGGTGCGTCCATATTACTTATCGAGGATGACCGCAAGATCCTGCGTGTCCTCTTGACCAACCTGGAGGCTGAAGGCTATCACGTGGTCGACGTGAGCACCGGGCAGCGCGCCATCGAAGAAGTGCGGACCCGGAATCCGGATATCATCTTGCTCGACCTCGGCCTGCCGGATATCGACGGGCTGGATCTGGTTCCCGAGATCCGCAAGCATAGCGTCGCCCCGATCATCGTGGTGTCGGCTCGTGAGCAGGACGCGGACAAGGTCAAGGCACTCGATGCGGGCGCCAACGACTATTTGACGAAGCCATTCTCGGTTCCCGAACTCCTCGCTCGAATTCGGGTCGCGCTTCGTAGTCACGCCCAGGTCGGGGGCTCGCCACGAACGACCATCGTATTCGGGGAGTACCGACTCGACCTGGAGGGCCGGACGCTCTTGCGCGGGGACGGACACGTTCGTCTGTCGGCCACCGAGTTCAAGCTTCTTGCCACCTTGGCGCGCCACGCCGACGATGTGGTCACCACCAATGTCCTCCTCAAGGAGGCCTGGGGAACCGCTCACTACGGGAAGAGTGGATATGTTCGGGTCTACATGCACTCGCTGCGGCAGAAGCTCGAGTCGGATCCGACCCGCCCTCGCTACCTCATCAACGAAGCGGGGCTGGGCTACCGATTGCGTACCTCGGGCGCCGAGTAGTTGGCAATTTGCACGATGACCTAGCGGCGGTCGAGCAATTTGCCACCGCGCAAATGGCGCCATCCGTCAGCCAGTATGGGTGGAATGAAGAGGAATAGGCCCCTCCGGGATGCGCAGCGGCGTGGTTCTTCTTTTGCATGAGATCACTAGTGGTTCCGAGAAGTCCGATGAGCAACGCGCCAGCCATCCTTGTAGTAGAAGACGACCGCAACTTGACCCGTGTGTATTCCACAGTGCTCGAAGCCGAGGGCTATCACACCATCGAGGCGGGAACGGGCCAGCGTGCAATCGAGGAGATCAGGACGAGGAATCCCGATCTTGTCTTGTTGGATCTCGGCCTTCCCGACGTCGACGGCCTGACCCTGGTTCCATCCATCCGGGCCAATAGCAGAGCTCCCATCATTGTTGTGTCGGGTCGCGTACGCGACTTGGACAAAGTTACGGCGCTGGACGCGGGCGCGGACGACTATCTGACCAAACCCTTCTCCGCCCCCGAGCTGCTGGCACGCATGCGAGCGACGCTGCGAACGCATGCTCGTGAGGAAGGCGGCACCGCGACCACGGTTTCCTTTGGCGACTACGTCCTGGACCTCGTGACCCGCCGGCTTTCGCGCGGAGAGAGCGAAGTTCATCTCACGCAAACGGAAATCAAGCTCCTGGCCACCCTGGCTCGACACCACGACCGATTGGTCACCACGAAGGATCTCCTCAAGGAGACGTGGGGCACGGCCTACCAGGGAAAACAGGGCTACATTCGCGTCTACATGCATGCCCTCCGCTGCAAGCTGGAGGCAGATCCGGTGAACCCGCGGTACCTCCTCAATGAAGCAGGTCTTGGCTACCGGCTGAATACCTCGGCGGCAGTTCACGCTTCCGTATCCGGCCCGGCTGCAACGCCCGCGTAGAGGTGAAGAGCGAAGAACGCCGAAAACGCCGGGCGGCGAATGGCGTGCTCCCTGGGTTTGGCCGACGCCACCGCCGGCGCTTGCGTTGCCATCTATTTGCACGACAAATCCCATGTGCACTGTGCGGTTTGCACGATGTTTCGGCCAGGTCTCTTGAACATTTCCGCAGCGGAAATACAGCCCTTGTGGCCCTTTGCGCAGGGGCGTTTTAACCCGATTTTAACTACCCCCTTGCTACGTTGACCATTGACATCAATGAAATTGAAGCAAATGACACTCAGAAGAAAGACAACAAAGAAAGGTGGAGTCAATTGACAACGCGATTTCGAGTACTAATTGGTTGCGTCCTATCGACGGCCATTGCAACGAGTTCGCAGGCAATGGCGCAGGACAACCCTGAGCCCGCATCTGCTGGCGCGACAGAAGCGCCCGCCCCTGTTTTGCCAGCCTCGGCGGCGAATACGCCGCCCGTAGCAGCACCTCCCCCCGCGGCACCCGCCGAGCCAGCCGCGAGCGAGCCGTTCGCCTTCGCCGATTTCACTTGGCTCAACGGAAATAACCGACAGAAGTCAGAACTGCTGGATACCAAGTACTTTACACCGTCGCTTCTGATCGACGTCAATTATACGGCATCCAAGAACAATCCAATTGACGATACGGTCGTCGGATCGACCGCGCTCTCGCGGAACAACGAATTCACTCTGGCCTTCCTGGGCTTCGGCGGCGACTTTCACGCCGAAGGCGGCCGGGCGCGCCTGATGACCCAGTACGGGATTCGCTCGACGCTGGTTCCTCGCAACGACACAAGCACGAACCGCGGTCAGTTCGACCTCCAAACCGCCCTTCGCTACGTCAGCGAGGCATGGGGTGGCTATCACTGGGACGTTCTACACGGCATCAACGCGGACGCCGGTATTTTCATGTCGTACGTCGGCCTCTTCTCCTACGACAACTTCGAGAACTGGATGTACCTGCCGTCGTTCACCTCGGACAATACACCGTGGTTCTTCAACGGCATTCGCATCCAGATCTTCCCCACCGACACCCTCAAGATCGAGCCCTGGATCATCAACGGATGGCAGACCTATGGAAAATTCAACACCATGCCCGGATTCGGCGCACAGATTCTCTGGCGCCCTGTCGAGTACCTGTCTTTCATCACCAACGACTACGTAGGCTTCGATACCCAGGACGCTCCCGGCCGCATCCGATTTCACTCGGACAACAGCTTCCAAGCCCGTTATGTCAATCTCACCGTACCATGGTATGGGATCACGCGGGCGGCGTTCTCCATCACCGCCGACCTGGGTTTCGAGCATGGGGATGGTGTCGTTGGCTTCGGCGGCACAGGCCACGAGGGCAGTTGCACGCCTGCCACGCCTTGTACGCAGCACTTTCTCAGCGCCATGGCATATCACCGCATTTGGTTTGGCGACAAATTTGCATGGAACATCGGTGGAGGTTTCATGAACAACCCCGGACGCTATCTGGTGCTGTCCCCAACGGGCCAAGCCTCCAGCAGCTCGCTTATCCAGCCGGCCGGCGTTACGCCTCCGTCTGCTTCGACGGCTTTCGACTACAACGCCGGCACGACATTTAACGCATTCGACTACGAGACGGGATTTCAGTACATGCCGAGCCAGCTCGTCACCTTCGACGTCGAGTACAACCATCGCCAGGCCGACGTTCCCTACTTCGCCGGTCACGGCGGCGTCACCTCGCCTGACGGCTACATCAATACGCCCATTCCTCCCGGTTGGCGGCCAGACCTCTCGAAGATGGACGATCGAATCATTTTCGCGATGTTGACACGTTTCTAACGATGGCAATCGGAACACAAGCAAGAAATATCGGAGAACAGTCATGATGAAGAAGACAATCTCGGGAAGTATCAAATCCATTGGCTCGCGCATCCTTCTCGCTGCGGTCGTGGCCACGATCCTGGCACTGGGAAGCGGATGTAATCAAGGCGCTGAAGGGGACCGCTGCAATCCCGATCTGGCGACTGGCGAAAGCGACTGTAACAGCGGACTGACGTGCCAGCAGTCCCCGACCTGCGCGGAGAACTACTGCTGCCCGACGCCGCTCACCTCGAGCTTGAACGGATTCTGCAACGGCAGTGCATGTACACCGCCGCCCGACGCTGGTCCATAGCGCGCACGCTGACGTCCGCGGCAGGAACGCAACCTCGGCAATAGGAGAAGTCATGATCACCCAACTCATGTCGGAACCAAAGATCTCTCTCGCACTGGAAACCCGGCGAGCTGCGAGCATTGCTGGCGAGATTCCGGGATCGTGGCTTCTCGAGTCGCCGGGGCTTTCAGATGTGACGGACATGGCCAGGCGGCTCGCACAACGGCCTGGCCTGCCCGTCCTCATTCAAGGTGAGCGGGGCACGGGGGTAGCAGAACTGGCGCGCATGATTCACGATGCCGATCCGGTCGCGTGCCAACGGGATTTTCGAATGGTGCAAGCACACCCCATGGGGCCATCGGAAACGCGCATGCAGCCGCAGGAAGGCACGCGCTTTATCGAGGACATCGAGAACCTTCGGCCAGCCGGGCAGGAATGGGTCGCCAGGAGGATAGCGAAACGGAGCGGACTGGCGGAGGCGATACGGATCATCGGGGGCTCCAGGATGAGCGTCGGCGAACTGCTCGGACACGATGGGCTCAGTCAGGAAATGGTTCATGCTTTGGATGTGGGCAGGCTGGTCATTCCACCTCTGCGCTCGCGAGCCGGGGACATTCTGCACTTGGCGCGACGATTTCTCGGTCGCTATGCCGAATGGCAGAATAGACCAGGACTGCGATTCTCCGAGGCGGCGGAGCGGAAGCTCCTCTCGCACACCTATCCAGCGAATGTTCGCGAACTGCGCAACATCGTCGAGCGGGCCGCGGCCTTGGCGACCTCGCATGAGATTGGAGAGTCCGACATCATACTGTTCGACCATGCCGGACAGGCGACCAAGTTGCGCAGCGATCTCTTCCGGCCAACCCCGGCTGCCGACGGCAACGCGGGCGCCCATTTTCCAACTCTCGCGGACCTAGAGCGTGACTATCTCAAGTTGCTCATTCGGGAGTTTCATGGGCAGCGCGCGGCGATTGCCCGAATCATGGGCGTGTCCTACCCGACCGTCAGTCGGATGATTGCCCATCACGGGATCGACGTCAGAGCGATTGTCGACGAGGCGACGGCACCGGTCGAAGTCGCGGGCTGATATAGATACCGCAATGAAACTGCGAACTCGATGGAGCCGTTCGTTCATTGGAACGAGCAAGAGCGCCGCGGGGATCCACTATTGCAAATGGAACAGTTGAGAGACCGAACATCTACCTATGGCGCGGAACGCAAATCCGCCGTAGGTGGCGCCAAGCAGGATGACGTGAGAAAGGCAACATACGTTCTTCGCCTGCGACGTTCCCGGATGTCGGTCTTGTGCACCAAAGTTCAATCTGGCATTTGGGCGGCACTTCTGGCCGCCGCAGCATTGGTAACGGCACGAGTGGATGCGCGCGAGCCGGATGGTGAATTCGAGGTGCCGGCCCAATTGCACTTGGCTGATGCGCTCCGTCTGTTTCGCGAGCACGGCCTCGATCTCATCCTGGCCGAGGCTGCGGTGGAGAGCACGCGCGGAGACTCCTTGATGGCAAGCGCGGCGCCCAATCCTGCATTCTCGGGAGGGATCGGACGCTCATTCGCCTGCGCGGGCGCCGGGTGCAGCGATTTGGCGTGGAGCGTCGGCATATCGGACCAGTCGGCAATCTTCGATAGTCTCTCGGGCAAGCGTAGCTTGCGCATGAGTGTGGCGAATCTTGCGTTCGAGGTCGCTCGCCAAGGGCAAGCAGACGCGCGCCGCACGCTTGAAGGAATGCTTCGCCAATCCTACCTACAAACCGTGGCGGCTCGGCAGGCACTCACCACGCAGCGCGAGGCCCAAGAGACACTGGGACGACTGGTCGACCTCAATCGAGCGCGCTACCAGCATGGTGCAATCTCCGAGGTCGAGGTGCTAAAGGCGGAAACCGAAAAGCTCACCACGGACCAAGACGTGGAACGCGCAAATCAAGCCCTGAGTGTGACCAAGTCACAATTGGCTTTTCTCCTCGGCGTGCGGCAGCGAGTGCTTACTTTCGAGGTCGATGCGCAGCTTCCGGAGTACGCAGTCCCCTCGGCGCTTCAAGGCGCCAACGTCGACGGTCTTCTCACGATGGCGCGCAAACAGCGTCCCGATTTGCAAGGCGCCACGTTGAATCGGAATCGGGCGGAGGCCTCGGTGCGGGCCAGCCAGCGCCTTCGCTTCCCGGACATTGAACTTTCCGCCGGAGTGAGCGGACAAGGCAGCGGCACTGACGCCATCAATCCACCAACATACAGTGTTGGTCTCACTCTTACCCCACCAATCTTCAACCGCTTCGAGGGCGAGATTGCCAAAGCAAAGGCGGACCTGACCACCCAGAAGACCCAGCTCGCCAAAACCGAGGCATCCGTCTTGCAAGACGTCGTCACGGCCTTTGCACAGTTCAATTCGACCCGCAAATTGGTCGAGCGGGCGGAGCGGGAACTCCTCGATCACTCGAAACGCACCCGCGACCTGGTTCAAATGCAGTACCAAAAGGGCGCGGCAACATTGCTTGAGTACCTAGATGCCCAGCGCATTTTCATTTCGACAAAACTGGATTGGGAGAACGACCTAGCGGACTACTGGCTGGCCGTTTCACTTATCGGACAAGCAGTAGGAACGGAGATATACCCATGAGAACTCGAAGGTACAGTTTGATCGCTTTCATGCTGCTCGCGGCGTGCCACGGACGAGGCGAGCAGCGTTCGAAGGAAGTCGTGGCCGCGGACCCTCCTTCCTCGGAGGTTTGGTTACTTCAAGACCAGGTCAAGGCGGCCAAGTTGGTCGTCGAGCCTCTGCTTGCCCAGGCAGTGGGCGGCTTGGTGGTGACGAGCGGACGCATCACCTTTGATGACTTGAAGGTAGCCCATGTGTTGAGCCCGGTCACGGGCAGGATCGTTCGCATCGATGCACAGCCCGGACAGCGCGTGAAGAAGGGAGACACCCTTGTCGTGATCGACTCGCCCGACGTGGGCAGCGCCTTCTCGGATGTGGAGAAAGCGCAGGCCGACTTCATCTCGGCAGAGAAGGACTTCAAGCGGCAGAGCGAACTGTTCGATGTCCACGCGGGTTCGCAACGGGACCTGGAGGCCGCGCAAGGCAATTTCTCCAAGGCGAGGGCGGAATTCCAGCGTGCAAAGAAGAAAGCGTTGCTCTTGCGCGCGGGTGGTGCCAGCGCTGGATCGCAGAGCTATACCTTGCGCGCACCCATCGACGGCGAAGTCATTGCGCGCAACGTGAACCCTGGAACGGAAGTGCAGGGACAGTACACAGGCGGCACCGTGGTAGAGCTGTTCACCATCGGAGAGCTGGACACGGTGTGGGTCATGGCCGATCTGTTCGAAATGGATCTCGGCCGGGTCAAGCGGGGAACCACCTGTCTGGTGAAGGTCGTCGCGTATCCCGACCGCGTATTCAAGGGAGAAGCAGACTGGGTTTCGGAAGCGCTCGACCCCGCGACCAGAACCGCAAAGGTGCGTTGCAGACTGGACAATACCGATCGCGCCCTCAAGCCTGAGATGTACGCGACAGCAGCCTTGGCCGTGGACCAACAACGTGCGCTCGCGCTTCCACGCAGCGCGATTCTGCACCTCGGCGATCAGACGATGGCATTCGTCGACCTGGGCGAGTCTTCCAACGGAAGAACGCGCTTCGAGCGGAGACCGGTGTCGGTCAACGAAGACTTGGGGGGTAGCTACCTGCCGGTGTTGCGCGGCATTTCCGCGGGCGAACGGGTAGTCACCTCGGGCGCAATCCTGCTTTCCGGAATGCTCTAGTTATGATCGCCAGACTGGTCGCCGCGGCCGTCAAGGCGCCCACCATCGTTGCCGTGTTGGTGGCGGCACTTATCGGGATTGGGCTACGCTCCTATCAGCTGCTTGCCATCGAGGCGTACCCCAATCCAGTCGCGCCCATGATCGAAATTATCGCGCAGCCGCAGGGTTGGAGCGCGGAGGAGGTCGAACGCTACGTTTCTTTGCCACTTGAGACCGGACTCGTCGGCATGCCTGGCCTCGAACACATCCGATCGCAGTCGTTGTTCGGCCTGGCGGATGTGAAATGCTATTTCGGTTGGGACACCTCCTACTTCACGGCGCAACAGCGGGTTCTCAACCAGCTCAATTTCGTGAGTCTTCCACCAACCATAACCCCGACACTTTCCCCGTGGAGCGCCATCGGCGAGCTCTACCGTTACAAAGTTGTGGGAAAGGGCTACACGTTGTCGGATCTTAAGACCGCGCAAGACTGGCTCCTGGAGAAGCAGTTCCGCCAGGTCCCGGGCGTGATCGATGTGGTAGGATTCGGCGGTCTTACCAAGCAGTACCAGGTCGAGGTCGACCCCTATCGCTTACGTGGCCGAGGGGTCGTTTTGTCGCAACTACAGAGCGCCATTGCGAACGCCAACCAGAACGTCGGTGGCCAGCGCATCACACTTGGAGAGCAGTCCTTTGATGTGCGTGGCATTGGGCTCATCCAATCCGCACAGGATATCGGCGACATCTCCGTTGGCACTTCCAAAGGTGTCCCCATTCGACTTCGGGATGTCGCTGCTGTCAATGTCGGCGCCGCGCCCCGGCTCGGTATAGTAGGGCAGGACGATGACCCTGACATGGTCGAGGGCATCGTTCTTATGCGCTATGGCGGCGAGTCTTTGAAGACGATTCAGGGGATTCACAAACGCGTGGACTACATCCACCAGAATCGCGTGTTGCCGCCAGGTATGGACATCGTGCCTGTCTACGATCGCGCAGACCTGGTCAAGCTGACCACGCACACCGTGATGGAGAACCTGCTGGTGGGCATGATTCTCGTGTCTCTGGTGTTGTGGCTGTTCCTGGGCAGTCTCCGTGCGGCTCTGATCACCGCTCTTAACATTCCACTTGCGCTGCTCTTTGCGTTTACCGGAATGGTGGGGACGGGAACGGCGGCCAACCTGATCTCTCTAGGCGCAGTGGATTTTGGCATCGTTGTCGATTCCACCGTGATCGTGATGGAGAGCATCTTCGTCAATTTCGTGCGCAAGGGCGGCACGGCCTTCGAGCGCGTCGTCGCCGCGGCCCGTGAAGTCGGACCTCCCATGTTCTCGTCGACATTGATCATTGCCGTTGCATTCATTCCGCTCTTCACGCTTACCGGCGTGGCGGGCGTCATCATGGCCCCAATGGCGCACACCTACGCCTTCGCCATTGGTGGCGCCATTTTGCTCGCCCTGACTCTGACCCCGATGTTCGCCTCGCGTGTCTTGCCCATGCGCAATGAAGACCACGAGAAGGAAAGCGCGGCGATGCGCCTTCTTGGCAGACTCTACACGCCATTGTTTTCCTTTTCCCTTCGTCGCCCGCGTACGGCGATCGCCATGGGTCTCGTTCCCGTCATCGCTGCGCTAGCTGCATCGGTGTTCCTAGGCCGGGAGTTCATGCCCAAGTTGGAAGAGGGGAATTTCTGGATTCGCGCGACCTTACCCATTTCCATTTCGCTGGAGCAGTCGGCGAGCTACGTCGGGCGCATGCGCTCGATCGTGCGCGGCTGTCCGACGGACGGAAGCGGACCTTGCACGAAGGAACAACAGCGCCGTCCGGAGGTCGAGACCGTCATCTCGCAGCTCGGCCGCCCGGACGACGGAACCGACGTATCTGGTTTCTACAACATCGAACTCCTGGCTCCACTGAGGCCCACGCGGGAATGGCGCAAGGGAGTTACCAAATCGTCCATGACCACTGAAATTGGAAAGGAACTGTCCAACGCCTTCCCCGGCGTCGTGTTCAACTTCTCCCAGGTCATCGCCGATAACGTCGAGGAGGCCATGTCGGGGGTCAAGGGCGAGAACACGGTCAAGGTGATGGGACCGGATCTGCACGTCAACGAAGCCAAGGCGCAGGAGATCAAGGATGTGTTGCAGAAGGTACACGGAGTGGAAGATCTCGGAGTTTTTCGCTCTCTCGGCCAACCCGCGATACGCATCACACCGATCCGCACGCAAATTGGGCGCTACGGGCTGAACACAGGCGACGTCGCGGCGGTCGTGCAGGCAGCCATCGGGGGCCAAGTCATCACGCAAGTTTACGAAAGCGAGAAGCACTTCGACCTCATCTTGCGCTGGGCGGAGCAGTTTCGGCGCGACGTGCGTTCAATCCGCAATATTCTCGTCGCAGCCCCCGACGGCTCGCAGGTTCCGCTCGGTCAGTTGGCCCAGGTGGTTGAAGAGGAAGGCCCCTCCGTCATCTTTCGCGAGGACTTGAAGCGCTACGTTCCGGTGAAATTCTCCGTGCGCGGGCGCGACCTCGGATCGACCATCGCCGAGGCGCAGGAGAAGATACAGGCCAACGTCAAACTGCCCTACGACACTCACCTCGAATGGGATGGGGAGATGAACCAATTGCGTGAGACCACAGATCGATTGCTCGTCATCCTTCCAATTACTTTGCTGATCATTGCATTCTTGGCCTTCCAATCGGCAAAGAACTGGCGCGATACCTTGATCGTGCTGCTTGGCGTTCCCGTAGCCTGCAGCGGTGGTTTGGTCGCGCTCTATGTGACCGGTACGGACTTCTCAATTTCGGCGGCCATGGGGTTCATCTCGATTCTTGGTGTTGCAGTGCAGGACGCACTTCTGGTGGTCACCTACGCCCGCCAATTGCGCGAGGAAGGCCGCTCGGCCGAGGAGAGTGCGCGCGTGGCCGCTCACCGCAGATTACGCCCGGTGCTCATGTCGACCTTCGTCGCCATGCTCGGGCTGTTCCCCGCCGCGATTTCACGTGGAATTGGCTCGGAAACGCAGAAGCCGCTCGCCATTGTCGTGATCGGCGGCGCGCTAGCCTTGGTCATCCTGCCGCGTTTGCTGCAGCCGGCCCTTGTGATGCTGGCTCATCGCAAACATGACGCCATCCAGGGCTACGCCGAAGGGGTGTGACCAACGGCAGCTTGGTCCGGCTCGCCGGATCTGCTACTTGCCGAGCGCGGCAAACGGGCGGTTGCTTTTCGGGGCGTCGTGGGTTGGGCCGCGACGGATGACTTGACCGGTCGAATCGACCTGCAGCAGCATTGTCTTGCCATCCTTGAGGATCTCTCCCTCAAACACGGTCTTGCCGTCGAACGTGTCCTTGCGCAGATCGCCGACGCTCCCGCCTTCAGCCTCGTGCTGGAAGATCTGCCGAACCTCGGCGGGCAGAGCACCCACAGAGCGCGGCCGATGGCCTTGGTAGGCCGAGTTCGGGGTAGCAACCGAAAGGGTGGCAGCCAGAGCAAACATTGCAATCGTCGTCATGACAGACCTCCAGCTATCTATTATCTGCTATGGGGATTGTTGTGCAACCAATTTGTTCACCAAGAACTAGCTACGCAACTCCTAAGAAACATGTACATAATATCTCGGTTATATAACTTTGCCCTCAGATTCACCGCTTGCGCCCGGTGCCACGACGACCTCTCGGCTTGATGGATGCTGCCAATGGCTATTATTATGCGTCATAGCTGGATCGGAGAGGTTCCACAGTTGCCAGCTTGCGCGGCAGAACCGCTACTGGCTCTCGATGGCACCGATATCGGGGGCCTGCCCTTTGAACCCATCGTCGTGCCCGCCGTTGCAGTCATTGTCCGTCGTTCCGCAGCACCACCCGTGAAGGGGCTCGGTCCCCGGCACGTCCGGCGAGGGGCTGGTTCCGCCACCCGAAACTTCCCTGTGCGTCAGCGCACAGACTCTTCCTTGCTCCCTCTGGTTCAGTAATCCGGGCCCTCTTTCAAGTACTGCGCGTTCACGGTCAATGGCAGTTCCAGCGGCTCACTGTAAAGGAGCCGGTAGCGCGCGTAAATGCCGAGGGTGCGCTTGATGTAGTCGCGGGCTTGGTCGTAGGTGATGAGTTCGACGAATTCATCGAGCGGCTTGCCACCCCACTGGTCGCACCAGCGCATCATTGCGTGCGCGCCAGCGTTGTAGGCTCCAGCGGCGAGCGCCTCTTGCCCATGGAACCGATGCAGAAGTCCGCCCAGGTACGCGGCGCCGAGGTGAATGTTGGTGTCGGGAATGAAGAGTTCGTCGGCGTAGACGGTCAAGCCCAAGCTCTTGGCGACCTCATCGCCGGTCGTGGGAATGAGCTGCAAGAGGCCGCGCGCGTCCGCAGGCGAGACCGCGAAGGGGAAGTAGCCGGATTCCTTGCGCATGATCGCATAGAGGAAGAGGTCGGGATTTCCCGCTGCCTTGCCGAAGGTTTCGACCGTCTCTCGATAGGCGCGCGGATAGGACGCCTCCCAGTACAGGCGCGCGTCGGGGACGGAATCTTCCCCGTTGGCCTCGGCCAGTTTGTGGGCCTGGTGGAAGGCCAGGAAGCGCGGGTAGGCTGAAAAGAGGAAGGGCAGGGCGCGCGCCTTGCCGTTGCGCTTGAGAAGAGCGGCCTCGCCGCGCGCGAGTTCGGTCCCTGCCTCGGCGACGAGACCCACGCGTTCGAGTTCAAGGGCGCGGGCGACAACGGCGTCGCGCAGGGGCGCGGGCGCTTGGGCGCGGCCAGGCGCGCTTGGCCATGGCAGCGTTTCGCCCAGCTCGCGCAGCCGTGCCCGCGCCAGCAATCCATAGTAGTTGAACATGTCCCTCTGCGCGCACTCGCGCAGAAGCGCCTTGGCGTCGTCCGCTTTCGCAGTCTGGGCCAGCATGCGCGCCCGCCAGTAGCAAACCCGCATGGCCGCCTCGCTGTCATGCGCGAGGCGCTCGTAGGTCGCCAGGGCCTTGAGCGCCTCAGTTGCATCGCCAAGCATATAATTGGACAGCGTCAGGTACCAGGCGGCGTCGGCGGCGAACTTGCTTTTCGGGTAGCGCACGAGGGTCTGGCGCAAGTCCGGCAGTGCCTCGCGAAAGCGGGCGCGGTTCACTTCCAGCCAGCCCGCACGGAACTGTGCTTCCGCGGCCCAGCTCGCGCTCGGATACTTGGCGACCACGCTTCGGTAGCCGGCGATGGCCTCGTCGTTGCGGTCGATGCGCGACAGGGCGCGCGCGCCATGGAAGGCGGCGAAGGCGGCCTTCTCGCCCGACAACTTGGGCGCCACGCCGAGCAACAACGCGGCGGCGCCGGCGTAGTCGCGTCGGGTCTGGTATTTGGCCATGCCCATGGCCACATCGCGCTCATCGGCCAGATCGGCGGGCAATGCCGTTGGCAAGAGCGCGAGTTCGTCGAGCGCCTCTTGCCAACGGCGCGACTTGGCCAGCGTGGCCGCGCGCCGCAGACGCTCCTGCGGTGTGGTCTGGCCCTCGCCGCGCATGCTGGCCGGGGCCAGCGCGGCCGCGCGTTTGCCCGCCTCGATGCCCAAAGGATGCGCGGGAAAATCGAGGTGCAGCTGCTTGAACGCGAGCGCCGCTGCTTCCGTCGCAGCTTCCGTCGTCGCTTGGTCCGTCGCGTGCCGCGCGGCTTGCTCGGCCATGACCACGGCCACGCGAAAACGCGCCACCGCCCTGTCAGCTTCCGAGCTTCCACCCAATAGCTTGCGATAGACCGCGGCGGCTTCGTCGTGCTTGCCTTGCATCCACAGGCAGTCGGCGCCACGCCACGGCGCCAGCGCGGCGAAGCGCGAATCGCGCATTTTGCCCAGCTCGGCGAAGGTCATCGCGGCCTTGGAAAACTGGCCGGCATAGAACTGGCTCTCGGCCAGGAAGTGCAGGTAGTAGTCGCGGTTCGCGGGCAAAGCTTGGTCGAGCGCCGGCAGCATCCGTGCCGCCTGGGCGTAGTCGTCGGCGCGAAAGGCGGCGAGGGCTTCCGCAAAATTCTCCGGGGATGGCCGCGCTGGCCCCGCGGTGGCCAAGGCGAGTAGCGCGAGCGGTGCCAATGACATGACTTGGCGACTATAGCGCGCGACTGGCCATGCGGGAAAAGCGTCGCGCGCGAGCAAGCAACTTTCGCCTGGGCCGATCCGATAGGTGAGCCATCGCCACCCAAAGCCGGCATTGATAACCCGGCGGGAAGGTGGCAAAAGCAACGTCAGGTACGGCAAGGAGGCCAAGTCACCATGGGCAGCGTCAACAAAGTCATTCTGGTCGGAAACCTCGGGGCAGACCCGGAACTCAAGTACACGCCGAGCAACCGCCCCGTCTGCCACCTCAGCGTTGCGACGAACGAGGTGTGGAAGGACAAGGGCGGCCAGAAGCAGGAGCGTACCGAGTGGCACCGCGTGAACGTGTGGGGCGACCAGGCCGAGCACTGCTCGAAATACCTGGCCAAGGGCCGCATGGTCTACGTGGAAGGCAAACTGCAGACGCGTTCGTGGGACGACAAGGAAGGCAAGAAGCGCTACAGCACCGAGGTCGTGGCTGATCGCGTGGTCTTCCTGGGCGGCCAGGGACCGGGCGCCGAGGGTGGCGCGAGTCCTGGGCGCGCCAAGCGCGGTTGGGGCGAGGAAGCGCAAGCTCCCGCGGTCGCCGCCGATGAGCCAGCGGGTCCGCCCCCCAGCGACGACGACATTCCCTTCTAGCCTGCATGATTCGTGATGGTTAGACGGCCATCCGGGGACAAGTCATAGGGCGGGGTGCGCGGCGACGCTACTTGTGCACGAGCACCTAGGTGCGTTCGCCGGTGCTGCCGTGAAGGCGGACGGGCAATAGGCCCAGGCGCTTAAGCCACCACTCGGCTTCCGATGTCGATCACGAATAGGACCTGGTACCGCTCAATCCCAAACAGGGTCATCACCTCGATGGTCTTCGCGTGGGCGCCCACTCACAGCGCGCGTCCGGCGTGAATCTCGGGAAACATTTGCCAGTGGCGCGCGATCATGAATCGAGCGATCTCCCGAAATGCCGCGCGCGCTTCCTCGTCCGGGAACGCCTCGTCGACGAATCCCGCGAGCAAGTGGTCTCGCTCCTCAGCCGAGACGATAGCCATGTTCCAGCACACCATCCCGACGCTCATGGCCTTGTTCATGGCTTCGATGCTGCCGTCGGTCTGATCGAGAAGCGGCTGAACGAATTCCACCATTTGCTGAGCTGGCCCCCGTCCCGGATGTGCGGCGAAATGCTCGGCAGCCAGTTCAAGTTGGTCGTCGGTGACACCTCTACTCGCGACATAGGTCTCCCCGTCACGTTCAACACGCCGGGCACCTTCAGGGACTTCGGCCAGCGCCGCGGAAGCATGTGCTTCGTTCGCATCGAGGTGGCACTTCTTGTACTTCTTCCCCGAGCCGCACGGGCAAGGGTCGTTGCGTCCAATCTTCATCGCGTGATCCTCTACCACCCTGGCGGCGCAGCATCCACGCCCTGGCCCACGATATTGAGCGCCAGATCCGCGCCGGTGCTGCGGAGGCCATCCCATGAGCGCGTCCGTTCCACACGTGAGCGGCGGCCCGATGTTTGCGGCCCGCGGCTCTCTGTATCACTGCCTCATTCTTCGGTCGTATTTGGGAACGCCCTTGAGAGAGCCTCTCGAAGATAGTCGTGGTAGCCCCAACCGATGCCATTGGCTGCATCTCGGATGGCAATGAGGCGAGGTACGAGGCTCTCCACCGACTCAGCATCGCTGCGCTTCAACATTTCCAGGATGCACCCGAACATCGATGACAACGAGGAGTAAAATCCCTCGTCGATGTCGCCGAAGTTGACGGTGAACTGGTTGCCACGTTCGACAAAGTACACCATCAGTTCGAGCGTTCCCGCGTGATCTTCGGTCGCCTTTGTGTACTGGCTGATAGCCTTCCTGGCGGCGGAAACCCGTACGGTCTTGCCTCGATACACGTCCGGGTAGATCGCGGCACCGATTGTTCTCTTGTACGGCTCAAGGCGGTTTGCTGCTGCCAGGCACCTCGCGTTCAAGAAGTCGCGGTTTTCCCCACCGAGTTCGTACAGGTCACGCACTACCGCCAAGACTTGTGCCGGGCCCTGAGTGGCCAGGACCGTCCGAACCTCACTCCAACGCTTGTCGACTTGTCGCTTGGTTGTTATTGCTTCCACGACGTCTTCGGCGTCTCGCTTTCATGGAACGGGACGGTCCTCGGATTTCCTTCCCGGCGCCGCGCTGCTTTTCGACCAGGTGTGGTCGCCACCTTGTGCGGGCGGGTGGACACCGACACCAGTGCCGCAAGCGCAACGGCTGCCGCGATGGTGCCAGCACCCACATCTACCGCAGGAAAGACCCGGTGGGTGGCGTAGCCCAGGCCGGCTGCGGCAGCGAGGAAGGCCGCGACGGCGGCCAACGTGGCACCGAGGAGGATGAGGGTGACGAAGATATTTCCGGCGAGTCTCAGCATGCGCAGCCCCGTGGTCGAAGTCGGACCAGGGCATAGTGCCACGGGCGCCAAGCAAGCGGCAGGAGGAAAACGCGCAGAGCCAGACGGATGCTTCTTTCGCTCCTGCTGCCCGTAAACAGCAGTCGAAGTATATCCTGCACCTTCCCCTTCCTCCCCACTGGCCGCTCGGCTACGATGCGCGACGTGATGGCGCTGGCGCTTGAATCGTTTGTGAAGAAATGGGCCGCGGCCGGCGCGGCCGAGCGGGCCAACAAGGACTCGTTCCTCAACGAACTCTGCGATGTGCTGGAAGTCCCGCGCCCCAACCCGACCAGGGGAGATGCCGAGGAAGACTCCTATGTCTTCGAGCGCGAGGCCAAGCTGATTCACGAAGACGGCCCAATCACCATCGGCCGCATCGACCTCTACAAGGAAGGCTGCTTCATCCTCGAAGCCAAGCAGGCCGCCAGCGAGGAAGCCCACAAAGCGGGCAAGACCAAGCGCGAAACCCCGGCCTGGAATGTGCTTATGCGCGACGCCTACGGGCAGGCGCTCGGCTACGCGCGCAGCTTCGACCGGCCGCCGCCCTTCATCATCGCCTGCGACCTCGGCTACTGCTTCGACCTCTACGCCGCCTTCGACGGCAGCGGCAGCTACCACGCCTTCCCGAGCGCCCAGCAGAACCGGCTGTTTCTCAAGGATCTCGGCGCGCACCTCGATCTATTGCGCAAGGTCTTCACCGACCCGCTCGATCTCGATCCCTCCAAGCACGCGGCCAAGGTCACGCGCGAGGTGGCCGGGCGCCTGGCCGAACTGGCGCGCCAGCTCGAAGCCGACAACCACGATCCCGTGCTCATCGCGCAGTTTCTCATGCGCTGTATCTTCACCATGTTCGCCGAGGACGTCGGCCTTCTGCCCGTCGGCATCTTCACCCACGCGCTCAGGGAGCAATGGGTACCAAACCCCGCCGCCTTTCCGGTCGGCATCGAGCAGCTATGGCGGACGATGAACCAAGGCGGCCACATGTTCGGCGTGGTGAGCAAGATCCTGCGCTTCAACGGCGGCCTTTTCGCCAGTCCGCAGGCCTTGAAGCTGAACAAGAAGGCGCTGACCCTGCTTTTGCAAGCCGCGGAATGCGATTGGTCCGGAGTCGAGCCCGCCATCTTCGGAACCCTGCTCGAACGCGCCTTGGATCCCAAAGAGCGCCACGCCCTGGGCGCGCACTACACCCCGCGCGCCTACGTCGAGCGCCTGGTTCGCCCCACCATCGAAGAGCCCCTGCGCGCCGACTGGGACGTGGTGCAGGCGCAAGTCCGCCGCAACGTGAAGGCCTCCGAGCGCGCCACCACCGACAAGGCCGCCAAGGACAAGTTGAAGGAAGCCGTGGCCCTGGTGCGCGAGTTCCACCACAAGCTCTGCCACACGCGCGTTCTCGATCCCGCCTGCGGCTCGGGCAACTTCCTCTACGTCACCTTGGATCTCTTCAAGCGCCTGGAAGGCGAGGTGCTGGCCGCGCTGGATGGCCTCGGCGAAAAGCAAACCGTCATGCACATGGAATCCGTGCGCGTGACGCCCGCGCAATTCCACGGCATCGAAATCAAACGCTGGGCCAAGGAGATCGCCGAGCTGGTGCTGTGGATCGGCTACCTGCAATGGCACTTCCGCATGTACGGCAAGAGCCTGCCCGTGCCCGAGCCCGTCCTGCAAGACTACAAGAACATCGAGTGCCGCGACGCCGTCCTGGCCTACGACGGCGAGCCCGAACTGGTGCGCGATGAAAAGGGCAAGCCGGTCACCAGGTGGGATGGCGAGACGATGAAGACGAATCCCGTCACCGGCGAACAAGTGCCCGACGAGTCCGCGCGCGTGCCGGTCTACAAATACAAGAACCCGCGCAAGGCCGAGTGGCCGGAGGCGGATTTCATCGTGGGAAATCCGCCGTTCATTGGTGGGTGGAAGATTCGGGCAGCGCTCGGCGATGGATACGTCAAGGCTCTATGGTCTGCATATCCCGAGATGCCGGAAAAGGCAGACCTCGTGATGTACTGGTGGGAGAAGGCAGCGGACAAGGCGAGAGCTGGTGAAATCCGAAGGTTTGGCCTGATCACGACCAACAGCATCACGCAGGTCTTTCAACGCCGGATATTGTCTCGGCATCTTGAAGCTGGTGCATCCCTGCTGTTCGCAGTCCCCGACCATCCCTGGGTGGAAAGTTCGGACGGAGCAGCGGTCCGAGTCGCGATGACGACGGTTGGGCCTCGAAATGGCCCGGGTACGCTCCTCCTGATTGAAGAGGAACGTTCCACAGGTGCCGACACGCCCGAACTGAAATTCAGGTCATGCACAGGAGTCATCAATGCCGACCTGACAATCGGTGCCAACGTGACGTCCGCTGAGCCGCTTCGGAGCAACAGCGCCCTGACGAGCCCAGGTGTTCAACTTTACGGCGATGGCTTCATTGTGGCGAGCGACGTCTCAGGCGCATGGGGCAAGGAAGCGACCTCGGCACGTGTTGCGGGAACACTACGGCGGTATATCAATGGCCGAGACTTGATGCAGGTCAGCCGAGAAGTCGAAGTAATCGACTTCTTCGGCCTAGACGAGGCCCAGGCGCGCCGTTCGTACCCGCAGCTATTCCAGCGCGTACTCGACCTCGTAAAGCCCGAACGCGACCAGAATCGTCGCGAATCAATTCGGCGACTCTGGTGGCGCTTCGGCTGGGAACGCCCTGTTCTGCGAGAACTCGTGCGGGGTCTCAAGAGATACATTGTCACCCCGGAGACAGCCAAACATCGCGTATTCGTCTTTCTGGCTGCCGATGTCTTGCCGGACAACATGCTCACCGTTGTTGGCCACGATGATCCGATGTTGCTCGGGGTGCTCTCCAGTCGGATTCATGTGTCCTGGTCTCTTCAAGTTGGGGGAACCCTGGAAGACCGTCCTCGATACACCAAGGCTGCCTGCTTCGATCCCTTTCCGTTCCCGACCTGTCCCGACAGCCGCAAGCAACGTGTTCGCACCCTCGCAGAAGAACTCGACGCCCACCGCAAGCGCCAGCAAGCCGCGCACCCCGATCTCACCATCACCGGCATGTACAACGTCCTCGAAAAGCTGCGCGCGGGCGAGGCGCTTTCGGTCAAGGACAAGGTCATTCACGAGCAGGGCCTGGTGTCCGTGCTCAAGAAGCTGCACGACGATCTCGACGCGGCCGTCTTCGACGCCTACGGCTGGCCGCACGACCTGACCGACGAACAGATCCTCGAA
>Ga0224559_1000162_pt1 | contig 44028 bp, 40 predicted proteins | sample 714S33034metaG_FD_180676 | JGI IMG/M metagenome (GOLD analysis project Ga0224559, IMG submission 180676) | Peat soil microbial communities from Stordalen Mire, Sweden - 717 S3 30-34 | ecosystem: Environmental > Terrestrial > Soil > Wetlands > Peat | place: Sweden: Norrbotten County, Stordalen... | reverse complement strand
GATAATGCCGACTCCCGGATTATGCCGCGTCCCAAAGTGCGGGGCTACAACTGTAGGGAGGATCCTTGTTCTTAGTCATCTTATTTGTCGGCATTATCAAAGCGCATCGAGGAAGGCCAGTAATGGGTCGGGAGGCATATACCGAGTTGGCACGACACCATTGGCATTGGCGTGAGCCAGTGCTCGTTCCTTAAGTTGAATGTCGGCGTGCAAGTATATTTGAGTCGTCTCTGTCGATTCGTGACCAAGCCAAAGAGCAATTACACTCGGATCGATGCCATGTCGTAATAGACTCATTGCCGCCGCGTGCCTCAGCGTGTGCGGTGTCACGGATTTTTCCTTGAGCGAAGGACACGTCTGGCACGCGGTTTTCGCATGACGCGACACGAGCCGCTGAAGTGCATCAGCGCTGAGATGTCCGCCTCGCGAACTCGGGAAGAGTGGGTCGCCAGGTTCGCCGGGCTGGCGCACAAACCATTCCTTCAGGACTGCTATGACATCCGGTCTTAGCGGTGTACATCGCATTTTCCTGCCTTTGCCAAGGCAACGGACGTGAGCCCCTGTGCCGAGCGCAACGTCCTGCCGCCTGAGCGAAGTGAGTTCGCTATTGCGCAGACCCGTTTGAACCGCCACAAGAAGAAGCACTCGATCCCGGCTGCCGACCCATGTTCTTGAATCAGGGGCTGCCACAAGGGCAGCAGCCTCTTCTTCGGTGAGAAACTCGACTGGGCCATGCTCATAGCGTTTCGATGGAATTGCAAGAATGCGTTGACACTGAAGACCAAGTGCCGGTTCATTGATTGCGACGAAACCAAAGAAGGCATGCACTGCGGCGAGGCGTGTGTTTCGTGTCCGCACAGAATTGCCTCTGTCCAGCTCAAGGTGCCGAAGGAATTTTTCCATGAAAGACGCGTCGAGTTCTTCCATCAGCAATTTGGAAGGCGCAAGTCCAAATTGCTGCGTAGCGAAACCCAGCAGCAAACGGAATGTGTCGCGATAGCTTGCCACCGTGTGTGAACTTAGACCTTGCTGCTCAAGCAAGCGCTGCGTAAAGAAGCGTTGGACGAGAGATGGAAGAACAGTGGCGTTCATGGCTGTTCTCCCGGTTGATCCTTATCAAGATATTTGGCCGCGAACTGGAGAAGCTCAGGAACAGCTTCGATGTACCAATAAGTGAGGCCGACATCAACGTGACCGAGGTAGGTGGCAAGCTTTGGCAGTTCCAGTGTAACGTCCAGCCCGGCGCGATACCATTCGACAAGTCTGCCTGTCGCAAAGCTATGCCTGAAGTCCTGGAGGCGCGGCCCGTGACCATTTCGCCCGTGCTCTGTTGGTGCACGCAGGCCGACCGCGCGGGAAATTCTTGCAAACATGCTACGGGCAGAGCAACCATTCAACCTCGTACCGCGCTCGCCAATGAGAAACGCATCACTTAACCGAAGCTGGCAGATCCGGTCACGACATTGTGTATAGTGCTCAAGTGCAGCACGAGTCGACTCTTCAATCGGAACAAAGCGCGATTTCCCGAACTTAGATTCCCGGATTGATAGTATTCCGTTCACAAGGTCTACATCAGACCGGTCGAGTCCAATGGCCTCACTTGGCCTGAGGCCGGTCGCGACCAGAAGCCCGATAAGCGTCGAATAGGTCAATGCCCGCATTCCTGACCGCGAATGCAGTCGGGCGGCTTGGGTCATGAGTAGGTCAATTTCTTGGTCAGTATAGATATGCGGCGAATTGCGCCGGCGACGCGCATTCAGGAGTCGCTTTGGCGGAACCTCGTTCCGAATATCAGTGGCACTGAGCCACGCAGCAAATCCCCGCACTTGTGAGAGGCGCCGTCCCCATGTGGCACGTTGGGCAAGTTTGGGTTCCATTGCCCAGCGCAGGGCCAGATCGATTGTAACGAACTCGGCTCCCTCGCGTTCGAGCAAGTCTACAAAGTGATCAAGTGCCAATGCCGGTTCATAGAATTTCGCCCCAAGGGTACGGCGAACGGCCACGTACTGGATCAGTGAGTCGCGGATCGTACTCATCATGCACCTCCCATCGTTGGCCAGGCCCGGGCAACACCACGCAGTGCCTCGAAAGATACTTTCGCATAAATCGCAGTACTGTCTTGTGATCGATGCCGCAAGACTTCGGCAATCTCCGCCATAGATGCTCCGTGACGAATCATCGTCGTCGCCAAGCCGTGACGGAACAGATGTGCCGCACCCCGGCATGCGGGACGGAATCCTGCATGAGCAAAGGCCAGTCGGACTATATGCCCTATCGCTGCCGGTCCCGCCAAGCCAACTCGCGGCGCCCACATTCGCAAAAATACCCGCCGGGATGCGCTTGCGCCACGATCATCGTGAAGATAGATCGCCAGCGCCTCACCAATATCGGATAGCAGTGGCACATGCTCAACCATTTGACCCTTGCCGTGGATAACGAGCTCCCCTGAACGCCAGCGGATGTCACCAAGTTCGAGTGAAACGATTTCGCTCGCGCGCAAGCCGAGTCGCGCTAACAGCAGCAAGATTGCGTAGTCACGACGCCCGCGCGGCGTCGATCGGTCTGTAGATGCGAGAACACATTCTTCTTGCTCTGGCGTGAGGAATTTTGGTACGGATGACTGCCGCCACTTGATGACCGTGGGTATCGAATTCGATAGATCGCGAGGCGTATCTCCGCGTAGAAAGAGGAAATGGCAAAACGATCTGAGTGCCACCGCCATAAGCCGCATGTACTCGCCTGACCGACCATTGCTGCGGGCAAGGAGATGGTTTCGAATCGTCATGACGTCGAAGGTGCCAGGCAATACATGACCGTCACCAGCATTCCTGCTATTAAGGAAATCACGAATGAAAGGTGCGTAAACGAGCACCGAATTCTCCGCAAGGCCACGATCTTGCCTCAGGTAATCCACGTAACGGCAGTTGATGAGGTGAATCGCAGACTCGTCGCTCGGTGCCTCCAACGGAACTTCGGCCTGACAGCGCAGATATGCAAGTAACTGCCGCAATACCGCAAGTTCGAACTGAACACGGGCCGCTGGTGAGCCAATTAAGCGCTTCACGAACTCGGCAATAACGGATTCATCAAGGTTAGGCAAGGTTATGTTCTGGTCCTTCATCCATCGCGCGAAGGCCGTCAACACCCATCGTTTTTTGCGAAGCGTTTCTTCAGCGTATCTCGCTGTCCGCAGTTGTTCGAGAAATGCTTCAATGTGACGGAGTAGCAGTGCTTCAGCTACACCATCTTTGATTGTGTCTGTCGTGATCATGTGATTTCTCCTTGGCCGGCGTGATTGCCAGCTTGGAGAAATCATACGGATTATGCCGACTCAGCAATCATAATAGGCACTGCAGAGAAGAACCAATGCTAATGACGCGGCATAATCCGGGAGTCGGCATTATCTTTGTCATGCCGCTAACGGCATGACAAAGATTAGTATCGCAATCTTCGGAAGCTGTTTTACCATCCGGACAAACAACCAGACGCAAAGCAACGTGCCCGAAACGGGAGGCCATACTTGCACTTTTACTGGCGAATAGCAGATGAATAGACTTCACGCGTTTGGGATATATCCAAACAGTTTTTGCTCCCTCATATTGAGTGAGTACTGAAAAAGGAACTTGTGCGCTACAAGTGCTAACCACCTCATCTGCGGCATAGCGATGCTGAAAATATGTGGCATACATTGGTTGCTGGCAAGCGAAATCTGATTGCGTTAAATAAGCTGCCAAGGCTGCCGAATACGACTCATCCAGCGGAGGATTGTTACCTGATACAACTTTGTGCAGTTTTTCAAACGCGGCATCCGGCAACAAAACTGCATCGCGGGTATGCGTCAATATGTCCATGAGTAGCGCAGATGAATTTGCCGTACTCGTTGCATTTATTGCACCAGCCGAATTAGACGAGCGCAACCTTTCTGATCCAGCTTGGGAAACGGCTTGCTGGAGATGTATTGGCGCATTTCGCAAAGCCACTTGCAATTGCTGCAAACTTTGCGGTGTAACCGGCACGGCTGCTGCCGCCACAACTCGTTTGGTAGGCGAGGTGCAGCCCAGCAACAGCGTTGCGATCAGTAAGACCGCAAGCTTGTTCATTCAGTCGCAACAGCCAATGGCACATTCCCAGTAGTGAAGCTAACTTCTTTAAACTGGCGCGATGCTCGTGCAATCATAGAATCGGGCTTCGCCCAAGTAGATGGGTGAAGGGCTGCCTCTGTTTCAATTTTAACAATTTCAGAAGTTTTAGTTGGTGCCGATATAATATCTACTAGCAATGAAACAGGTAAAGCGGTTGTGTACCAAATTGTGTAGTAACCTGAAACACCAAAAATATAATTATCAGGGACGTTTTTCGGATGAAGCCCCTCTTTTGTCGCCATGAAGAATGAAACCTTATCAAGTTTTTTTTCTTTTTCATCTTCCTTTCTTTTCTTTGCTTCAGCTTCACGTTGAGGTGCATTGCGGACCCATTCCTCGCGTCGTTTTTTTTCAGCTTCTTCTTGTGCAATTTTCGCAAGCCGTGCCGACTCTTTCTCTGCATCGGTCAGAAACATACCACTCTCATTTGTCCGACGTACATTGTCCGCGTCGTTCAATAAAACCAAGTCATAGGCTTCACCACTTGGTTTGGTTTTCGCCTCCGCGCGCAGCAAACCTGCTTGCCATTGTTGCTTAAAAGATTTAGCCACAGCTTTGGAGATATTGATTTTCCCTGATATTGCCAATTTGAAAGCAGGTGTCTTAGTGTTTATGGTGACGGGGAATTGTTGCGTATTTGCATCGTACGTCCCGATTTCAACCGTAAGACTTTCCATCCCCACGCCGTATTCTCTTTCAGCAAGTTCGTTGATGCTCTCATGCAACGGAGTGGTTTCTGCCGATGCCAGTGACGATAGTGTGGGGATATTTGCTAGCTCAACATTTTTTTGAGTCTGAAGATTTGTACGCTTTTTGTCCTGATCGGCTTTGAAATCTGCGTCTGTTTCAAATTCACTTTTCTTTGCTTTATTCAAGGTATCAAGTTGTGCGGCATACCGTCGATTGATTTTATTAATCGTTTCGGTAAGTTGTTTTTCATAACCGGCTTCTATCGTTTCAATGCGGTCATTTAATCGTTTAATTTCTGTAACGGCTGATAGCACGGTTGGGAATTTTCCGGCTTGTTTGACCGAGATACTTTTATGCCGAGCCTCAGCTTGAACTTTCAAATCCGCCACTCGTTTAGCATCATCAGCTTGCGAAGCCAGCATCTGCTGATATTCTGCACTTTCAATTTCTTTTTGCCGTTGTTCAGCGGTCAATTCAGCTTGCTTAATCTGCTCGGCTTTCAGTTTTCCTTCATTGGCCTTTTGTGCGATTTCAGCTTCACGAAGTTGACGATCTATATCAGCCGCTGTGCCACTCAGATCTTTAAGTTTATCTATCACTTTAAAGACGGAACAACCTTCGCAAGGCAAAGAGTTGTCGAATACGGCTTCATTGCTGATGACGCCTTTGATGCTCAGAGACAGAAGATAACCCCCTTCGACTTTGCTGATGTGAACCACGGCTACATTTTCAGTTTGAAATGCTGTAGCAATGTCTTGCAGGCAGCGGGTTTCATCGCAGTCTTGTTTCGCCGCGTGATTTTCTTTGTCGGCGGCCTTTTTCAATTCCTGCAAAACTCGCTCGCCGGAATACACAAAGTACTTTTGTTCCAAGCCCTGAACGACAGCAGCCTGCATCTGGCTTAACATACTCTGAGTGTCCTCTGAAACCACCAAGGGCAAAAGTATTACCTTCTCTTTGGCCGATTGAGTGGCATCTTCTGGTTTTGCATATACTTGAAGTGATAGAGTGATTAAGCAGATGGTAGCCAGATGGTTGAATAATTTATGCAGTTTATGATTTCTCATCATTCTAAAATTAAATGTGGTTAATGGAATATTTACACGGCTAAAGCTGCTGAATATCTTATCCTGAGTTAGTCGAAATGCACTGCTTTGCAGAATACCGCATTTGGTTGGAATTTTTTAACCATTGCATGAATGCGGTTATTTTAACCGAAACCGCTTAGATTGGAATGGCATCTCAATTCAACGTCGGTTCCATACCCTTGGGAAACAATACCCACATACGACCTGACTGTTTCATGCTTCCCGCGCGTATTCCTGCCAACTCCCCAAAACCCCAGAAAAAATCGGCGCGCACAGCACCTTTAATGGCGCCACCGGTATCTTGTGCGTACATTAATCGATTGAGCGGCTCGGCACTGTTTGGCATGGTGGTGGAAAGAAATACGGGTACGCCAAGCGGAATGGTGCGCGGATCAACAGCAAGGCTGTATTCGTTGGTCAGCGGCACACCCATTGCACCCAATGGCGCAGAGAGCGTGTCCGGCAATTCCCGAAAGAATATATAACTTGGATTTTGTCCCAGCAGCGCAAACAGGCGCTCGGGGTTTGCGTCTGCCCAATTCTTGATGGATTGCATCGAAGCGTTTTCCGGCTTGAGTTCACCCATGTCAATTAATATTTTCCCGACAGAGGCATAGGGATAACCATTTTGCTCAGCGTAGCCGATTTTAACGCGCCGTCCATCTTCCAACTCGATACGTCCGGAACCTTGAATTTGAAGAAAAAATAAATCAACAGCATTTTCTACCCAAAATATTTCGTGGCCTTGCAGCGTTGAAGCGCCAGCATCAATTTCGGCACGATTGAAATAAGGCACAACTTTATTTCCCGCCAGCCGACCCCGTAAACGCAAACCCTTGAGCTGAGGGTAGGCGTCGCTCAGATCAACGTCCAGCAAATCATCCGGGGGTGCATAGATGGGATAACGGAAGCGTTCACTCATATGGCGGCTTCCTTTAAGCAAAGGTTCGTAATATCCGGTGATTAAACCGTGATCACTGCCATCCGGATTGAAAATTTGGTAGGGGGTGAACCAGGCTTCGTAGAAGGCACGCTGTGCGGCAGAGTCGGCTTCATCCACTTGCGCTGCTGCTGCACAAACCGCTTGCCATTTGGTTTTGAATCGAAACGCGCGACAGCTTTGCTGCAAAGCGTGCCAGGAAGGGGTTAGGTCCAGCAATGACCAGTCCGGAAGCTTTGCCCATGGGCTAAGCATAAAAGTTGGTACAACGACGGGCGGAGTTTCGACTCGGGGAGGCGGTGGTGCAATTCTTGTTTGGCAGGCAGCAAGCAGAATGACGGCAAAAAATATCGGCCAAGCGCTTTTGTTCAAATTCATGTCCGACCCTTATGGTTTTTGGCGCTGAAGAAACAAAGTATCTAGTGCAATACGCGGGGAACACTCAGGACAAACTGAGGTACTGGAACAGCAAACTCGGTGCCGTCATCCAGCGCCATTTGGTAGCTTCCGGACATCGTGCCGACCTGGGTTGCGAGTACCGTACCGCTGGTATATTCGAAGCTTTGCCCCGGGTTGATGACGGGTTGTTCGCCAACCACGCCTTTGCCGTTAACTGCCTGCACATGCTGGTTTGCATCCGTGATAATCCAGTGACGGGCTAATAATTTGACAGCCTGTTCGCCTTCGTTGCTGACCTTGATGGTATAGGCAAAAACGAAGCGGTTTTCGGCCTCATCAGACTGTTCCAATAAATACCTGACGCGTACAGTTACTTGAATTCGATAGTGTGTTAGATTTTCCATCATCGCATTTCACCGTATTTTCCGTGCCGTGACAAGCGCAACATGGTTTTTCGGTTAGAATAAGCATCCAAATACCAAACGACCAAGGATCAATTCATGGATTACCAGATCGCTCCCTCGATTCTTTCAGCCAATTTTGCCAGGCTCGGCGAAGAAGTTGATAACGTGCTTGCCTCGGGTGCAGACATCGTACACTTTGACGTGATGGACAACCACTATGTGCCCAATCTGACCATAGGTCCGCTGGTTTGTGAAGCGTTGCGCAAGCATGGCGTGACGGCGCCGATCGACGTGCATCTGATGGTGAAACCCGTTGATCGCATCATTCCGGATTTCGCCAAAGCAGGGGCAACTTACATTACTTTCCATCCGGAAGCTTCCGAGCACATTGATCGCACTATCGGTTTGATCAAAGAAAGCGGTTGCAAAGCCGGTTTGGTATTCAATCCTGCAACGCCCCTGGACGTTTTGGAATATACATTACCCAAGTTGGACATAGTTTTGTTGATGTCGGTCAACCCCGGTTTCGGCGGACAGAAATTTATTCCCTTTGTGCTGGATAAGGCGCGTCAAGTGCGCAAGTTGATCGATGCGGGCAAGTATAACTGTCGCTTGGAAATTGACGGCGGTGTTGGTCCGGCGAACATCAAAGAAGTGGCGGAAGCCGGTATTGATACTTTTGTCGCCGGGTCAGCCGTGTTTGGCAAGCGCAATGATAAAGACAAAAACCAATACAACACCATCATTGGCGAGTTACGCGCGGAATTGGCCAAAGTCGCACCTTGAAAAGGAAACACACGATGTCCTCACGCATACTTCTGATAGTGTTCTGCCTTCTGGCGCTTTCCGGTTGTGACAAGATCAAGTCTGCGCTGGGGATTGCGGCGGTTGTCGACCCCAAAGAGCTGGACGCCCAAGCCATCGGCTACGCTTGCCGTGTTTCCAGGAAACCACCGGAAATATGCATGAAGGAAAACGATGCCCAAAGCCCTTCACAAATTCTGTTTGGCTGGAAAAATGCGGATAAAGATATTAAAGCACGAGTGATTGAGCTTGGCCCGAATGGCGAGTTGCTGGCAACTTCGGCAAGTTCTGTGAGCGCTGCAAAACCAGCTCCTGCGGCAGAGGAAAAGAAATAAGTAATTATTAACGCATCAAGAAAATGCCACAAAAATTTAGCCAGTTTCCACTCCCCATCAAAGCAATCATGCTGGATCTCGATGGCACGCTGTTGCATACCGCTCCAGAGTTGACAGAGTCCGCCAACCGTATGTTGCGCGAGTTGGCATTTCCTGCAGTCTCCCAAGAGCTGTTGATCAGCTACGTCGGCAACGGTATTTCATGGCTGGTCAAACGCGCTCTGACGGGGGATATGTATGCAGAGCCGGATGGTGCGTTGTATGCCAAAGCGTTACCGATTTTCGAAAAGCACTATTCGGAGTTATTAATGCAAAGCAAGACTTTTGACGGTGTGGTGCAAGGATTGGATCAAATGAAGGCCGCAGGATTTCGATTGGGTTGCATTACCAATAAACTGGCACGTTTTACAGAGCCGCTGCTGAAAGGTATTGGACTCGCACAATATTTTGAAATCGTGCTATCGGGGGATTCGCTGCCGGAGAAAAAACCGCATCCTCTGCCGCTATTCCATGCGGCCAAATTTTTTTCTGTGCCGCTCGAACAGTTGCTGGTAATTGGCGATTCGCTCAACGATGCAGTTGCAGCACGCGCTGCAGGCTGTCCGGTATTTTGCGTCCCATACGGATATAATCACGGCAAACCGGTGGAGGGCTTGGATTTGGATGCAGTCATCGCCAATCTGCCTGCTGCCTTAACCCTTATTAAACGTGTTTGAAAATGAAATTGAACAACCTCCTCAGTTGGCGATGGCGCGGATGCTTTTTGTAGCTTGGGTTAGCGGCATTATTGCTTAACCCGACATAGCGCCAAAACATCCGTTGGGTTACGCAAAAAACGCTAACCCAACCTACGAAATTCAGGAGGTATCTCATGTTGCACCCTATAACTGAACAAGAATTTAATACCCTTGCAGCACGAGGTTATAACCGTATTCCGCTCGTTGTGGAAACATTTGCCGACCTTGATACGCCGCTTTCGCTTTATCTCAAATTGGCAAACCGGTCATTTTCATATTTATTGGAATCTGTGCAGGGCGGAGAACGCTTCGGGCGCTATTCTTTTATCGGCCTGCCTGCCGAGACGCGTATTTCTGTGCGGGGAACGCAAGTCACGCTAACCACTCCGGCTGGAGAAACGGTGCAAGAAGTCAATAATCCGCTGGATTACATCGAGGAGTATCAGGCGCAATTTAATGTTGCACCTCTATCCGGTCTGCCCCGCTTTACGGGTGGACTGGCCGGATACTTTGGCTATGACACAGTGCGTTATATCGAGCCGCGTTTAGCTAAGACAACCAAAAAAGATGTCATCGGCACGCCGGATATTTTGCTCATGCTCACCGAGCAACTCGCTGTGATCGACAATCTTTCCGGCAAGCTCACTTTTATTGTATATTCCGATCCGGCTCAAGAGGGCGCGTACACAAAGGCATGTCAGCGGCTTGATGCGTTACAACGCAGCTTGCGCCAACCGGTAATAATTCCCGATGCATCACAACTGCGCAGTTACGAGGCAAAATCGGAATTCGGCGAAGCAGAGTTTAAACATGCAGTCGAAATTGCCAAGCAATACATCTTTGACGGCGACATCATGCAAGTAGTATTGTCGCAGCGAATGGTACAACCTTTTACCGCGCCGCCGCTGTCTTTGTATCGCGCCCTGCGCAGTATCAATCCATCGCCCTACCTTTTTTATTACGACATGGGGGATCACCACGTAGTTGGTTCTTCGCCGGAAATTTTAGCGCGACTGGAAGGCAATACCGTTACCGTGCGTCCTATTGCAGGAACGCGTCCGCGTGGCAAAACACAGCAACAGGATGTCGAGCTGGCGCAAGAATTATTAGCTGATCCAAAAGAATTAGCCGAACATCTGATGCTAATCGATCTGGGTCGCAATGACATCGGTAGAGTCGCCCAAAATGGCACCGTTAAACTTACTGACAAAATGGTGATCGAGCGCTACTCGCACGTAATGCATATCGTCTCCAACGTTGACGCCCAACTCAAGCCGGGCTTAAGCGCGATGGATGTGCTCAAAGCAACTTTCCCTGCCGGAACGGTATCGGGCGCGGCAAAAGTACGCGCCATGGAAATCATCGACGAATTGGAACCCAGCAAGCGCGGTATCTATGCGGGTGCAGTAGGTTATCTTGCCTTCAATGGAGACATGGATGTCGCAATCGCGTTACGAACAGCAGTCGTAAAAAACGACACGCTCTACGTGCAGGCGGGCGCGGGTATCGTTGCCGACTCGGTACCCGATAGCGAATGGACTGAGACGCAGAATAAAGCACGCGCCGTATTGCGCGCGGCCGAGATGGTTCTGGATGGTCTCGATGCCAAAGTGCATCGCTAGGAGGAACGAACATGCTACTGATGATAGACAACTACGATTCCTTCACCTACAACCTGGTGCAATATTTTGCCGAATTGGGAACAGAAGTTGAGGTTTTCCGCAACGATGAAATTACGGTTGAGCAAATTGAAAAACTAAAGCCGCAATATATCGTTGTTTCGCCCGGCCCGTGTACGCCGAACGAGGCGGGCATTTCAGTCGCCACGATTACACACTTTGCCGGCAAAATTCCGCTGCTGGGAGTGTGTCTCGGGCATCAGAGTATCGGCCAGGCATTCGGCGGCAAGATTATTCATGCCAAGACGCTGATGCATGGCAAGACCTCACAGATTCATCATCACGGTAACAATTTGTTCAGCGGATTGCCAAATCCCTTCACTGCCACGCGCTACCATTCATTGGTGATAGAAAAAGAATCATTGCCCGATTGTTTGGAAATCACCGCGTGGACTGATGACGGTGAGATCATGGGTGTGCGGCATAAGACTCTGGCGGTTCAGGGGGTGCAATTTCACCCAGAGTCTATTCTCACAGAACACGGGCATGACATGCTGAAAAACTTTCTTGAAGGGAAGCGATAATTATGATTACCCCGCAACAAGCATTGGTCCGTCTGATTGAGCAGCGCGAGATTTTTTACGATGAGATGTTGTCGTTGATGCGGCAGATCATGAGTGGCGAAGTTGCACCCACGATGATTGCGGCGATATTGATCGGCCTGCGCGTAAAAAAGGAAACCATAGGTGAAATTTCCGCAGCGGCATTTGTGATGCGGGAATTTGCCACCAAGGTGCCGGTAACTCAACGCGAACATTTGGTGGACACTTGCGGTACGGGTGGTGATGCAGCACAAACCTTCAATATATCGACAGCAAGCGCCTTGGTTGCCGCTGCGGCGGGTGCAAGGGTAGCCAAGCATGGAGGGCGTTCAGTGTCATCAAGCTGTGGCTCTGCCGACGTACTGGAGGCGCTGGGTGTCAACCTTAACTTAACGCCTCAGCAAGTAGGACGCAGCGTCGACCAGATAGGTATCGGCTTCATGTTTGCCCCCAACTTTCACGGCGCGATGAAATATGCAGCACCGGTACGACGCGAGCTGGGCGTTCGCACAATGTTTAACGTGCTTGGGCCATTAACCAATCCGGCTGGCGCAAATAATCAGGTATTGGGGGTGTTCCACCCTGATCTTGTTGGTATTCAGGCCCGGGTTTTGCAGCGGCTTGGCAGCAACCATGTGCTGGTGGTGAATGGGAGCGATGGCTTGGATGAAATTACGATTAGCGGGCCGTCGCACATCGCTGAGTTAATAAACGGTCAAGTGAATGAATATTCCATTACGCCGGAAGAGTTTGGTTTCCAATCGGCGACTTTGGATTCTATCCGTGTAGGCAATGTCGAAGAGGCAAAGGAAATGTTGCTGGGTGTGCTCGACAACCGTTCAGGAACTGCACGAGATATTGTGCTGCTCAATGCTGGTGCAGCGATCTATGTGGCCGGACTTGCCGGTTCGCTTGCTGACGGAATAAAGAAAGCTGCCGAAGTTCTCGCAAACGGGATGGCAAAAAACAAGCTGGCGGAATTGGTTAAAATTAGCAAGCTGGAGTAATTAAGAGCGGACTGGGCGCACGAATTGTTGTTTGAACGAATTCCCGGAATAACTATATAGCGATCAAGTTAAGTTGTTCTTGGTTAATCGTTCGTTGCGCCAAGCAATCAAATTATTTGCGGGCATTGGACGGGCAATCCAATAGCCCTGTCCGACTTCACAGCCCATGTCGAGCAATGCCTGATATTGACCCCTGGTTTCAATTCCTTCAGCTACGATTTTCCGCTCAAATGCCCGAGCTAAAGCAATAATGCCTTGTACGATAGCCATGTCACCCTTGTCCTCCAGCATGTCACGCACGAAGGACTGGTCGATTTTTAGGACATCTACCGGTAGCGCGCTTAGATAAGAAAGTGAAGAGTAGCCAGTACCAAAATCATCCAGGGCAAATCCAATGCCTATTTTTCGGCTGGATTCGATTATTTCCCGAACAATGGAGATGTCATTGAGTGCGACGGTTTCCAGAACCTCGATTTGCAGTTTGCCCGAGGGTAACTCGGGGTAAACGGCAAGCTGTTGCTGCAGTTTTTCCACAAAGCCGGGAGACTCCAAATGATAGCCGGATATGTTGATGCTGACTTCGATGTCCAAACCTGCTTTTAGCCATTGATCAAGCTGTGCAAGTGCATTTGCAGTAACCCATTGACCAATTTCAACATCAAGTTCAGTATTTTCAATGTATCGCAAAAATTCTGACGGTGGAAGAATGCCGCGTTCCGGGTGTCGCCAACGGATCAGTGCTTCGGCACCAACCAATTCGTTGCTGTGCATGCTAATTTTTGGCTGAAAGTAGAGCTCGAATTGGTTATGTTCTAATGCAAAACGAATGCTCTTTAAGAATTCATGTTGATCGCGAGAACGACGATCCAAGGCCGGATCGTAAATATGAAAGCGATTTTTACCCGTTTGCTTGGCGATATACATAGCCTGATCAGCATGACGCATCAAGATGTCAGGATCTTCATCATCCATGGGATAGATACTTACGCCAATACTCGCGCTCACAGAAATAGATTTATTATTAAATGTAATGGGCAGGGAAATTACCGCGAGCAAGCGTTCAAGCGTCGCTACACATTCTTCTCCCTTTTCAAGCCCCAACAGCAATATCACGAACTCATCACCGCCCAGCCGGGCACTGGTATCACCGCCGCGAATGGCGGTGTTGATGCGAGAAGCGACTTCGACCAAAACTTGGTCACCTGCATCGTGCCCCAGCGTGTCGTTAATAGGCTTGAAGCCGTCAAGATCAAGATAGCAGACCGCCATCATATTTTTTTCGCGCGACGTTTGAGCGATAGCCTGATGCATGCGATCAGCAAGTAAAACACGATTTGGAATGCCCGTAAGCAAATCGTAATGGGCGACACGACTGAGTTCAGCCTCGTGCTTTTTAATGTGGCTAATGTCAAAGAACCAGCCGAGTATTGCCGCCTGTCCCATATACGCCATCGGCATATAAGAGGCCAGTGTCCATATTGTTGAGCTGCCATAAACATATAATTCAATTTGGCGGTTAATAACAGACTTGCCGTTCGCCAGCTCTTCCAATATTTCATCGTAATCTGCAGGGCGTGCATAATACTTTTTCGGATCATCTCCTTTTGCTTCGACATTCTTGATTAATTCAGAATAACTGCGATTATAAAATACTACTTCACGCCCGCCATTGATTGCGATTCGTACAGCTATCGGACTCACATTTAAGATGGAAAGAAGCGTATCTTCACTCTTGAATAATGCGCTTTCTGTAGAGCGTATGCGGGTAACAGCCAACCAAGAAATGCTGACAGCAAGCAAGGTAAAAATAAATGCCAATGTGTATGTGAGGTAGCGAGTAACGTCACTTGCCCACCGGGATGCATTCGCAAGAGTGGATGAAAACTGATTTTCCTGTTCGGTTAAACGCTGGTTGACCTTATCCAGCCTGACGAGAAGCGCCCCAAGACTATTCGTATTTTTATAAGCAGTGGCTATATTTTCATGAAGTTCATTTGCTTCACCATTTAATTCTTCAATAAGTTGATCTGCGATGGTCCAATGCCGGATTGCATCGGACATGAACGAAAAGTGCTCGAAACGAATAAACAAATTAATCATGTATTCGATATCGTCGGGGTGATTGCCGCCATTGAGGAAGCCTTGACGGGCAATATCCAGATTCGGATTGGGCTTCTGTAATTCGATGCGTGACGCCTTATCCCCAAGTGGCGCTTTCAGATACCGGAGATAGGATTTGAAATCGTCTTCGTTATGAGTCAACGCATAGTGCTCAATGCTACGCGTTGCGTCTTTTTGAGCTTTGGCCCACAAACCTTCAGCGCCAACATACGCTCTAACAGCCATCAATACATTCATTTGCACTTGAATCAGCGTGATTAAGATAATGATAAGCACAACGAACATGGCAATAATCATATATACATGATTAAGTGTGGTGATGCGCGGTGCTGTTTTATCAATCATAAAAATTACACTTGTACAAATTCCGTACCAAACAGTGAGTTACAAGACAACTAGTCAGATAGCAAGATCAAAAAACTCAAATAGTATTAGCAAAAAAACATTTTAGCCGAAGTGGGGATATTCCCGGAATTTCTTGAGAGCATCGGGAGATAAAAAATTGTAAACAATGCTTCGTTAGCCGTTTACTCCCTGCCATTTATCAATATTGCCCCTAGACTGACGAAAAAGTGTAAAACGTAGATCGAAGCTATACAAATCTACAATGCTGTTACTGTTTAAAATTACAAACCGATGATTACGAATGCCTGCTTATTTTGCTATAGTACTCTACAAGAAACAATAAACGGCAGGAGATTTTATGAAAACACCGGCCAGATTTTTTAGATGCGGTGCGATGGGTGTAATCATATTGTGTTGAAAAGCTTCAGGCCGGAAGTTTTTGGCCGATATTGAATGAATGAAAAGAGTCCGATTATTTAATGTGGTGAAAAAGAATCTGGCTTCGGTATGCCCATTGCTGGGCATGTTCTTTGCTATTTTTTGCCTGGGGAGTGCACCATCATTCGCAGGTGCGAATGATGATAAAGCAAAACAAGCCAAGCCAGCCAAGTCGAAAACCCGCAAACAATCCGGCAGCCCATATGGTTCACACACTTCAAGCGGCAGCGGGCTTGCTCAAGAGTGGGCCGCTACCAATGAGCTGAAGGCGTACAAGCAGAATTATTTCATGGCATTTTCACATTTGTCGCAACCGAATGTATTGCCGACAAGTCCTAACCCGACAAACCAAGTGACAACCCCTTACGATATTCAAAACAAAGAAGTTAAATTTCAAATTAGCCTAAAACATATTCTGGCTGATTACGAACAGGCCGGTACGTTGTGGCTGGGTTATACACAACTGTCTTTCTGGCAAGTCTATAATCAAGCTACTTCGCAGCCATTCAGGGAAATTGATTACGAGCCCGAGTTAATTTATTCCCTAAGACCCAATGACTCCAGTATTCTAAATTTTGGTGCGGTGCATCAATCAATCGGACAGACGAACCCTAGCGAGCGGAGTTGGAATAGGGTCTATATTGAACCCGGGATGCAATTTGATTTGGGCGCAGATAACCGGCTGATCGTTCAAATACGCTGGTGGGCAATAATACATGAGGCATCACTTACTGATAACCCAGACATTGGTGACTACCTCGGCTACAGGGAACTTAATCTGCGCTTTGTTCAAGACGGCGGATGGAAGGTCAATGTCATGTCAAGAATTCGCTCAACCCAATTGGACATCGCCGCACCATTATCCGTATGGCTGTTGCAACCAGCCGAAGGCGCAAGCGGGAACAATGTAGACCTACATTTACAATATTTTAATGGTTACGGCGAAGGTTTGCTTGACTACAATCAAAGCCATGTAACAATGGGTGTTGGTCTCTCATTTCCTTTTTAAAGTCAGGCGTTATTCGTGGCGAAAGAAGTCAATGCTTCGCTAACTGTTGAATAGCGCAGTTTAACCTTCAATTCATTCCGGATTCGCTCGTTTGTTAATCGCCTCGATTCATTCATGAACGACCACAGGGATGGGGACACAGAACGCCTGACCTGATCGCGCGGCAAGCGTGGTGGTCTTGGCAATAGATATTTATCCGCTACTGCATCAAAGTAATCCCCCATCATTAAGTCACTGTCATCGCTGGCGTTGTAAACGCGGTTAGGTTTGCCATGACGCAATGCGGCGACGACAATGCGAGCAAGGTCATCGGCATGAATATGGTTGGTGTAGCTGTCTTCTGCCGCGATGATTGCCGGACTGCCTGCGCGTAAACGTTCCAATGGCAAACGATTATCGGCATAAATTCCGGGCGCGCGCAGTATGTTGGCATTTACTTCATTGCGGCCCGCCCAAATACGAATTCGAGTTTCGGCGTCCAGTCTTCGTAACGCCCGAAGCGACTGTGGTTTTGGCGGCGTAGCTTCATCTACCCGGGCACCGTGGCAATCACCATATATCCCGCTGGTGCTGATATAGATTAATTTTCCGGGAAGCTTACCCCGAGATAACGCAGCAAGCAGATTTCGTGTGCGGCTATCAATTTCACCAGAATTAGGAGGAGGGGCAAAGTGAAGGACAATATCCGCTAATCCGCGAATGCGAGTTAAGCTGGATCGAGCGTCAAGATCACCAACGATGGGAGTAATGCGGGAAGGTCGCAATTTAATGAAGTGCGCAGAAGTCCGCACTAAACCGAATAGTCGATAGTGAGGAAGCAAAAGCGGTGCTACACGCGACGCAATATCACCGCACCCTACAATGAGAATACTTTTCATATATCGATTATGCGTTAAAATCCCGCTTTTCGTGAAATTGGCCAAACAACATGACTTTCAAAACAACTATACTTCCCAGCAATCATAGTTTTGAGATCAAGGGAGAAGAAACTATTCTCGATGGGGCGTTAGCGCATGGTTATACCTTGCCGCATAGCTGCCGCAATGGCGCTTGCGGAGTGTGCAAAGGGAAAATCTTGAGCGGTTCTGTTGATTATGGAGACTATCAGGGCTACGCCTTAACTGAAGAGGAAAAAACGGCTGGGTTGGCGTTATTTTGCCGGGCTAAACCCAAGTCTGATCTTGTCATCGAAAGTCAGGAAGTCGTCACCGGAAGTGAAGTTCAAGTAAAGACTTTGCCGTGTCGCGTGCAAAAAATGGAGAAAGTCGCCGACGATGTAATGGTGTTGTATTTAAAGCTACCTACCAATGAGTATTTGCAATTTGTGGCAGGCCAATATATCGATATTTTGCAAAAAGAAGGCAAGCCGCGCAGTTTTTCATTGGCCAATGCGCCACACGACGACGAGTTTCTGCAATTGCATGTTCGCAATATCGCCGGTGGCACTTTTACCAATCACGTATTCAATGAAATGAAGGAACGCGATATCCTGCGTATTAAAGGGCCTCTCGGGACTTTCTTCCTCAGGGAAGATTCAACCAAGCCAATAATTTTCATTGCCAGCGGAACAGGCTTCGCACCCGTCAAAGCCATTATTGAACACGCTATATATATTGGCTTGAAACGTCCCATGCATTTTTATTGGGGAGTACGCAAGCAAGCCGATTTCTATATGTTGGATGAGATCAAAAAGTGGGAAAGTCATGGCATAAAATTTACCCCTGTTGTCTCGGATGAAACATGGTCAGGGCGGACTGGATTTGTGCATCAGGCAGTAGTCGACGATTACGACGATCTTTCCGGGTACCAGGTGTATGCATGCGGAGCACCGGTTGTGGTCGGCGCTGCGCACGGGGATCTGACAGGAAAGAGACGCTTGCCAAATGAAGAATTTTTCTCCGATGCGTTTACATTTGTACCAAAAAGCTAAGGTCAAGAATGACGCGACCAATTAAACAAAAGGCCGTCACTTGACGGCCTTTTGTTTGTAACAGACTAAATAACTTATGGAGCAGGTTGCGTAACTACATCGGCATCCAGAGTAACCGCAGTCTGAGCTAACAGCCTTCCGTTTCCTGATGCATTGGTTTTCAGTGTGATCGCTTTAGCAGCAAGTATTATGCCCTCAAAATGCGATGTCGTTCCAAGTGCCACACCAACACCGCCAGCGACTTGCCAGAAGATGTTCTTGGGTAGAGCGCCACCTGTCAGCAATACACTTGTTGCGGAGGCCACAGTAAGATTCCCGGCAATCTGGAATATCCAAACATCATTCGGGCCGCCGTTGAGAGTGACATTCGAATTTACGACAACATCTGTTCCCCATTTATATAGGCCTGGAGCAAGGATCAATCCGCTAATATTACCTGCACCCAGCTCTGTATAATCTGGCGATGTTCTCCCGGCAGCATCATTGTACGCAATCAACATGTCCCCTATGGCTGTAGTCAAATTAGCCGGTGTCGGGCAACCGTTAGTATTGTAGTCTGCTGCGTAGAGCTTCCCTGTTACCAGTGTTGATGGCGTTGGAGTTGAAAAACAACCTGTTGGATCCAGAGTTAATGAAAACCCTTGGATGTAAGTTGCTGCAGCAGGACTGATTCCAACATTTCCAGTGATTGCAGTACCCGCGGTTGGCGTGGCTGAGATCAATGTTTCCGCCAAGACTGCATAGGTACCTGCGGTTCCAAGATTGACCGGTGCCGGGCCTACCGCTAACGTCGTACCGGTATTAAAACTCCAAGAGTCGTTACTAGCCAAAGCATTGCCAGCCAAATCCTTCACTCCCGTTGAAATCGTTGCGGTGTAAGTCGTGTTGGCCGCAAGATTACTGCTTGGTTTGAAAACGGCAGTTGTACCCGAGTAGTTTACGGTACCGGCAACTGAAGTTGTTCCTTGCTTTACTGTAAAAGTCGAAGAAGATATCGTCAAAGAATCGATAGGCTTACTAAAGATAGCATTTACACTCGAGTTGAGTGCAACACCGGTGGCTGCATTAGTTGGAACTGTAGAAAGCACAGTGGGTGCAACTAAGTCTGCCGTGGTGCCAGTTGTAAAGCTCCATGTTTTCGTGACAGCTAAGGCATTGCCAAACGTATCCGTAACTCCGGTAGTAATCGAAGCGGTATAAACAGTGCTGGCTATAAGATTGCTAGTTGGGTAAAAGGTTGCAGTGGTGCCCGAATAATTGACAGAACCTGAAACGGGTGTTGTTCCCTGCACTAACGTAAACGTCGCTGAAGTGATCGACAAAGGATTCATGGATTCACTAAAGGTAGCATTGAGGGTCGTATTAAGCACAACCCCGGTAGCTACGCTTACAGGATAGACGGAGCTAATTGTGGGTGCCGTAGTGCTAACCGTTGTTATTGCCGTGCCGGAGCCACTACTACTTCCAAGACAACCTGCCACAAAAATGACCAGCAGAAAGGCCAGAAACAACTTTAGCGGCTGCGTGATGCTCTCAAATATCTTCATTTTGTTTCTCCTTAAATATCTAAATCAGACAAGCATCTGTAATCAACTAACACCATACTGGCGCCAGATTCTGCATGCTTGGCAAATCCCTAATGAATGCGATTCCCCTGTTTAAGAGAACCAAACGAATCAAGGCAATCTGTTATTCCTGAATGACAATGGGGTATCAGCGCACTTAGTTCCGTGCGCTGAAGAACATAAGGAGGGAAACGGAGGAGAGGGAGAATCAATAATAGCCAAGGCTATTGATTCGGATGCTACGGGAGGAGATGGTTACTTCCTTCCAAGGAAGTTGCGGGTATAGGGAAAGGGTATATCCAAGCAACTGGCCGATGGCAGTACGAGACTAACGCAGCAGGCTGCAACTTGTGTTACTTGATGCTTTCAAGCTCCATCGCGAGATGGTAGTAATTAAAAGCGTCTTCTTTTTTACCCAACTTCTCGGCAAGCTTTCCCAATGAATTATAGGCAGCCTGACTTGGATGGAGGCTGATACTTGCATCCAGATAGCTTTGCGCTTTGCCCCACAGCTTTTGCTGCAGGCATAACTTTCCTAGAGTTAGCAATAGTCCGGCATCATCAGTATGGGTTTGTAACCAGCGTTCTGCCTGATCTATTTGTGCAGTAACATTATCGGCAAGACAGTCGCCATACAAAGTAATAAGGTCGCTATCCCATTGTGCATTCAAGCTTTCAACCAGCAACTTGCCAGCCGAGGCGGAGTCCTGCATTTTTAGGAATGTTTGCGCAGCCATTGCAGCTATCTTCGGTCGGGACTTGAATTCTCCCGGAATGGCTTTCCAGAGTTCGCGCATAGATTCGATATCATGAGCTTGAGTGCGCAGCTTTTCCAACCAGGCGCGTTGACGCAACTGCATTGACAATGTGGTGTCGATCGCTTTGCGCTTTTCGAGTTGGGTTGATACGTCGATTACAGCATCCCAGTTGCCGGCCTGTTGCTGTGCTTTGAGTTCCAGTGTCAGCGCGCCAACATGTTTGCGTCTGCTGACATCATTCAACTCCTTCAACGAACCCAGCGCAGACTGAGGCTGTTTCTGATCAAGTTGAAACTCGGTTTTGGCCATGAGACGCATCGTTGATTCGCCGACGGTCTTGCTTTCGGCATCAGCGAGATAAGCATCCCGCTTGTCAAATTCGCGCAATTCATGAGCTGCACGTGCGGCAACGATGGGGTTCAACCCTGATTTTTCGCCCATTTCCATTGCGCGTACAGCGGCATTTTCAGCCGCGGCGTAGCGACCTTCAAAAAAGGCAACAAGCGATTCCATCATGGCAGAACGACCTTTGCTTTGTGCGCGGTCTTCGCGAAAAGCGCGCACATATTCGGGCAGGTTTACGGCAGCAATAAGAAGCCGCACAGCAAAGTAGCCAAGCACAAATATAACCAGCAACGACAGCACAAACAGCGTGAGAGACATCTCGACCTTATAAGGCGGATAAACCAGTTGCACATACCCCGGGTTGTGGGCTGCCAACGTCATTGCAACTGCAACAGCAAACAGGGCAAGCAACCAGAGGACAAATTTCATCGGGCACCCTTTTCAAGTGAGATACGGAAATTGCGTACGGCCTCAAGGCTACCGGTGATGTCGGGCAAGTCAATATTGATATTTGAAGCTTCCAGCTTTTGGAGTGAGAGCAGCGCCTGTGAGCCGTCGTTAGATCGGGTATCAAAGTAAAGCGAAATCCACTCTTGTGCTGATTTTAAATCACGCTTGAAACTTGCCTCATCGTGCGATAGCAGGGAAAGACGGGCGGAAAGTAATCTGATTTTTAGATTTTCCCGCAGGAAGAAAGTTTGCGTCGGGGACAATAAAGGCAGTTCATGTTTTTCCGTATTTTCGATGCGCACGAGTTGCTTTGCCTCCTGCCATAATTCGCGCCAGAATTTTGCCCAGACATTTTCTTCTTTAACAGCAGCAGGGACAGCTTGCTCAACTTGCTTGCGTATGTCCTGCGATAACGGCAGCGTGTCGATGGAGGCTACCAAATTATCAATGCGCAAATTTATTCCTGCCACATCGATGTTGGGCAACGCGCGGAGTTTGTCGATGTCGTGATTGATCGATTTGCGCAGCCCGTTCAGTGCAGGGCGATCCAAACGCTGCAAGCGGTTATCGGCTTGCTGCATGGCAATCAACGCGGCCTTGATATTGGCGGAGAGCTGAAGTTGCTGGCCTGCAATCATAAGCATTTGTTCGACATCGGCCAGTGCGGTCTGGTCGCGGCTGCTTGACATTTCCTGATACAGTGTTTCCAGAGCGGCACGCTGATTTTGAGAGTCAGCGTATTTGCTTTCGAGCAGACTTAATTTTCCACCCAGCTCGCGCACAACCTCCTGATTTTGGGTTAGTAATGTTTGATTGGCTTTATTCTCACCATCCATTTCGGTTAACCGTTTGGCTAACTCTTGTTGAACCTGATTGATCTGGTAATGCTCATCAATCCATTGCCACAAAAAAATTAGTACCAGAACAGCAAGCGTCAATTGGGTAAGGTTTAGACGCGAGAAGAAACTTACCAACGGATTGCGGCCCGGTGCGCTTGAAATTGTCTGTGAAGGGACTGCTCCAGATTCGGCATTTTCTGGGGCAGATTTTGGGAGGGAATCGGGTTGCTCGCTCATAGAATGGTTCCGGGTTAATGCCTTGCTTTCGACCATGTTACCAAACCGGAGAGGATTCCGTCATCTCCCCCTTCGGTTTGAATAACTTCTTGCCAACCTTGTTGACGTGCTTTATCCGCTATCCGTGAGTGTGGCACGAATAAGGCCATGGATAAAACTTGCTTGCGGCCGGAATCATCGAGCATGTCCCAAAGATATCCCAAAGCTTCGCTACTGCTTATTGTAATGGCATCGGGTTTGCAAGTTAACAAGACTTCGGGGGATTGTGAGGGTTTGCGGCGGCGATAACAAGTAACGTATTCAACTTCGGCGCCCCGTTCTTTGAGCGTGTCACCCAAAAGTTCGCGACCACCGTCCCCGCGAAAAATAATTGCCTTCCATCCGTCAACATTTTGCAATTGCGGCATTGCCAGCAAAGCCTCGCTATCGCTTCTGTCTTTGGGGGCGATAACTTCCTTAATACCCGCCTCACGCAACGTCTGGGCGCTGCTTTGCCCTACGCTTGCAACACGCAAATTGTCGGGAAAGCCAATGGTTGACTGAATGACCGACAGACTGTAACGAACAGCATTGGGACTAATAAAGATAGCAAGATCGAAATCGGGCAGACGTGCGACCTGTTCATTTAATAGACAGGTGTCGGATACTGGCTCTATTTCAAGGAGCGGGAACAAAATTGGGTTGCCACCGAGGGTAGAAATGCGTTTAGCCAGACTTAAGGCCTGAGCGCGTGGACGAGTGACCACGATATTAAGTTCGGCGAGCGGCAGCGATTTCATCTGGGGTAGGGCGGGCACGTTTTTGTGCCCACGTAACTTTGTGTTACCGCGTGGGCACAAAAACGTGCCCACCGTTCTACTGAATGCATTCCGAATTGCAAATTAGCCATTTAGAGCCGCAAGTATTTCACCCGCACCCTGTTTGAGCAATGCATCTGCGACCGCATTGCCGAGCGCTTCGGGTGAGTCAATATTACCGAAGTGTTCGGCGCGCAGCAATTTGCGTCCATCCGGGCTGGCAACAAAACCGCGCATACGCAGTTTGCCGCCCTGAACTTCGGCAAAGCCGCCAAGTGGAACTTGGCAACTGCCCGCCAAAGCACGGCTCATGGCGCGTTCGGCAAGTACACAGGCAGAAGTGTCGGCATGGTGCAGAGGCGCGAGCAGGTTTTTTAAATCGGGCCTGTCGGCGCGCGTCTCGATACCCAAAGCACCTTGCCCGACAGCCGGCAGGCTGTCTTCGCTGGATATGACTGCGCGGATGCGCTCGCCCAAACCAAGACGTTTTAAACCGGCTGCGGCAAGGATGATGGCGGCATATTGGCCTTCATCCAGTTTACGCAAACGAGTTTGCACATTGCCACGTAACGGCTGAATATCGAGATGTGGAAAGCGTGCGCGTAACTGGCTTTCACGGCGCAGGCTGGAAGTGCCGACCACGCTACCGGGAGGCAAGGCGGAAAGATTATCAAATTTATTGGAAACAAACGCATCGCGCGGATCTTCGCGTTCGCCGATACAGGCCAACACAAAGCCTTTAGGTAAATGCATAGGCACGTCTTTCAGGGAATGCACTGCAATATCGGCGCTGCCGTTTTCCAACGCGGTTTCCAATTCTTTGACAAATAGCCCCTTGCCACCGATTTTTGACAGCGTGACGTTAAGAATTTGGTCACCTTGCGTCGTCATGCCCAATATACTAACTGCTGTTTGTGGATATAATGCGCGAAGTTGATCCCGGATATATTCGGCCTGCCACATCGCCAGCGCACTTTCGCGCGAGGCAATGACGAGTCTATCGGGGGCCGAGGGCTGATGAAATACCTGATTCATTGTGTTTCCTGAAAATTTGATAATTTAATTGCGGCACATTCTAACATGAGCCGCACTCTCTCCATGTTTAAGAAGAACGCCATGAATTTTTTGTCTGCTCCTACTGATTTGTCCAGTAAGGACGTGCCATTACGCGACGATATTCGCCTGTTGGGACGAATTCTCGGCGATACTTTGCGCGAGCAGGAAGGCGAAGAAACCTTTGCGCTGATTGAGAATGTGCGCCGCACGGCGGTTCGTTTTCGCAAAACTCAGGATGACCGTGACCGGGCACAACTGGAAGAAATTCTGGATGCGCTATCGCCCGATGAAACACTGCGGGTGGTTCGCGCATTCAGTTCTTTCTCGCAACTTTCAAATATTGCCGAGGATCTGCATCACAATCGCCGCCGCCGCGCCCACTTGAAAGCGGGTTCCCCACCACAAGAAGGTAGTTTGCAATTGGCATTGGACCGCGCCAGGGAGAAAGGCATCGATGCTGCCGGTTTGCAGGCATTCTTTGATAAGGCGCTTATCTCGCCCGTGCTTACTGCCCATCCGACTGAAGTGCAGCGCAAAAGTATATTGAATTGCCAACTGATCATTTCCAGCCTGCTGTCGGATCGCGACCGTGTGGACATGACCCCGGAAGAATTGGCTGACAATGAAGAAACGTTGCATCGCTTCATTTTGATCTTGTGGCATACGCGTTTGTTGCGGACAACCAAGTTGACCGTTCAAGACGAAGTGAAGAACGGGCTATCATTCTATGATTACACCTTCCTTAGAGAAATTCCCAAGTTATACGCAGGGCTGGAAAAACAAGCCGAGCGAAGCTTCGGGCAGCGCCTCAAAATCCCTCCGTTTTTAAGAGTAGGAAGCTGGATTGGCGGAGACCGCGATGGCAATCCGTTTGTAACTCATAAGGTCATGCTGGATGCGGCTGAGCGGCATTCTGCTGCTGCACTTGAGTATTATCTGGCCGAGACCGAGTTGCTAAGTTCCCGCCTGAGTCTGACTATCCGTTTGGTGGATGTGAGCGCAGAACTGACAGAGCTCGCCGCAAAATCCCCCGATAACGCAGTCGGACGGGAAGATGAGCCATATCGAAAGGTGTTAATCGGAGTCTATGCAAGATTGGTTGCCACCTCCGAGCGTCTTGGTCACCATGTGGCGCATTTGCATCCGGTAAGCAGAACGGTTAAGCATTATGCCAATGTCGGCGAGTTCATTGCAGAACTGGACATCGTTATAAACTCGCTGGAACATCACCATGCGACCTATTTGGCCAGAGGGCGTATGGCTGATTTGCGTCGTGCGGCAGAAGTTTTTGGCTTCCATTTGGCGCCAATCGACATGCGCCAACATAGCGGTGTTCACGAGCAAGTAGTCAGCGAGCTTTTGGCAAATGCCGGTATCAAAAACTATTCTCAGTTAGATGAAGCCGCGCGCCGCAGTGCCTTGCTGAAAGCTTTATTGGCAGGCAATCGGCTTGTGCCGGAATTGGAGAGTTTTTCAGAAGCCGTGCGTGGCGAATTGCATTTGATGCAGGCTGCCGCCGAGATTCATCAGCGCTTTGGCCATGCGGCACTCCCCAACTACATCATCTCAATGACCAAAGCGGTGAGTGATATGTTGGAAGTGGCGCTTATACTGCAACAGACAGGGCTAGTCGAAGCGGGCAAGGCGCCGACTTCTTACATCAACATTATTCCGCTATTTGAGACCATCGGTGATCTTCAGGGTTGCGGTCCGATTATGGATGCGCTGTTCTCAATACCGTTCTATCGCGAACTATTGAAGAGCCGTGACAATACCCAGGAAGTAATGTTGGGCTATTCCGACAGCAATAAAGACGGAGGTTATCTCACCGCCAATTGGGAACTATATAAAGCAGAAGTTGAGCTGGTGAAAGTGTTCAAGAAACACGGTGTCGAATTGCGCCTGTTCCATGGCCGCGGTGGCACAGTCGGACGCGGGGGCGGCCCTAGCTATCAGGCCATTCTCGCGCAGCCGCCGGGCAGCGTGAATGCGCAGATTCGTATCACCGAACAAGGCGAAGTTATTTCCAGTAAATATTCAGACCCCGAGATTGGGCGACGCAACCTGGAGATTCTTGTGGCGGCCACGCTGGAAGCAACCTTGGTACATCATCACGGCGATGATTCGACTATGCCGGAATTCCATCGCATTATGGAAGAAATGAGCGCAGACGCGTTTTCCGCGTATCGCAAACTGGTGTATGAGACACCCGGCTTCAACGAGTATTTTTTTGCCGCTACGCCCATCCGCGAAATTGCCGAGCTTAACATCGGCAGTCGTCCTTCGGCTCGACGCGCTACCAATAATATTGAAGACTTGCGCGCCATTCCGTGGGTGTTCAGTTGGGGTTTGAATCGCGCTATTCTGCCGGGCTGGTATGGTTTTGGCAGTGCAGCCCAGCGCTTCATTGAGAGGGAAGGCGTCGCCGGACTCAAACAATTGCAGGCAATGAATAAAAACTGGGCATTCTTCCGCGGCCTGCTATCAAACATGGATATGGTGCTCTCCAAGACCGATATGGGTATTGCTTCACGCTATGCCGAGTTGGTGCAGGATGAAGTTTTGCGCAACCATATTTCCGGCGAGATCGAAGCCGAGTGGCAACGAACGGTCAATATACTCCTTGCAATTACCGGTGCATCTAAACTGCTCGAAGATAATCCGACGCTGGCTCGCAGCCTGACTAACCGCACCCCTTATATTGATCCGCTCAATCACCTGCAAGTGGCATTGCTGCATCGTCATCGCGCCGGGGATGCCAACGAAAAAGTGAAACGGGCGATCCACCTGACGATCAATGGTATCGCTGCCGGATTAAGGAATAGCGGGTAATCCGATCTTCTATGACAACAAACCCGCCGCAAAAAGGATTTGGCAAAGCGATCGAACGATTGGAAAGCTGCCAGTTATCAACAACGATTACAAATGATCAGGTGCTGGAAATAGCAGCAATGCTGTCAAATTCAGAACCGTGGCTAAGGTTGAATTTTTCAGCCACTTCATTGGCTAACTATTTGACTCGTGAAGATACTGCTCTGCGCCGATACGTTATTTCGAATGCGGAAAATATAATAGGGGTGATTTGTGTGCGTCATCCCTGGTTGCGCGGCCCGTATATTGAGTTGTTGGGATTGTTTCCGAACCAAAGAGGCAAGGGCATCGGCAAACAGGTTTTATTCTGGGCGGAAACCGAGGCACGTCGTGAGGCCAAAAATTTATGGGTTCTGACCTCGTCATTTAACCAGCCCGCCATTAATTTTTATCAGAGCCTCGGCTTCTATCCGATTGGCTCGATTCAAGGTTTGGTAACCCCGGAATTCGATGAAATTTTATTGCGCAAATGTTTGTAGCACTTAACAGGAGGTTCGAATGAATAAATTACTTCTATCTTTATTATTATTAATTTCCCCGTTTTCGGTGCGCGCTGCCGATGTGGCTGGAATATTCGGACAGGGAAGTACGCAGTTTTCACTTTTAGCCGGAAGCGGCACTGCATTCAATAATGATTACCTGATTGTCGGCGCGGGCGTGAACTATTATGTTGCCGATGGTGTGGGTGTCGGTCTGTCATACGAGAACTGGTCAGGAAACGGCCCGAGCATTAATAAAACATCACCGTCCGTGCAATATGTTTTTTATCAGGCATATCAGATAAAACCATACGTGGGTGTGTTTTATCGCCATGCCGCCATCGCAGACCTGCCCAGCATCAATTCGGTAGGCGGGCGCGCCGGTGTCTATTTTGAATCGGGTTCCAAAGCTGTTATCGGGGTAGGCTTGGCTTATGAGTCCTACCTTAATTGCCAGACAACAGTTTATAGTTCATGCAGCGAAACCTACCCGGAGATCAGTATTATTTTCGGATTTTGAAAACGTGCTATGGACACAGTTGACAACGGAACGATCGTTCTATATCTTTGCCTGTAGGCAAGCAATACAAATTCAATCCGCTTAGTTACGGACAGAATTTTCCAGATCCGAGTATCGATTTAATTTAGGAGATTTAGATGTCAGAAGTGAAGAGAGTGAAATTGACTCCCGACGAAATTCGTACTGCCAAGAATGCAGCGGCAACTGAAAAAGCCTTGGCGATTGCCAACAAACTGTTGCTGGCTGCGAATTTGGCAGCAGCGGAGGCAAAACAGGAAGTGGAAGCTAAACAGATTGTCGCAGCGCAAAAAGAAGATGCCGCTTACAAAGCGGCTGCTGCTTATGAGGCTGCTGTCGAAAGAAAAGCGCAAGCTGAACAAGAACAGTTTGAGGCGAAGGAATCGGGTGAACAGACTCGTGCGAATGCAGAGGCGGCAAGAATCGCCAAAATCGTTGCGGCACAAGAAGCAGCGGCAGCCAAATTAGCTTTGGCAGAAGCCAAGAAAAAAGCTGCTGAAGAATTAGCCGCCGTAAAGGAAGCTGAAGCAGCCGCAAAAAAGAAGGCGATAGCAGAAGCTGCTGAAATAAAAAAGGCCCAAGCAGAAGCGAAGCGACTAGCCGCACAGCAAGCAGCTATAACCAAGAAAGCCGAGGCGGAAGCAAGAAAACAAGCGGCGGCTGAAGCGGCGACCATAAAAAAAGCCGAGGCCGAAATGCGCAGGCAGGCAGCGCAACAAGCCGCCGCAGTCAAAAAAATAGAGGCTGAAGCCAAGAAGCAAGCTGCCAAGGAGGCTGCGGCTATAAAGTTAGCTGAGGCCGCGGCACGCAAGATTGAGCAACAACAAGCTGCAGCAGTGAAAAAAGCAGAGGCGGAAGCAAAAAAACAGGCGGCACTAGAAGCGGCGTTATTGAAGAAGGCCCAGGCAGAAATTAGAAAGATTGCCGCGCAGGAGGCCGCAGCAGAAAAAAAGCTGGCAGTGGAGCGGGCTAAGTTGGCAGCAATGGAGTTGGCTGCAGCCAAAAAACTGGAAGTTGAAGCACGAAAAACTGCCGTTGCTCAAGCCAAGCTGATAAAAATGGAAGCTGCCGCAGCACGCAAAGCAGCTGCAGAACTAAAAAAAGCAGAAGCAGCGGCGAAGAAAGCCACATTAGCCTCCCCCGAGCCAGTCTGGCCATTTCCCGCCGAAGGCGATAATAAAGTCAGCCCGGTTTAATAAAGCCAAGAGAGGGTAATTCTCAGCGCGCAAAACAAGAAGCCAAAGCGGTGCTATTTGTCAACATGGAAATGCCAACAGCAAAAAAAAAGGCAAACCATGTTGACGCAGCAATAAAATAGTTTATAGTCTTAGCTACTAGATATAGTCAATTATTACAAGAAGGCAACTAGCTGTAGTATGGTCTTGACTAATTGCGAGAGTCGTAAAGCACGATTCGCAATTTCACAGACCGAAAGCAAGAGTCAGACGGATCGGAACCCGGCATTCGTCATTTTTGCATTTCTATCTTGTCTTTTGCCGATTCGCTCATTAGCGAATATCTGGGACCAGAGGGGGAAATTGTGAAATTTTCGGTAGGCATACCCCGCTGATCGAAGGACCTACCGAATAGCGACAGTAGCAAGGATTTTAAGTTTGGTTGCCATGTACCGAACATTCAGTGATATAAGCAATTAAAGGGAAATATGCTAAATTTTGAAGACGATTTGACCCCCGTAGCAGCCTCCGCAGGTGTGCGAATGGCATCAATGGGAATAGGTGCCGCAATGAATATTTCAGACACGAACGAGCATGGCTATACTATGGCTTCAGTTTCTACCGGGCGAATTCGAGTAGAGGACAAGCGCATCATTAATAGCAGCGCTGATGTGAATCAATTGGTGCCGTTCAAATACAAATGGGCGTGGGAAAAATATCTGGCCGGATGCGCGAATCATTGGATGCCCCAAGAAGTCAATATGTCTGCCGACATCGCACTGTGGAAAAATCCCGCAGGTCTGACTGATGACGAGCGTCGGCTGGTAATGCGCAATCTGGGATTCTTCAGTACAGCCGATAGCTTGGCTGCGAACAATATTGCGCTGGGCACCTATCGTCATATTACCAACCCTGAGTGCCGTCAGTATTTGTTGCGTCAGGCATTCGAAGAGGCGATTCACACCCATGCTTACCAATATATTGTGGAAAGCCTTGGGTTGGACGAGGGTGAAGTGTTCAACATGTATCACGAAGTTGCCAGCATCCGTGACAAAGACGAATTCCTGCTGCCATTTATTGATGTACTGACCAATCCGGATTTCAAAACAGGCACGCCGGAAAACGACCAAAAATTGCTGCGCAGCCTGATCGTGTTTGCCTGCATTATGGAAGGCTTGTTCTTCTACGTCGGCTTCGTGCAAATTTTGGCATTGGGCCGCCAAAACAAGATGACCGGCGCCGCCGAACAATATCAGTACATTTTACGCGATGAGTCCATGCATCTTAATTTTGGCGTAGACGTTATCAACCAAATCAAATTGGAAAACCCGCACCTGTGGACTCAGGCTTTCCGCGAAGAAATACGCGGACTGATACAAAAAGGCGTGGAGTTGGAATACCGCTATGCCGAAGATACGATGCCGCGCGGTGTCCTGGGGTTGAACGCAGCGATGTTTAAAGAATATCTGCGCTTTATTGCAAATCGTCGTTGCCAGCAGATCGGCATCGACGTGCTATATCAGGGAGCGACAAATCCGTTCCCCTGGATGGCAGAAATGATTGATCTGAAAAAAGAAAAGAACTTCTTTGAAACACGCGTTACCGAGTATCAAACCGGTGGCGCGTTGTCTTGGGACTGATCGTCGACGACGCCGGGGCTGGAACCAACGTAAATGTATGGTCAGACTTCTTTCAATAAACTGAACCCACAACGCGCGATCTGGGAGCTATCATTCATTGATTTCGATATCTGGCTGATGAAGCCATTTGTTGATGTCATTGTTCTTTGCGGCGTGTTTGTCGTGGGTGTTGCTGTAGTATTTGGACTTAGAATGTATTTTGTTAATGCTTGTTGACTTGATCCGAATATCATCTCAGCAGATTACAAAGCCAAATACATCAAATGGTTTAGATGACGAAGGGAAAAAATACACGGCCGAACAGTTACTGCATAAACCATCCGTGACTGACCACGAGCGATTGCCCGGTTAGCGCGCTGGATGGGAATGATGCGAACATCAATGCCACTTGAGCGATATCGGCAGTGGTGGTGAACTCCCCGTCAACCGTTTCCTTGAGCATTACGTTCTTGATCACCTCTTCTTCGCTAATACCAAGCACCTTGGCTTGCTCGGGAATTTGCTTTTCGACCAGCGGTGTGCGCACAAACCCCGGGCAAATAACGTTTGCTCGTATATTGTGTTTGGCACCTTCCTTTGCAACGCTCTTGGCCAGTCCGATTAGCCCGTGCTTGGCTGTAACATAAGGAGCCTTCAGCATCGAGGCTTCCTTTGAATGTACCGATCCCATGTAGATGATGCTGCCGCCCTTGTTGCTTGCGATCATTTGCTTCATGCAGGCCCGTGTCGTGAGAAATGCGCCGTCGAGGTGGATTGCAAGCATCTTTTTCCAGTCTGAGAAACCAAACTCCTCGATGGGATGCACGATCTGGATGCCCGCGTTGCTTATCAAAATATCAATGTTGCCGAAAGCTCTGTTAGCTGCGTGCGCGGCGGCTTCGACCTGCACCTCATTACTGACATCTACTGCTATGCCGATTGCTTTGCCGCCATTATTTTCGATTTCAGAAGCGACGACGTCCGCTCCTTGTTGATTCAAATCGGCGATAATTATCTTTGCGCCCTCACGTGCAAATTCGAGCGCGATCTCCTTGCCGATACCGCTGGCCGCACCGGTGATGAATGCAACCTTACCTTCTAGTCGTGACATGATTTAATCCTTTTGTGGTGAGAGATAGTCGTAGACGACTTCGCCAAGGTCGAGCGTCAAATCTGCAACAAAGTGCAGGGCAGACTCGATCCCGAGTACCGGCAAATCTGCCACTGGTGCGAGCGCATGAGGGTGCAGTTCCAGTGAGCTTGGCGCAGTCCAGGCACCTTTGAGCGTGACTTGGGTGGTGTAATAGCGAACCAGTTCACAAATACGCGTTGAACCGTCCACATGCGGAATAATTTTTAGCAGGAAATTAGGTGCGGCCAGTGAGGCCAACACTGTGGCATGATCGACTATCTTATGCTTGAACCCCATTGTTGCTTTGGCGATACGCACTTTCCCATAATCCAGTGTGCCAACGAGTGTATCAATTTCAGTTTCAAGTATTGGGTTGGCAAGCTTTTTCGGAAAGCCCCATAACTCGCGTCCACCGGCAATGGGTGGATGATCATTCAGGTACATAGCATGCGCGTAATTGCCGTTCACACCATGAAAGCTGACCGGGATGACCTGACCGGATTCGGTGTAATCGCCAAAGCCGGTCGAGTCGGGCATGCGGATGAATTCAAACTTTACCAGCGGCTCTGAAATTTCCAGCGGTTCAGGCACAACAGCACGCAGTGCATCAATGTCAGTGCGGTAAGTAATCACCAGAAATTCGCGATTGGTGAAACGGTAAGGCCCACGCGGAAACGCAGGGCTAGTCAGCGGCATCGCGAAAGCGTTGGCTTTGATGTCTTCGATTTTCATTTTTCGGAAATCCTTATTTTTTCGGTTTGAGGGATAACCTGCATATCGTCATAAATTCCCATCGATTCGTCACGGAAGATGCGTGGATCCATCGGGCTAAGCTTTGGCGAGATTGCAGGGCGAAAGTTCATCTGGCTCATGATGTCCCGTTCGAGATCAATGCCGGGGGCTATCTCGATGAGTTCCAGCCCTGTTTCGATCAGGCGAAAGACGCAACGTTCGGTAACATAGAGAACTTGCTGTCCGCGTTTGAAGGCGTGTTCACCACTGAAGCTACGCTGTTCGACAACGTCGACGAACTTTCTTGTTTCACCTTCCTTGATGATTTTCAAACAGCCTTCAGAAATTGTTATCGCCAATTTTCCGGCAGTAAAGGTTCCAACGAAAACCAATTTTTTTGAATTTTGGCTGATACTGATGAAGCCTCCGCAACCGGCTAAATGCTGGCCAAATTTGCTGACATTGAGGTTGCCACGGGCATCGGCCTGAGCCAGTCCGAGAATGGCAATATCAAGTCCGCCCCCGTCGTAGAAATCAAATTGGTAAGGCTGATCGATGATCGCTTCGGCATTGGCAGAAGCACCAAAATTCAAACCTCCTGCCGGAATACCGCCAATGGCACCGGGTTCGGTAGTAAGCGTCAACAGGTGAATCATATTTTCTTCAGCGGCAACTTTGGCAACTCCTTCCGGCATACCGACGCCAAGATTAACGATGTCGTTAACTTTGAGTTCAAGTGCCGCGCGGCGGGCGATGATCTTACGCTCCGTTAGACCCATGATCGGGATTGCCGAACTTGGGACTTTAATTTCGCTGGAGAACGCCGGGTTGTATTGTTCCAGAAAGGTTTGCATGTGGTATTCGGATTTCTCGGCAACCACAATGTAATCAACCAAGATCCCAGGAATCTTGACCTGTCGCGGATTGAGCGAGCCTCGCTGGGCGATACGCTCAACCTGTACGATAACGATCCCCCCGGAGTTATGGGCGGCCATTGCGATAGACAACGCATCAAGCGTTAGAGCTTCCTTTTCCATAGTGACATTGCCGTCTGGATCAGCCGTTGTTCCACGAATAATACCGATGTGAATTGGGAATGTTTTGTAGAAAAGATATTCCTCGTCATCAATTATCTTCAGATCAACGAGGTCTTTTTTTGTGATGGAATTAATTTTGCCTCCGCCATAACGCGGATCAACAAAGGTTCCGAGACCCACTTGCGAAAGTACTCCGGGTCTGTGTGCCGCGATATCGCGGAACAGGTGAGTAATGACGCCCTGCGGCAAATTGTAGGCCTCTATACGATCTGTGACTGCAAGATGCTGCAACTTTGGCACCAATCCCCAGTGGCCGCCAATGACGCGCGACACTAGCCCTTCATGCCCAAAATGATTGAGGCCCCGTTCTTTGCCGTCACCCTGACCTGCGGCATATACCAGCGTTAGATTTCGGGGACTACCAGATTGTGAGGGTACGCTGTTACCAAGAAAGCGCTGCTCGATTGCTACAGCAATATTTTCCGCAAAACCAATACCAACAAAACCTTCGGTCGCGATCGTAACGCCGTCACCGATCAATAGAGCTGAATCGGATGCACTGATGATCTTGTTGTGTTTACCGTCCATTTTCTGCGGGATGATTTGAAGCGCCATGTGTTTTACCGGGAAGTGAGCTCATCGCTAGAAATATTGCCTAGAGTTGATGGATATTACGGAATGGAATCTTGCGCAGTATGTGCGGAGAAGAACAGATAGGGCCGAATGAATTAGAAACAATAGTCATGCGGCAAAATCAATGAAAAATTATTGAGGTATCTTTATGAGTAAAGCAAGCATTATCGGCGCGTACAACACCGAATTCGGCGCCTTCGTTGTTAAGGATAAAGCGACCGGATTAATTACAGATACCAAGACTTACTATGATCTATTAATCGAAGCCGGACGTGGCGCTATCGCCGATGCAGGTCTAGAGGCAAAAGATATTGATGCCATTTATATCGGTTCTTCTTCCCCATCGTTATTTGTAAATCAGGAGCATATTGCACCAATTGCGGCGGAGATTGATCCGGCCTTGCGCTTCAAGCCGATGACTCGTTGTGAGAGCGCATGCGCCTCGTCATCGGTTGCTTTGTACGATGCCATCTATGCCATCGAGGCAGGACGAGCCAAGCATGTACTGGTGATAGGCGTCGAAAAGATGAATCTGCTGCCAACACCTCAAATGACGCACGTTCTGGCCTGCTGTTCGCATTGGCCGAGCGAGGGTTCCAAGGGCTGGTCGTTTCCGATGTTGTTTGCTGCGTATGCAAAGGGCTATCAGGATCACTACAAGATTCCGACCGAAGAATTAGAAAAGATGCTTTGGACAATTGCCGCCCTTGCTTACAAGAACGGGGCAGAAAATCCGCTCGCTCACATGAGGCATGGTCCCACCACTGTCGAGGAAATTATGAAACTTAACGAACTCGACGTGCGCGGGAAATGCAAGAATATGATGATAGCAGCGCCTCTGCGTCTGCATGATTGCTCACTGGTATCAGACGGTGCAGCGGCATTGGTCATTACTCAGACAGCAAATGTCAGTAATAAGAATCGAGCTGTTGAAATCGCCGGTATTGGACACTCGGTTGAGCGCTTGCCGGAAAATGTGCGTCCCAATATGCACGAGCTGATGGCAGGAAAAGATGCCGCTGCAAAAGCGTACAAAGAAGCCGGTATTACGGCTGCCGATATTGATCTTGCCGAAGTGCATGATTGTTTCACCATCAACCAAATTCTATCTGTAGAAGCGCTCGGATTATCCAAGGATGGTCGCGGCGGGCACGACTACCTTGAAGGTCGTTTTACGCGCGACGATAAGGTGGCGGTTAATCTCTCTGGTGGCTTGAAATCAAAGGGGCATCCAGTCGGCGCAACTGGTGCTTCTATGCATACCTTGATCTATAAACAACTCATTGGCGAAGCAATCGGCGTGAAGGCAAAGAAAGCGGACATCGGAGTGGCTTTTAATGTCGGCGGCTCTGCTGTCACCAATTGCGTTACGGTGTTGAGAAAACTGTGATGAAAAACTTCATTTACAACGAAACGGAATTCTCAATAGCCCAGACCAGCAACGGTTGGGAAATCAGCCGCAAGTTGCCAACCGGTGATTTCGCAGTGATCGGAGTTGGTCTGTTCAACGATCTTAACGAAGAAGATGCCGAAACTCGTTCGCAAGCACTGGTCAAAACAGCTTATCCGGTTGGAATAAAAATAGTCGGGCCAAATGTTTCACATCCAAACATGGTGGGAGACCTCAAAATTATCGGTCCCGACGTAAGTCATCCGAATTTCATTTACTGGAATAAGGACAGCACGTCCTTTGCCAGGTAACACACTCGATCAAAGGAACGCATAATGGAAATCAAAGGTAGCGTAGCAATTATTACCGGAGGCGAAGATGGCATTGGCGAGCATGTCGCCAAGTTTTTAGCCAAGCGTGGGGCAAAAGTTGCAATCATTGGCTTGGTACAGGAAAAAATCGACCGTGTCGTTAAGGAGATCCAAGAGATGGGCGGCGGAGCCATCGGAGTTCAGGCTAATGTCACAAGTGAAGCCGATACCGCCAAATTCATCAAAGCAACATTAGATGCGTTCGGCAAACTCAATATCGCGGTCACCTGCGCCGGCATTATTCATGACGGCATGATGTTGAGCTTGGACAAAGAAACCGGCAAAATTTCCCGCAAAATGGGGCTCGACAGATGGCAACCTGTAATCGATGTCAATCTGACCGGAACATTTTTAACGCTAAGAGATGCCGCTGAAGCAATGGTAAATGGCGGGTGGGAAGGTCTGCTGGTACCTATCTCTTCCGTCAACAAGGTTGGTCAAGTAGGCCAGATCAACTACTCATCGACCAAGGTTGCTGCTGCCCTTATGCCCAAGATTATCATCGGAGAATTTCTCATGCGTGGCATCCGCAATATTCGCTGTGTGGGCATCGCGCCGGGATATACCGCAACCAGTATGCTCACCGGAATGAATCAGGATGCGCTGAAAGCACTGCTTGCAGATGTGCATCTGGGGCGTTTGCTCGAACCGGATGAGATTGCAAATATGATCGGGCATTGCGTGGAAAATAGTGCGCTCAATGCTACCACCATCGAAATTACAGGCGGGCTGTGTTACCCGCATGGAATTGCAAAATAGTTTAATCGTACCCTGTAATTTTTTGAAAGGAATATCAAATGATTCAAAATAATTGGAATGACTTGTACTCTGGCTGGGGTTGGATTCTTTGGTTTGGAATACTGTTTCTGCTAATTTCGAGTGCAGGAAACTGGGGCTATAGCTATCGGGTTCACCGGAAATATATTGCGTTACCCGGAAAAAATGCAATCGACATTCTCAATGAGAGATATGCCAGAGGGGAGATAAAACGGGAAGAGTATGGGCAAATAAAATTAGACCTGTCAAAGGAATAACCAAATGTCTGGGAGTTATTTCATTTTCCGCACGATTGAAAATTGATGTGGGCGGTAACGCACAGACAAGCCTTGCCTTTTGTTAAGACAATTCCGCTAACACCTTGCCAACGCAAGCATCAGAACAAACAAGATTATCTGAGTGCATCAAGCGTGAAAGTTTCTTCACATAATAACTAAGGAGGCTACATGATTTACGCTACGCCCGGCACAGCAGGTGCCAAGATCACCTACAAGAAACAATATGAAAACTTTATCGGTGGCAAATGGGTTGCCCCGCTCAAAGGTCAATATTTTGATGTAATTTCCCCGATTAATGGTAAACCCTATACCAAGGCAGCCAGATCAGGAGCAGAAGATGTTGAGCTGGCACTTGATGCAGCGCATGCTGCCGCTGATAAATGGGGAAAAACCTCTCCGGCAGAACGTGCCAATGTGATGCTCAAGATTGCAGACCGACTTGAAGCAAACCTTGAATTGATCGCCTATGCCGAGACGGTTGACAATGGCAAACCAATTCGCGAAACACTGGCGGCCGACATTCCGCTCACCATAGATCACTTCCGCTATTTCGCGGGCTGTTTGCGGGCGCAGGAAGGTTCAATATCCGATATTGATGAAACCACGGTTGCTTACCATTTTCAAGAGCCACTTGGTGTTGTCGGACAAATTATTCCGTGGAATTTTCCGATCCTGATGGCAGCCTGGAAGTTGGCTCCGGCTATTGCCGGCGGCAACTGTGTGGTGCTAAAACCGGCATCCGAAACTCCAATCAGCATCCTGATCCTGATCGAACTTATTGCTGATATTTTGCCACCCGGAGTGATCAACATAGTTAATGGTCATGGTCGTGAGGCCGGAATGCCGCTTGCTTCCAGCAAGCGTATTGCCAAGATTGCCTTTACCGGCTCAACCAGCACAGGTCGCGTTATTGCACAGGCAGCAGCCAATAGCTTGATTCCGGTCACATTGGAGCTAGGGGGTAAGTCACCCAATATATTCTTTGCCGATATCGCACGCATCGACGACGGCTTTTATGACAAAGCAATCGAAGGTCTAGTGTTGTTCGCGTTCAACAAGGGCGAGGTGTGTACATGTCCCTCAAGAGCCTTAATTCAAGAATCGGTATATGACCAATTCATGGAGCGTTGCCTGAAACGAGTGAAATTGATCAAGCAAGGTAACCCGCTGGATACTGAAACGATGGTTGGAGCTCAAAATTCCGAAGAGCAAATGACCAAGATCATATCCTACCTCGATATTGGCAAACAGGAGGGAGCCCAGTTGCTGGCCGGCGGAAAACGTGCCGAAGTCAGTGCAGAAATTAAAGGTGGTTATTATATTGAGCCTACTCTGCTAAAGGGCAATAACAAGATGCGAATTTTTCAGGAAGAAATCTTTGGCCCGGTACTGGCCGTCACTACTTTCAAGGATGAGGCCGACGCGTTGGCTATCGCAAACGATACGATATATGGACTCGGAGCAGGCGTGTGGAGTCGAGATGGCAACGTTGCTTATCGCATGGGGCGGGCAATCAAGGCGGGTCGTGTGTGGACTAATTGCTACCATCTTTATCCGGCTCACGCCGCGTTCGGTGGCTACAAGGAATCCGGTATTGGCCGCGAGACGCATAAGATGATGCTTGACCACTACCAACAAACTAAATGTTTGTTGGTCAGTTACAGCGAAAAGAAGCTGGGCTTTTTCTGATCGCAGTTTTCTCCTCTGTCACCTTCTGGTGATATTTAAGGGGCGGGATACCGCCCCGTTTTTTTGAGCTGATTTATAACTATTGCGATATTCTACAGGTTGGGATATTGGCGATTGCAGCAGGAGCAGCTATGTACGCAATGGTGTTAAACAGACCTGGAGCCGCACTTGAGTGGACCGAACTTCCCGAGCGCTTCCCGGGCGTCGGGCAGATTCGGGTTAAAGTCGGAGCCTGTGGTGTCTGCCGCACTGATCTACATATCGTCGACGGCGAATTAGCGTTTCCCAAACGACCAATTATTCCAGGTCATGAAATCGTTGGTCGAGTCGATGCAATCGGATCTGGCGTCGAAGGATTCCAGCTTGGCGAACGTGTCGGAGTTCCTTGGCTTGGTCATACCTGTGGAACCTGCTCTTTTTGCTTAAACCATCAGGAAAATCTCTGCGATCATCCTATATTTACCGGCTATACGCGTGACGGCGGATTCGCAACCGAAACCATCGTTGATGCGAATTTTGCATTTCTACTCGGCGAAATCGGCTCCGATGTGGAACTTGCTCCTTTACTTTGCGCCGGCCTGATTGGGTGGCGTTCACTGGTCATGGCGGGCGAGGCTAAGAATCTTGGACTCTACGGATTTGGCGCGGCTGCCCATATCATTGCTCAAGTTGCGCGTTGGCAAGGGCGATCCGTGTTTGCATTTACCCGGCCGGGTGATACTGCGGCTCGATCTTTTGCCCTGAGTCTGGGGGCAGCATGGGCGGGAAGTTCCGATGAGCTGCCTCCCGAACCGCTTGATGCAGCGATTATCTATGCGCCTGTGGGTGATCTTGTGCCACTTGCACTTAAAGCTGTCCGAAAAGGGGGGCGTGTTGTTTGTGCGGGAATTCACATGAGCGATATTCCGAGCTTCCCATATCAATTACTTTGGGAAGAACGACAACTACTTTCAGTAGCAAATTTGACGCGCCAGAATGGAATCGATTTTCTGCATTTGATACCGGAGATTGGAATCGTTATGAAGACATCGAGCTATCCGCTCAACAAAGCAAATCAGGCTCTGGACGATTTACGTGCCGGCCGACTGGAAGGCGCTGCGGTTCTAATTCCCTGAATTCACAAAATTGCAAAAGCTGGTTTAACGCCGTGATGAATCTGGCAATGCATAATGACCCGAACTATTCTCATCCCTGATGAAGCGGGTCTTGTGCAATCGCCTGGTATGAAATATGTCCACATTCCGGTTCGGTTTTCGTCGCCAACCGATATTCAAAGTGCTTTATTCATCGCCTTCTCTAATACATCGAAAATACGAGGTGAGCTGCATTGAGCAACATTGAAGCGAAGAAATTGAGTGGATGACTGACTCAGACTAAACACATTGCCGGGAGCCAGGACGACACCATCATGCAACGATTCTCGCGCAACATCTGCTGCGTCCAGTCCGTCGGGTAGTCGTGCCCAAAGAAACATTCCACCCAGAGGTTTCATCCAGGGAGAGATGTCGAGTTTTGCAAGCCGATGTAGCGTTCGCCCCATGGCATCAGCCAACTGGCTGCGTAGTGTATCAATGTGGTGACGATAGGTTCCTTGACGCAACATGGCATAAACTAATTCAGCACCCAGACCTCCGGTACCAAACGAAGTGGCCAATTTTAGGTCGACGATTTGTTCCGTCCAGTTTTGGCTGGCTGCAATATATCCACAACGCACCGATGCTGTTAGCGTCTTTGAAAAACTTCCAACGTGAACTACCCGATTTAAACCATCGAAAGATGCAAGAAGGGGCGGGATGCTTTGGGTAAAGTCGGCAAAGATATCGTCCTCAACAATTAATAGATTATGTTGATCGGCAAGCTTGAGCAACTTGTGCGCAATGATAGGAGATAGCACCGCACCGGTTGGATTGTGGAAAACTGAATTGGTAATATACAAACGCGGTTTATGGAGAGTCAGCAATTGCTCCATTGCCAGCACATCGGGTCCTTGTTTGGTATAGGGGACACCAATGAGTTGAACCCGATGCGCGCGTAATAGCGCCTGAAAGTTGAAATATCCCGGATCGTCAATCAATACCGTGTCGCCGGGTTCCAGCAGAAAACGGCAGATCAGGTCAAGGGCATGGGTTCCCGAATCGGTCAGGATAATATGGCGGGCTGATGCGACGATACCACGTTCGGACAGACGTCGGCTAAGTTGTTCGCGTAATTCAAAGTGCCCATACGGATGTGCATACTCCAGCAATTGTGTTTGAGGCTCCCGGGTTAACCTGCGTAATGTGCGGCGTATTTCACCATCCGGCAACCATGACGGAGGAAGCCATCCACAGCCGGGCTTAAGAACACCCTCCGGTGCTTCAAGGGACTGTCGAATGATCCAGAGTGGGTCAATACTGCGATCAAATTTGGCGCCGATATCTGCAAGTGATAAAGGCGGCAAGTGTCCGCATACATAAAAGCCAGAGCCGCGTTTTGCCGAAATAACACCGTCTGCGGCCAGGCGGTCATAGGCATCAACAATGGTGTTTTTTGCGACATTAAGGCGTTCGGCCATTTGCCGGATGGAAGGTAGTCTTTCACCCGGTACGAGCACACGGGAAGCCAGTTGATTACGTATGCTCTGCATTACTGCGTCAATGCGCGTGCCTTCACGTCGATCCGGTTTTTGCATCATCCGTACCCATAACTTTTTAGGACAGTATCTACAAATTGTACCCGGTTGTCACTGTTTTTCCGAAACCGTTAGAGGCAAGATGCCGATCCTCTGAAACGCAAAAGGCGGAAATGAACATGGACAAAGGATTTAAGGGATGGATAAGCGGACTATTGGGCGTAGTGATTTTTAGTGGCACTCTTCCGGCAACTCGTGTGGGAGTGGCCACCTTCGATCCTATCTTTTTTACATTGGCACGGGCGGTAATCGCCGGGGTGATCGCCGTATTCATCTTAATAATACTGCGCCAACCACGCCCTGCGCGCGGCGACAACGGGTCATTGATAATAGTATCGATCGGAGTGGTAGTTGGTTTTCCTCTTCTGACAGCCCTCGCATTAAGACATGTAAGTTCGGCACATGCCATCGTCTTCATCGGGCTTTTACCATTGGCAACGGTAATCTTCAGCGTTATGCGCGGCGACGAGAATCCGCGATGGGTGTTTTGGGCATTTTCAATTTTGGGTAGCATCGTAGTGACAGGTTTCGCTTTGGGACGAGGGGTGAACATTTCATCGGTCGATGACTTGCTGATGTTTTTGGCTGTTTTGGTATGTGGCGCTGGTTATGCAGAGGGCGCGCTTTTGGCACGCAGGATAGGGGGATGGCAGGTTATCAGTTGGGCATTAGTGTTATCTCTGCCGCTAACGGTACCGGCATGCTTGTGGACGCTACCCGGCGATTTTCAACATGCTACATGGCAGGCATTGCTGAGCCTCGGGTACGTTTCACTATTCAGCATGCTGATTGGGTTTTTCTTGTGGTATCGGGGATTGGCACTTGGAGGCATTGCATCCGTCAGTCAGTTGCAATTGTTGCAGCCATTCTTTGGTTTTGGGTTTGCAGCGGCACTGCTGGATGAACACATCAGTTCTGCAATGATAGTTTCTGCAATGGTTGTGGCGCTATGCGTAGCGGGAGCTCGCCGGTTTGCAAAATAGAACTCAAAGTGAAAAAGAAAATCGTAGTGATGAGAAATTTTTTTGCGAACGAAAATTTTTACAAATAATGCGTAAACAGTGTTGACATGATGCATAAATCAGCTATAGTCGCAACCACTAAATGTAGTGTAATAATTATTGAATAAAACTAGCTGTAGTTAAGTCTCTAAAAGGGGTGTCGCTTGCAGGGAACGATGTCAATATCGCACAGGAAATTAAAGATTAATTCCAGCATTGCCAAACGGCAAACGGCTGGGCACTTCATCCCCCGCAAATTTGTTTTTCTAAAAAAGATGGGGGCACCAATGAAACGAACTATCCAATTCGTGCCGTCAGTCAAAACAAAAAATCGCAGCGAATACTTGCCATGGTCATTTAAAAACTATTCAATTATTAACGACGCGCTCGCGTCGGTGATTGGCTTGTCGGTTGCTATAGCAAAAGGCTTTGCAGGATTTTGCATGCCGGGAATTGCAGCAGCAACCGGTAAGCGTTCATGTTTGAGTTGGAAATTTTTTGTTGAAACGCGACTTCCCGAAAGCCATATGGAAGGTGTGGTGTTTGTTTGATTATTGATAGAGGCTGCTTCGGCAGCCTCTGTTTTGAAGGCTTCGAGCACATCGATTTTCGTTGTGCCGAGGGTGTAGTAGTTGTAAAAGTTGTATTTCGTTAACATTTATATTATCGAAGGAGAATGAAATGGCCGCAGCCAAAAAGTCGAAACCAGCGTCAAAAAAAGCAGCTAAGAAAGCCGTAGCAGCTAAAAAAGTTGTAGCAGCCAAGAAGCCAGCAGCTAAAAAAGCCGTAGCAGCCAAGAAGCCAGCAGCTAAAAAAGCCGTAGCAGCCAAGAAGCCGGCAGCTAAAAAAGCCGTAGCAGCCAAGAAGCCGGCAGCTAAAAAAGTTGTAGCAGCCAAGAAGCCGGCAGCTAAAAAAGTCGAAGCAGCTAAACCAGTGGTGTCTGCCCCAGTAACATCATTGGCTCCATCTGCTCCAGCT
>Ga0224559_1000160_pt1 | contig 44377 bp, 32 predicted proteins | sample 714S33034metaG_FD_180676 | JGI IMG/M metagenome (GOLD analysis project Ga0224559, IMG submission 180676) | Peat soil microbial communities from Stordalen Mire, Sweden - 717 S3 30-34 | ecosystem: Environmental > Terrestrial > Soil > Wetlands > Peat | place: Sweden: Norrbotten County, Stordalen... | reverse complement strand
TACGCCAACGAAGCCTGGGGCGGACCCAGCCAGACGCACCGCTATCTGACCGATTCGAATGTCGACTGGGGGCAGCAGTTGATCGCCGTCAAGGCTTACGTGGATAAGCACCAGATTCACGATTGCTGGTTCGCCTATACTGTTGCGTCGGCTATTCTGCCCAGAGATTACGGCATTCCCTGCAAGCTGCTGCCCACCGCGGATACCTCGTGGTTTGGAGGGGATATTGAAGTGCCGCCCGTCGTTCATGGCCCGGTGTTCATCAGCTATATCAATCTCTATGGATATGAGTTCGGCAGCGAGAAACTAAACGCCTATCAAAACTTCATTGCGCTTGAGCCGGATGCAGTGATTCAGGATGGCGTGGCCGTTTATAACGGCGACTATTCCATCCCCATGGCGCGGGCAATCAAGTACGTCAACGATGCCTGGCAGTTGCGCCGAAACAAAGACTTTGCGGGAGCGCTGCAAAGCGCCGAGACCGCCGTCAGCATTGATCCACAATTCATCAATGCGCAAAGAGTGCTGGGGCAAATGCTCCAGCACCGGGGAAGAAATGCGGAAGCTACCATCCATTACAACCAAGCCTTGGCCATCGCCCGCACGATGGACCCATCGGCTCAGGAGGAGCCGGTCCACTGGATCAATGAGCGGCTCGCCGAGATCTCCAAATCGACTGCGCAGGGAAAGTGAGATGTGGCGGAAGTTTCGCGCCACATCTCATCGCACACGCGGCGCTCACCGCAGGACCGCGACTCCATACTGCTGCAGCGTGACGCTGGAAACCGTTCCTCCCATGAGCACGTCTTCCATCGGGCTGGGAAGCGCAATGGTGCGCGGCGAGCCACCGTAGTTGGTGAAGATGAAGACCCGCTTGCCGTTGCCGGAACGAATCGCCAGATCGACGCCGTCCGGCAGATCGCTTAGGATCGAATTGAGACCTGCCTCCCGCATCATCCATTTGGCCGCGGCCTTCATTGTTGCTCCGTCCAGTCCAGCGCCGATGTAAGTGATGCTGCCTTGTCCGACGGAGCGCGTCACCGCCGCCGGTTGACCGTCCAGCCATCCATTGCTTTTGCCATAGCGCATGAGCGTCTTGGTCTCCGGCGAACTCACACTCAGTTGCTCCGCCCACGTGCGGTTCTCGCCGGCTCCCCATTCACCGTCGATGGGGACCGGTTTGTCGAGCGAGTACCATTGCTCGACGCGCGCGCCCAGCAGTTCCGCCAGCGGCCCAGGCTGCCGCTGAGGATAGAGGCTGTTGTCTTCGTCCTTCATCGCCGAGCGCTGCGTCAATACCAGGTGTCCGCCGCCGCGCACATACGCCTCAAGATTCTTTGCCGCCTCAGGCGTCAGTACGTTCAGCGCAGGAGCCACAACCAGCTTGTAGCGGCGCAGCGGCGCAGTGTCCGCCACGACGTCCACCGACCGGGCCAGCGCGCGCAACGGAGCATAGTAATTGACCAGGTTATCCACCGGATCGAAGGCGCTGTTGTGACGCTGCCAATTGATCGCCCAGCGGCTCTCATAATCGTGCAGAATCGCAACCTGAGAGTCGACCGCCGTGCCGGCCAGCGCCGACGCCGCCTTTTCAAACTCAGCTCCGATCTGCCTCGCTTCTTCGTAGATCGGAACCGGAGTCCCATCCGCTCCAACCAGCACGCCGTGATACTGTTCCTGTCCGTTCAACGCGCTGCGCCATTGCCAAAACAAGACCGCATCCGCGCCGTGGCCGACATCGTTCCAAGCCATGGCGCGCGCCTCGCCTTTGTCGAGCATATTGTTGTTGGGCGGCCAGTTCACCGCGCCGGGCTGAGTCTCCATCACCCAGAAGTTCCTTCTGAGAAAGCCTCGCGTAAGATCATGCCTGGCTCCCGTGGCTGCAAGATCAAGATGGCCTGTACCGACATAGTTATCCCAGGACGCGAAGTCCAAATCCTGCGTGACGGTGTAATGATCGAAGGCGTCGAACCATCCCATCAAGTTAGTCGTGATCTTCTGCCGCGGGTCTGCGTGAGCGCGAATGGCGTCGATCTGATTGCGCTGATAACTGCGCCATGTCTCGCTGACAAACTCCTTCCAGTTCAAAAGCAGGCCAGGATTTCCGTAGCCCTCCTGAATCGGAATCTGCGCCCAATCCTGATAGCTCTCGCTCCAGTAGGCCGTCGTCCAGCGCGCGTTCAAGTTATCAAGCGTCTTGTATTTCGCGCGCAGCCATTGCTGAAATTGCGCCCTGGTCTCCGCGCTAAAACTCTCGTTGGCGTACTCGTTATCGATCTGCCAGCCGATCACGTTTGCATCGTGTCCGAAGCGCTCGGCCAGCTTGCTCGCAATCTTTGCGGCCAGTTCGCGGTACTTGGGGTTGGACCAGTCAAACTGCTGGCGATTACCATGCCCATCCTTGCGTCCGTCCGGCAAGCTGCGCAGCGTCTCGGGATACTTGGTGGTCAGCCATGCGGGAGGCGTGGCAGTGGGCGTGCCAATGACGACGGCGATGTGATGCCGTTCGGCCGCGCGCACGGCAGCTTCGAGCCAATCGAGTTCATAGTCGCCCTCGCGCGGCTCCAGGCTGCTCCATGCAAACTCGCCTACGCGGACAACATGAATGTGCGCCGCTTCCATCAGCGACAAGTCCGCGTCCCAGCGCGACTCCGGCCACTGCTCTGGATACCATGCCGCCCCCAGCAACAGCGAGGGAGAGTACGGTGTTGTGGGAACCTGCGCCGCAACCGGCACAGACAAAAAGATCAACAATGCAACGCAAATTGCTGCTTTCCTGAGCATGACTAAGTTCTCCATTCTTTCGAGCATGATCGTTTCTTTCATTCCAATGAGTGAGCCACTCGGTTAATGATACTGTTCGCTCTCCGCTCGCCTTGCATCCGGAGAGGCTACAGGAACGGCGCCCACCCTCGACGCTCCAGTTTGGTTCATCGCAGCATCGCTTTTGACGATCTCGAAAAATCGCGTAAGTGCCGGTTGCAGACTTCCCATGTGATCGCCGTCAACCTCCCGAATTTCGAGCTGCGACCCGGCGGCGAGGCGTCGAAATTCGGCCACTCGCTCCACCGAGTATTCATCGCGTCCGATATATGCCACATGGCGATGGCTCATCGTCTGAATGAAATTGATCGCCGTTCGCATCCGGCGCTCTCGTTGGTCGTTTACGTCGAATGGCGCGTCGGGCCATCCTTTCAAACTGTCCTCGGTAAACAATCCAGCCGAGCTGCCGCCCTGCCGAACCGGCGCATCGTTGCGCATTGAGAGCAACAGGGACACGGCAGCGCCCGTGCTATGTCCGTAGGTGTAGATCCGCGTTGGATCGACGAACGGCTGCGCGGCGATCCAGCGAACGGCCGCTGCCGCATCGTCGATTTCGCCCAACAGGGATTCCCATTCGCCGGGATTTCCATTCTCGCCGCGAAGCATCGGGAAAAGGACGACGAAACCGGCATCGCGGAAGGCCTTCGCCTGTTCGACGAAAAACGCGTTTTGTTCGGAGCCGCCGTGAAAGAATACGAGCGCGGGGGCAGGCCGCAGGCGGGCGGCGTCTGGCACGCTGAGCCAGGCGCGGAGCTTCAGATCGCCGGAGGCATAGGTGACCGTCTCGATCCCGGCCGGCGGGGTTGGCAGATTCTGCGAGCCGGGAGCAGGGCCGCGACGAATCAGCTTCGTGTGAAAGCAAGCCCGCTCCTCTAAATACGACGACCGCACATTTGATGCGTGCAGCGAATCGCAATTCTTCGGGTCATGGAAATCGACTTCGATGGGAATCGAGCGCCGCTCCATGCTTTGTTTGAAGATGATCGCATGGGGGTAAACCGCGCGGAAGTTCTTCGATACCTCTTCCAACTCCGACGGAAGGATGTGCATTGCGACAATCTGGCTTGGCTTGATCTTTTCCGCAATGAACTTCCGCGTCATTTCGGAGCGGTCAACTCGATTGAGGAAGAGAATATCAACGCGCGACCGCTCAAAGGGATAGTTGTTCAAGTGAGCTTCACTCTGATCGATGGAAGAATCGCCCAGATGGAGAAAACGCGCGCCTCCCAGTTCGACGATAAAGGCCAGGTTTTTCATGGATGAATCCGCGGACATATGATTCAGGCAAAGCACATCAACGTGAATCCCATTGAGGATGATCTTTTCGTAAGTGCCTGGGTCCAGTTTGACTTCGTGAATCTGCAGTTCGATTTGCGCAAAACCTTCCTCCTTGCGTAGAAGATCGACGACCTGTGTGTGCGCGACGAGCCGGCAGTGCGTATGATGACGCAAAAACTCGATCGTCAGCTTGGGATTGAAGTGGTCGCCGTGCGGATGAGTGACCAGCAGGAGATCCACTTCAGCGAAGGTGCCTTTGTCACTCATCATCTGAGAAAGTAGCTCCGGTGAAGGGCCAAGATCATCCGCGGCTCCTTCAAAGAGAGCGTCCACCAGCACCTTCTTGCCGTCCGCCTGGATCATGAATCCTGCATTGCCGATGTAGGTCACGTCGAGAAACGGCGGCGATGTTTTAGCGGTGACTCCAGCAATCGGATTGGCGCTCTTGTTCTCTTGCGCCGACACACTGGTATACAGAAGAGCCAGTCCGATTACCACAATGCAGAAAGACTCTGTTCTCATGACTACTCCTTTCCAACGAATCGAAGACGACGATTTTCTCAACTTTCGTCTCGTGATGGGACGATGGTAAAGCGGCTCTTGAGGCGCAGAAATGGCTTCTCGTACAACTGATACGACGTGTGTGCCACCAGGACAGTCAGGAAGAAGGCGAGGACTGTTCCCAGGCCGTTGCGCCAGCCGGCAAGATGCAGCGCTTGGCTGAGCTGGGTAAGCCACACTCTGCCGGTTGAGAAGATGAGGAAATAGACGAGTTCATGGAAGAGATACAGACCGAATGAGATGCGTCCCAGATAGATGATGGGCTTGGGCAGGTATTTTGCAGGGAAGCCGAGCAGGCTGAGGAAGATCAGCGTGGTCCCTGCCAGGACGAGCGCCCAGCCGATGGGAGCTTGAAGAACGGTTGAGTGCGGAGTGTCGGCCTGGACCCCAAAGGCAATGGACGCGACCAGCCAGCAGCCGAGACCGGATAGAAAGCCGATGAGACGCAGAGCTGGATGCCACTGCGGAACACGGCCTTTGAGATAGATCGACAGCAGCGTTCCAGCGGCGAAAAATTGGAACTGAACAAAGCTGTTCGTCCATTGGCTGCTGAAGCCATTCGGAGGATGTATGGCGTAGAGGATGACTAATCCATACGAGACGGCGATGAGCAGCAGCGAGACGGCCTTCACGCCCAGGCGGCGGCCGAAAAGCGCAATAAGAGGGATGGTGATGTAGAACTGCTCTTCGACGGAGATGCTCCAGAGGGGATCGACGGGATAGGCGGGAATCCAACCATGGAAACATATCCACCAGTTGCCGGCAAAAAAGCTGAAGGCAAGCCAGGAGAGGGGATTCCTGGCGCTGACATAGGGGACAAAACGCTCCAGCAGGACCAAGCCGAAGAAGACCAGAAAGTACAAAGGCCAGATGCGCAGAATGCGGCGAATATAAAAGGATTTGACTTGGATTTTTCCGGTTTCATCGCTCTCGCGGAAGAGCAGCTCGGTGATGAGGAAGGCGCTGAGCAAGAAGAAAACAGGCACGCCGAAGTCGCCGAGAAGGCAAATGTTGTAGAGCCAATAGTGCTGCGCCTCGTCAATGGGAATGAAGTCCATCCGATGGACGATGAAAACGATCATGAAAGCGATGAAACGCAGTACATCGAGTTCAGGGCGGTAGTAGCGTTTGATGGTCATTCGGCTCGATAAACCTTTCTTCTGATGTCTCTTCTTTCTAACCTTTCAATGGTTACAGCGGCTGCCCCAGCCGATTCTCCAACTGCGCGCGGTAGCCGCGGCTGACGCGGGTGCGCGCGCCGCCCTTGAGCACTACATCGAACTCGCCGTGCGAGATCGGCTCCAGTTGCACGATGCTCTCGATATTCACGATGGCCGAGCGATGGACGCGCACGAAGCGCCGCGCATCGAGCCGCTCGGAAAGCTCCTGCAACGAGGCGCGATAAAGCAACTGCTGGCCCGCCACGTGCAGGTTCACGTAGACGCCGGCAGCCTCGATCCAGTCAATCTCCGCCACGCGGACGAAGCGCGTGCAGCCAGCGGACTTGACCACGAGCCGGTCCAGCGGGCGCAGGGCTTGCGGCGCGGAGGAGAGCATCTTCATCATGCGCTGCCCGAACTCGCTGGCGCCGCGTTCGCGCAGCCGCAGCTTGGCGCGACTCAGCGCGGCTTCAAAGCGCTCATCGCTGAAGGGCTTCAGCAGATAGTCCAGCGCATTGGCCTCGAAGGCCTTGATGGCGTGCTGGTCATAGGCTGTAACAAAGACGGTCAGTGGCATCTGGCCGGCGCCAACCGCATCAATCACCCCCAGCCCGTCCAGCTCCGGCATCTGCACATCGAGAAAGACCAGTTCCGGCGCTTCGCTTTGAATCAACTCGACGGCGGAGAGGCCGTCGCCCGCTTCAAGAATCGAATCTATCTGCGTATCTTTGCGCAACAGATCGGCGAGCCGCTGCCGCGCGGGCGCTTCATCGTCCACGATCAGCACACGGATGGAATCAGGCACGGCCATCGGCTTCTCCTTCTGGCGCGCGCAGCGGCAGGAAAATGTCCACCTCTGCGCCGCCATCACTGCGTGGACGAACAGTAAAGCTGCTATTTCCGTTGGGGTGAAGGCTCTTCACTCTTTCTCGCGTCACGGACAATCCCAATCCCGCCGAAGATTCGAGCGTCCACTCCGGCGGCAGTCCCACGCCGTCATCCTGCACACGGATTTCCAGTTGATCGTCCATCTTTCGCGCCGACACAATGACGGTTCCGCCCGCGGCGCGAAGCGAAATTCCGTGGCGGATCGCATTCTCAACCAGCGGCTGCAAGATCAGCGAAGGCACCATGACATTCTGCAACTCCGGTTCAATCTTGACCTCGACATTGAGCTTTTCTCCGAAACGAATCTTCTGAATCGCCAGATAAGGAGCCAGAAACTCCATCTCCTCGGCCAGCGGAATCTCCTGCCGGTCCTTGGTTTCAATCGACCGGCGCAGCAGATCGCCGAGGTGCTCGATCATTCTGCGCGTCAGCTTGGGGTCGTGTTCCACTTGCGAAGAGATGGTGTTGAGCGCATTGAAAAGAAAGTGCGGATCGAGCTGCATGCGCAGGGCATTCAGCCGCGCCTCGGTAAGGCTTCTCTCCATTCGCTCCAGCCGCAATTCGGTAGAAAGGTAGCGTTTGTAGTATCCGTGCGCCTGCAGGGCGGCCACAATCACCCAGTAAAAGAACCAGCTCCAGAGGGCATCGCTAAACGTCCAGAGAGCAAAAGACCTCGAAATTCTCCACACCTCCCAAGGGCCAATGCCAAACGCGGCCATCACCAGGAAATTCACGTAATGGTAAGCCGCCGTGAAGAGCAGGCCGGCGAACAGATGCGCAAAGATGCGCCGCGCTATCTGTTTGCCGGAGAACGGAAGGCGCTGGTCGAAAGCAAGAATAAACAGCGTGATCAGTCCCCATGACCAGCACCACGCGAAGACTTCCCGCATGGATTGCAGACCTTTACCCGCCGCCAGATGGGGCAGCGAAAAGAAGACGCTGATCAGCGTCCAGAAGATGGCCGCGAGCACACAGCGCCCCACCCATGTTTTAGTCAGCCGATTCAGGTCTTGCAAACGTCCGCTCATTTCGATGATGGTACTTCCTCAATTATCTGACCGCAGGCCTTGCCGGATGGAAAAAACGCAAATCACGCGCATCTCAGGTCACGAAAGATAAATGGCGCATGGCCTGCAACGATCATTGAGTCCTGGAGAAAGCTGCGGCGGTCCATGGGATTGGAGCAGTTGCGATCTGTCCGCGCGACATCCAGAAGAGATTTGTGTACAAAATCTTTCATGCCAGCATTGTATTCGCTCGATAGACCTTAGTGGAGAGAAATGTCGTAGATGGGATTGGCGATTTGCCAGCCGGTTTCTCCGCACTTCAAATCGGTATAAACGTCCGTGTTACCCGCGCCAAGGTGAAACGGCGCCCTTCGTCGCAGTCCCGCCCAATCAACAAATTGATCCCATCGATCTGACTGGCAAGCACCGCGATACGTCAACCGCCAACGAGAGTCCGGAATCGGACAGTTCGTGCCGCAACGGACACTCCAGCGCAAGACTTCAATCATGCGTGCAATATAGGTTGTTTGTTTTCTATGGCATGAGCCGACGGCCATCTGGCACGCCAATCGCTTGCCATGCGCCTCTGCATGGTCTCGCACGATCCTGGCTTCGCCCGCCACGCCCAGCGCGAAGTCCATCTCTTCGACGGCAAGGTTGTCTCGGAAACCAAGATGAGGGATGAACAGAGGCAGGTTTGAGGTTCGTAGTCTCTCAGCTCCGAAAATCCAGGTCTGGGGTACCCAATCATTTTTGGCTTGTCGAACCTGGGCTTCCCGCCGTCCAGGTTGACCGCCGCAGAGAATATGACGCAAAATCAGCTTGGAATCCGCAATCATAGTGTGCTAAAAAACAGGCAGGGATCGCCTGAGCCAACTTGCCGCCGACTGGAGAGAATTTCATGCTTACATCCACACGAGCTTTGTTTCCACGGATTCTGTTTTTCGCCGGACTCCTTGTGGTGACGCCGGCCGCCGGTTTCGCGGCCAGTCCCGCATCCCAACCCGCGGCGGCTACTGATCCGCGGATGGCCCAGCGCGCCGAAAGCTACGGGCAGCTTCCGCTCAGCTTCGAGGCCAACTCCGGCCCGGGCGCAGCGTTCATGGCGCGCGGCGCGGGCTACGGAATCTACCTGGATGGCGCGGGCGTGCAGTTGGCGCTCGACAAGGGTGGATGCGCTTCCGGCGCCGCATGCGCGCACCACGCGGATCTGGTCAGGATGCGGCTGGCCGGTTCCGCCGCTGCAACTCCCGCCGGCGAGCAAATGCTGCCGGGGACGGTGAACTACTTCATTGGCAGCGATCCTGCCCAGTGGCGCGCGAATGTGCCCACCTACGCCCGCGTGCGCTATCCGGCCGTCTACCCCGGCATTGATCTGGTCTACTACGGCAATCAGCGGCAGTTGGAATACGATTTTGTGGTAGCCGCCGGCGCCGACCCCAAGCCGATCCGCCTGCAGCTCTCCGGCGTCAAGCAGCTCCGCCTGGGCGACGATGGCGCGCTGCTGATTACCGCGCGCGGCGGCTCACTGGCCTTCCACAAGCCGCTGGTTTACCAGCTTGTCAATGGCCGGCGTGTGCCGGTTGCTGGCCGCTTTACGCTGCTGGCGCGCTCCACGGTCGGCTTCCGTCTTGGCGCCTACGACCACGCCCGGCCGCTGATCATTGATCCAGTGCTGAGCTACTCAACCTACCTGGGCGGCAGCGGCTATTCAGGCGGCTACGGCGATGAGATCATGGGCATCGCCGTGGACGCGGCTGGCGAAGTGTACGTGGCGGGCACGGCCATTTCAACAGACTTTCCCGTCACCAAAGGGAGCTACCAGAAGACCAACCACGGCAATAACGATGGTTATTACAACGTCTTCGTCACCAAGATGAATTCCGCCGGCACGGAGCTGGTCTACTCGACCTATCTGGGCGGAAGCGGCACTTACTACGGCGGTGACTACTGCGACGCGCTGGTTGTGGACGGCTCCGGCAGCGCGTATGTCGCCGGCCAAACCTTTTCGCTTGATTTTCCGGTGACACCGGGGGTCATCCAGGCAAAGAATCACGCCACGGCCAACAATGGCTCGAACGCATTCGTGACCAAACTGAATGCGGCAGGAACGAAGTTGATCTACTCGACCTACCTGGGCGGCAGCGGCCCGGGCGGCTGGGGAGATTGGGTGCGTGGGCTGGCCGTAGACGGCTCTGGTAACGCGTACGTCGCCGGCATTTCCTTCTCTGACGATTTTCCGGTGACCAAGTTGGCCTATCAGACGACGAACAAGGGAGCGGCAAGTGACAATATGCAGTCAAACGGATTTGTGAGCAAACTGAATGCAACCGGCACGGAGTTGATTTACTCGACCTTCCTGGGCGGCAGCGTCAGCCACGCAGTGAATGGCGGGGGAGACAAGGTGCGTGCGCTGGCCATTGACGACTCTGGCTACGCATACGTCGCCGGCAAGGCTATCTCGACCGATTTTCCGGTGACCAAGGGAGCCTACCAAACCAAGAACAAGGGAGCGGCCAACAATCAGATAAACGCATTCGTGACCAAATTGAATACGACCGGCACGGAGCTGGTTTACTCGACCTACCTGGGCGGTAGCGGGTGGTCCAAAGGAAGCGGCGATTGGGCGAGTGCGCTGGCCGTGGATGGCGCCGGCAATGCTTACATCACCGGTCAAGCCAACTCGGCGGACTTCCCGGTGACCACGGGAGCTTATCAAACGGTCAACAACTCCGCGAATTACAAGGGCATCAACGCGTTTGTCACCAAGCTGAATGCAACCGGCAGCAAACTGCTCTACTCGACCTATCTGGGCGGGAGCGCCCCGTGCAAAGGCTCGGGTGACAGCACCACGGACACCGCCTCCAGCCTGGCCGTGGACGGCTTTGGCCATGTCTACGTCACCGGCGCCGCCAGTTCGATGGACTTTCCCGTAACCAAGGGAGCCTACCAGCCGGGCAATTACGCCAAGGCTTGCGGCGCCAGCAACGCCTTTGTCACCGAGCTTGTCCCAACCAGTGGTGCGCTGCTGGTCTACTCGACCTACCTGGGCGGCAGCGGCGTCGACGCCAATGGTGTCAAGGGCGGCGACCAAGCGAACGCGCTGGCCTTGGATGGCGCCGGAGATGTGTACATAGCCGGATACGCTTTTTCCACCGATCTTCCGGTGACCGCGTCTGCCTACCAGGCGAAGAATAAAGCCGCGGACAATACCGGTTTCAACGGGTTCATTACCCGATTGCAGTTTGGCGATACCACGCCGGCCATGACGGTGACGACGCTGACGGCCAGCGCCAGTACGATGGCGGTTGGCCTTCCCGTTACCTTTACGGCTCAGGTCACGGAGCCGCTGGGTAGCGAGGCGCCCGATGGGAACGTGATCTTCTCCGTGGATGGCAAAGCAGCGGACACGGAAGCGCTGAACGATGGCCAGGCTACTTATACGACTTCCAGTCTGGCGATGGGCAAGCATACGGTAGCCGTCAGCTACGCCGGCAGCATCGCCTATGGCGCCAGCACCGCCAGCGTAACCGTTACCATGACCGAACAGGCCGCCGCGCCAAAATTCTCGCTTGCCGCCGGAACTTATACCACGGCGCAATCGGTCAAGCTCAGCAGCACAACCAAGGGCGCGACCTTCTACTACACCACCAATGGAACTACGCCCACCACTGCTTCCACCAAGTACACCGCCGCGATTTCCATTCCGGCGACGGCCCCCATAACCGAGACCATCAAGGCCATCGCCGTGGCCACCGGCTACATAAACTCCTCCGTCGCGTCGGCCGTCTATAAGATGACCCCGCCCGCCGCCACGCCAAAATTCTCGCCCGCCACTGGAACTTACACCACTGCGCAATCGGTCACGCTCAGCAGCGCAACCAAGGGCGCGACCTTCTACTACACCACCAATGGAACTACGCCCACCACTGCTTCCACCAAGTACACCGCCGCGATTTCCATTCCGGCGACGGCACCTGCAACCGTGACCATCAAGGCCATCGCCGTGGCCACCGGCTACGCAAACTCTTCCGTCGCGTCTGCCGTCTATAAAATGACCCCGCCCGCCGCCACGCCAAAATTCTCGCCCGCCACTGGAACTTACACCACTGCGCAGTCCGTAACCATCTACAGCACCACCAAGGGCGCAAAGATTTACTACACCACCAACGGAAGCGCGCCCACCACCGCTGCGACCAGGTACACCGCCGCGGTCAAGATCAGCCAGACGGCCACCATCAAGGCCATCGCCATCGCCACTGGCTACATGCAGAGCGCAGTCTCCTCGGCGACCTATACCATCGCCCAGGTGCCCTCGGTCACCACCAAGGCGGCCAACAGCCTCGGCAGCGCGGGCGCAGTTCTGAATGGCAGCGTGACCGCCAACAATGCCACCACCAAGTACTGGTTCGCGTATGGAACCAGCCAGACCTCGCTGACCTCTTCGACCGCCAAGACTGGCGCGCTGACTGGAACCACCGCCAGCTCGGTCAAAGCCACCCTTACCGGCTTGAAGTCCAATACCCTCTATTACTTCAAGCTGGAAGCCTCCAACGCGGTGGGAACCTCCAGCGGCGCGGTGATGAGCTTTACCACTTCCAAATAACCGAGGGCCGGGTGCCGAGTTCACCAGATCCGGATTTTGGATCTGTGATCTTTGAGTCCCAAACCACCCGCACCCTCTCTCGAATTGCCCAAATATACGCAAAAAAACCTCCACGTAAACGTAGAGGTTTTTTGCGCATTTGGTATTTGAATTGCGCCTGACGAACGACAAATCTGGGTGCCCCTAGTCCCGACTTTGGGACCAAGGAGACCACGAACCTTTATCAGCCGGGTGCCCCAGGTCCCGATTTTGGGACCTGGGATACCACGAACCTCGATCAGCCGTGTTTACGCCTGTTCCGCAACCTCCGCGGCGATCTTGCGCAGCTCAGGGAGGATTTCGCCCAGCGGCACTGCCTCCGCCGTGCGCTGGCCCAGCGCGAAGTAGGCCTTGCGATAAAGCGCGAAAAGGCGCTCGTAGATGGCCGTTGCGGCGGGGCGGGGGGCGAAGGTCTTGAAGGGCAGGCAGAGCTTGTCCTGAGCCGCTTCAATGGTCTGGAAGGCACCGGCGGCGAGCAGCGCAATGATCGCCGAGCCGCGGCTGGTGGGCACGCCAGCGGGAACCAGAACCGGCTTGCCGAGCACGTCGGCGTAGACCTGATTGAGCACCGCGTTGTTCTGCGGAATGCCGCCCGCGTTGATGACGCGCGTGACCGGCACGCCGTACTCCTCCATGCGCTCCAGAATGATGCGCGTGTGGAAGGCTGTTCCTTCGATGGCCGCAAAAAGCTCGTCCTGCGCGGTCTGCACCAGATTCCAGCCAAAGGTGACGCCGCCCAGCTCCGGGTTCACGAGTACAGTCCGGTCGCCGTTGTCCCAGGTCAGGCGCAAGAGGCCAGTCTGGCCGGGCTTGTAGGCCTCCAGGCCCTTGGATAGCTCGGCAACCTTGGTTCCGGCGCGACGAGCGATGGCTTCAAAAATATCGCCAGTTGCGGAGAGGCCCGCCTCAATGCCGGTGAACTGCGGATGAACGCTGCCCGGAACCACGCCGCAGACGCCGGGGATCAACTCGGTCTTCTTGCTGATGGCGATGATGCAAGTCGATGTCCCGACGACGTTGACCACGTCGCCCTCGCGGCAGCCCGCCCCCAGCGCGTCCCAGTGCGCGTCGAATGCGCCGACGGGGATGGGAATGCCGGCGCTGAGGCCCAGTTCCGCGGCCCACTTGGGCGAGAGGTGACCGGCGAGATGGTCTGAAGTCTGGTAGTCACCGGCAAGCTTCTCGCGGATGCCGTCGAAGAGCGGGTCGAGCTTGGAGAGGAAGGATTGCGGCGGCAGCCCGCCCCACTTGGGATTCCACATCCATTTGTGGCCCATGGCGCAAACGCTGCGCTTGGCGAGCTTGGGATCGGTGATGCCGCAGAGCGTAGCCGCGACCATATCGCAATGCTCGAAGGCGGAGGCGAATTTGTCGCGCTTGTCCGGGTTGTTGCGCAGCCAGTGGAGCAGCTTGGCGAAGCCCCACTCGTGTGAATAAACGCCGCCGCACCAGTCGATGGCTTCCAGCTTTTCACTGTGCGCGAGCGCGGTGATTTGCTGCGCTTCGGCGTAGGCGCGGTGATCGCACCACAGATAATATTCATTCAGCGGCTGCATCTGCGCATCGACCGGAATGACGCTGGAGCCGGTGGTGTCGAGAGCGATGGCGGCAACTTGATCGCCGGTGATACCCGCCTCCGCGACGGCCGCACGCGTGGCCTTGGCCAGCGCGCTCATCTGATCTTCGTGCGCCTGCGTGGCAAAGTCCGGATCTTCCCGGCGGCGGTGCAGCGGGTACTCGGCCAGCGCCGTGCCCAGGCGGCCGCGCTCGCTATCCATGATTGAAACGCGCACGCTGAGCGTGCCAAAATCCACTCCTGCTACGATGGTCATCTTTCTTCTCCTGATAATGTCGAGATTATTTGCGATGAAAGGTACGGGTTTTTCACGTTCCGGAAAACTAAATTCGAGCCAGGTTTTGTATCAGGGCACGACTTTAGTCGTGCCGCAAATGCCACAAAAAATCTTGGGCTTTAGCCCCTGCGGGAAATATTGGTCGCAATTCTGATCTAATCAGAGGTTTTTTAAACGTCATATTCAATCATTCCTTTCCCACTCACTAGCTTTTATTACCTGCAAAAGCCTTCCCACATCTGAAGGCGCAACAGTTTTGGCCGTGTTCTTGTGCATGTAATCCAGAATGTCTTTCACTGTGAGAATCTCGATTGGGTTCTCTTTCAAATTCTCCCTGAACTTTTCATGCTCAACCCACTTCGATTTAACGCCTATTAGCTTAGTTACAGCTGTCACATAGGTAAAGCTCCGTGTTCCCGTCAACTCCTCGATTTTGTCTATAAAGGCATTAGCCCATTTCGGATCAGCCAGTTCTCTAAAGGTCTTCCATGCATCTTTGCCAATAAGAACTTTACCTTTTTCTATACCGGAAATCCAATGGGCTAGGTTGACTCCAGATTGCCAACTTTTGCAATTGACCACCCAAATTCGTTCAGGATCCCTATAATGTGGATTTATGCCAATCACATCAATGTCACTGTGTGCTGAATCTTTTTTTGCCTTATAGCCAATAGCTTCCTTCGTAGGCTTGAACTTCACATTGTGCATTGTAAAGTAGCCTTTGTGTTGGAGATAATCATCAACAAGTTGCTCAAGAATATCTTCCTTCATCGAAGTGAATTTCCTCTCTATCAATCTGTGGAGAAAGTCGAAAAGACCGAAAATTCATCCCTCAGGGGCTAAAGCCCACGTTGATTGGCTGGCTCTGCGGCACGGCTAAAGCCGTGCCCTGTTACAAAGCCAACCAATCATCATGTTCTCGGAAACTATGAAGTCCTGCTCTTTCAAAACATCGCCTTGAGCAGAGGCTTCCTAGACTTCTTCGCCGTGCAGGTACGAATCCCAGCCCATGTAGCGGGTGGCGGCTTCGTGAACGGCCTTGGATACGTCGCTGAAGTTGGTGGCCACGTGATGCTCAAAGCCCTCGCGGCAAATGAACTTGAGCAGCTTCTGCAACTGCGGAATCTCGGCCACGCCCGCGCCGCCAAAGGTGTCCAGCGGATCAGCGGTAAATGCGCCCTTGCCGGTATAGCCGCGGATGAGGCCGTGGTTGTCGTCGGTGGAGTAGCGCGCATAGCTCATGGTGCCCGCCTTGACGCGGCCCACGCAGGTGCCGAAGGTGTTCTCGATGCCCACTGTGCCGGCGATGATCGACTGATAGTCCATGGTCGGCGCCTCGGCAAAGAAATGCTTAGGCAGATTCGAGCAATGGAAGCAGACGCACTTGTCGGGATTGTTGCCGTAGTTATTGTTCCAATCCAGCAGCGCCGAGGGCGACCCCGAGGCCAACTGCATCATATACATTCCCAGCACGCCGGGAATATCCACTTCGCAGGCCGAAGGAATCAGGTCGTTGCTCATCATGCTCATGATGGTGCAGGGCACCACGCCGAAATACTCCTCGAAGCTGGTCCAGCATTGCACGGCGGTGACGGAGACGTTGGTCTGCTTCATCCAGATGTCGATGACCGCGCCCAGCTTGGCCATCTTCAGCAGCGCCGCTTCGGGAACCTTGCCGGTGGCCACGTAGCTCTTGATGGCGGCCAGCTTGGCTTGCGCCGCGTCGTCGTTGTCACCCATCTTGGCAATACGGCCAAAAATTTCGCTCAGATCGATCGGCTCGATGGAGATGCCGCTCGACTCATAGAGGCGCTCGGAGTAGCGGACGGTGTTGAAGGCCGCCGGACGCGCGCCGATGGCGCCGATGCGCAGATTCTTCAGGCCCTTGACGATGCGGCAGACCGAGGTGAACCAGGCCAAGTCGGCGGTGAACTCCGGCGAAGTGAGGCTTTCGGTATGCAGCGTGGTCAGCGAGTAGGGAATCTGATACTGCATCAGGTTGTTACAAGCGCTCATCTTGCCGCAGAAGCTGTCGCGGCGCACGGCGATGGTCATGGCGTCCGAGCGGTCGGGCGTGGCCTGCACCAGCACCGGAACCCGCAGGCCGCTGAGGCGGATGGCGTCCACAATGCCGCGCTCTTCGCCGAAGTTGGGCAGAGTGATGATGATGCCGTCAATCTCGTCAGCGTGCTTCTTGAACAACTCGGCGCACTTCTGCGATTCCGCATAAGTTTCCACCGCGCCGTGCTTTGAATCCTCAGGGCCGAGCACGACGACGTTCGCGCCGACCGCCTCCAGAACGCTGATGATTTCTTCGCGACCGGTCTTCGCCAGATGGTCGGGGAAGAAGCCGCGGTTGCCTACGATAACTCCGAATGTCACTTTACCTTGTGCTGCCATTTTGTTAGCTCCCTTGATCTTTGCCGCGTGGGCGGCGAGTGAAATGTTAGTTGAAACTGTTCCGTCAATTACTGGGTGCCCCACCCTCGGCACGTTTTTGTTTTTGTGCCTAGGGTGGGATACAAACTCCAACTACGCGCGTCCGGGGCGGAACTTGACGCAGTAGAGTACGCCCAGCGCCGTCAAAATGCCCCCCCACCAAATCGGCGTGTGCAGCTGGGTCAACTGAACCCCGGCCGGGTAGCATCCCGTAGACAACTCAAAGATGCCGTAGCCAAGAATGATCACCCCGTAGACAAGCAGCAGCACGCCAATGAAAAACCAGATTTGAATTCCCGAACCATGCATAACTCGTAATCCTTTCTTCTCTCCTCAAGCGGGAGAGGGCGAACCATCTGTTACCAGAAGATAATGTTGAGCGTGGCGAAGATGCAGATCGCCAGAAGCGCCCAAACCCAAACCCGCTTGTACCACGGAACCCACTCTTCCTTGGCCAGAACCGTGCAACTGTAGCAGAGTCCATCCAGTTCGGCCACCGGCTTGGCCTTGGTGACCAGGCTGACCAGGAAGATGATGATGACCGTGATCGAGAAGGCCCACCAGGCGCGATAAAGATTCGCGGCCATGTCGGTAGCTTCGGGATAAAGCGCAACAATCCCCAGCGCCGTGTGGTCAATTTTGACCCAGACGAACATGCTGACCGAAGAGATGATGCCGATCAGCAGGCCGAGGAAGCCGGCGGGAGCGGTGGCGCGCTTCCAGAACATTCCCATCAGAATGGCGCCCAGCAGAGGCGCGATGAAGAAGCTGAAGAGCGCCTGCACATAATCCATGATGCCGTGCGCGTTCTGTACCAGGTAGCCGGCTCCGATGGAAACCGCGACGCCTATGAGGATCGACAGCCGTCCCACCAGCACATAGTGGCTGTCCGAGCCTTTCTTGTTGATCAGCGGCTTGTAGATGTCGTAGGTCCAGACGGTGGAGAAGGCGCTGATGTTACCGGCCATGCCGCTCATGAAGCCGGCAATCAGCGCGGTGATGCCCAGGCCGAGCAAGCCGGGGCCAAGGTAGCGGACCATCATCAGCGGCAGCACCTCGTTATAGCTGTGCAACTCCGACTGTGGAGTCACTTTCTGATTCAGCACATCCTGCTGTACTTCGGCCGTGAGCGAGGTCTTTTTCAACGACGCTGCGCAATCGGACGACATCGGCATGCAGGCCTTCACGGTGTCTTCCGGAACCAGTTGGCGGCGGCTGCCGTCGGAGTTCTGTAAAAGCACAAGGCTGAGCAGGCCCGGCAGAATAACGATGAAGGGAACCGCCATCTTGAAGAATGATCCGATGACCGGAGCCATGCGCGCGGCACGCAGATTATGCGCGGCCAGCACGCGCTGGACGACAAGAAAATCGGTGGTCCAGTAGCCGAAGCTGATCACGAAGCCCAGACCGAGGACGATGCCCGTCCAGTGCGTGCCCATGGGATTGGCGGCAAAGTGGCCGGTATCGCGCCACATATGGAAGTAGCTGTCCGTTCCCATGTTCTTGATGATCTGGGCCTTCAGGCCGCTGACTCCGCCGGCCTGCACCAGACCCAGGATCGGCACCAGCAGCGCGCCGCCCCAGATCAGCACGAATTGCAAAACCTCATTGAAGATGGCCGAGCGCAACCCGCCCAGAGCCACATACAGCGTGACCGCGCAAGCCGAAACCACGATGCTGAAGGTCAGACTCCAGCCCAGCACGATCTTCATCACCACGGCCATGGCGAACATATTCACGCCGCTCATCAGGATCATTTCCGTGGCGAAGGAGACGGCGGCCAGGACGCGGGCGTGCTCGCCGTAACGCAGAAAGAGATAGCCTGGGACTGAGTGGGTCTTCGAAACGTAATAGAACGGCATCATCACCAAGCCCAGGAAGAGCATGGCGGGGATGGCGCCGATCCAGTACCAGTGCGTGGCCAAAATGCCGTACTGATACGCCGAGCCGGCCCAGCCCATCAATTCCAGCGAGCCGAGGTTGGCCGAAACAAAGCTCAATCCGGCGATCCAGGCGGTCATTTCACGGCCGGCCATGAAGAACTCTTCGCTGGTGTTGGAACGGCCCTTCAAGTAAAAGCCGATCCAGATCACCATGCCGAAGTAGACGGCGATTACGATCATGTCGAGGATGCCAATATGCGCGATAGGCGCGGCGCTGAAGAAGGCCAGAAGGGCCGGCGACGCCAGGTGGGTCATACAATGTGCAATCACGTTTTCAAACCTCTCAATTAAGCTGCTAGCTGCTAACTCCTAGCGTCTAGCTCTTTCGTTCCAGATAACTACCCAACTCCGCTTGATTCACTAATAACTGATCACTGATCACTGATAACTGACCACTGATCACTGATAACTGACCACTGATCACTGATAACTGACCACTGATCACTGATAACTGATCACTGATAACTGATAACTGATCACTGATCACTGATAACTGATAACTGACCACTGACCACTGACCACTGATAACTGACCACTGACCACTGACCACTATCTTCACTTCTGCCCATAAGTCGCGCCCGCGCCATGCTTGCGGAAGTAATGATGATCGAGCAGCGCTTGCGAGACGCCCTTATGGCCCGGACGTAACAATGTAGTCGTTGCGGCCATGCGCGCCACAAACTCCAGAATCACCGCGTTGTGCGAGGCGTCCATCGCGTTCTTTCCCCAGGTGAAAGGCGCGTGCCCAGCCACCAGCACCGCAGGCATGGCCATCGGGTCGATCCCCGCCATGCGGCGCACAATCGCCTTGCCGGTATTCAGCACATATTCGCCCTCGATTTCCGCGTCGCTCAGCGGCTCGGTCGCCGGAACAGGGCCGTGAAAGTAGTCTGCGTGCGTGGTGCCGAAGGCGGGAATATCCAGCCCAGCCTGTGCCCAACTGGTGGCAAACTCCGAGTGCGTATGCACCACGCCGCCGATGGCCGGCCACGAGCGGTACAACTCCAAATGCGTATCCAGGTCGGAGGAGGGCCGGAGGCTGCCTTGAATGATTTTGCCGGTCAGATCGGTGACGACCATATCCGTGGCGACCATCTCTTCATAAGGAACGCCGCTCGGCTTGATGGCCACCAGGCCGCTTTCGCGGTCGATGCCGCTGGCGTTGCCAAAGGTGTACAGCACCAAGCCGCGGCGAACGAGTTCCAGGTTGGCCTCCAGAACATCGGATTGCAAGCGCAACAATTCCAAGAAGAATCTCCCCGCGGTACGATGATTTGATTAGGACCGAGGAAAAAAGGCGGCTGAAGGCGCGCCAAGTAAACCTTTTCCCACCCCTGACTCTTGACGCTATATTCCGTCCCTATCCCATGTCAAGCCGCTCATCCTTGGCAGTCCGTGGTGAAAGTCCTGATTTGAAAGGGCACGACTTTAGTCGTGCCGTAAGTGTCTAAAAATAAACGTTGGCTTTAGCCCCTGAGGGATGGCTCTTCGGACTTTTCGACTTTAACCACGGGCTGTTGGGGTATCCTGTAAACGCATTCTCCATTCTCCCCATGACTGATCGCAACCCCAAATCCGGACGGCGCGCGAAGCGCAATCCAGAGCGTATGGATATTCATACCGTGGCGCGGCTGGCCAAAGTCTCCACGGCCACCGTCTCGCGCACCATCAATCACGTCCCCACCGTGAACGCCAAGATGGCCAATCGGGTCTGGGAAGCGATCAAGAAGCTGGACTACCACCCCAATACCCAGGCCCGCGCCCTGGTCAGCGGACGCAGCCGGCTTCTGGGGTTGATCGTCTCGGAAATCACCAACCCCTTCTTCCCGGAGCTGATTCAGGGCTTCGAGGACGTGGCCGTCGAGCAGGGCTACGAGATTCTGATCGGCTCGACCAACTACGACCCGGAGCGCATGAAGCGCTGCATCCGCCGCATGGTCGAGCGCAAGGCCGAGGGCGTGGCCGTGATGACCTTCGGTATCGAGGAGCCGCTGCTCGATCAGTTGGCCGACCGCAAGGTGCCGCTGGTCTTTGTCGATGTGGGGCCGGACCGTCCCGGCATCAGCCTGCTGCGCGTGGACTATCACCAAGGCATCCGCCAGGGCGTGCAGCACTTGGCCGCGCTGGGCCACCGCGAGATCGCCTTCGTCACCGGCCCGTTGCGCCTGCATTCGGCTCAGTCGCGCTTGGCGGCCTTTCGTCGCGCCATGCAGGAGTCTGGCATCCCGGTCGATCCCAGCCGCATCGTCGAAGGCGACCACACCATGGAAGGGGGCAAGGCCGCAGCGGAAAAGCTGCTCACCGGCGAAAAGCTGCCCACGGCGGTGATGTGCTCCAACGACATGACCGCCATCGGCGTCCTCCACGAGGCCTATCGCGTCGGCCTCCGCGTCCCCGACGATCTCTCCGTCATCGGCTTCGACAATATCCACATCACACAGATGACCATCCCGCCGCTGACCACGATTCAGATGTCCTGCTACGAGTTGGCCCGCGCGGCAGTGATGGCGCTGAAAGCGCACGTCGAAGGAACACCGGAGGCCAAGCGCGACTATCTAATCGAAACCCAGCTAGTGGTCCGCGAATCCACCAGCTACCCACGCGGGTCAATGCTGGATTCGCGCGTCAAGCCAGGGGCATAACAGGCAAAGGTCATCGATATTCCTCCCGGAGGGAGGAAACGAAAATAGCCCAGGGTGAAGCGTAGCGGAACCCTGGGTTTGATGTAAAGAGAGGTTAGTTCGCCCCGTAGGGGCGAATCGAATGTTTACTTTCCAATTTGACTCCGCAAAATTCTTGTTGAGGGAGATTTTCAAACTGTGAAAAATTTCCTTCGGAAGGGCAAGAAACGTCAGGGTATTTTGCAAAAGGCTACAATGTGATAGATTCCTTGTGAGTTCTTCGGGAGGATTCATGCGCAGGTTGCTGTGGACTGTGCCGTTCGTTCTGTTGACCGCCAGTTGCGCCATCGGGCAGGAGCCAAACCCCTCCGCAGTGCCTTCGCCAGCCGATGCAAAGCCAGCCAAGGTGAAGGTATACACGATGGGACCGGGTGTAACGGCTCCAGAGCTGCTCCCCTCTAACCAGGTTCCGATTCCTGAAGAAAAATGCAAGAAGAAGGAGAATCGCACGATTCTTCTTTCGACTTACATCGATGCAACGGGAGTGCCATGCAATGTGACTCTTCTATATCCTGTTGAATCGGAGGTGGACGAGATGGCGCTCAAAATAGTTGCTGCGGATCGATTCAAGCCCGGAACCTACAACGGTGCTCCTGCTGCGGTTGCGGAGAAAGTAGAAGTGACTTTACGTACCTGCTTTGAAGAGAAAACTGATACATCCGGCAAGAAAACTGCTCAAATACGACTTAGATCACAACCGGAACAGAGATTCACACCTCTAAAAAAGTCGCCAATAGAGGCTGTTCTTTCGCCGGATGCTGTTATGCCGCCCGTTCAAATAAATTTCGTTCCAGCGGAATTCTCTGAAGAAGCCAAAAAAGCAAAATTCCAAGGAATCGCCGTTGTCGCCATCATCGTCGATTCTCAGGGAATGCCAAAAAATCCGTGTGTGGTGCACTCTCTCGGTATGGGATTGGATGAGAAGGCCATCGAAGCAGTCATGAAATACCGTTTCAGGCCCGCGATGAAGGATGGAAAACCTGTCCCGGTCAAAGTCGCTATCGAGATCAACTTCCGGCTTTACTAAGGTCTTCTCAAATTGGAGTACCGCCCCGCACGATAAACTGAAGCCGAGGCCATCCTTGAGCGGGCAAGATCAACCAGAGCGCGCGGAATCCACCGGCATCTCGCACGCATGGCGGGCGCTGCGCCATCGCAACTTCCGCCTCTTCTTCGGCGGCCAGACGATCTCGCTGGTCGGCACATGGATGACCCGCGTGGCCACCGGCTGGCTGGTCTACCGGCTCACCGGCTCGGCGCTCTTGCTGGGCACGGTCAGCTTTGCGGGGCAGATTCCCACCTTTCTGCTGGCCCCTTTTGCCGGCGTCTGGGTGGACCGCCTCGACCGCCGTCAGGTGCTCATCTGGACACAGACGCTCTCCATGGTCCAATCGCTGACCCTGGCCGCGCTGACGCTCACCGGCCACATCACCATCCCTTGGCTGCTCGTCTTGAGCGTCATGCAGGGCTGCGTGAACGCCTTCGATATGCCCGGCCGCCAGTCCTTTATGGTGCTGATGGTCGATGACAAGCGCGATCTGCAGAACGCCATCGCCATCAACTCGTCGATGGTCAACGCCGCGCGCCTCATCGGCCCCTCGCTGGCCGGAATGCTGATCGCCGTCAGCAGCGAGGGCTGGTGCTTCCTCATCGACGGCGTCAGCTACATCGCCGTGATTATTTCTCTGCTGATGATGCGCGTTCATGCGCCCATCGTCCAGCGCAAAGCCACGTCCATGCTCACCGAACTGGCCGCTGGCTGGACATACGTCTCCGGCTTCCTGCCCATCCGCACCATCCTGATGCTCTTTGCGCTGGTCAGTTTGATGGGAATGCCCTTCGTGGTGCTGATGCCGATCTTCGCCAAGGTGGTGCTGCACGGCGGTCCGCACACGCTAGGCTTTTTGATGGGTTCGATGGGGCTGGGCGCGCTGCTCTCGGCGCTCTCTCTAGCGGCGCGCAAGGATGTGCGCGGGCTGGTAAAAATGATTCCCGTCGCGGCGGCCGTCTTCGGTTTGGGCCTCGTCGGCCTGGGCCTCTCGCACTGGTTCTGGTTTTCCATGTTCACGGTCTTCATCGCCGGCATGGGCATGATGCAGGGCATGGCCGCCAGCAACACCGTGATTCAGACCATTGTCACCGACGACAAGCGCGGCCGCGTGATGAGTTACTATACGATGGCCTTCATGGGCATGGCGCCCTTCGGCAGTTTGCTGGCTGGGACGATGGCGCATCACTTCGGTGCGCCGATGACCGTGCTGACCAACGGCGTCGTGGTTCTGCTGGGCGCGGCTTGGTTTGCCACGCGCCTGCCGGCGGTGCGGCGGCAGATTCGGTTGATCTATCTCGAAATGGGCATCATTCCGGCGGAAAACTTGCAACCGGCAGAGGAGGGGATTGAGCAATGAGTGAAGATAGGACATTTCACAATGAAGATGAGAACGATGAAAATGATCTTGACGACCTTATTTCACAAATAGCGTTGCAAGGCTTGCAAAATTTGGGGGAGGATACGCTAATGAGCGACGAAAAATCAGAGATTGGAACAGTGAGTAAAGGGAATATCGTTCTTCCTAAGTCTTTAAAGGAGGAAGTTATTGAGAGAGCAAGGATTCTTTTAGAAGCGGAGGTACAAAAGCATTACCCCAAACCCGCTCCTGCGATTGCCCTCGCCATCGAACCGCGCCGCACAGCTATCGTCGTCATCGACCTACAAAAGGGCATTGCGGGAATGCCGGGAGGCGCGCCGTACCCGAAGTCCACCGTCATCGCCAACGCTGCCCGCCTGCTCACCGCGGCCCGCGCGGCGGGAGCGCAGCCGGTGCTGGTCCATGTGGGCGGCACGCTCGACGGCGCGGATCGCATCCACACTCCCGTCGATCAGCCGATGCGCTCTTTTGGCCAGTTGCCTCCAGACTGGAGCGAGTTCATCCCGGAACTCAATCAGCAGCCCAGCGACCTTGTCGTTCTCAAGCGCCAGTGGGGCGCGTTTTACGGCACCGATCTCGACCTGCAACTGCGCCGCCGCAATCTATCGACGATCATCCTCTGCGGCATCGCCACCGAGTTCGGCGTGGAGAGCACGGCCCGCGACGCCTACGAGCGCGGTTACGCGTTGATCTTCGCCGAGGACGCCATGACCGGCCAAACCGCCGAAAGCCACACGAATAGCACCACGCGCATCTTCCCCCGCCTGGGCCGCGTCCGCTCGACTGAGGAGATTCTGGCCGCGTTGAACAGCTAAAACTTCACCAATTATGTCACCAAAATGCTACAATCGCAGGCAAGAGGGAATTCTTTCCATGAGAGCTACGGTTGCTTTGGATGATGATTTGATGCGCAGGGCACAGGAGTACAGCGGCCTCACCGAGCGCACCGCACTGCTGCGCGAGGCGTTGAAAGCCCTGATCGAGCGTGAGGCTGGGCGGCGGCTCCTTGCCTTGGCTGGAACGATGCCCAATCTGGAAGACGTGCGGCGGCAGAGGGTTGAAGGAATATGATCCTGGTCGATGCTTCTGTCTGGATTGACTTGTTTCGCAGCGGCAACTATCGGGCTGAGTTGGAGACGCTGCTCCACCATCGCCAGCTCGCAACCCATCCTTTCCTGATCGCCGAGATGGCTCTCGGCTCGCTGGCGAATCGCCGGCAGACTCTTGCCGAACTGGACAGCCTGCCGAGCCTGATCACCGTCTCGATGGCCGATGTGCGCCTCATGATCGAGGCCCGCGGCCTCTATGCAAAAGGCATCGGATTCGTCGATGCCAATCTGTTGGCTTCTTGCCTTGCGACTCCAGGCACGAAGATATGGACCCTCGATACCCGGCTAGGAAAAGTGGCCGACGTACTTGGCATACGCGCGGATCCACGGCTGTTGGTGAATTGAAATGCTTCCATCGGGTACCCCACCCTCGCCGCGTTCTTGTTTTTGCGGCTAGGGTGGGAATCCACGAACCTCAACCCGTTTCTTTGAGGCAACAATGAACCCGCTCGCGGAATTACATCCGGCTCTGCGCTGGCTGGCTGCCACCATGATGGCAGCCATCGCCGCAGCGGCGCTGGTCGGCCTCGGTGCCAACTCGACGACGGCGGGGATGGCCTTCCTGGTACTGGTGGTCTGGTTTGCCGCCCAGGCGGGTATCTGGCTGGCCCTCTACGTCGCCCTGCTCTGCGCGCTGGCCTTCGATTATTTTTTCCTGCCGCCCTTGCGCACGCTGCAAATCGTGGGCATTCAGCAATGGGTGGCGATGATCTCGTTTCTGCTGAGCTGCCTGGTGGTGGGGCGCGTGGCCGAGTTGGCCCGCCGTAAAGCGCGCCAGGCCAACGAGCGCCGCGCGGACATCGAGCGGCTCTATGAGCTGTCCCAGGAGATGATGCTGCAGGGCGATGCGGCCGCGCTGATCCATGATCTGCCGAGGCTGATCGCGCGCATCTTCGCGCTGGACGGCGTGGTGCTGTACGTCCGCGATCAAGACCAGTTCTATGCCTCCACAGATGATCTGCCGATGAGCATTCAGGCCAGTATGCGGGCCATGACCATGGGCGAGAACCCCACGCAGGTGATTCCCGGCGACTTCACGGTGCGGACGCTGAGCTTGGGCTTGCAGCCGGTGGGCGCGCTGGGGCTGCGTCCGGCGCGGCTTTCGCACGAGGTGGCCACCGCGGTCAGCGCGCAGGTGGCCATCGCGCTCACTCGCGCCACGGCCATCGAAGCCACGATGCACATGGAGGCGGCGCGCGAGGGTGAACGGCTGAGGGCCGCGCTCATCGATTCACTAACCCATGAGTTGCGCACGCCGCTGACCGCCATCCGCGCCGCCGCCACCATGCTGACCGGAGGCGAAGGGCTGGACGATGCTGGAAGGCTGGAGCTGGCCGCGATTGTCGATGAAGAGAGCGCGCGGCTCGACCGGCTGATCGGCGAGGCCGTCGAGATGGCCGAGATCGACGCCAATGTTGTCGAAGTCCGCCCCGTGCCGCACCATCCACGCGCTCTGCTGGATCAGGCGGTCGAGGAGTCGCGCAAGGCGCTCGGCGGGCGGCGCCTGGTGGTCACCGTCGAGGAGCCGGATGAACCGGCGTGGTTCGATCCGCACCTGCTCAGCCGCGTCCTGCGCCACCTATTGGAAAATGCGGCGCGCTTTACGCCGCCGGGCGGGCGGATTCTGCTCAGCAGCCGGCGCGTGGGCGAGCGGCTCGAGTTTTCAGTCGAGGACGATGGCCCCGGCATCGACGCCGTCGATCTGCCCTTCATCTTCGACAAGTTTTACCGCGGCAAGAAGCGTGCCGGAAAGAGCAAGGGAACCGGCATGGGCCTGGCCATCAGCCGCGCCATCCTGGCCGCGCACGGCGGAGGAATCGAAGTCGAAAGCCCGCCGGGAAAGGGCGCGTGCTTCCGTTTTTGGGTGCCGCTGGTGGTGAAGGGGCGGACGTAGATGAAAGTGGTTAGGGAAGATTCGGTGCGGTATTTTGTGCTTGCTTTTGTAGGATGCTTGCTGCTGAGTTTTTGCCCTGCAAAGGCTCAACAACAGCCAGTGGATGACGTTTCCATCCCTATAATTCATGCCACAAGCAACCTTGTCGTGCTTGATGCGATTGTCGCGGAACGAAAAACCGGGCGGCTCGAATCCGGCCTCACGGCGAATGACTTTATTCTCGAAGAAGACGGCGTGCCGCAAAAAATCCGCTACTTCTCTCAAGGCAAATTGCCGTTGTCGATTGTTCTGTTGTTTGATCTGACAGGAAGCGTTCAACCGGACTTGAAAGAGATTGGCGCCGGCGCGCTCGAAGTCCTCAAGCATTTGAAGCCGGAAGATGAGGTCGCGGTCATGACATTTTCCTCTTCGACTCAAATGCTTCAGCCTTTTACCACGGACCGTCAAGCGGTGGCGGCGGCAATTCAGCGGGCCGCGCAAGGCAAATCGAATGAAGGAACCTTCCTGGATGAAGACGTATATGAAGCAGCGGAAGCGGCGTTGAAAGCGACGATTCCGGATAGCCGGCGGGTTCTCGTTTTCTTTACGGACGGCACGGCGAATTACATCAATCCTGTTACGCGCAAGCTCTACGGCAAGCAGGCTCCCATTCAGCTTCACACGCGTGAAGAGGCGCAGGAGAAGCTGCTGCGAACCGGGGTCACGGTGTCGGCGCTGATTGACCGTTCAAGCGCTAAAGAAGCAGCCATCGCGGCCGCGGCCGTGAATCCGGTTTCCTTCATGATGGGTGTCAATCCGCGCCTGGACGATGTGCGGCGCTATGCCGCTGAAACCGGGGGGCCTGTGCTCCAGGGAAACGGCCATCAGGTAGCGGGAAAGTTCGCGGCCTTGATCGAAGAGCTGCGCGAGCGCTACACGATGGCTTACGTGCCGTCGGCCCCGCGTCCGGCTGGTACTTTGTGCCATGTAACGCTGAAACTTTCATCGGATGCGCTGGCAACTCACCCGGAACTCAAGCAAAAATATTTCGCCGTTCAAGCCCGAAAAGGCTATTTCCGCTGAGGTGCGTCGGGATGAAAAATCGCTACGTCGATTACCGGGACTATCATTAGGAGGAACGATGACACGAATGTATAACCCTGCCCACCCCGGCGAACTTCTCCGGGAATATCTCGGCACAATGCAGGTCGGAGAAGCAGCCAAGCGTCTCCACATCGCGCGGTCGACTCTCTCGCGCCTCCTGAATGGCCGCACATCCTTTACCGCGCCGATGGCCCTGCGGCTTGCCGATGCGCTGGGAACGGAGCCGGAGGTGTGGCTCGACTTGCAGCAACAGTATGATCTGTGGCACGCCGCGCGGCGCAAACGGCCAAAAATTAAGCAGTTTGTCTTTCCCGAAACCGATTTGCGAGTCGCGGTATAAGCGAAATTTGCCTCAGCACCCCATTTTCGGCGATACTTAGGTGTTGTGTCTTGCGCGGCTGGGCGCACCGTCCGGCCCTTGATCGGCCCGGTTGAGTCCATGCCGGCCTGAAGCCCCCCAAGAACTGCAACAGAGCAAAGGAATCTGAAAGGAACCGTATCCCGTGGTAATGATCCGTTTGGCGCGCATCGGCGCCCGCAAGCAGCCCTACTATCGCATCGTGGCCATCGAGAAGGACCGCGCCCGCAATGGCCGTTCCATCGAGGTCGTCGGCACCTACAACCCGCGCACCAACCCCGCCAGCGTCGATCTGAAGCATGAGCGCATCGCTTACTGGCGCAGCGTGGGCGCACAGTTCACCCCGATCGTCGCCAAGCTGGTCGCCCAGCATCCGGCGCCAGTGGCCGAGCCGGTCGCGGCTTAGTTTTCCCTCCCCTGACGAGACGCGCCCGCCCTCTGGGAGCTGGCGCTCACTTTATTTGCTGACGGCCATGGGCCTGTGCTGTTACTATGCGCGCACTGGCCTAATCCGTTTATTTTGGTCGCCAATTCCTGAATCGGTTGGCTAGGGGCAGGAGGAAGATCCAAAAGCTATGGTCGAAGTGGAAGAATTGGTCCGCGAAATTGCGCAGGCGCTGGTCGATGAGCCAGAGGCCGTTGAAGTGGAGAGCGAAGGCCGCGAGGAGAATACTGTCCTCAAACTCCGCGTGGCGCCCACCGACGTGGGCAAGGTGATCGGCAAACAGGGACGCACCGCCCGCTCGATGCGCACCATCCTGGGAGCCGTCAGCATGAAGCTGCATCACCGCTACACGCTGGACATTCTGGAAGAAGACGAAGACTGATGGCGGACCCTGGCCCCACCGGGACGGCATCCGCTCCCGTACCCTCCGTGCCTTCCGTGTCTCAAGAATGGGTCTGGCTGGCGCGCATTCTCCGTCCCCAGGGCCGCAAGGGCGAGGTCTTCGCCAACCTCCTCACCGATTTCCCTGAAAAATTTGCCGAACGCAAGCAACTTTGGCTGGTCAATGCTGGCAGCCTGAAGGGTACGGGCTTTAGCCCGTACATTAACCCCGCCAAAAAGAGCGGGGCTTTAGCCCCTGAGGGAATAAAAACTCCCCGCGAAGTCGAACTCATCCACCACTGGCCCCACAAAGGCGGCATCGTCCTGCATTTTGCCGGCATCGACTCCATCTCCGCCGCCGAAACCCTCAAAGGCCTGACGGTCGCCATTCCCCGCTCCGCGCGCGCCCCTCTGGCCGACGACGAAGTCTACGTCGGCGACCTGATCGGCTGCGTGCTGATCGATGTTGCGCCCGCCACGCCTCTCCTCGTCGGCGAGATCGAAGAAGTGGACCGCTCCGCCGGCCCGGTAGCGCTGCTGGTGGTCAACGGCGCATCGGGCGAGGTGCTCATCCCCTTCGCCAAGAGCTACCTGCGCAAGATCGACCTGGCGGCAAGGCGCGTGCAGATGGCCCTGCCCGAAGGGCTGGTTGACCTGAATGCGCCGGCGAAATGACCAACCATAAATGACGGAAAGATATTGCGGGTGCCCCAGGTCCGGATTTTCGGACCTGGGAATCCACCAATCCCAAACCTACTTTGCGGGTGCCCCAGGTCCGGATTTTCGGACCTGTGAATCCACCAATCCCAAACCTACTTTGCGGGTGCCCCAGGTCCGGATTTTCGGACCTGGGAGTCCACGAACCAAGCTACTTCGTCCGCGCCCCCAGCTTTCCGATCACCTGCTTCAACTCCTCCAGCTTCGCCCCGGCCTCGGCCATTTTTCCCGCCGCCGTCAGCCGCTGGTAATCGTCAAAGTCCCGGCTCGCCGACTGAATCAGCGCATTCAAATCCTGCGCCGGAGCCGCCGCGCCCGCCTGAGTAGGCGTTGCAGCAGCCGGACCCTCAGCCGCGCTCAGCGAAGAGATATTTCCGCCAAACAACGATGAAAGCGCCGCCTCGAAGGTCGGCCCGTAAGCCAGCTTATCTTGCAGCGCCAGCACCACCAGCCGCAGCTCCGGCATCGGGCTTTGGTTAGCTTGCAGATAGATCGGCTCGGCATAGAGCAGCGCCCGCCCCGACGGAATTACCAGCAGCGTTCCCCGCCGCACGTGCGAGCCCTGCTGGTTCCATAGAGTTAGCTGGCCAGATAACTGCGCGTTCTGGTCGATGCGCGCCTCAATCTGCATCGGACCATCCACCTGCTTGGTCTTGGGAAAGTCGTAGACAATCGACGTCCCATAATGCTCGCCGTCCGAGCGCCCCGCAATCCAGCCAATCAAATTGTTGCGATTGGCCGGCGTGAAGGGCAGTATCTCCACAAACTCGACGTCTTTCTCGTCCGGCAGCTTCATCAGCACAAAGTTAGGCTCCATCGCTTGCGTTTGCTGCGTGCCGTCCCCGCCCAGGCCAACCTCGGAGGCCACCGTCCATAAGTCCTCCCGGTTATAGAAGACCTCTGGGTTGGTCATGTGATAGAGTCCGTAAACCTCGGCTTGCAGCTTGAAAAGTAACTCCGGATAGCGCACATGCTTGCGCAGTCCGGCGGGCATGGCCGACGCATCCTTGAACAAACTCGGAAAAATGCCCCGATAGGCCGCCAAAATTGGATCCTTCGCATCGAAAACATAAAACGTAGTCGTCCCGTCGTAGGCGTCAATCACCACCTTGGCGCTGTTTCGCAGATAGTTCAGCGGCTGCCCCTCCACAGCGTAATGCGTTGAGTAAGGATAACTGTCCGACTGGGTGAAGGCATCCAAAATCCAGCTAAGCCGCCCATCCTCGCCCAGCACTAGGTACGGATCCTTATCAAAAGTGAGAAACGGCGCCAGGGCCGTAACCCGCTCGCGAACCGTGCGCCGCATCAGCAGCCGGCTCTCGGAAGTTACGTCATCGCTGAAGGGTAGCTTGGAAATATCGCCGCGGTCAAAGGCAATCAGCAGACGGCGCAGGAATCCGCCTAACTCGATGCCGCCCGTGCCTTGATAGGAAGTTAGATTGTTGCTGTCGCCCTCCGGAAAGTTGAACTCCTGCTGGCGCGTCTTCACGTAGACATCGGTATTGGTCTGCTGGCCGAAATAGATCTCCGGCCGAGTTACATTCAATCCCGGGTTCGTAGACTGCACCGGCATATTGCTCAACAGCAGGCTGGGCCGTCCTTCCGGCGTGAACCCATTCACGGTATTCATCGTCAGGCCGTAGCCATGCGTGTAGATCAACTTATCGTTGATCCAGTTGCGGCTGCTCACCGGCAGCTTATCCACATCCAACTCGCGCGCCGCCAGCATCACCTCGCGCATCGATCCGTTGATGTTATAGCGGTCTATATCAATGTCGGGAAAATCATAGTAAGTGCGAATCTCCTGCATCTGCCGCAGTGTATCCTGCAATGCGTGCCAATCCCACAACCGAATGTTGGTCAGCGTAGCCTGATTATTGGCCGGATCGGTCGCGTCCACGGTCGTCTCGGCGGGAAACTGGCGCTGCGCGAAGCTATCCAAGCCATACGCGCGCCGGGTCATGGCGATGTTATTGGCAATATAATGCTGCTCGCGCACCAGCTCATTCGGCTTGACCACAAAGCTGGTCACATACCAGCCCACCACGCCCACGCCGATATAACAAAGCACAGCCGGGAGCACAGAGCCAATCAGCCAGCGCCCGCGCGGCGCAATCAAGCCGCCCAGGATGGCAATCGCCGCGCCCAGCAAGAGCGCCGCGCAAACCACCAGCATTCCCGTCAGGCTGACGTGCGCATCCGAGTAAGTAACTCCATCAAAAATAGTATGATGCTCAAAGAGCAGCGCAAAGCGTCCCAGATAAACGCGCCCTGCAACAATCACCAATAGAAAACCAACCGCAATGGAAAGCCCGCGCCAGGGCAGTTCGCTCAAACTGGCGCGCCCGGTAAGCGCGCGCGAACTGCCCGAAACCAGCAGGAAGACCACCGCAACCACGCAACTAATCACGCTCAGCGAGAGTAGCCAGCCGAGAATCAGTTGCCACGCCGGCAATGTGAAGAGATAAAACTCCAGCGGCCTTCCAAAGACCGGATCGCCCGCGCCCGTACCCTGCGGCGCATAGTGCCAGAGCGCCAGTGTCTGCCATTCCGCCGCCATCGCGCCGCCGCTGATGAACGAAATCACCAGCGAGCCGCCGATGGAAATCACGCGCAACACCGGCTTGATCGACAGCTTCACCGGCTGCCCGCCAATAAAAATCGTGTGGTCCGCCGGCAAATCGTCCTCATGCGCGTGCTTGAGCGCGAAAAACGCCCCCATCAAAATCAGAAACGTCAGCGCGAAGACCCCCGCGAAGATGCCCCACTCCAGCCCGCGCGCCTTCCAAAAGACCTCGCCGTAGCCGAGCGAGTTGAACCACAGCAGGTCCACCCAGAACGAAAGCGCGGTCCGCCCGCCCAAAAAGATCACGGCCACAATCGCAATGAAAATCAGCCATCCCCAGCGTCCGCGACGCGGCGGCGCGCTCACATGAAACCCATCAATCGTCTCCGGCATCTATCTCACACTTTCGGTTTTTGCTGTCAAAATCATAGCTTAACTTTACTCCTCCATATCGCATTTCGCAGCCGGAGACTTCCGCTGGCGCGCCAACGAATGCGCCTTCAAACTCAAGCTCATCTTCTACAGTTTTACCCCCTGGAGTGGCTGTAAGCTATTTATTCCATTGAAAACTGTCGCTGATTTTTCCAAAATGTAGTGTCACGCAGAATGCGTCTGTATATTGCTTTTAATGTTGAAAGGATGACCTGGATCCCCGGCTCGACCGGACTCTTCAGCCCCCGGCGACCTGCCCGTCGTCAGCGCCCACACTTCCACCATCAACCTCTATGGGCTTGATCTGGACCAGCGGTAACGTCCCCGGCTGGGGGCCCCACCCTCGCCGCGTATTTGTTTTTGCGGCTAGGTGGGATAGCAGCAGCGACATTGCCGGAACACAGCCAACCCGTATATGGTTACAGCGTGCAAATTCCTCGTTGTAGCGGTATTCTGCTTCACTTCACGTCTCTGACCGGCCGCTTCGGCATCGGCGATTTGGGACCGTGCGCCTACGAATTCGCCGACTTCCTCCACGCCGCGGGGCAAAAGCTGTGGCAGGTGCTGCCGCTGAATCCCACCGGATACGGCGACTCCCCCTATCAGTGCTTCTCCGCCTTTGCCGGTAACCCATTGCTGCTCAGTCTGGAGCGCCTGCGCGATCAAGGGCTGCTCCAGCCGCAAGACCTGGCTCAAGCGCCGCCGTTCCCGCCGGACTTTGTCGATTATGGGCCGGCTATCGAATTCAAGAGGCCGGCTTTGCGCAAGGCGGCGCAGACGTTCTTTGCCGATGCGTCAAGCGCCTGCCGCGCGGAATTTGACAGCTTTTGCCAGAACTCCAGCCCGTGGCTGGACGACTACGCGCTCTTCATGGCCTGCAAGGATGCGCAGCTCGGAGTCACCTGGACCAGTTGGGATGTGCCGATTCGCCGCCGAGAGCCGCAGGCGATGAGCGAGTGGTCGCGCAAGCTGGCGGCGGAGGTGCAAACCTACAAGTATTGGCAATTTGAGTTCTTCCGCCAATGGAATGAACTCAAGTGCTATTGCCGGCAGCGCGGCATCCGTTTCATGGGCGACATTCCTATCTATGTTGCGCAGGACAGCGCGGACGTGTGGGCGCATCCAGAGCTGTTTTATCTCGACGAACAGGGCCTCCCGACGGTGGTCTCCGGTGTGCCGCCGGATTATTTCAGCGCCACCGGGCAGCTCTGGGGAAATCCGATTTATCGCTGGGATCTGCTGGCCGCGGGCGGCTACCAGTGGTGGATCGAGCGCTTCCGCGCCTCGCTCGCGCTCTTCGATATGGTGCGGCTCGACCATTTCCGCGGCTTTGAAGCCTATTGGGAGGTTCCCGCCGGTGAGCCAACCGCCATGCACGGGCGCTGGGTGAAAGGGCCGGGAGAAGATTTTCTCGCGGCGCTGCAGGCCGCATTGGGCGATCTGCCGATTGTGGCCGAGAATCTGGGCGTAATCACTCCGCCGGTGGAGCAACTGCGCAAGAAATTCGGCCTGCCGGGCATGAGCCTTTTGCAGTTCGCCTTCGGCGCCGATGCGCAAGGCTCCTCGTTTCGCCCGCACAATTACAGCCGCGACCTGGTGGCCTACACCGGCAGCCACGACAACGACACGACCGTCGGCTGGTGGACCAGCTCCGGCGCTGGCGACAGCACGCGCACGCCGGACGAAGTTCTTGAGGAGCACGACTTTGCCCGCGCCTATCTGGATCTTCATGACGACGCGGAGATCAATTGGGTGATGATCCGCGCGGTGCTGGCTTCGGTGGCCGATATGGCCATCGTTCCGTTGCAGGATGTGCTGGGGCTGGGCAGCGCGGCGCGCATGAATCTGCCCGGTACGGTGAGCCGAAACTGGAGATGGCGGCTTCGTCCGGGCGCATTGACCCCGGAATTAAGCGCGCGGCTGCGAAATTTGGTCACGCTTTACGACCGGTAGTGAAGAAGTGAAAGAAGGAGACAAAATGTCGCATTTTTCACCTCTTCACTTTAACGGGACAGTGCCAATTTCTTCAACCATCGTTTTATCAAGTTGAGAGTATACCCTGGTACATAAATGATCAAATGGTACTCGGCGGGGGGCCCATGTCCCATATTACCAACTACATAAAACTTGGGTGCCCCAGGTCCGGATTTTCGGACCTGGGAGACTACGAACCCCAACCAGCGTTTTTCTGATCCCTAATTCCTGACCACTGGGCCGGGTGCCCCGGACGCCGTTTTGCAGATAATTATCCGCCTCTGGCGCACACTGTAAATAGATCGAAATTCCTGTCTACTTCCAGAGAGTCTGACCATGCGAACCGTAATAAATATCACCGCAGCCACGTCCCCGAAACCTTCAGTCCCCTCCCCGGAAAAACGTGAAATTTCGTCCTGTACGCCTGTAAATGCCAGTCAACCACATTCCCTTCAGCAACTTACAATGCAACAACCTGTACCCGTACAGGAAAAGTATTCCAGTATATTCACCATGAAAGCCATCATTTCAAAGGCGTTAATACCCATTTGGTAAATCGCGCGTTTCAATCGCTGTACGCCAGTAAAAACCAGTCATATACACATAAATACAATAAAAACAACATTTTGCCCATCTACTGATTAGGCGGCCGGCCTTGGTCTCAAACATCGTTTTATCAAGTTGAGGGTACACTTACCACTAACCGACAATCTCCGCGGCGGTTTTCAATGCGGCGGCGGCTACCTGGTCCATATTGTAGTAGCGATACTGCGCCAGACGGCCCAGAAAAACCACATTCGGCTCGGCGGTGGCTAGCTCCCGATAGCGCTGGTAGAGTTCCTGGTTGGCGGGGCGGGGAACTGGGTAGTAGGGATCGCCCTCGTCGGTGGGAAACTCTTTCACAATCGAGGTTCCAGTGTGCGGCTGGCCGGTGATCTGCTTGAACTCGGTGATGCGGGTGTAGGCGTGCTCGTTGGGGAAGTTGACGGTGGCGGCGGACTGGAATTGCTCGACGCCGGGCAGATGCTCGTGCTCGAAGCGGATGGAGCGGTAGGGCAGGCGGCCCAGGCGGAAGCCGAAGTACTCGTCGATGCAGCCGGTGAAGACGGTGAGGCGGGGGCGCAGGCGCTCGCGGACGGTGGCGTACTCGACGCCGGTTTCGATGCGGATGCGGGGATGGGTGAGCAGGCGCTGGAAGAGGGGGGTGTAGCCCTCGGCGGGCATGAATTGGTGCTTGTCGGTGAAGTAGCGGCTGTCACGGTTGGTGCGCGTGGGGATGCGGGCGAGGACGCTGGAGCTGAGCTCGCCGAGTTCGAGGCCCCACTGCTTGCGGGTGTAGCCGCGGAAGAACTTGTCGCAAAGCTCGCGGCCCACGGCGTTCAGGACGACGTCTTCGCTGGTGAGGACCGGGCTGCGCTGCTCGCGGACACCGACCAGGAAGCGCTCGACTCCGGCTTCGTCGAGGTTCAGGTTGTAGAGGCGGTTGATCGTCTCTTGATTGATGGGCAGCGGGTAGAGCTGGCCGTCGACAGAGGCCAGGACGCGATGCTCGTAGGGGTGCCACGCGGTAAAGCGCGAGAGGTACTCGAAGACGGCGTCGGAGTTGGTGTGAAAGAGGTGCGGGCCGTAGCGATGGACGAGGACGCCGTGCGCGTCGGCGTGGTCGTAGGCGTTGCCGGCCAGGTGGTCGCGGCGGTCGATGAGCAGCACCTCGCGGCCTGCGCTGGCCAGCCGCTCGGCGACAACCGCGCCGGCGAATCCGGCTCCTACGATCAGGGTATCGATGGTCATGAAGCTCCAGTTCACAGTTCACAGCAAAAGACTCGGATTCTCAGGCATTTTTGAAGAAAAACATCCCGCAGGGGCTAAAGCCCATTGTCGTTTTGCTCTGTATGCGGCACGACTAAAGTCGTGCCTTGACGCTTTTTGCACTCTCCATTGAATTTTGCAGGTAGCTCAACTTACAACTGAGAGCTTACTGCTTACAACTGAGAACTGAAAACTGAGAACTGAGAACTACAACGGCCTATCGGTCCATAGCATTTTGTCGGCTATGTCTTGGACGAAAAAGAGGCGTCCGGCGAGAAGCTGCTGGGCTTTTAGGCGGTTCACGTCTTCGGCAAAGAGCCACTTGCGATTGCCTGTACCCCATTGTTTGGAGAGTTGATCCTCGCTGAGGAAGATGTCGGGCGAGTCGGGGTAGCAGGAGCCCCAGAGCAGCGTGGAGCCTTCGCCATTCATACCGCAGCGCTTGAGAACCAGCAGCGCCGGCTTACCTTGCAGGAATTTGTGGGTGTAGAAGACGACCGAAGAGCCGACGTTCAGGTCGCCGTAGATGATGAAGGTGTCGCTGGGCGAGCCTTTGGCGATGATGGTGTCGGCGGCGCGCTTGCTTCCGAGCATGGGATCGAAGCGGGCAAAGGCGATGTGCGCGGCGACGAGAAAGACGGCGGCGGTGAGTGCGACGCTGATGGTGGCGGCGATCTGCTTGCGCTTGAGGCGCAGGATCAATCCGACCAGAGGGCCGATGAGCAGAGCCACGGCGGCCAGAATAGCCGGCAGGCGCAGCGCGGCAAAGGCGGCGGTGGTGAGGTCGAAGAGATGAGACATGGAGAGCGTGTAATCGCCTACGCCGCGATGGGCGAGCAGCGTGCCGACGTCGTTGACGAAGGGCAAATGGCGCGACTCCCAGAGGCCCCAGCCGAGGACCGCTGCGGCAAGCACGCCGACAACGGTGAAGACGGCCTGCGCGCCGGTGAGCCATGCGGCGGAGAGCAGCGATTTGCGGTCATCTGGATTGGCGGCTGAACTCCAATCCGCGCCGCGGTTTTCCTCGATGCCCGCGACCACGCCGGCGATGAGGATGAAGAACGGCGTCCAGACCGGGAAGGTGTAGTACTCCTGGTTGGTGGAGATGGAGAAGAAGAGCAGGGTCCAGCCGGAGAAGAGGCTGAGCAGCCAGATGGTGCGGGCGCGGAACTTTAGCTCGGAGACGCATTCGGCCACATCGGCGCGGGCGGTTTCATCGAGGAAAAAGTCTACCGCCTGGCCGGCGTCGTGGCGCAGATAGAAGAGCCAGTGGCGGCGGGTCTTCCAGGCCACGGCAAAGAGCGCGGGGAGAAAGAGGCTCCAGGGGAAAAGCCAGACCAGGTGCAGCAGCCAGTAAAGAACGCCGGGCAGCTTGTTGTAGTCGTGCGGATAGCGCAGGTTGAAGAAGCGCAGGTAATGCTCGTTGACGAAGTAGAAGTAGAAGAAGCCGTGGACATTGCCGAAGGAGGGGTGATTGCCGACGGCGTGGCCCTGGTCGGGATTGGCGAGGCCGCAGAGGATGTGCCAGGGGGCGGCGATGGCTAGAAAGAGCAGCGTGCCGGTGAAGGGCTTCAGTTCCTTCCAGCGGCGCCACAGGCCGGAGAGGATCAGGTAGGGAACGGCCGCGCCGATGAAGAAGGTGGGCGCGATGAGGCCCTTGGTGAGCAGCGCCAGCGCCAGGGAGGCCCACATCAGATAAAAGCGCGCGGCCTTGCCCGGCTCAAAGCCGGTGAGCAGGCAGTATAGGGCGATGAGCAGAAAGAGGCTGAGCTGCGCTTCGGGGATGATGAAGCGGGTGAAGAGAAACGGGCCGATGGAGGTGAGCACGCCCAAGCCAGCGTAGAGTCCGGCGCGGGAGCCCCAGGCGCGGCGCGCCCAGAGCCAGGCCAGCCAGGCCAGGCCGAGCATGGCCAGCGCATTGGGCAGGTGCGAGGCAAAGACATTCTGGCCGAAGACTTTGTAGAGCGCGCCGGAGATCCAGTAGGGCAGCGGCGGCTTTTCTATGTAGCGGATGCCGTTGATCTTGGCCGAGACCCAGTCGGTGCTCTCGGAGAAGTGCTGCGCGGCCAGCGAGTGGGAGGCATCTACGTCGTCCATCAGCGGCGGCGTGAAGAGGGAGCCAAGCTGCACGGTGGCAAAGATGGCCGCAAAAAGCAGCCACACGGCGCGGGTGGAGAGCGCGGCCTGCGGGCGAGAGAAGGTCAAAGGCGTTTCAGTCATGGATAGATTACCGTTCTCAACAGGATAACAGCAGCGCGGGTGGGGCTGGCCGAGCGGCGCGGACGCAGCAGTTCTAACTGTAGGCCTCCAACTGCATGACGCTGTTTGGCATTGAGAAGATCCCCAGCGACAATCACATTCGCGATCTGCTCTTCCTGGCGCCGCCCGCACTGCTTGCGCCATGCTTCGAGCACGCGTTGGAGCAGATGCGGCAGCACGGCGGACGTATGCGCGAATGGCTATCATCTGGAGCACAACTTCGGGCACGGCGAACAGCATCTGGCGCAAGTGTCTGTACTGTTGAATCTGCTGGCGTTTGCCTTTCATACGGTGTGCGACGGCGTGGAAAATCTGTAGCAGGAGGCGCGCGCCGTCCTGGACACCCGCCAAGACTTTTTCACCGGCCTGCACACCCTCACAGCCTATTTTCTCTTCCCCGACTGGCGCGCCTTGTGTTGGCACCGGGAGCGTCCCAAGTAGCTCTCAGGTAGTCTGGGCGGACGTTCGTGTTTGGCGCCGTTCCAATACGATTGCCGCAGTCGCGGAAGGCCTTCGATGTGGTGAATGAACGTCAAGCCCAATCACAGGCTCATACTTGGCGAGGACTTCAGGAGAAAGCGTAGCGGCGCACATATCCCCTTTGTTTTTAATGCGGTCTGGGCAAATGAATTATATGACTATTCCTGTGCCTGATCCTTGCTCCCGGTGGCGATTTCTTTCGTAGACGTTTCTTCCGCGGGGCTAAGAAGGCTGACGGAACGAATCCCGCTCGATTTGGTCAACAGAATGCCTGGACCTGGAATCGGAGTGGTGTTGCCGTCAGCATCCACCCAGGACGCTTGAGTAAGATAAACCGACGCATCATCAGCAACATCCGAGTAGTAGAGCAGATTGCCCAATACACTCATGCCATCCCCCAACTCGACTTGAATGGGCTGGCCATCGATTGCTTCGCTCTCAAAAATGTCATTCCAAATTGAATTTCGAGTGGTGCGTTCGCTCAAACGGATCAAACGAAATACTCGATTCACGTCGAACCGGATATAGGCGACGGCTACCAAAGAAAAAACTGCGGTGACGGCCGCAAGCCAAGTGAGTTGAGCAGGTTCCCATAGCACAGTCTCGCTCCCTTTGCCCAAAGGGTCACTTTGAATGTGAAACGGGAGATTCCCATGATTCAATGGAACATAACAGACATAAATAATGAAGCTGAAGACGATAGCTTCAATAACCCGCTCGAAATCCGACTGCGAACGGCGGGTGGCCAACGCTTGAACAATGTATGCTGCTGAAAAACCGGGTAATAGAATAAGGAAAAGTTGTAAAGCGAGAAGTGTGCCCGGCATAATAGCGGCTCCTTTCGCTCAAATTACGGCTTTGGTGAACTGGATTGTGCTGCCTGACGGGGAATTCTGACGGCAGGGGGCAGCTTTGGCAGCACCCTTGGTGCTGGTTTGGCACCATCCATCGCAAGTCTGGAACTTCCTTTTGGCAATGTGTATCCCATTTGTTCCTCCATTAGCAATTATGGCCCTATTCGGTGTCGAAGTCCAGAGTGCATTTCGTTGCCTGCGGCACTGCCATTTAGCCCAAAATGTTAGCATCAAAGATGAAAAGAAAAGCCCACCATGATTGATTCCGCTCGCAGTCCCCGCGTCCGTTTCGCGCCCTCGCCCACCGGCTTCCTGCACGTCGGCAGCGCCCGCACCTTCATCTTCAACTGGCTCTACGCCCGCCACACCGGCGGCACGATGGTCCTGCGCCTGGACGACACCGACACCGAGCGCAACACCGATGCCAGCGTCCAATCCATCTTCGAGGGCCTGCGCTGGCTGGGCCTCGAATGGGACGAAGAGTACAAGCAATCCGAGCGCCTCGCCCTGCACCGCAAGGCCGCCGAAGAGCTCTTCGCCAAAGGCTTGGCCTATCGCGACTTCACTCCCGCCCACGCCGGCGACGACAACCAGTCCGGAGCGCAGGGCGCATGGCTCTTCAATCCAGGAATGCGCGAACTCTCCCGCGAGGAGAGCGACCGCCGCGCCGCTTCCGGCGAACCCTTCGCCCTACGCTATCGCGTTCCGCGCGATGAAGGCCGCACTCTCACCTTCACCGATGCCGTCTATGGCCCGCAATCCAAGCTCGCCGACGAGGTCGAGGACTTCGCCCTGCTGCGCTCGGACGGCAATCCCACCTATCATCTCGCCTCCTGCGCCGACGACGCCGATCTGCGCATCACAGCCATCATCCGTGGCCAGGATCACCTCACGAACACATTCAAGCATCTGCTCATCTTTGAAGGCCTCGGCATCGCGCCGCCGCAGTTCGCCCATCTGCCGCTGCTCGTCGCCCCCGATGGCGCCAAGCTGTCAAAACGGAAACATGGCCCCGTCGTCAGCGTCACCACCTACCGCGACGCCGGCTTCCTTCCGGGCGCCTTCATCAACTTCCTCTGCCTCCTCGGCTGGTCGCCCAAAGACGACCGCGAGTTTTTGCCCCTCGACGAAATCCGCGCGGCCTTCACTCTGGAAAACGTCAACCGCTCCAACGCCGTCGTCAATTTCACCGAAGAAGACCCCTTCGACCCGAAAGCCGTCTGGCTCAACGCCGAGCATATCCGCGCCCTCAGCGTCGAGGACCTCAGCCGCCAGCTCGCGCCCTTCTTCGACAAAGCCGGCTTTGAAACAACGCCCGAAAAAATCCTCGCCGTTGCCCCGCTCATCCGCGAGCGCATCAAGCTCCTCGGCGAAGCCTCCACCGCCGCCGATTTTTTCTTCCTGAAAGAGCTGGCCCCCTACGACCCCGCCGAGCTGATCCCCCCCAAGGGCGGCGACGCGGCGATGGCCCGCCGCGTCCTCCAGCACGCCCAGGAAGTCCTGGCTACCACCAACTTCGACCATGATTCTCTCGATCAGGCTCTGCGCGCCGCCGCCGCCGCGCTCGGCCTCAAAGCCGGTCCCATGTTCCAGCCGATCCGCGTCGCCGTCTGCGGACGCAAAAACGCGCCGCCGCTCTTTGAAACCCTGGTCGTCCTCGGCCGAGAGACGTGTCTGGCCCGCCTCCGCCAAGCCGAAGCCAGCCTGCAATTGCTCGGGCAGGTGGCTGTGGTCTGACCACCCCAAAAGTCGGGTGCCCCAGCTCCGGATTTTCGGACCTGGGAGACGATGAACCTCAATCGGCGGTCTTTGTTCCCGGATTCTCCGGATTCCGAAGATTCCTAAAGAATGGCTCTTTTTGACAGGAATTTCGGGAATCGCGATCACCAGGCGCGTTCGCATTTTATTCGCTTTTTTGATCTGAGCGAAATCCTCAAAGCAAAAACTTCCAGCACCGCCGCGAACTTGCTTCTATTTTCTTCTGGGCGCAGTCGATAGAATAGAGTCAGGGATTGTGACGATGCGACCGTTTTCCGGGAATCTCTCGCTGCTGTTGGCTCCGGCGCTGCTTTTGGCAGCCGGTTGCGGCAACGGCTTGGTCAGCGCAAATTCCTCGAATGCGGCCTTTTCCGTCGCTCCCGGCGCTTCCGTCATCGACACCAACTGCACCGGCTGCAATGCCCTCAACGCGAGCGGCGCTCTGGTCCACCAGTTCTCCGCCAAGCTTCCCAACGGCAGCCCAGCCGAAGTCGTCTGGTCCGTCCAGGGCGGCGACGCAACCAGCGGACCAGGCAGCATCAATGCCCGCGGCCAATACACGCCGCCCAGCTACCTGACCGCCGATCGCGCCGAAGTCGTCGTCACGGCGATTCTAGCCACAAATCCCAGCCTCCGCTCCAGCACCCTGCTGACCGTGACTCCAGGCTTCCTGCAACCGCTCACGCCGGAGAATGTGGCTCTGGGTGCGAATGGCAGCGTCAATCTCACTGGCATTCTGGCCGAAGCGGGCGGCTCGGCGGCCATCAACTTCGAGCTGGCCACCGGCAGCCAGGGTTCGCTTGGGGCCACAACCTGCCAGCGCGACAGCAAGGCCTTCACCTCTTGCACGGTCACCTACTCCGCGCCATCCGCCGTGCCGGCCACCAGCACAACCACCGTGTTGGCCACTGTCGCCGGTCCGGCCTCCGGAGCGGGATCGAAAGCCTCTGCCGTCGTTTTGGTCAACAACGCTGGCGTGAACAGCAATCCAGCGGCGCATCAAGGGCAGATGCCGGCGACGGTCGCGCTGGGTAGCTCAGGCGGCAACAACACCGACTACGACACGCGCGGCAGCCAGATTGTGGACTGCTGCAGCGGCACGCTGGGCGCGCTGGTTGAAGACGCGAACAAGCGCAAGTACCTGCTGAGCAACAACCATGTGCTGGCCAAAAGCGACCACGCCAACGTCGGCGACACCATCGTCCAGCCAGGGCTGATCGACAATAACTGCTCGCCAATGGGCGACGGAGGGGGCCTTCAGCCGGTGGCCCAGCTCACCGGCTGGCTTCCGCTCCGCTCCAAGCTGACCAACGCCGACGCGGCCCTTGCCCAGGTTACTTCGCGCTCCGTGGACCTGAGCGGCAGCATTCTGGAGCTGGGCGGCAGACAGACGGACGGCACACTAGCCGCCGCCCCCCCCGGCATCAGCTCAACCGGCGGTAAAGGCGAGGCCGCCAGACTCGACTTGAAGGTGGCCAAGAGCGGGCGGACGACGGGGCTGACCTGCGGCGGTGTCTCAGCGGTCGATATCGACGTAACGGTCGATTACTTTCTTGACTGCGCGGAGACTCACCCCTACCTGACCAAGACCTTCACCCATCAATTGGGCCTGAGCGGCAATCAGTTCAGCGACGCGGGCGACTCCGGCGCGCTGGTCGTCGATGCCGCCAATGCCGAACCGGTTGGCCTCTACTTCGCAGGCGGAACGGACCTGGCGGGCGTTAGTCAGGGCGTGGCCAACCCGGCTCCCGACGTGCTTGCCGAGTTAGGTGCGCAACTAGGCGGCAGTTATACCTTCGCCGGCACGGCCGACCACGCGGTCAGTTGCCTGAGTTATGGCGATAATACCATTTCTTCGGCGCAAAACCGCGCCCTGAGCGATGCGGAGACGGCACGCGCGCAGCAAGCCCTGACGCAAGCTCGGATGCTGGTCAACTCGGCGGCGGGAATCCTGGGCGTCGGGACGGGCAAGAGCATCGACCGCCCCGGAGAAGCAACGGTGATCCTTTATACGGATGAGAGCAAAACGGTCAGCGTGCCGGCGACGGTGGACGGCGTGCGCACCATTGCGATTCCCACCACGGCTCATGCAGTGGCATACGGATCAGCGCCGCAGTCTCCCTTTGAATCCGGCCTTCCCGCGCTGGCCTCCGCCGCGCTGGCCCAGGCCGTGACGATCAAGGAGCAGGCCGCTGCCGGCCTGATGCGCCAGAATCCGGCCTTCTTCGGCGTCGGCGTGGGCCAGAGCCTGGACAATCCGCGCGAGGCCGCGCTGCTCATCTATATGGACCGCAATCGCCTGCCCGCTTTGCTGCCCCCGGTCGTGGATGGCCTGCGCACCCGCTACGTGGTCATGGAGCGGCTGCACGTTACACGTTCTTATGCCTCACCCGTGCCGCCACGGCTTCACTGTACTCCCAAACCGGCCAGCTTCGATCTATTCAACTTTTCTCAGCATCTGAATATCCATTGATTTTATTGCACTTTTGGCACGAGTACAGTAAAAATCTTTGCGGTTCCCAGAGAGAGAGCTATCCCAGCCCTACATTGC
>Ga0224559_1000159_pt1 | contig 44411 bp, 43 predicted proteins | sample 714S33034metaG_FD_180676 | JGI IMG/M metagenome (GOLD analysis project Ga0224559, IMG submission 180676) | Peat soil microbial communities from Stordalen Mire, Sweden - 717 S3 30-34 | ecosystem: Environmental > Terrestrial > Soil > Wetlands > Peat | place: Sweden: Norrbotten County, Stordalen... | reverse complement strand
CAAAGAAACACCGAAGATATTGAAAAATCAATTAAATATGAAGAAGAAAATATGTTCTTTGCATGTAAAACAAATGGTCATAGATACAAATTTGAAAAAGCATCTGAATTCAATTTTGTATGTCCAGATTGTAATGATACATTAGAATATCAAGATAATACCTCACGTATTGTTGAGTTACTAAAGGAGAAGGCTGATAGTAAATCTACAAATAAACTAAGTTCTGAAATAAAGTATATTGAATAAATAGTTATATATATATACTTTATTTATATTTTTTAATAATTTATAATGGCTAATTGTATTAGATCAAGTCATAAACTGATTTTTTATTATTTTCTGGATAGTTTATTACATTCTTATTTTATATTTATTCTTTCTGTTCTATATGATCATAAACTTTAAATAATTAATAGTTCATTTTAGTATATAGTTTACGAATGTAAACCATTATTTCTGGTACTATTGAATTTTATATAAAATTGAGTGATATGTTATGGATGAAAAGAAGATAGATAATTTGATAGAAGAGATGTTAGAGGACACTTTAATCTATACTGTACTTTTTAATCGAGAATTAACTAATTTAGGTGAGAGGGAGTTTATCAAAACATTTTTATGGTTGATATCTATCGAAGAATATGATAATCCTTCATTATCTGGACTTGGAAATATGCTAAACGTATCAAAGTCTCAGATGACATTAAAAATGGACAAACTGGCACAAGCTGGTTTTACTGAACGAATACCAGATGAGGAAGACCGTAGAATAATTCGAATAGTATTAACACCAGAAGGACGGAATTTCATAAAAAATTCTCAAAAAACTGTTAAAGATAGTATGATACAATTATTATCTCCACTGACTCTTGAAGAGGTTGAAGAACTTAAAAAAAGCATAGCAACAATTAAAAATGTTGTCTTTAAGATCCAGAATCGAAAAAAAAGATGATTGCAATATATTAAAATTAATTTTAAACAAAATTTGAGAATTCAGACATCTAAGTTCAATGATTTTACAAATACCATTGGATGGACTTAAAATTGTATTATTATTAAAAATAATTTTTAATATACATTTTTAACTGGAAGGAGTGATAAATTTGGAAATAGCAAATGGCATAGAAATGTTAGAAATACCTATGAAACTCTTAGGGCGAGAAAGAGTCATATATCCCACTCTTATATGGGATGATAATAATGTTATTTTAGTTGATGCAGGAATACTAGATAGTTTACCAAAAATTAAAAAGGCAATGGGAAAAGTTGGTGTGCTTTTCAAAAGGCTCAACACAATCATAATCACACATCAAGACATAGATCACGTTGGTGGAATTAGAAGTATCTTAAATGAATTACCCCAAGTAAAAATCTTTGCGCATGGGGCGGATAAACCCTATATTGAGGGTGAAAAAAGATGGATAAGACTCAATACAAACTTCATGAATCGTATAAACAACCTATCCGAAGAAGAGAAGAATAAGGTCCTAAATCTTTTTGAGAATTCTAATGTTCAAATTAACAGTACGTTAACCGATGGTGAAGAGCTGGAATGCTGTGGAGGAATTATGGTAATTCATACACCGGGCCATACCCCCGGCCACATATGTCTGTATCATAAACGGTCTAAGACTCTAATTGTAGGTGATGCGATGAACGTTATTGATGGGCAGTTAACTGGACCAAACAAAGATTCGATGAATAATAAAGACGCCCAAATGGCTTATGAGTCTCTTAAAAAGTTTGAAGATTATGATATTAAAAATTTGATTACCTACCATGGTGGCTTATTTAACGATAAACCAAATCAAAAAATTAAGGAATTATTATAGGCGAACTGGATGAGCAATATTAGTTTAATTCTACTTCCATTATTTGGATTTATTATAGGTTTACTAGTAACCACACTTGGTGGAGGTGGGGGTTCATTATATGTACCTATTTTAACACTATTCTTTGGTGTACCTCCACAGGTTGCAGTTGCCACTTCATTAGCAACGGTATTACCTACCACGGCTGTGGGAGCTGTTGGCCATTATCGTATGGGAAATGTGGATATACGCACAGGCATAATTCTCGGAATAGGTGGAATATTAGGCACATTAATCGGTGCATATATTGCAAATTCAATCCCACCAACACTTTTAAAAAAAGGACTAGGTGTTTTATTATTATTAATGGTAATTCCAATGATAAGAAGAGTATTGGCAGGACATAATAAACAGGCAGATGAAGAAAAAGAAGATATATCAGAAGATAAAAAAAAATTAACACTCACAGGATATAAAAAGATTATAGCCTCCTTTTTTGGAGTAATATCAGGAATACTGGCAGGAGTTTTTGGTCTAAGTGGAACAGCACCTGTAACAGCTGGTCTTTATAGTTTAGGTCTACCAACACTGATGGTTGTGGGCACAACAGTTTTTGTACTTGTATTCAATTCAATAGCGGGTGTTGGAGGATACTTCTTATTAGGACGGTTTGATATAACTTTGACTATTCTTCTTGGAAGTGGAGCTGTATTAGGTGCATTTTTAGGACCTAAATTACTTGGTAGAATCGATAAAAAAATTATTGAAAAGGTCATACCTCCAATTCTAATATTAATATCCATAATATTTGGTTTATCATTGATATTGAGTTGAAAATAGTATTTAAATAACTGAAATTTAAGCTATTTACTTTGAAATTTAAAAGTAAATATTTATTATCCTGTAAAATGTTGGATTAAAAATAAGAATATGGGGGATTTTTTGAAAATAACAGATACGGTTTATGCATTGGATTCAACAAAAGGGAATTATGTATATGTAGTTTTGGGTAAAGAAATAATTTTAATCGATACAGGACGTTCTAAAAATGGAGAAGGTATTTTAAGTGATTTAAAATCCATGAATGTTGACCCCATTGATATTAAACATATTTTTATTACACATCATGATATGGACCATACAGGTAGTCTGGCTTACTTGGAGCAGGCAACAGGTGCTAAAATCTGGGCATCTGAGGAGGATATTTCTGTTATATGTGGTAAAAAAAATCCTGATGGACTTAAAAAACTTGTTAAATATATTATTAAAGTTAATCCACCAAAAAATATAAATCCATACCCTAAAGACCATAAAATTGGAAATATTGAGGTAATACCAACTCCAGGACACACACGTGGTCATGTATGCCTTCTATATAAGGATGTTATGTTTATTGGTGATCTATTCAGAACATCAGATGGGAAAATAACTCCCATGTACTCATTAATGAATTGGAATAATAAACTTCAAAAAGAATCCATATCTAAAATAAATAAATATCATTTTAATTGGATATGTCCTGCTCATGGAGAACCAATTAAAAATAAAGGCCAAATTAACGAATTATAATAATCCTATTTAATTTACGAGGAATATTATGAGACCATACAATATTTTTTTATTTGAAATTGGAAGGTGACCATAGAATGGAATATAAATGGACTGCTATGTCTAATACTTTCATAGCTACTTTAATGGCTAGTATAAATACATATATTATTCTAATTGCCCTTCCAGCTATTTTTAATGGTATCCATATAGACCCGCTTAATTCATTTCAGTATCTATTATGGATATTGATGGGTTATGGATTAGTAACAGCCACACTACTTCTAAGTTTTGGCCGTCTATCAGATATGTATGGACGAGTTAAAATGTTCAGATTAGGATTTTTAATATTCACAATAGGATCTATTCTTTTATACTTAACACCTTCCACTGGTGATGCAGGAGCAATAGAAATTATAGTTTTTAGACTTGTTCAGGGTGTTGGTGCTGCATTTTTCCTTGCAAATAGTGCTGCCATAATTACTGATGCGTTCCCATCTTTTGAGCGGGGAAAAGCTTTGGGGATAAATATTGTAGCTGCCATTGCAGGAAATTTTTTAGGTCTGGTTATTGGTGGTGTGCTTGCAGTATTCAACTGGAGGTATGTTTTTTTAATCAGTATACCATTTGGACTAATCGGAACAATATGGTCATTTAAACTTAAAGAACTATCCAAAAAAGCCCTTAAAACTAAAATAGATATATGGGGAAACTTCACATTTGTACTTGGAATTACATTAATACTAGTTGGTATAACCTATGGATTACTACCCTATGGTAATAGTCCTATGGGTTGGAACAATCCATGGGTAATAGCTGCCATGATAATTGGATTATTTTCATTGATTTTATTCCCCTTCATTGAAAATAGGGTTGAATCCCCTATGTTCAGATTAGATCTGTTCAGAATTAGAAGTTTTGCATTTGCAAATATAGCTGGATTATTGGGTTCATTAGGTAGAGGTGGGCTTATGTTCATGCTAATACTGTTGTTGCAGGGAATCTGGTTACCACTACATGGTTACAGTTATGCTTCAACTCCTTTCTGGGCAGGTATTTATATGTTGCCTTTAACAGCAGGAATAGTGATTATGGGACCTCTTTCAGGTGTATTATCCGATACCTATGGACCCAGATGGATATCTACAGGTGGTATGATTATTGTCACCACATCATTCATAATGTTCGCGGCTCTTCCAATAAATTTCAATTTCGGGGAATTTGCTTTTGCAGAATTTTTAATGGGTATTGGAAGTGGAATGTTCAGCACACCCAACACCGCCTCTATAATGAATTCGGTACCATCAGAAGATAGAGGAGTGGCTTCAGGGATGATATCAACCCTGAGAAATACTGCAGGCACAGCCAGTATGGCAATATTTTTTACCATTGTTATAGTGGGAATAACACAAAGATTTCCAGATGCTATACTATCATCACTGACCAGTATCGGTGCTGTTAATTTAGCCCCAGTATTAAGTAATATTCCACCTACTGCAGCATTATTTTCAGCATTTTTAGGTTATAACCCAGTCAATGCCATATTAATCACATTACCTCCATCAATAGTAGCCCATATACCTAATTCAATTTTAAACACATTGACTGGTATAACATGGTTCCCCTCAACACTTGCAAATGCATTTTTACCATCGCTACAAACATCATTCATTATTGGTGCTATAATATCAGCTATAGCAGCTATACTATCTGCACTTCGTGGAGAAAGATATATACACGAAGATAAAATCAATAAAGATAGTTCAAAATCTAAGATAGATCCTCAAGAATTGGAAATAGTTGAAAAATCAAGTTAAAAAAAAATAGTAGTTCTTTAATTAAACTTAATGAATGAAATATTTGATTATACAAAAATATTTTCAAGTTAATATCCTATAATATTATGTATAAAAAAAACCAATGAAATTAGATTTATTTAGAATGTAAGTGATTTAATATGGTCCTTAAAAATCATTTTCTAAAGGGATATCAATGTTATTTGTGTGGAAACAACTTATCTAAAATAAAGAACATTAATATATCATTTGCCACCCAATTAGGATTGCGAAGTGGAGATAGCAGATTAGCACATAGACCAGAATTTAATAATATTCTAAAACATCATGTGCAGTGTGAAAAATGTGGACTTATTATTTGTTCAATCAAATTTTATATAGATTAATGTAATAAATTAAATATAATTATTTTTGGGATTTATATTTTTAGATAACTTAATTTAATTTTTAAATATAATAATAGTATATAAATATTCTTAATATAGGATGGAAAGCGAAGATAAGGGAGATTTTAAGAAAAAATTGGGACTAAATCTAAATCCATCAATATACAGAAGGATTCTTTAAATAATAAAGAGGTATCTGGTGCGGATAAAACATTTTCACATCGTAGAGGTGTTTTAAGAATAATTTTAGGTTTAGTTGACCTGTTATTATGGATTTTTATAGGTGTTTCACCTACAATAATATTCTCATCCAGTATTCAAGAATTTATAGGTGTATTCTCATTTCTAATTAGAAATCCAATCATATTTTTATTAGTAGCATTGTTCAATATCTTTCTAGGGATTTTAGTTTACTTTACCTTGGGAATAATATTGTGGGCTGCCTTTCATATTATCTGGTCAATAAGATGGTTTTATGGTTATTTTAAATACCGTAAAACAACCCTTGCAGATGTGCTTAGGACCATGAACAAACAGTAAATATTTTTGTTTAAATACATTTAATGGTTTAACAGACTTATCATCATAACCATTGAACTTTAAATTTGTAATTACGAATTTTAACTATATCAATTAAGATTTTTTATTAAATTTTTCTCCAGTATGTTGTATAATAACTATAATTGGGGTTATATTAACTTTTGGTTATTTTAATACTTTAAATATTGATTAACTAGTCGGAAGATTGTGTTCCTTCACAAAATTTAAATAGTAGGGAATTCATATCTCGAAGGGTTAAGTGGATATTATGTATCAGAATTATATTAGATTTTTGATATAAAATTAATATCCTGGAGGATTAATGGGGTAAAATGGATAAAAGGGTTAAAATCTTTGACAATATAATAATAATTATTAAAATATGAAGTTTCCATATTTGAAGTCCAAAAGTTCGATCATCATGTGAACCAATTTAAAAAAACTGACTTCCCAGGAAAGTACTTGATACAAAAGTTGAATTTTAAGTTGAAGGTATTTTTAGAATTAGATATTGAGGTGGATTAATATGATGATGAACGACCAAATTAAAGAAGATTTAGATCAGTCCAAATACATTTTAGAGGGATTAACATGCTATTAGAAGATATTATTCTAATCTTCTTATTTCTGTTAATACTAACTATCGCTGCCATACCCATTGGTAAATACATGTCAAAGGTCTTAACAGGTAAAGAAACCTTCATGACCCCGGTGATACGACCGATAGAAAAATTTATTTACCACATATGTTTCATTGACGAAAATCAAGAGATGTCATGGAAAAGATATGCATACGCATTAATCATATTCAATATAATTGGAATAACGTTTCTTTTTGTTTTACAATTAATACAAAACTTTTTACCGCTGAATCCTGCACAAATGACAGGTGTAAGATGGGATACAGCATTAAATACAGCAATTTCTTTTGCAACTAATACCAACTGGCAATCCTATGCTGGTGAAAGTACAATGAGTTACCTAACTCAGATGTTAGGAATGACTGTACAGAACTTTTTTTCAGCTTCAGTGGGTATTGCAGCTCTCCTAGCTTTAATCAGAGGTTTCACACGTCAAAATTCGAAGACCATAGGTAATTTCTGGGTTGATTTAACAAGAACAATCCTCTATATTCTTTTACCATTAGCCATAATTTTTGCCATTATTCTAGCATCCCAGGGTGTAGTTGCTACAATTGGTCCATATGTTACAGCACATACAATATCAAGTGTTAATCAAACAATAGCACTGGGTCCTGTTGCTTCACAGGAAGCAATTAAGATGTTAGGTTCAAATGGAGGAGGATATTTCAATGCCAATTCAGCACATCCATTTGAAAATCCAAATGGATTAACCAACATACTGGAATCATTTGCAATTCTATTGATTCCAATGTCAGTTGTATTTGCATTTGGATACATTATAAGAAATTTCAGACAAGGATTGGCCATTTTTGCTGCAATGATGATACTCCTTGTAGGTGGAGTGGGAGTAGCATATTATGCTGAAAGCCAACCTAACCCAATAATTGAGAAAATGGGTGTTTCTGGCGGTAATATGGAAGGTAAGGAACTGTCATTTGGTGTTACTGAATCGGTTTTATGGGGTGCAATCACAACAGATGTTTCAAACGGTGGAGTAAACTCAATGCACGACAGTACAATGCCCCTAACAGGACTTGTCTACATGTTCAATTTGGGTATTGGAGAAGTTATTTTCGGAGGTCTGGGTGTTGGACTTATTGGAATGCTGTTCTATGTTATTCTGACTATGTTCATTGCAGGACTCATGATAGGAAGAACACCAGAATTCCTTGGAAAAAAATTAGGACCATACGAAATGATAATGGCAACATCAGCCCTTTTAGTACCAGCTGCACTTATCTTAGTATTTGCAGGCATAGCCATATCATTACCACAAGGACTAGCTGGTCTTAACAATCCATCAGCACACGGACTCTCTGAAATACTTTATGCTTACGCATCAGCATTTGCAAATAATGGTTCTGCATTTGCAGGATTAAGTGCAAACACAGTATTCTACAACCTAACATTAGGTCTTGCAATGTTTATTGGAAGATTTATTGTAATAATACCTGCATTAGCCATAGCCGGAGCATTAGCCGCCAAAGGAAGAGTACCAACAGATGCATCAAGTTTTCCAAGTACAAACGCTCTATTCGTAATCATGCTAGTAAGTGTAGTGGTAGTTGTCGGAGCATTAACCTTCTTCCCAGTGTTCTCACTTGGACCAATACTCGAACATTTATTCCTACAAGGAGGACTCACTTTCTAGGGGGGTTAAATCATGACAAACGAAAAATCAACAAGCATTTTTGAACGAAAATCATTACTGGAAGCACTTAAAGGTTCAATTAAAAGACTTAATCCAATAGTCCTCCTTAGAAACCCAGTAATGCTTATTGTAGAAATAGGGGCCATTCTTACCACATTAATAACATTATTTAACCTGCTCTATGGTGGAAACTTTTTATTCAACATTCAAATTAGTATATGGCTATGGTTTACAGTTATATTCTCAAACTTTGCAGAATCACTCGCAGAAGCCAGAGGTAAAGCAAGAGCACAAACACTAAAAAATACTAGAACAGAAGCATTTGCAAACAAAATAATAAACGAAAATAAAACAGAAAAAGTTCCAGCACTTTCTCTCAGAAAAAAAGATATAGTAATTGTCAAAGATGGAGAGATTATCCCCAGTGATGGAGATATAATTAATGGAACTGGCTTAGTTGATGAATCAGCAATAACAGGCGAATCTGCACCAGTAATAAGAGAATCTGGAGGAGATATAAGTGGAGTTACAGGAGGAACTAAACTCCTATCCGGACAAATTAAGATAAGAATCACAGTTGATCCTGGAGAAACTTTCCTTGACAGCATGATCAACATGGTTGAAAGCGCTAAAAGAGAAAAAACACCTAACGAAAAAGCTCTGGAAATTCTTTTAGTAGGGTTAACAGGACTTTTTATTGTGGTTGTTATAACATTGACTGCATTCTCTAATTACATGGGAGTTGCTATAAGCATCCCTATTTTAGTAGCTCTTCTGGTCTGTCTTATGCCAACAACTATTGGTGCACTCTTACCGGCTATTGGTATAGCTGGTATGGACAGACTATTAGAGCATAATGTAATTGCACTAAGCGGAAGAGCTGTTGAAGCTGCAGGTGATGTTAGTGCAGTTTTACTCGATAAAACAGGTACAATAACACTTGGAAGCAGGAAAGCAACAGAATTTATTCCTGTTAAAGGAATAGACAAAAAAGAACTCATTGAAGCTTCATTACTATCTTCCCTTGCAGATGAAACTCCAGAAGGAAGAAGTATAGTAATTTTAGCTAAAAAAGAATTAGATGTACGTGGTAGAGACATAAGAGCACCCGAAAATTCAGATTTTATACCATTCACCCCAGAAACTCGTATGAGTGGTATAGATTATGGATCTAATAAAGTACGTAAAGGAGCAGCAAGTTCAGTAACGGAATTCGCAAAGAGCTATAAATGTGCTATTCCTTTAGATGTCAATGAAATAGTTGAGGAAGTATCAAGAAATGGAGATACACCATTAGTTGTTGCTAACTGTAACGGAGTATTTGGTGTTATACGTCTAAAAGATGTGGTTAAGAAAGGTATTAAAGCTCGTTTACAACAGTTAAGGCAGATGGGAATTAAATCAGTGATGATAACTGGTGATAACCCATTAACCGCAGCATCTATAGCTGCAGAGGCAGGGGTAGATGATTTTATAGCAGAAGCAAGGCCTGAAACTAAATTAGAATTGATTCGTAAATATCAAAGTGGTGAAACTCAACGTCTTGTTGCAATGATTGGGGATGGAACCAACGATGCTCCAGCACTAGCTCAGGCTGATGTTGCAGTAGCAATGAGTGCAGGAACTGCAGCAGCACGTGAAGCAGCAAACATGGTAGATCTCGATTCATCACCCGCAAAACTACTGGATATAGTAGAAATAGGCAAAGAAATATTGATTACAAGAGGGGCTTTGACAACCTTCAGTATTACAACTGATGTAGCCAAATACTTTGCAATCATTCCAGCAATATTTGCGGTCACATATCCACAGCTCAACATCCTAAACATAATGCACCTCTCAACACCAATGAGTGCTGTTCTATCAGCAGTAATATTCAATGCCCTTATAATACCATTACTGATTCCATTAGCACTTAGAGGAGTTAAGTACCGTTCATCTTCATCAGTTACAAGACTGCTTGGAATGAACATATTAATATATGGATTAGGGGGTCTAGCATTACCATTTGTTGCTATAAAACTGATAGACATTCTAATATCATTACTGGGGGTGACATAGATGGGTGAAAAACTTAATGAACTTAAAAGAGCAGTTATAATATTTGGAACTTTCGCCATAATACTGGGATTAATCTATCCCCTAGCAATAACCGGAATATCCCAGATTGCATTTCCTTACCAAGCCAATGGTGAAATGATAAATATCAATGGAAACATTGTAGGCTCTGAACTTATTGGCCAAAATTTTGATGGTTCCCAGTATTTTCAAAGCAGACCATCAGCAATAGGCTACAATGCTAGTACTTCAGGAGGTTCCAATTATGGGCCTACTAACAAATTATTAATTAACAGGGTAAATGAAACCATCAATGAGATCAAGGTAAATGATAGTCTTTCTTCCAATGCTACAATTCCATCTGATTTAGTATTGGCTTCGGGAAGTGGACTTGACAGATACATCAGTGTTGAATCAGCATTAATCCAGGTTCCAAGAATTGCTAAAGTAAGACATATTAGTGAATCAACAATTGATAATCTTATACAGAAAAATCAAGAAGTACCATTTCCATGGGTTGGACAACCCATTGTAAATGTACTGAACCTGAACCTTGCACTAAATGGGATCCATTAAAATTTGGATTTCACCTTAAATTTTTTTTTTAGGTTAAATATAATTTTTGGAATACTAAAATAATTCCTAAAGTATTTATTGGTAGGTGTATACATGACAGAAGAACATAACAGACCCAATCCTGATGAACTTCTTAACAGAATAAAAGAAGAAGAGAAGGTTAAAGAACGTAAAAAAGGATATTTGAAAATATTTTTAGGATATGTTGCAGGGGTTGGTAAAACATATAGAATGCTCTCTGAAGCCCGTATTTTAAACTCGAATGGTCAAGATGTTGTTGTTGGTCTGGCTGAAACACATGGCAGGGTTGAAACTCAAGAACTTTTAGAAGGGCTAGAAATACTACCTAAAAAACAGATTGAGTATGGTGGTATTTTACTTGATGAACTTGATGTTACTGCAATATTGGAAAGAAAGCCTAAATTTGTTATGGTAGATGAATTGGCCCACACTAATGTACCTGGTTCATTGCATACTAAACGATATCATGATGTTGAAGAAATATTGGATGCTGGCATAAATGTTTACACAACTTTAAATGTACAGCACATTGAAAGTTTGAAGGGTATTATTTATCAGATAACAGGTGTTGAAGTTAGAGAAACTGTTCCAGATAGGATAATTGAAATTGCAGATAAAATAGAAATTGTTGATCTACCAACTGAAGAATTGCTTCAAAGATTAGAGGAGGGTAAAGTTTACATACCTGAAAAGGTGCAGCAAGCAGTTTTAAAATTCTTTAAAGAAAGAAATTTGGTCGCACTTAGAGAGTTGGGTCTTAGATATGCTACAAGATTGGTAGATACCAATATGAACAAGCGGCTTGAGAATGAAGGTGTCTCTGGTCCATGGGATGCAAGTTCAAAGGTTATGGTATGTATAAATTCAAGGTCATCTTCTGAAAACATGATACGATTGGCTCATAGATATGCTACTAATTTTAATGCTGAATGGCTTGCAGTATATGTGGAACCAACCTACAAATTCAATAAGGGTAACAAAGAAAGTTTACAGCTTGAAAATAATCTAAAACTCGCTGAAGAATTAGGAGGTAAAGTTTTTAGATTAACAGGCATTAATATAGCTGAAGAAATTGTTTCATTTGCAAAATCAAAAAATATAAGTTTAATTGTAATAGGACATTCAGAAAGATCACGTATCGAAGCATGGATAAGAGGATCAGTTGTAAATGAAATTATCCATAAAGGAAGCCCAATCCAAGTTCTAGTGATCGAAGGAGGAAATGGTCGGAAAGAAGATGAACAAATCCCCAAAATTGACAAACAAAACTATTTAGATTTAAAAAGTTATTTAAGACCATTTACAATAAGTTTATTAAGCATAGTACTAACATCGATTATTTGCTTCTTTTTAAGGCCATTTTTAGAAGCGATTAATATTCCTATGATATTCATAATACCAATCGTTTTCAGTGGTTTAGTTGCTGGACGAAAGGGAGGTATTATTGCATCGGTAATGGCAGTTGCATTCTTTGACTTCTTCTTTGTTCCACCATATTTCACCTTTAGTGTATCTGATATACAGTTTATACCCACCTTTGTTGTGTTATTCATTGTAGGTATTATAACCAGTTTCCTTGCAGACACAGTAAAGAAACAGGTACAAAATACAAGACAAAGAGAGGAGTTCATAGCATCCTTATATGATTTTAGTCGTGATTTATTAGTTTCTCAAAACTTAGATGACTTTTTAATGCGAATTACTAGTTATATAGAGGATTTGTTCAATTATGATGTGGTTATGATCTTACCGGATGATAACAAGAACCTAAAAATTGTATCACGTAAAGGGGATAACATCCAATTTGATGATGACGATCTAGGTTTGGCCAATTGGGTTTTTGAACATGAAAAACCTGCAGGATACAGTACAGATACATTAGCATCTTCAAAATGGTATTATTTACCATTAAATACTCATAAATTAAAATTAGGTGTTTTAGCTGTTGCACCTTATAAATCTGATATTACTAATGAGCAGAAACATCTTCTTAAAGCATACACTAGCATAGTATCAATTGCACTGGCAAATTATTTAAAAAAATAGGTTAATTTATCAAAACATCTAGAATAAAATTTCATGTTACCTATTTGGATGGACTTATCTCATTATTATTGTAGTCTAGTGGATGTGTCTAAACAGATATCCTCAACTTGGAAGATGTTCTCTAAATATTATGGCTATCAACCATCTTTTAGTTTCATCAAAGCCAAGTCTACCCGGAATTCTACAGACACAGACCACTAGTTTCGAACCTTTAGACCCGCCGGACTAAGTAAGGATATAATGGCATTCTTTTCATGTTCAATCACAGATCCTTCCATTAATTTACTCCATGGACATCATAACCTTCTAGAAACAGGAAATTGTAGACATATATGATCTGTTATAGCTCCTATTTTAACCTACTTCCTCTTAAGAGAATCCATTGCATTACAGAATTCATCTATTACCAAGCATTAATAACTCTGGGCCTTTTTATAACTTTAATATCTTGAAATAAATCCAAGTTCGGGAAATATTGGACCATTAGGGTCCTAGTCAACACGGTTTTATCAGTAACTGATAGTTCAAATAATTAGTTGTTTTTGCATACTAAAATATTTATTTTTAAATACTTCAAGAGATATATTTTGAGGTATTTGTATTAAACCTAATTGGTGGTCAATCAGTAGTAATGTTCCATTATCAGATGTTAAAACTCATAAAGTCTGATTTCCCCTATATTTCCTCTTGTTTTCTCCTCCAGCTGATTTATTAAATAGTTGTATAGAAAAGGTCATTTAACAAATTCATGGTTTTGAAGGTCTTTTATGGCTTGTTCTATTTCATCTGTGGTGTTCATCACAAACGGCCCATATCGGGCTATTGGTTCATTAAGGGGTTTTCCAGAGATTAATAAAAATCTGAACGGAGTTTTCTTTGATTTAGCTTTAATATAATCTCCATCACCAAATATTACTAGTTTGGTTGATTGTACAATTGTTTCTTTTTCTTGAGATTTAGGATCTAACTCTTCAAATGTTCCTTCTCCTTGAAAAATATAGGCAAATGCTGTATGACCTGGTTTGATAGGTTGTTCAAAGGAGGAACCTGTAGGAATATTCACGTCTAAATACATTGGATCAGCAAATATCTCGGTTACAGCGCCTTTAACTCCTCTAATTTCTCCAGCGATTATCTTTACAATCGCCCCACCTTCAGAATTAATTTTTGGAACTTGGGATGATTTAACTTCTTGATAACGAGGTGTTGTCATTTTGAGCTTGGCAGGTAAATTTACCCAAAGTTGAAATCCTTCCATCTTTCCATTGTACGGTCTTGGCATTTCCTCATGAATAATTCCACTACCCGAGGTCATCCACTGTACAGTATCTTTCTTTAATATACCCTGGTTTCCTATACTGTCTTTATGTTTAACCCTACCATCTAACAGGTAGGTTACTGTTTCAATTCCGCGGTGTGGATGCATTGGAAAACCTGCTATATAATCTTCTGGATCATCAGATCCAAAGTGATCAAAGAGTAGAAATGGATCGAGATAATCCAATTTTTGAGTAGCAATACTTCTCTTTAATCGCACACCCGCACCTTCAATGACGTATACTGGATCAATAATTTCTATAACTTTTCGAAGTTTTTTCATTTTATTTTCACATCAATTTTTTTTATAAATTATTTTTTAAAATTAAACATATGAACCTAAATAAACAAATAACCCTAATCATTAAGGTTTTTTTATATAATCTCTAGTCTGTTGAAATATAAATAATATATATAAAAATATTCAATGATTCTAAAAATATTGTCCCAAAGTTAATAATTTAATAATATCTAAAAAAAAAAAGATTTTTTTGAGAAAATATTTTATTTAGCTACCATGACTTCTGTGGATTTGGTTATAGCTGATGCAACATCTCCAGGTTTAAGGTTAAGTTTTTCAACAGATTCTCTAGTTATTATTGCTGTTATGAGTTGTGGTGATTCAATTTTTATTTTAACGTTGGCCATCACAGCGCCTACCTCAACACTCTCTATTTACCCTCAAAAACATTTCTTGCACTAATCTCCATAAAATCATTTCTATAAATATTATGTTACTAATCACTAAAAATAATTACTATCAAAAAAAAAATATTCATTAATATAATGCGGATTAATTATATTCTGGATAAATGTTAATTTCAAGAGATATCGATTCAACTAGAAGATTTTATACAAAGTATTCTCGATTTGATGTTCAATTATTATATTATTTGTAAAGTTTAATTTAATGTCCTTAAGGAGAAGTAAGGATTTCAATAACCACTAAACTAAAATACAATTAAATCAAATAGTAATTAATTCATATAGATTATATGGCAGTGACAAAACAAGGAGGTTGAATATGTTAATTTTAACCACACCTACCATTGAAGGAAAAAAAATAGATGAATATTATGGATTGGTTACAGGAGACTCATTATTGGGGGCAAATCTTTATAAAGATATGTTTTCAGGAGTACGAGATGTAGTGGGTGGAAGAACCACCAAATATGAAGAAGAACTCACCAATGCCCGGGAATTGGCTCAAAAGAGTATGGAAGAAAAAGCTGAAAAGAAAGGTGCTAATGCAATCATTGCAACCCGTGTATCATATCATAACCTTGGTGGTACAATGGGAAACACCATAATGGTCACCATATTTGGAACAGCAGTATCATATAGTGATTAATATAACAAATAAAATATTTTAGAAGGTGACATATTTGGCTTCTGTAAAAGAAACTTTTGTAGACAAACGTTGGGGAATTATTGCTATAACCCTAGGAATTTTAGTAGGAGTATTCTCTGCATATATATGTATTAAATTTAATTTGGTTATTTTTGGATTCAATATCATGTATATATTGTCTCCATTAGCTGCAGGATTTGTTGAAACAGTTATAGCCCGTGAAAAATATGGTAAAAGTACAGGTGCTATCAGCGCTCTTTTAACCTTTATTTTAATCAATATTTGGGGTTGGTTCCTACTCGGTTATATAACTAACAATCCAACCACATTCAATTTAATAACTTTAATTGCGATTGTACTTACAATTCAAGCTGCATTCCCAATATTCATGAATTATCTCCTATTCGTTGTTGGTATTAGTATAGTAAGAAAGATTATAGGATTTTTAGTCTATCTACCAGCTAAAATCCAAGGAAAACCAAAAGAAGTCGTAAAAGATAGGGAAGTTTACGGGCCGTCAGTTGATGAAGTATTCCTTGACTCCTTAAAAATACCATTAGTATCGGTACCTAACACACCAATCGGTACGATTAAAACCAATATAGGTTTAGTTACTGGTGAAGCTATTGCAGAAGAAAAAGAAGCCAAGAACTTAATTTCTAAACTCACAAACATCATCGAACCAACACAAATAGATGATATTTATTTGGGAGAAGCTAAAAAAGTTGCATTATCCCGAATGCTCCAATCTGCTAAAGATTTAGGAGCAAATACTGTAATAGAAGTGTTGATAGATTATGTTTCTATTGGTGGATTTCAGGGCAATGCATTTATTGTAACTGCAACTGGAACAGCAGTATTGTACGAATAATTCTTCATATTTTTGATACAAATAGATATGATATTAAAAAATAGTATTTAACTAATATTTATCTAAACTAAATTCATACTAAGATTAGTAAATAATATATTTGATTTATAATGATTTAACATTGCAAATCTATATCTATGATAATAATTTAATTAAAATATATTATCAAAATAGTTTTGGAAAAACATCTAATAGATTATTAGAGCTCCATGAAGTAAAATCTTAAATATTTCTGTAAAAATTAAAAATGTTAAATTAAATAGGTGATATGAAAATGCTTAATCATATGTTCAATGCAAAATCAGTGGCAATAATAGGTGCGTCTGAGACAAAAGGTAAGATCGGAAACGATTTAATGATATCGCTTTTGAATTATTACAAAGGGAAAATTATACCAATTAATAATCATCGAGAAGAAGTACTCGGAATCCAAGCTTATAAATCAATAAAAGATTACGGCCCTGTAGATCTTGCAGTTGTAGTCATACCATCCCCATTTGTACCCGCAGCAGTAAGAGAAGTTGGAGAAACTGGAACAAAAAATCTTGTAGTTATTTCTGCAGGATTTAAAGAAACTGATGAAGTTGGAGCTGAACTTGAAAAGCAGCTAGTGGACATATGTAAAGAATTTGATATTAAACTGGTAGGTCCTAATTGTTTGGGTATCATGAATACCTACAACGATATGAACGCATCATTTTCTTCGGATATTGCAAAAAAAGGACATATAGCATTCATGACACAATCAGGTGCAATTTTTGCTGCAATACTTGACTATGCTGATAAAAAGAATATAGGTTTTTCAAGAATTGTGAGTCTTGGAAACAAAGCAGGAATAAACGAAACAGATTGTTTAACAAACTTCATGGATGATGATAACACAGGTGTTATAGCAGGATATCTTGAGGGTATAATTGATGGCCCGGCATTTATGGAAGCTAGTAAATTAGCTTCAAAGAAAAAACCTGTAGTGATTATTAAATCGGGTACCACATCTAAAGGATCTGAAGCTATTTCTTCACATACAGGTACTATTGCAGGTTCAGATTCTGCTTATGATGCAGCTTTCAAGCAGTGTGGAATACTCAGAGCAACTTCATTAGAAGAGATAATGGATTACAGTCGAACATTAGCATTGTTTCCCTTACCAAAGGGTAAAAAAATAGCAATAATTACGAATGCTGGTGGTCCTGGAATTATGACTACAGATTCTATAATAAATCATGACCTTGAAATTGCACAATTTACAGATGCAACTAAAGCAAAATTGAGTGAATTTTTACCTGACACAGCAAATGTTAATAACCCAGTTGATGTACTGGGAGATGCAAGTCCAGAAAGGTTTGGATTCGCTTTAGACACTGTTTTACAGGATCCTAATGTGGATGGTGTAATATATTTAGTAACACCACAATCAGTAACTGATCCTGAAGGAACAGCTAAAGTGGCAATTGACCATGCTAAATCTTGCGATAAACCTGTTTTGTTCAGTTTCTTCGGAGGAACACGTTGTGAAGAGGCAGAAGTAGTTTTAAATGAAGCTAAGGTGCCAAATTATTTATATCCTAAGGCAGCTGTAGTAAGTATGAAAGCATTATACGATTATACGATTATAAAAGCTCGAGAATATCCAGAACCTCCAGTATTTGATGTGGATAAAGAAGCTGTTAAAAATATAATTGAAAATGCAAGGAAAAGAGGAACCAACACCCTTGGTTTAGAATCATTCGATATACTCAAGGCATATGGAATTCCTGCAGTTGGAACAGCAATATCAAAAACTTTAAAGGAAACTGTTGATGCAGCTGAAGAAATTGGATATCCACTGGTTATGAAAATAATCTCTCCACAGATTTCACATAAATCTGATGTGGGCGGAATCAAACTTAACCTCAATAATGCCGAAGACGTTAAGGACGCTTATGAAGATATGATGGCTAAAATACCTGAAAAAGTACCTAATGCAGTACTTGAAGGTGTTCAATTACAAAGAATGGTTTCTGGTGGTAAAGAAGTAATTATTGGTATGATTCAGGATCCGACATTTGGACCAACTTTGATGTTTGGACTCGGTGGTATCTACGTTGAAATATTAAAAGACGTTAAATTTGCAATTGCACCAGTAAATGAAAACGATGTAGCCAGCATGATAAGTGGAATCAGAACTCACAAACTTCTTGAGGGTTCAAGGGGAAGTGCACCAGCAGATATTGCAGCTATTAAAGATATCATTCTGAGAGTTTCCCAGCTTGTTATAGACTTCCCAGAAATCAGTGAGTTTGAAATCAACCCGTTAATTGTTTTCGATGAAGGAGAAGGAGCATTAGCAGTTGATATGAGATTAATATTAAAGGAATAATACATAAAAATTGTCAGTGTTTGGGTTAATTAAATCCAAAACCTTTTCTTTATTTTTTATTTTTTTAGATTCATTATAATAATAGTGTAAAATTTCGTTACACCAAATTAGAATATTGCAAAGTAATTTGATTATAGAACAACATACTAAAATCTCGTAATAAGCCTATTTGGTTAGGATGATATATGGTGCCTTCTAACATCCTCATACATTTAAACTCACATATTATTTCCTGATATTAAAGTCCTAGGATTTATTATACTTTCAGAACAAATAGACGTTAAATTATTCAATCATTCTACTTGAACTAATAAACATTTAATAAATATAATAATAATTTTTAAAGTTACTATGATTTTGTTGTAGTATTCACAAATGCAATTAAAGAAATTAATAAATTTTTATGTATTATTAAATACAGTTTACTACTCCCAATGTAATTTTTGATTGATATTATGGAAATTTAATGTTTATAATAATTTAAAGTTCCATTTTTTAGAAAACAATTACAATGAGTATCTTATTTTTATATCAATAAATTTATAAATAATTAAAACTAATATTATGATGTAATAGAATGTAATAGACAATATTAGATTAATTATACAATCAAATTTAGGAAGTAAATGAAATCGATATTGAACAGAAATATGAATATTCATATCTACATCGTATTGGAACAATCTGATAATAGTGAACATCTTATTATTTAAAACTATTATGGGGAATTATAATGAAAATTTATGTCGATTATATCTACAATGTCTCAGATTATAAAGATGAGAGTAAATGGGTTGACTACGGATTATTAATACATTTAAATCATGTTTTCGATTATAGGAGGTTTAGATCTAAATATCTGTAATGATGTGGCCATAAAGTATAATAATCATAAATATTAATTACAAATTTCCTTGATGATTATTTAGGGCTAATTTGATATACAAAGAGCTAATAATTCTTAAAATGATTTATTATTGATCAACCTACATTTCATATTAAAAAAGAAAAGAAAAAGAGAATTTTATTTATTTATCTTCTTAGGATATTACTTACTCCAATAGCTAATAATAAAAGTACAGGCCATATTTCAAGTCTTCCTATCCACATATCGGCTATGAATGTTAATTTTACAATAACAGGTGATGTGGCGGTTATAAGTGATGTTGTTAGTCCCACATTACTTACTGCAGATGCAACTTCAAATAAAACTTGTGAAACGTTATGATAATAAAACATAACGATTATACTGCTTAGAATATACACCATCAGGTAAACAAATACAAATAGGCCGGTTAATTTTAAAAGATTGTCATCTGCATTTATGGTTTTAACATGGTGAACTTTGCGTGAAATAACAGCGCTTTGTGGGAGTAAAAATGATTTGATTTCCCACCAGACTGACTTAACCATGATACCTATTCTAATCCATTTTATACCTCCACCTGTTGAACCAGAACCTGCACCTATGACCATGAGGAGGGTAAGAATAAATATGCCCAATCCTGCATACTGATTGACTATATCTGGCCCTGAAGAAGTCTGTAGACCAGTTGTTGTTATTGCAGATATCACTTGGAAAACAGCATATCTCAATGATAGTAGGATATTGTGTCCATAGTATGGGCTGTTGTAGAGAAATACTGTAACTATGATGGTACCAACAATAATTAAAGGCCATGAAACTTTACTCTCTATATCCTTAAAGTATTCTTTCCAATGTCCTGTAAGTACAGTGTAATGCAGAGCGAAGTTGGTAGCTCCAATTATCATGATTATCATGGCAACAATTTCGATCCATATATTATGATAAAAGGCTAGACTGGCATTTTGCATACCGAATCCGCCTGTTGAAAGTGCGGAAAATGTATAGAATACAGAATCAAAGACAGGCATCCCAGCTAATACAAAAAGAACAAATCCAATTACAGTATATAATACATATACTTTGAGGATGGCCCTTGCAGTGTTTCTTATACTAGGTAATATCCTATCTTCCCTACCTTCAGCAGAATATAATCTCATGAGATTAACTCCAGGGGATGAAAGAACAGTTAAAGCTAAAACAATGATTCCAACTCCACCTAACCACTGCATAAATCCTCTCCAGAACTCCATTGTATAGGTGACTGCATTTAAGTTGGTATACATGCTGAAACCAGTTGTTGTGTAACCAGACATGGCTTCAAAATAACCATCAATATATGATAAATCTCCTGAAAAGTAGAATGGAAGAGCTGATAGGGCAGATGCAATAAGCCAGATCCCTGTTGAAAATATCATAGCACCCCGAAGGGATAGATCTCCCTTTTTTTTAAAGCCCACAAAAAGCAGTACTCCAAGTACTAAACTTATTAAAGACGAATAAATGAATGGTAAGATGTACTTAATTTCACCATAAATAAGTGCTACAACAATGGGTAATAACATTAAAAGCCCAATAAATATACACATAAATCCTGTGTAATGAAACAGAGAACTTATTTCTCCTTTTTTCATTTTATCAATTGAATACATCTAGTAATCACCCATTATTTTAAAAATATTTTAACAACTTCTTTAATGAATTGGGTTTTTATTAGAATGGATATTCTATCACCCTCTTCTAGAATCATATCTGATTCAGGCATTAGTATTTCGTAATTTGGACTTTTGTAAACGGCACATATAATATAATCTTTGGTTGGACTTAGATCACTAATTTTCTTGCCTATTGATTTCTTGTTTTCTATTGGTATATCTAATAATTCGGCATTGCCTCTACCAAGCATTATCATATCTGCTATTTTTGGTCGGATTATAAGTTTTTCAAGATAACTTGCGGCAGTTAATTCAGGACTCACAGTAGCATCGATACCTACTTTTTTGAAGGCATCAGAATGTGATGGGTCGCTTATACGTGCAATAATCTTTTTGGGATTGTAACCTTTAACTAATATGCATGCAAGTAAGTTAGCTTCATCATTACCAGTTGCTGCAACGAATGCATCGGCATCTGCTACATTGGCTTCTTCAAGGATTTTAATGTCTGTACCATTTCCACATATTACAAGTGCATCTAACTCGCTTGCAGCATTGTTACATAATTCCGGATTTTTTTCAATTAGTGTAACATCAAAACCAGCCTTTATAAGTGAAGATGCAAGGTTTAAACCCACTCTTCCTCCGCCCATTATTATAACATACATATTAAAATACCTCCCCATTATTTGGTGAACATATTCAAAACCTTTGCCATAGATTCTGTTTTAACAAGTATTGAAATCCTACAGTTCTCTTTTAAAACCATATCAGGAGTTGCAATGCTTATCTCATCATCATTGTCTTCATGATAACCACAGATGAAATAGTCCTCATTTGGATTTAATTCACCTATCTTTTTCCCAATCATGTTATTGTGTGTAACGTATAAATCCAATAAATCTGCATGTCCATGATCCACTACAAATAAATCTGCAATTTTAGGTCTTAAAACTAGTTTTTCAAGATATCCAACTTCTATTGATTCAGGTACAACAACATCTATTAGATTAGTTTCTGTAAACACTCTCTCGTGTTGAGGTTCATTTACCCTTGCAATTATTTTTCCGGGTTTATATTCTTTAGCTAATAAGGAAGCGAATAAATTTGTTTTATCATTTCCTGTAGCAGCTACAAAAACATCTGCTTCATTAATTTCAGCATTTTCTAGTGTCTTCCTATCTGTACCACTGCCACATATGACTGTTGTGTCCAATTTTGTAGCTAGTAATTTACATCTATTTTCATCTTCTTCAATAATTGTAACATCTTGTGAATCTTCAATTAAATCAAGAGCTACATGTAAGCCTAAACTTCCCCCACCCATAATGATAACATACACTCAACCACCTCAAACACATATACTCAAAGTAAAACAATTTTATTAAAATTTAGTCACTTTAAACATAATATAACTATGTTATATCTTCTAATTATATCATTTATAATGATCGTTGGTTCGAACATATAAATTTACCTATTAATCGTATTTTTATACAAAAAAAATTCCATAAAATCTTTAAATGATTATTTTATGGATTTTATAGTAATAATTTTAATTTTAAATCATATATTACTATTAATTTAATTGATCCTATGTAATGAAACATTTAATGTTATTTCAAATTATATTAATCCAATTTTTCTTAGTTATCAATAGAATCATAACTTTTTCTCAAAAAAAAATAATTTTAAATTACCTATCAATCCTTTAAATCGCTATATTGTTTAAATACGGGGGATGTTATTAAAGTTATAACTATGATTATTATAGAATATTGAACATCACTGAAGAGATTAGTGTATTGTGCTATATTACCAGTTCAATTATGGGATTCTAAGAGCTAAGTATGAGATAACATAGAATGATGAGGATGTATCTCCTCGTTTGTCTTTGGAAGAGATTATGTATAATATTTACTGCAAACATGAATTTTGTACCAAAACCAATGCACTGATTATTACACCTGTTATAAAAATGGCAAACAAACTTCTCAATTGTATCTTCACTCCTCCTTGTGTTTTCAATGGATCATGGCATAAAGATTGTAAGGCCAATTATAATAACTTTTTCTTTATAAAAATGGGTTATATCCGGTTTAACAGATAAATTTTGTCCAGCATCCATTAAAACCCCTTAAGGTACTACATCAATCAACATACCATTTCAAATGTATCCTAAATCTCTATGGTTTAAATTGCAACAATACGCACCACTCTAAACCTGTTGTTGTGAATGAAATTGTGTTTGTATGGTTGTAAAACAATATTTACTATAGATATATCAAGTGCAATCATTAACTGTGCAGCAGATAAAAAAATAAGAGTAACTAGAGTGGCTGTGTTGCTTCAGAAATCACTTCTTTGATTCATTAGATACAATTTCTGGAATACATAATCACATTGAACCTATTAAAAGAGTAATACAAAATAACAAGTAATAACCATTAATATATACTGAATTTATTTTTATTATAATTATTTATGAACTTCTAATAAATTATTATAAAATTAATAATATTATTAGAAAAACCATAAATTAATCACTGAAAATTAGTTTAATTAATGATTGATTTATCTGTTTAAGTAGATATATCCCGAATTAGTCTAAAAATAAACAAATTAAAATAAAGAGAAAAATCAAGTTTTTTTTGATAAACTGTAACTAATAATTTTACTCGTTGTGGTATATCATATTAACTTCATTTTTAATTTTTGGATTTTTCATTAAGATGTTAATGTCATTTTGAACGTCTTTATTCTTCATTAATTTATTTATTTGATTTTTAACATCTTTGTTTTGGACTAAGCTATGGATTTGAGTTCGTATATTCTTACTTGAGAGTATGGTTGCTATCTGATTTTGGATACTTGAACTCTTAACTAGAGTATTTACTTCTAAGCTATTCTTTTCAAAATCAGTATACCAATTATTTACATTTTGAAGAATATTATGTCCGTTGTACTGTAGTTGGTTAATATTGGTTGTATTTGTTGGATTAGCAGCATAAACGGGTACTGTACCAATTAACAGAGCACAAATGGTGAATATTAAAATTTTCTTCATCTATTTTCACCTCTTGTTTTTTAGCAAAGAACAAAAAGAATTTCATGAATGTTCTTACATGATATATTAAAAAACAATTGTATAAATAAATATACCAAAATTCCACCAAATTTTATTACAAATAACCATAACAACTATTATATGACTTTAATAATTTTAAATCTTAATTTAAGACATCTAAATAAAATCATTAAAAATAGTTTTAGGATACAATAATCATTAATTTAGGATAAATCTAAATATGTGAATTGGTTAACTTAAATCAGGATTGTTATATCCAAAAATTAAGATTCTCTAACTATTCACATCTTAATATAGATAAGATAACTATTTTTAACTTAAAGACCATCCTTTATTTTTATTATAAATCAATATTGGTTTTAAAGTATGACTAAATTAATTCCTGATTATAATACCATGATAATGCTGTATATAAAAATTTAGTAATTTTTATATAAATGGTATTCCATAATTTATCACTAGTTTATCCAAATTATCCCATCTAAAACTATTTTAATATTCCTTTAAATTAGTTATACGATTATTTAACTTGTCAATTTATCAAATATATTTTTAAATTCTTGTTTATTGGATCCATTTTCTAGTGATTCAAGTATAATATCCATGCACTGATCCCGGATCATTGATTGAAGTTCATTATTTCCTTTATTGTAACAACCTCGAATTGAATTAAACAGCTCAATAGTTATATATTCCAAGCTTGATTCCCTACTATTCAGTACTTTATCTTTTTTTGTCATTGATTACCATTCCATTTTATGTTACTGTTAAACTATTGTTAACCAACTTTAAAACAGTTTGAGTATAAAAAGTTAAGATAAAAATATGAAATTTAAAGTGCTGTTATTATTACATATAAAGGCTGTAACTGGTTTACTAAATTAAAAATAAATAAAAACCTTTCAAAAATTATTAAAACATATCAAAAATTATTTGTATTGTTAAGATACTCTTATTAATAAATTTATTTATATGGTTATCAAACGTACATATTCAATTTTTTTAGTTGTTTGAAACATTTTAGTTAAAATACGCATTCTATCGGCGTCTCCTTCCATAATAAAAAGTTCTAAACATTTATCTTCTTTAATATGGCTGTGTATTTGTGTTTCAATAATATCCTCAAAATCATGTTTTATCTCGGTTACTTTATCCTCATATTTTTGATTGTGAATCAAGATCAAGATGGAATTAATGTTACCTTCGAGATTTTTCTTCTCCTGAGCATCTGCAATTAACATACGTGTACTAGCCCTAATAACATCTGAACGACCGGAAAAACCTGTTTCATCCTTCAGTTGATCTATTTCTTCTAGTAATTTTTCACTAAGGGATACACTAATTATTTTTACCATAATTATAATATTTTAATAATCTTTTAAATATATTATGCTAAAAGTTATTAACATTAGTTTTAAATATTATTAAACCTATATATTTATCAAGAACTTATTTTTAATAGGGGAGTTTTTGATTTAATATGAAGAAAAGAAGGGTATTTGTTGTTATAGTATTTTTAGTTATTACAACGGGAGTTTTAAGTTATTTAGCAATTAATGATTCTAATTCAAGTAATTTAAATGGAAAAATAGGAGTTGCGGTAAGTATAGGTCCTGAAGTTGAATGGGTAACTGCTATTGGTGGAGATAAAGTTCATGTAACACTAATGGTTCCTGAAGGGGCAGACCCCCATACATATGAACCTTTACCTAGTCAGTTAATTCAAGTTTCAAGTGCTAAGATGTACATTGAAATAGGCACACCACTTGAGTTTGAGACTAACTATATGGATAAAATAAAATCAGCTAATCCTAATATGATTATCATTAACGCTTCTGAAGGAATACAGTTAATACCAAATTCCGCTGAAAATGAATCAACAACAATGGATCCCCATGTCTGGGTAGACCCAAAAAATGCCATGATCATGGTTAACAATATTTATAATGGTCTGGTACAGGTAGATCCTAAAGATAAAGATTATTTCCAAAAAAATCGTGACACTTACATGGCACAATTAAAACAATTGGATGAAAACACTACTAAAATCCTTAAAGACAAAAATGGTACGGATATACTTGTTTATCACCCAGCATTTGGCTATTATGCAAAGGATTATAACCTCACACAAGTTGGGGCAATGCTTAACGATGAAGAACCATCTCCCCAGAGAATTGCAATGATGGTGGATATAGCTAAACAAAATAATATTACTGTTCTGTTTAATGAACCACAATATGATCCTAAATTTATGCAGTCAATAGCATCACAAGTTGGCGGACAAGTTTTAACTGTTAATGATCTCGATGAACATTACATTCAAAATATGATGAATGTTGCCACAGCATTTTCCAAAGCATAAATGAATATTTTATGCTAGATTAATAAAAGTATAGCGAATAATAAAAATTTATAAGATAATAATTAGAGGATATAAAGAATATGAGTTTAAAAGCTGTTGAAATCAATAATTTATCTGTTAAATATAATGAACAGTTAGTTCTTAAAGATATTAACTTTTCAATTGAAGAAAAGGATTTTGTTGCTATTATTGGACCTAATGGTGGGGGTAAAAGCACTCTATTAAAAATTATACTTGGCATATTAACTCCTAACACAGGAGATGTTAAAGTCTTTGGAAAGGCACCTAAAAAGGCAAGAGATTTAATGGGATATCTTCCCCAAAACCTCAAATTTGACCATGATTTTCCTATAAATGTTTTTGAAACTGTATTAACAGGCAGATATCATGGTTTGTTCAAGGGTTATACAGAGAAGGATGATAACGCTGTTTTACAAGCTTTAAAAGATGTTGAAATGGATGAGTTTAAGGACCGTCAAATAAGTAAACTATCTGGAGGCCAAATGCAGAGGGTTTTCATTGCACGTGCCATTGTCCGCGAGCCTAAACTTCTTATTATGGATGAACCAATGGCCAGTATAGATCCTGAGATGCAACATTCCTTTTATAAGCTCATGTCCCGTTTAAAAGATAACATGGCAATAGTTCTCGTTAGCCACGATGTCGGTGCTGTATCAACCCATGTGGATAAGATAGCCTGCCTTAATCAGGAACTGTTCTACCATGGCCCTGTTGAGAATGCAGCAAATGGATTAGAAGAGATATATCATTGTCCAATAGAACTTATCAGTCATGGAATTCCTCATAGAGTGTTAAAGGATCATTAAAATAATTTAATTTATTATTTATAGGAATCATAAAATGTTAGAAATCTTCCAGTACCAGTTCATGCAAAGGGCTTTAATAGCTGCTGTTTTAGTTAGTGTAGCCTGTGGTGTGGTGGGTAGCTATGTTGTTATAAAAAGGATTGTTTCACTTAGTGGAGCTATTTCCCACGCAGCCTTTGGAGGCGTGGGCATAGGATATTTTTTAGGTGTAAACCCTGTACTGGCTGCTATCCCCTTTAGTATAATATCTGCAATTGCAATAGGTGGTGTTAAACAGATATCAAATATCAGTGAAGACACAAGTATTGGAATTTTATGGAGTGTGGGTATGGCCATAGGGGTAATATTTATCAATTTAACTCCAGGATATGCACCAGACCTTTTCAGTTATCTTTTTGGAAGTATACTAACAGTAAATAACACCGATCTTTATATAATGTTTATCCTTGACATGATAATAATAGTAACAGTTTATCTTTTCCGTCGAGAATTTTTAGCAGTAGCCTTTGATGAAGAATTCTCCAAAGTTGTGGGACTTCCAGCTTTACTTGTTTACATGCTTCTTTTAGCATTAGTTGCTTTAAGTGTGGTTGTACTAATTAAAGTTGTAGGTGTAATTCTTCTTATTGCTCTATTTACTATTCCTGCAGCTATAAGTAAACAATATACATATAATCTAAAAAATCTAATGATACTCGCGACTATCTTGGGTATAGTCCTCACAACTCTTGGTTTGATACTGTCGTATATTTTTAATCTGGCTTCAGGTGCTACCATTGTAATGGTTCTAGCAACAGCTTTTGCAATATCATATTATCTTAAAGGATGAATCTGTATAATTACAATCCACAAATCAATTTTTTATTTTATTAATATTCATATTCCTAGGAGTTTTTAAGATTAATTTATGTCCAAATTCGATTAATAACTCATTAACAGCTTCATCAATTAATCAAAATGTAAATAATACTCTTATAGGTACAGATATAAATTCTGTTGATAAAAAGTTTAAAGAAATTAGGGATATTCCATACAAAGAAAAATCAATGAACTTAAAAATAAATCAGAATTATTTGATACATATTTAAAAGAAAATGATGCAGAAAATATTAGTATTGTAACCATAGTGCATAGTTCAAGTAAATACTCATACGAATTTGTTTAATGGAACGGATATTCCTATGATATGTGTAAAAATCAAGTATTGAGTTATAAACTATCCAAGGAAGCATATGTTATAAAATTAGAAAAAAATGGGCTTTAACGGAATAACCATTGAATCTCCATATCCTAACAAATAAAATTCAATCTTAATTCTATGATATCAATTCCTTATTTTATATAAAGACCTATTATACTATTGTATAGTATATAAAATGGGCTCATGAAAATATAACACAAAATAACCTTAAACTAGTTTTTATTTTGTATATATATTTAATAATCAAAAAAAAATTGGTGGGATAAGATCCCGTTTGGTAATAGAATATGATATAATCATCAAGTTTTATACTATTTGATGATTATTTAATCTACTTTTTTGCCAGCTTCTGGGCCTGGTTGGACGGAGTATATCTCCTCAACATTCAGTAAAACAGCACCTTTAGGTTCAAGTTGTGTCATTACACTTTTTGCCCATTCAACAGCATCATCAAAATATTTACCCGACTCATGTATTTTGACAGTACCTTTAAATTGATAAGGACACTTAGTTACATCCCCAATTACTATTGCTGCTTTAGGATTCTCTTTCAAGTTTTTATATGTTTTATTCATAAAATTAGCTACTAATAAAATAGTTTTATCATCTAAAGGTCTTGCTAGTCCTATTGGTACTAAATTAGGATTTTTATGTTTATTTGCAGTTGCTAAAAATACAACGTTACTTTTTTCAATAGCATCCATCATTTCTGTAGTTAAAACCATACAACCACCATCCATTTTTTTTATTCTTAATACTAATTGATTAGCGATAATAATATACTTGATGGTTAGTAAAATATACTTAATACATTATAATTACTAAAAAAAAACCATTTATGTATTGTATAATAATTTTTAATATGAGAGAAGATTATCATGGAAAAGATGGAAGAAATTCACAACAGTAATAAATTGGGTATAGATGCCAAATTAGATTCTATACACAAAGATCTTAAACGTTTAATGGAAAGATCTAACCAAGAATATCTCGATTTGATGTTAGTTAATTTAAAAAACGAATTTTTAAATTCAATTAATTCCTATATTTCAGATGATGTTGAAACAGGTCTAGAAAGGGGTATGGTTGAAGGATGTAAAATGAGAGAAACATGTAAATCCAGGTTTACTAATTATCTCTTGAACAACGAGGAACTTATCTTGTGTGATAATGTTCCATCAAATATTATTGATGAGAAAAGGGCCGAACTTGCTCAAATAAGAAAAGGAGCCCCATTTGAAGATTGTGATGATTGTTTTTCTGAAGTTAATTCTCTTTTTAACAAACAATTAGGTCTTATTAGTTCTATTAAGATATATAGCACCAATGAGGAAAAAAAGACTGAAATTTCTAAAATATCAATTGAACTCATTGTCAAAACTGTGCTCGAACCCTTATCCAATAAACAAAGACTTCAAATACTCAAATCCATGGCATCTGAAACCAGAACATTTTCTTCTATCTCAGAATTAACAGGGCTTAGGGGAGGTAATTTATTATTTCATCTACAAAAACTGTTAGAGAATGATCTGATCATACAGCGACATGATAGGGGAGATTATATGATAACTAAAAAGGGGTTCAATCTCTTACTGGTACTTGTAGATGTAAATAAATTACTTCAAAATGAATAATAATGAATATTGGAGTTTAAAACCAATTTTTCTTTTAAAATATCTTATAAGTAGATGTGAGATATACACCATAGGTTAAAATGACCTCGAAAAGTATTAGGTATGACAAATTTTTAATACCCACATTTCTTATATTGCCCAAGTCATTCATTGTTCTTATTGAACCATCATAACCTCGTGATTCCATAGCAATAAATGATTTTTCACCTGTAATCCATGTTTTTATAAAGATATTAGCTATCAAGATTCCCATGGATTTATAAGACTTTTTTATGCTTGAATAACCTAGCCGGGTTTCTTGTGAATGGTACATTGTAACTGCTTCGTCCATGGACACAAATATATAACGATACATCAACATGGAGATTTCTAGTAATATCTTGGGAAACTTCATATCTTCCATAACCTTAAATAATTCTGTCATGGGGGTTGTTAGGCCTAAAAATGCCATACATGCAAAACCACCCATTATTCTTGAAAATACTATAAATCCTCGGTTAAATCCATCGGCAGATACTGAAAGATTAAGAAAACCTAGATTAAATATATGTTGCCCTGTGCCGAAAAATAATGCCATAAAAATAAATGTAATAGAAGCGAAGGTCAACGGCACTGTTACGAATTTCAAATAGAATTTAACAGGAATTTCAGCTTTATACAATATTATTATAGATACACTAATGAATATAATAAGTGGTATAATAGGTGATGTTGATACTAAACTTACAATCAATGTTATAATACCAAATAACACTTTAAAATATGTATTTACATTTCTAATAGCGTTAGAATGTGCATAACTATCTAGAAAATTTTCAAACATACAATCCCCACATATTATCTATCGATCTAATAAAAAGGATAAAATATTATATTGATTAATTTCATCCCTGTATCGTGTTAACCTTTTTTTATACTTCTTTACTTTCTTCTTTTTTTCTCATCCTTGCTTGTGCATGCCAAATTCCAAATATATATCCCATTATTCCTGCTCCCAATGCTGCTTGTAATGCGAATAATCCTGCTTCCATGTCACTGTTTGGTGGTGTCCATATTGGGTGTACCCATGGAATATAACCTGTTGATAAGATCCATGCGGGTCCTTGATCATCTGATGAAGGTGCGGATACTGCTTTGCTTTCGAATATAAGTGGATATGCTATGAGTGCTATTATAATTAGAAGCATTATGGTAGTTCTTCTTTCTACCATTTTTAATTCACCTCTGGCACTTTTATAGAATTGTTGGGTTCTTCTGTTTTTATGACATTTAATCTTCTTAGTAGGTCGGGTCTCAGTTTCTGGATATATTCGAATATTATGACTGTTAGGAAACTTTCAGCTATTGAGATTGGTATCTGTGTGTAAGAGTATATGATCATCATTTTTATCCAAGCAGATTCAAAGGTTGGTATTGGAAATGCCATTCCAAGTTCTGTTGCAGCTGTTACATAAGTCATCCAGTCGCCAATAAATGCAGCTAGAAATATTGCAGCTGAATATCCTAAACCTACCTTCCTACCGAATTTCCATACAAAGACCGCACAAAATGGACCTACAACACCCATTGAAAAGTCATTAGCCCCTAAAGTGGTTATTCCACCATGTGCCATGAGTAACGCTTGGAAAATTAGAATAGGTACGCATATGGCACTAATCACTGTTGCTCCAAAGAATACTGCACCTAAACCATTACCTGTTGGATGGGAAGAACTTCCAGTGACTGAAGGTACGTGTAACGATGACATAATAAAGATAAATGCTCCACAAACAGCCAATAAAGGCTTCATTTCAGGATTTTCTGCGGTTATCTTTTTCATACGAATCACACCATGGGCTATAAATGGTATTGCAAGAGCATACCAAAAAACACACCAATACCATGGTAAAAATCCTTCCATTATATGCATATTATGAACTCTCCATTTTTTTGTGTAATTATAATCAACTCAAAGTTTACTTTAATTGTTATCAAATAAACTTGAATTAATTTATATATATAATTTTTGTTTTAGATGGTCCCAAAAAAGCAGATTATCATTAAAATCAATTAATATATAATATATAACAACAGAAATCCCATATTTTAATAATAATGTAATAATTCAAATATAACAAAAATTATTTTTAAAATATGCAGTTAAATTTCTATTAATTACAATTTATTCTACATACAATAATTTCAATGAACAATAAAGCTTAAAATATAATGTGCTAAAGGAGCAGTAATATTAGCTTCAATAATTGCCGCAATAAATAGGAGGAATATTGCAATTACAAGAAGAATTACAGAATCTTTAAATTTCAAATAATTCACATCTAATACCTTATTAATTTGGTCATTGATTGGAATATCATTTTGTATACCAATAGAATCTCTTATCATAATAATTGGTATACTTAAAAGTTTGAATCCCGCAGCAGTTGCTATAACATAGGCAGATAATTCAACTATACCATGAGGTAAAAGGAAAAGGATACTGTATGGATATTTGACTGATATAAATGATGTGAGAAGGCCTATTTTTATCAGTTGTAATGTGCTGATAATCCCAAAACCAAATCCTCCAATGTACAGATATAAAAAAGCAAGGGTACTGTTGTTTAGGAATATAGCAAACGTTGTTGGATTATCTCCCCTTATTTCAGAAAAATAATTTAAGGTTAAATTTATCATATAATTGTGAAATGAACCTGATAAAAAGGGACCAACACCTCCTACGACTATAGAAACCAAAAATATGACTATTGAAGAATTTAAAAAAATCTTATTCCGATTATAAAGATTTACAAAAAAACTTTTATAATTAACATTAGACATATTATTCAAAATATTTTTTATATTGTCTTTCTCATTTTTAGCAATAACACCTGCAAATCCTGCAAAAATAGGGGCCAAGAGATACATGTAGTAAGAATTGCCAAAATATAATTGCAAAATTATTCCAAATAAAAATAAACTTATTAAACCATAGTACAAACTGTATCTGATTTTATTCTCATTTGAAAACCATGTTGATATTCCCCCGCCTATAACCATGAAAATTATAAAGAGGAATATTAAACTAATAAAATGAATCCCAGAAATAAGTCCTATATCAAATAATATAAAAAAAGGTATTACTGTAACTAATAACGCTGAAATAATGGATAATATTGGTTTCATAAATAGTTCTCTCAATAATACTTCCTTTAACATTATATCTTCTATTATTTAAATTATAAATCATCTGTAACACATTTAATTTATAATTTTTTGAAATTATTTTAGAATAAAATAATAAAATGTTTGTAGTATATTATCAATTTAAACATTGAAAATCTATGAATTAATTATCTACCTTTTAAAAATATCTTTCCAGTCGTTTTTCATACTTACAATAGTGTAATCGTTTTCTTTGGCGATTTTCAACAGTTTTTCTGCACCACCCTTATAGGCATATTCACGTTCATTATCATCATGGTTAATGAATAATCTGAATTTGGCTGATTCCAACATTTCTATATCCACATCTCCATTACCACTCGCAAATATGGGTAATCGCCCAGTTCGTGCATAAATATGTTCAACTTTTCCAGGACCTAATGTAACTCCTCCCGGAATTTTATCAAGCCTTATCAAAGCATTATTTTTGTATTCATACTCTGATGCAGAACCTATTACATTCTCCTTATATATTCCCCAGGTTTCTTCAGATATTACACGCATAAAATCACGTCCACCGCCTGAACACACAAACACACGATATTGATAATCATTCAACAAGTCGAAGAGTTCAAGCATTGGTTTGTATACTAGTTCTGTAAAATTATCTGCAAATTTTAATGGTTTTTCAGTTGCATAAAACTCTTTAACTTCTGCATCGAATTCTTCAGGAGTTTTTCCTGCCCATTGTTGAGCAAATGCTACTTCTAAAAGTTTGATAGCTTCAGGATTTTGTTCAATAGCGTTTTTAAAAAAAATTGCATCTTTCTCTAAAAGTGCTTTATAAGGTTGTTTTTCAGCTAATGAAGGATTATTCTTGGCGGTTTTGCCAAATGCTAAGAATAAAAAATTAAGTTGGACTGGTATAGGTTTTTCAGCCCATAATGTTCCATCATTATCAAAAGTTGCAATACGGTCTTCTGGTTTTATATAGTTTGGACCTTCTTCAATTGATGAATTTAGAAAATCAATTATTCTTTGTTTTACTGGTCCATCTTTCCAGCTTTTAAGTTTATCACTATTTGAAATAAGAATTCCCCCAATTGTAATATTAACAATTAGTACTAGTTCTAATTGTTTTGTTGAAATTAATAATAATTTAAAGGATAATAAAGTTTTTTAAAAATTTTTGGCTTTGAATATTTATTTAAATCTGAATTGATGTAAACTTATTTAATTCTATGAATTTTAATTCAAATTAAAATAAGATTATATATGGTTTATTTACAAAATTCTGACATTTCCTTTGCATCATAAAATATTTTACAGAATAATTTACATGCAGATTTTAATTCATTTTCACCGTCAATGGTTAATGAATAGGTTTTTTTATTATCAACTGTGATTAGACCCTTTGTTTTTAATTCTTTTAAAGCAGGATATATTGTTCCCGGACTTGGTTTGGTGCCCCGCCTTTTTTCAAATTCTCTAGTTATCTGAGCACCATTCATGCGTGTTTGACTCAAATTCCATAGTATAAGATAGGTTAAATATCCTTTCATTTCACAACATTCCATAACGCTATATTGGATATTTTACATTAATAACATTAACTATAGTATGATGAATATTGGGTAACCGATAAATATAAATATTTAATATTTATATAATGGATATTTGTAGAAAATTCTGGAGGTGAGATCATACTAGCTGAGTTTGAATTACAACACTTCTGTTGCGGTCCTAAAGGTTGTGAAATCGAAATAGTTTACGGTGAAATGATGGATGCAGAATAATTTTTCCTATTTAAAAATGTTTAATTTACATCTTTTTTTATTATTTAATCAAAATTACGGCGGATATACAATATGAAAATCATTGCAATAAATGGAAGCCCAAGAAAAAATTGTAATACTGCAAAACTTCTTAAAAAAGCTCTTGAAGGTGCTAAATCAAAAGGAGCAGATACTGAACTAATTAACCTCTATGATTTAAATTATAAAGGGTGTAACAGTTGTTTTTTATGTAAAATTAAGGGTAGCAAAAGTTATGGTATATGTGCAGTTAATGACGATTTGAAGGAAGTTATAACAAGAATAGAAGAATCTGATTCCATAATATTTGGTTCTCCAATTTACTTAGGAAATGTTACCGGTGAGATGAGATCATTTATGGAACGTCTGATCTATCCCTATCTCACCTATAACAATCCACCAAGATCATTGTTTCCCAAAAAGATAGATACAGGATATATTTATACAATGAATGCAACTGAAGAACAATTAGAAGGATCTGGTTATGAGCTATTATTTGCAACCAATGCATATTATCTTAAAACCATTTTTGGTTCTGTTAAATCATTATTCAGCTTTGATACATATCAATTTAGAGATTATTCCAGGATTGTTAATGAAAGATTCGATCCAATAAAAAAAGCTAAAAGACATACCGAAGTATTTCCAATGGATATGCAAAATGCCTTTGATATGGGTGCGAGTTTTGCTAGCAAATAGAATTAAATTTGATTTTAAAAAAAAGAATTGGGATACGATCCCATATTTTATTAAATATACTATGATGCAGAATTAATTTTTTCTTCTTTTATTTTTCCATCAAGAACATATATGCTCCTATGTGCCCTAGCTGCTACATTATGTTCATGTGTTACCATTATTAGAGTTACATTCTCTTTTTTATGTATATCTAATAGTAATTCCAGGATAATATCTGATGTCTTTGAATCAAGAGCTCCTGTTGGTTCATCTGCTAGAATTATTGAAGGATGGTTAACCAGTGCTCTTGCTATGGCTACACGCTGTCTTTCGCCTCCTGAAAGTTTGGTTGGCTTTTGGTTAATTTTATCTGTTAGATTAACAGATTTTAATATCTCCAAAGCACGTTCTTCCATTTTTTTATCTGGAATGTCGGTTTCAATTAGCGGTGTTTGAACATTTTCAAGAACTGTAAGATTTGGAATTAGATTGTGAAGTTGAAAAACAAATCCTATTTCATTTAATCGGAATTTGCTTAAATCTTCCTTCTGCATTAAATCCATACCCGCAACAGTTATATGGCCTTCATCTGCTTTGTCTAATGCTCCTATCATATTCAGAAGAGTAGATTTACCAGATCCTGAGGGGCCAATTATAGATATGCTTTCACCTTTTTTAATTTCAAGATTTATCCCATCTAATGCTTTGATAACTCCATTTTCATATGTTTTTTTGAGATCTTTGATTTCAATGATATTCTCATTATTCATAGCGCAAAGCCTCCGTTGGGGATAGTCTGCTAGCCCTATATGCTGGATATATTCCACCTATTATTCCAAGGAACAATGCAACACCTATGCCTTTAAGTATTAGCAGGAGTGAGAATGATGGATTGATTCCCCTTAGAAGATGTGTAAGTGATATGAGCTCTACTATTCCTACGGCTAAGAGTAGACCTACCACAATTGCGATAAGTGACAATACCAGGGCTTCTCCTATTATCATGCCCAATATTCTCCTTTGAGTCCAACCTATTGCTCTTAATACGCCAATTTCTCTTGTTCTTTCACTTACAGCTTTCATCATAGTGACAATAACAATTATACCACCAATTAAGATAGCTAGTAGTGATACGGCCCATGCTCCTGAGCTGATTACTTGAAGTCCATTATTCATCCTGTTATTTCCAGACAGGGATGTTGATGTCGATAAATCATTTGCATAATTTTGTTGTATCGTACTTGCTAATGCAGTTGGATCGGTTCCATTGCTGGCCTTGACAAGAATTAATGAAACTTGTCCTGTGTTTCCGGTTAAATTTTGCAAAGCAGGCAGTGACATAACGATTCCTCTATCATCCATGAAGTTTCCTGTTTCATAAATACCAGAAACTGTGAATGTTTTATTAGAAATGGTTATAGTACTACCTACGGTTTTATTTAATCTTTGTGCAGCATCTTGGCCTATTATTACTTGATTTGCATTGGAAAATGCAGTTCCATTTGTTATTGCTATATCATCCATGCTTAGATCACTGCTGTCAATTCCAATTATGTTAGTCATGGATCTGAAATTTGCTCCAAATCCGCTACTCGAGCTGCTGTTAGAACTGGTACTGTTACCCAGATTAGTGGAAGTACGTAATTCTCCTACAGCACTACTAACACCTTTTACTTGTTGTATTTGTCCTACAGCGGCTTGATTTATCAACTGATCATTACCAAAACCTCCGCCTCCTCCTGAACCGCTTGGACTGTTTGTACTATTAATTACAGAAAAATCAGCTGCTCCTGCTGTCAAGGCACTTTCAGTAGACTGTGTTAGATCGTCGGTAATTAAACCAAGTCCCACCACAGCTGCTACACCTATAGCAATTCCTATAACAGCAAGTATGCTTCGCGATTTATTTCTGAAAATATTTTTCAATATTAAATTTCTGAATTTCATGATTTCCTCCGATGTCTTTAATGAATCCTTTGTTAAGTTGAATATATCTATTTAAGCACAATTTGTACCTTATTTACACCCAAATTTATACCAAAACATAGTTACTATAATAATTATATTAAGAAAAGTATGAATTATTTTATATTCGGATATTCCATGATAATCTAATTTAAATTACTTTTCATAATCTGTTGTAATACCATTCAGTGCTAATCCGAGCAAATACTGTGTTAAATCCTAGAATTCCATCGTATAAACTGCAATACCAATAATAAGTAGGGTCTTAATCAGGCTGTTTGAGAAATGCTCACCTAATTTATCCACATCAAGAAATCCGAAATAAAATAGATATAATGAAAACAAATGGCGTAAATAAGATAACCCACAGATTATTAATTAGATTACTTCACCTATTGAAATTCCACATCTTTAACAACTTATGCTTATTACTTGATTTGAATTTCATTTAGACCTTTTGTTAAAAAAAATTACTTTAATTTATCGAAGACCTATCATTGACACATAAATGTTATACACTTCATTTACTAATTCACTTGATTTAGTATTGTCCCAGTCATGCATCCATTCGGAAACTAGAGATTCTAGAGTAAGTGGTATGACACCTACTTGAATCATTCTTTTAATACCAATATTATAAGCTCTGTTGTTGAATCTCTGGCTGCTTCGATTAATGTATAAACATCATATTCCTTTCTAATAGCATGAAGCGCGGTATAGGTAAAACTGATACTTGTCCACAGGCCTGAAATTACTATTTTACTTCTCTTCGTAATTTTAATAGCATTATAGGTTCTGTGATCATCGAATGCATCAAATATAGGTACTTTTCGAGAAAAAAACCTCTGGAACAATTTTCGTAAGTTCTGGAAAAACATTTCCATTACTCATTGGATTAATTGAAGATAAGACAACAGGTACATCTAAAATAGTCGCAGCTTTCGCAGCAAATATAACATTATTTTTTTTATTTTGTTCTTGTCTCCTGATTCAATACCCTTAAACATAACCGGCTGATAATCTACTAATAATAAAACACTATTAGAATCCGTTAATAATTCCAATTCACTACCATTGACCAGTTTTATACCCCCGAAATAATGATAAAATTATATATCAATTTAAGAATAATGTTATTTTTTAAAAAAAGGTTGTATTGATGTTTCAGTAGGAATGAAATAAGCTTATTTTAGTATATTATAAATGATTTTTAATTATTTTTTAAAACTTTATATGATGTATTATAAAGATTTAGTCTGATGAATTTTATAATAATTTTTTTCATAGCTGTTGGTCTTGCCATGGATGCATGTGTGATTTCAATTTCAAAGGGCATGGTTCATAAAACAACTGTGAAACAAGCATTGATTATAGCCTTGTTGTTTGGAGTTTTTCAGGGTGGAATGACTATAATAGGATGGTTATTAGGAATACCTATCCAAAACATAGTTTCAACATTTGCTCCATGGATTGCATTTATTTTAATATCTATTGTTGGTATTAAAATGATCTACGAGTCCTTTTTAGATGATAAACCAAGCAGTGATTTTTCTTTAAAAGAGATATCTGTACTTGCAATAGCAACCAGTATTGATGCTTTTGTAGTTGGTATTTCATTTGCAATTATAAAAACTCCTGTACTAAGTCCAGCCATTATAATAGGGATAATAACCTTCATATTATCGTTTATTGCTGTTTATTTAGGTAAAAGATTGGGTCATTTATTTGGTAGGGAAATAGAAATTTTAGGTGGGATCATATTAATAGGAATAGGTTTATTCATATTAATAGGTTATTAATAGGCTTTAGGGCCTATTTTTTTATTTTAGAACTAAAATCTATTTCATTTAATTTGTTCTTTGAAGTCCCAATTGGATTAATAAAATGTCTACCATTAATTTTTAAAAAAATAAGTTCAGTTTATATATATTTTGTTATAAACATCAACCTTCCAGTATATATCATAATTAAATATAATTTATTTTTTTATTTGAGCGGTAGCAATGAAAGCGTTTGTCCCTGCTTGTTCATATTTTATGGATACGAATCCTGCTTCTTTGAGTAATTTACGGATATCTGATTCTGGATATATTCTAACATCTCCGCTTCTACTTAATTTGAAGTACAGGTTAACTATCTGTCTAATTGGTGCGGGTGTAGATGGATCTGCAATTAACAGTATTCCATCTTGTTGTAGAACTCTTCTTATTTCTGCTAGAACTTTTTCTGGATGTGGATAGTGGTGAAAGGAATCTGTACATATGACGATATCAAATTTATTATCATCAAATGGCAATTCTTCAGAATCTGCTACTTTTAAATCGGCTTTATCACCAAGCTTAATTCTTGCAATATTCAACATCTTCGGTGTAAGATCAACACCTGCAATTTTGACATCATATTTAGAAGATATTAATTTTAGAAGGTTTCCTGTTCCACATCCTACATCAAGGAGATTACTAAAGGATAATTCATCTAATTTGTTAAGCACACTTTCGTAGAGGGATCTGGCATGCTTTCCATTATTTCCAGAATCGTATTTTTCTGCTTGTTTATGAAATTTTTCACGTGATTCTATTTTATAATCTTCAGCATCCTTTTTTAACATGTTTCTACTCCATATATTAAATTGATAATTTTAACTTAAATTTGAAAATAATTAATTTACTATACTCATTTATTTAGATATGCTTTTAAAATATTATGATATTGTTAAAATATTCATGAACATTCTATTTAGTATTCCCTAAGGTTTTTATAATATTCTCTTATTGTAATAAATATAACTTTAGTTCTCTAAAAGTGTATTAAAATACCTAATTAGTCTATTTTATATACTTGTTTTAATAATATAGAATATTGTAAATCCACGAAAAATTGTCCACATAAAAAAAAGTTAGATCTGAAGTCTACAAAATTAGACAAGGAGGAAAACTGATGGAAAGATCCAAATTTGCTGAAAATGCCAAGAGTTTATACCTTGCAGGTTTTCTAATAATTTTATTTGGATTAATTCATAGTGATACACTTTATAATATTATGGATTATTCGATAATTGGAGTTGGATTAATAATTGTGTGTTTGGGAATTCTTGAAACCTTAAAATCTATGAGATATTATAATAGACTCAGTTAAGGTGATGATCATATGTATGAAGTACACGAGAAAACAAGAGATTCGGTTATAGAGCTTTTTATGAAAATTGATGGAAGAATTGAGTATGCAATAGAACAGATCATTGAAGATAAAAATGTATCCGAAGAGGATATTGAAAGGCTTATAATAGATAAAGAACTTTTATTAGAAATATTTGAAGGGAAGACAGAAAAATCTAAAAAAATACAATATGATAATGTCTGGAGTGCAAACAATTTAATCAACAAAATAGATTACATCCTAGATTTGAATAATAAAATTTAAAAATATATTCTAATATTAATAGTGTTAGTTATGTCGATTGTTGTCATCGATCTTTTTTTCAAGATTATCCACCTTAACAAGCAGTTCATCAATCTTTTCCTCGTATTTCATAACCTTTTTTTCAACATTATCCACAGCTTTATGACTTTCTTTTCTAAATAAATCTATAAATGAATAGGCTAATGTGGCTGTAACTAAACTAACATATCCCATACCACTTAATATCATAATTATTCCAATTATCCTACCAGCAAGTGTTATGGGTACAATATCACCGTAACCAACTGTTGTCATGGAAACTATTGCATACCACATTGCAGATTCATAGTTAGGAACTTCAGGATTAACACTTCTTTCAACAATGAAAAATAGAAAAGATCCTATAACCAGAACTAAGAGTAAAAAAACAGTTGCATAATCTAATTTGGTTTTCGATGGATATTCACGGACCTTACTTCCAGTAATAAAAAGGACTTTAATCAGTGCATAATATCTCAAAATCAATAAAAGCCAAATAATATCCATAAAACCAAATAATTGGAACACATTAAAACTAATAAAAGTAAATGGTATAATTGAAATAATATAGGTCCAATTCTCTTTAATAAATTGCCAATTACTATTATTTACTCTATCTTTTCTTATCCTAAATATTAGGAAATCAGCTAAGATTAAAACTGAAACTATCAGGTCAAATCTACCTACATTATTAATAGATGAATGCATTATCCCTACTGTGAATCCTATAATCATTAAACTCATAATTGCTATATCTACAAGTATAAAAACAGATAAAACCGATTCAAAAATAACCTGATAATGTCTTTGCATTGTTTTAACCTTCATTTAACATGTAAAATTGTTTTATATTTTTATAAACCTAATTAAAATCTTCATTAACCATATTAAACTTCAAAGGAAATTTCAGTCTAATAAATTATACTACAATGGATATATATTAAATTATGGGATATTATCGTAAACTAAAACAAGTAATCTATTCAATATTTATTTAAAGTTTTTCTTTGGACAGGTATATGTTTCAATATATACTCTGTTGTTGTGATTTAAATTAGAATTTAACTTTTTTATTACCCAAATAGATAAATTTTTAGATATTAAAATAATTGATATTCTTTTTTTGGAAAATATATCTAATTTATAATGTTATTTTTAAATAATAAAAATTATGGAGGATTAATTATTGATGAATTAGTCGGGTTATTATTTTTTGATGTTGAAGAAAAGTGATTATCAAGGTCTGATGAATTCAATAGATCGTAAGAACTTACACCATTATTTGTATACTTCGGATATATTATAGTTGTATGTTTGTAATGTGGGTCTATTGTAGGTTGCATTATTGTTGAGCTAAATCCGAAGAGTGCTGAAACAATGATTAATAAACTACAACAATAGTTATAATAATCTCGTTTTTAGTTTCTCTTCTCATTTTATCTATCTGTATTATGTCTCAACAAATGTATGTAATTTTTTGTTAGTTTAATATGCAGATAAGTCCATTATAAATAACTTTACATAGATAAAAATGAACAAAATCATACAAAATTAATGGATTTGGATAAATTTTTTTGTAAAACATGTTTAATTGGTTTCAAATAGGGCTTACATAAATAATGCTTAAAAAAAAAATTAGAATAAATTAATAAGAATTTAAGAATTATTAGAAAATATAATTCAAGAAACCCAAATGTTCTAGGGTGTTTCATTAGTTTCTTTTAAAATTTTAATAAGGAGGTCACGAGGTTCTTTAAAAGTTTTATCCTTCCTAATTGCTTTTTCGAGCAGTTCTTTAGCATCATCATATTGTCTGAGATGATAGTGGCCTTGGGCTTTCAAGAACAATGCATATCTATAGAAATCATCCCTAAATGGATAGGCTTCTAAAAATATCCTGAAGGTTTCAACTGCTTCATCATATCTCTCTAGCATCAATAATACATATCCCTTGTTGTACAAAGGCATACTTATACCTGGATCTAAATATCCGACTCTCTGGAAACAATCCAAGGCCTGAACATATTTTTTAAGTTCCATGTAGGCAACTCCTTTATCATTCCATGCTGGAAGGTACATCTCATCAATTTTAAGTGCTTTGTTAAAAAATTCTATTGCCTTCTTACTTTCTCCTTGTCCAAGATAGGACATGGCCTGTTCGTAGAACATCTCAACATCTTCATTGCTCATATAACTCACCACAAACTACTGATTTTAAACTTGTTTTAATGAATATCTAACTATTAATCGTAAAATTATTTAAATTAATATTAAACTATTATTAGTTAATTAGTATTATAAATGTTTTATCAAAATTATTTCATAAAACTGGGTGATTTGTTTGAAAAAGTTGTTTGATGTGACTAGAATATCATAATATGAATCTGAAAATGGATCTATTCGATCTGCAATATGGGAAGGATTAACAAATGAAGAAGTACATGTGACCAAGGAATTAATCGGTCATTATGATGAATCAGCTAAGGGCGGTGTAAGAAACATAGTTACATGTTTTACTAACATCATGAAATTGATAGATTCAATAGTGTTTATGTTATGATTTTTACTAATAATTTATTAAATATTGATATCAAAAAAAACCTTCAAATTATGCTTCTGTTGTTATAAAAATAGAAAAAAATAAGTAATTTATTTCATTGCTTTCAAACGTACTTCAGGTTCGAGTGCTCTAGGTTCTGCTGCTACTATTGCGGCTCCTTTAGCTACTACAGTCATTGGATCATCTGATATTTCTACTGGAACTC
>Ga0224559_1000157_pt1 | contig 44669 bp, 38 predicted proteins | sample 714S33034metaG_FD_180676 | JGI IMG/M metagenome (GOLD analysis project Ga0224559, IMG submission 180676) | Peat soil microbial communities from Stordalen Mire, Sweden - 717 S3 30-34 | ecosystem: Environmental > Terrestrial > Soil > Wetlands > Peat | place: Sweden: Norrbotten County, Stordalen... | reverse complement strand
CGACCGCGAGAGTCACCTCGGCCCTGAGTGCGCCGGCCATCGCGAGCCCGACGCCGGCGAACGCCACAGTTGCCAGCAGAACCGCTATGACGGCAAGCCCAGCAGATGCGTGCGGCCGCCAGCCGAGAGCTAGTGCGACGCCTACGAGAACCACGACCTGAGTGATCTCGACGAGGATGACCGAGACGATCTTGGCTGTGAGCAGCACGGGCCGGCCGAGGGGTGTGGCACCGAGCCGCTTCAGGACTCCGTAGCTGCGTTCGAAGGCGGTCGCGATCCCGAGACTCACCATCGCCGTGGACATGACGGCGAGCGCGAGAATCCCGGGGGCAAGGAAGTCGACACGATGTCGAGTGCCAGTCGGCAGGACGGGCACCAGCGTGAAGAAGATGAGGAGCACGACCGGGATTCCGAGTGTGACGAGCAGCGTCTCGCCACGCTGAAGCGTCATGCGGGTCTCGGCACCGACCTGCGCACGGAGTGCTCGATGTTTCATCTCCGCGCCGTGCCGCCGCGGCCCTGCTGCTTGGAGGACGATGGCGCGAGAGCCGAGACTTCATCTGTCGGCTCGTCGACGACGGGCGCCGTCAAACGGAGAAAGACGTCTTCGAGCCGCTGGCGGCCGGCCCGAAGGTCACCAAGCTGCAGATCGTGCTCAGCGAGCCACGCGGTAAGTTCGGCCACCAGCGCAGGAACGGGGGGCACCGGGATTAGGTACTCGCCGGGCGGTCCTTCGCTGACGTGAGTTCCGAGTCGGACGGAGAGCTCACCGGTTTCGAGTCCCGGTTGGGCAGCGAATCGAAGTTCCTCCGACCCGCCTTGGATCTCTCCCTGTCGGCCCGCTGCGACGACCCGGCCGTGGTCGATGATGACGACCCTGTCGGCCAAGCGCTGCACCTCGTCGAGTTCGTGACTCGTGATGATGACGCACACCCCGTCGTTCCGTAGGCCGGCGACGATGTTACGCACCGCTATACGACCTGCCGGGTCGACTCCAGCGGTCGGCTCGTCCAAGAAGACCACGCGGGGCCTTCCGATGATCGCCAGCGCGAGAGCGAGGCGCTGCTGCTCTCCGCCCGAGAGACGTTTGTACGGCGTCCGCGCGACAGAGCGAAGCCCGACGAGATCGATCAGCTCGTCGGCAGGCAGAGGGTTCTCGTAATATGCCGCGAAGAGTCGGACTGCCCGTTCTGTGTTCATGATCGGATAGATGCCGCCTCGTTGCAGGAGGACGCCGACTCGAGCCGTGAGTCTGGTGTGATCGGACCAGGGGTCGAGGTCGAGGACCCGCACGCTCCCGCCGTCGGCCCGGCGGAAGCCTTCCAGCGTCTCAACTGTCGTCGTCTTGCCGGCTCCGTTGGGGCCGAGCAGAGCTACTACCTCGCCGGGGTCTGCGTCAAAGCTGAGGCCGTCGACCGCGACGAGGTTCCCGTAACGAACTACCAGGCGATCGACCTCCACAGCGGGCATCGCCGAGAGGCTATCTGGGCTCCGTGCTCAACTAGCAGTTGGGGCGTTGGCGCCGAGCAGCGGGTGGGTGTGGACGGATCAGCGACGCGGGGACTCGAACCTGTAGCCGAGGCCGCGAATTGTCGTGATGAGCACCGGCCTCGAGGGGTCTTGCTCGATGCGCGACCTAAGCCGTTTGATGTGCACGTCAAGGGTCTTGGTGTCACCCACGTAGTCCATGCCCCAGACCCGATCGATCAAGGTGTCTCGTGTGACGACACGGCCCGGATTGCTCAGCAGCATCTCGAGCAGCTCGAACTCCTTCAACGGGAGCTTGATCTCCTCGCCACGCACGATGCATTCGTGGCGCCCCAGATCCAAGACGACATTGCCGACTTGAAGGATCTCGTCGGGTCGAACACCCGTGTCCGAAGGTATCCGCTCGCCGGCTCGATCAGTAGGCTCCCCCGCCCAGTGCCCCACAGGCGTGGCCTGCTCGCCGCTATTGGCCGTGCCCCTTTCGTCGACCCCGAGCTGTGGGGCGGCGCCGGGTGAAGCTGCCAGCGCGTTCCCCCCCAGGCTCGTGCTCCCGTGTGCGGCGGGGGCGCGGCGCAGGACGGCTCGCATGCGCGAAACCAGTTCGTGGACGCGGTAGGGCTTGGCGACGTAGTCGTCGGCTCCGACCTCGAGGCCAACAACGGTGTCGAGCTCGGTCGACTTGGCGGTCACCATGATTATCGGGACCGTCGAGTTGGCGCGGATCGCGCGACAAACGTCGATGCCCGACAGGCGGGGGAGCATCACATCGAGAAGAACAAGGTCGGGCTGGTCGGCCGCGAACCGCTCGAGTGCCTCTACCCCGTCGCGCGCGACGGTTACGAAGAAGCCCTCCCTCTCGAGGTTCACTGTCAGCGCGTCCACGAAGGACTCTTCATCCTCGACGACGAGAACTCGCGCGGGAGGTGCGCCACGCTCATCGTCTCCGGCCGTGTCGGCGCCTGCCGGATGGCTCGCAGGAAGGTGGATCGCGGCCTTATTGGCGGGACGTGTCGTGTCTCGCGTGGACCAGTCAAGTTCGAGACGTTCCCGTTCGGTGGAGAGTCTTGAGTTTCGGCGGCGCTGGCGAGTAGTCACACGTCTGTCCTTAGCTGGCGGGGAAGTCTCAACGTGAACGTCGACCCTTCACCCTCCCGAGACTCGACCTGGACGCTTCCCCGATGGTTAGCCGCCACATGCCAGACGATAGCGAGTCCGAGGCCGGTTCCGCCTGTCGAACGGCTGCGGCCGGCGTCGACGCGATAGAAGCGCTCGAAAATACGCTCGAGGTCGCGCGACGGAATGCCGATTCCGTGGTCTTCGACAACAACGGCGACCTCTTCTTCCTCGGCTCGGCCGATGCAGGTGACGCGGCTGAACTGGGGCGAGAATTTCACGGCGTTCTCGAGCAGGTTGTACACGGCCGAGGTCAGCTGGCGTCGGTCCCCGAGCACGACCACCGGCGGGTTCGGCTCTTCGAGTGAGACTTCGATCTGGAGCTGGTTTGCCGCCTCGCGAACGCGTTCGGCTGCTTCTGCCATCACGAGGTTGATCAGCACGGGCTCGCGTGGGGGCGATTCCTCGTTCTCTATCCGCGAGAGATCGAGCAGGTCGTCGATAACCCTGCTGATACGAAAAGCCTCGGTGTAGATCCGGTGCGCGAGGCGCTGGGCTATTTGCGGCTCGTTCTCGGAGAGGAGGGTCTCGGCCAGCAGCCCGACCGCGCCCATCGGCGTCTTCAACTCGTGGCTGACGTTCGCCACGAAGTCACGGCGTACGTCCTCGAGACGGCGCCGTTCGGACACGTCCTCGATGACCGCGATCAATCCGAGCGCGCGTTGGCCGTTGTCGATGCTCTCCGCGCGGACGACGAGCGTGCGTCGAGGTGGGCCGTACAGCTCGAGCACTCTTTCATCAGAAGCCCCCGGTGGTGTGGCGGCGATGAGCTCTTCGACCGCCTGAGCCGCGAGCGCGTCCCCATGGCGGCTTCCGATCAGCGCGACGGCCTTGCTGTTGCGGAACACGGTCTCGCCACGCTCGTCGGTGACAAGCACGGCCTGGGGCAGGGCATCGAGCGCCCGGCGGAGCCTGATGGCCTCGGAACTCGCCTCTGCGACCGCTTCGGTCGCTCGATCGGTGGCGCGTTCCAAATGCACGAGCACTTCTTCTAGGTCCGGTGATTCCTTCCGGGGCGCGTCCGAGCCGAGCCGGGATGCGAGCGCCTGTAGCCGTTGGCGCAGACTGCGGCGACCCTGCCGTGCTGTGATCAGCGCAGTCGCAACTATGAGGCCAACAACTACGACGACTGTAACGATGAGCTCGAGAACGGTCAGATCAAGGACCTTGCTCATCCTCTCCAGCATTGCAGGCTGGCGAGGCGAAAGCGCAACCACAGTTGTGCTCGGCTTCTCGTGGTGTCGGCGGTGGCCTAGGCGCGGTAGGTGAAGCGGTAGCACGCGCGACCAGTCTCAGGGAGACACGCGGCAGCCGATGCCGCGCAGCTCGCCGATCGATCGCTCGGCCAAGACAACTCCCGCCGTTCGCAAAGGTAGGTCGATGACCGTCTCGCCACCGTTTTTCCTGCTTGCCGGCATCGTCACGATGAACCCGAGCTCTTCGGCGTTGCCGGGCCAGTCCACGATCCAGCAGCTCACCAACGGACTGGGTTGGTGGGCGCTCGTCGCGTCGCTCGTCGGGCTCGTGCTCGGTGCCGCGGCCTGGGCGCTGGGGAGCCACACGAACAACTATCAGTACGCCAACACGGGCAGAAAGGCGGTGCTTGCCTCCGGCATCGCCGCGCTCCTAATCGGGGCTGCGCCGACTCTCGTCAACTTCTTGTTCCAGACCGGTCATGGGATTCACTGAGTCTGCTCACCGTCTTTCGTTGACGGGGCACGCCCGTGGTCTCGCCGTATTGGCGAGCGCCCGCAGCGCGAACGGCACAGGCGGTGGTAGCGGCGGGCTCGCCGGGATCCTCCGGTCGATCGAGGGAACAGTCGGGACTCTGTCCCACACGATCGGAGGTGTCTTCTCCGGGGTCGGGGGTGCCGGACTTGTGGGTTCTCTCACCAAGTCGCTCCTCGACGGATTCTTCCGCGACCTGCTGGCCTGGGTCGCAAGCGGCGCTGCCTCGCTCATCGGGGTCCTGGGCACGGCGCTGTCGGCGAGCACCGAGCCAATGCTCGCTGGGAGTGCCTTTCGCTCGGAGTTTGACGTCATGGCCGTGCTCAGTGCCGGCGTTGCGTTGCCCCTCTTGGCCGTCGGCGCGATACAGGCGATCGTGCGTCAGGAACCGGGCGCCTTGCTTCGCAGCGCGCTTGTTCGACTACCGCTCGCACTGCTGTTCACGGGCGTGAGCGTCCAGCTTGTTGTCCTCGGTCTGGCGGCGACCGACCAGGCGAGCGCCATGGTTCTCAACGCAGCCGGTGACCCGGCGCATCGGTTGTTGCTGGGACTCGTCGCGGGGCTCGAGCAAACAGGAGGACCAGGCCTGGCGGCTTTTGGGGCGTTCCTTGTCGTGCTCACCGCTGCAGTCGTCGCCTTCTTGCTCTGGCTCGAGCTCGCCGTCCGGTCGGCGGCGATCGCGGCAGCCTCACTGTTCTTGCCTCTTGCCCTGGTCGGGCTCGCGTGGCCGGCGACATCTCACTGGGCGCGCCGGCTTGGCGAGACCCTTGCTGCCCTTGTCCTTTCCAAGCTCGTGATCGCGTCAGTGCTGGCGCTCGCCGCCGGACTGTTGGGAGATTCGAACGGTATTTCGGGAGTCGTCGAAGGCGTTGCCCTGCTCGCGGTTGCGGCCTTCGCCCCGTTCGCGCTCCTGAAGCTCATCCCTGCAGTAGAGGCAGGCGCGGTCGCCCACCTCGAAGGTCTCGGCCAGCGGTCGGCACACGCCGGTCAACGCCTGGGTGCCGAGATCGCCAGCCTTGAGATCGGTGGAGCTGGCGGAGTCGGCGGCCTTGCAGGCCTCGGATCCAAGGGCGGCCCGGGCGGTAGTGGCTCGAACCTGCGGACTGTCGATCATCTCGGCGCTGGGCCGTTCACTGCCAACCGGCCGGTGGCTGGACGCGAGTCCCCCGCCGATTCGTCCTCCGCCGGTCCTTCGGCGCCGCTCGGTCCGATCGGCTCTCCTGTTTCGCCCGGCCTCGCCTCGCCCGCCGATGGCGTCCGTTCTTCGGCCCCCGATCGCGCCCGCCGTAGCGATGAGGTGAGCGACATCAGCCAGGGAGAGACAGTTGCCCGTTGGACGGTGCTGCTCTCGCAAGGAGACCAACCACATGGCTGAGGAGAGTCCTCGCTACCACCTCGGACCGCGTAGTCGTCGCGGCCTCGTCGCTGGGTGGCGCGGTGGGCAACTGGCTGCGGTAGCGACCGGTCTCCTCGCTGGAGTGGTGTTGCTGCGTTATGTCGGAGGAGCTGGCGGGGCCATGCTCGCCTTCGTGTTCGTCGCCTTCTCGGTGGCGTTCGCAACCTGGCCGCTTGCGGGCAGGAGTGCCGAGCAGTGGACGCCGGTGGTGGCGACGCACCTCGCGCGACGGGCGGGCGTGTCGCGCCGGAGGAGAAGCGCCCTCTCCACCCTCGAGCTTGACGAGATCCCGATCGGCGCCGCGGGCAGGAGGATCGGTGTCGTAGTCGACAACCTGGCGGGCACCTGGACTGCGGCGGTGAGAGTCGCAGGGTCCGGATTCGCACTCGGCGACGAACCAGATCGAGCTCGCCGCATCGCGGCATGGTCCGGCGTGCTTGCCGGGTCGGCGCGCGAGGGCGGCGCCCTTCATCGGCTGCAATGGATGGCCCGCTGTCTGCCCGGCGGCTTCGACGAGAGTGCTGGACCGGTCCAAGTCGCCGACCGCGGAGTCGCCAGTAGCAATTACAGGTCCCTGCTCGAACAAGCCGCGCCATTGTTGTGGCGGCACGAGGTGATCGTCTCCTTGTCGGTCCGCTCTGTCGCTGGACCTGCCCGCCGACGCGGCCAGGACGCGGCCGACCGGATCGTTGACGAGCTCGAGGCCCTCGAGCGACGGTGTCTCGCCGCGGGCCTGGAGGTCGATGGGGTGCTGTCGCCCTCCGCGCTCGCCGCCACGGTGCGGAGTTCGTTCGCGGTCGTCGGCGCGCCGAGGGGCGTCGCCGACGGCTGGCCCTGGCCCCTCGGGGTTGAGGAGGGCTGGTCGAGTGTCCGCACCGACGCGACGTGGCACGCGGTCTACTGGATCGCCGAGTGGCCACGCACGGGCGTGGGGAGTGGCTTCTTGTTGCCGCTGATGCTGGAGGGCGACCTGAGACGGACGATTGCGGTGACCATGGCGCCGGTGGCGCCTCTTCGGGCGGCCCGTCGGGCCGAGCACGATCGCACCTCGGGCGCCGCCGACGCCGAGCTGCGACGGCGTCACGGATTTGCCGTCACCGCGCGCACTCGCCACGAGCATGACGCAACCACGCGGAGGGAGATCGAGCTTGCCGAGGGGCACGCCGCCTTCCGATTTACTGGATACCTCGCAGTGACAGCGGACGACGAGGATTCACTCGCTAACGCGTGTGGCCGCCTCGAGCAGAGCGCTCTACAGGCTCAGCTCGAGCTTCACCGCATGTACGGGGCCCAGGAAGAGGGCTACACGTGCACACTGCCGACCGGTCGCGGGTGCGCATGAGGCTGCCGGCTCACGAGTCGACGACCGCCCAGCTCGGTGCCGCATACCCGTTCGTGGCGTCGCCTCCACTCCCCACGAGCCGGGTGCTCATCGGCCAGGACCTCGCGGGCGGTCCCTTTGCCCATGATCCCTTCGAGCTCTACGCGGCGGGCGCGGTGACAAATCCCAATGTCACCGTCCTCGGCCAGATCGGACGCGGCAAGAGCGCATTGGTGAAGACGTATCTGCTGCGCCAGGCCGCCTTCGGGCGACAAGTTGCCGTGCTCGACCCGAAAGGCGAGTACGGAGCGCTCGCCCGGGCGCTCGGCTCGCACCCGCTCAGCCTGGCACCCGGAGGCCCGATCCGCGTGAACCCGCTGGACGGTCCGCCGGCCCCACCCGGCATGGCCGTGGCAAGGCACCGCCTCGCGCTGTTGGGGACGCTCGCCGCCGCGTGCCTGAGGCGTCCGTTGTCTCCTCGCGAGCATGCCGCGCTCGAGCTCGCGCTCGGTGCAGCGACCCGAGCGCACATGGAGCGCGGCAGCAGTCCTCCGACCCTGCCCGATGTCGTCCGGTCGCTCCTGCGACCTCTGGCCGAATCGGCAAGGGTGGTGGGGACGACGAAGGCCGTGCTCGAGCTGGACGGACGCGATGTGGGTCTCGAGCTTCGTCGGCTTGTCGAGGGCGATCTCGCGGGAATGTTCGACGGTCCCACGACACCGGGCATCGACCCCGCCTCCGGCGTGCTCGTCGTCGACCTCTCCGCCGTCTACCACTCCGAAGCGATCGGCGCGCTCATGGTGTGCGCCTCGGCCTGGCTGCAAGCCATGACGGCACGAAGCGAGGCTCACACGATCCTGGTGGTCGATGAGGCTTGGGCAATTCTGACCGAACTGGTCGTGGCCCGTTATCTCCGGTCATCTTGGAAGTTGGCGCGCTCGAACGGGCTCGCGAACGTGGCCGTATGCCACAGAGCGTCGGACCTCAAGGCGAGCGGGCCCGCCGGTAGCGAGCAGAGCCGCCTCGCCGAGGGCCTGCTCGCCGACTCCGAGACGGTCGTGTGTTACGCGCAACCGGCCTCCGAACTGGCGGCGCTCGCCGACCTTCTCGGGTGTTCTCGCGACGAGCTGGACGTCCTTCCGCGGCTGCGAAGAGGCGTGGCGTTGTGGATCGTCGGGAGGCGTCGCTACCTCGTAGAGCATCTCCTCGGTCCTGACGAGCGCTCCGTCGTGGACACGGACGCGAGATTGGTCGACAGAGGCCAGTCGTGACACTCGTGCACCTCGCTGGAGACGAGAGAGAGCGCGTGTGAACCGGCCGACTCCCGCTCGTCACGGCCGTAGCGGGGCCAGCCGTCGGCGCGCAAGTGGTCGCTCGTCGCTCGAGGTCCACGCCTGGGACCGGATCGGCCTGACCGCAGCGGCTGGATTCCTAGGTTTGTCGTGGCTGATCTGGCTCGCGGGAGGTCTCCTGGCCCTCGTTGCTACCGGTCGATGGCAAGAGATTCCTGTGGCGCGGGCGCCCAGCCTCCTGTTGCGGTTGCTCGCTCATCCGAACATGCCCCTCGATGCTTGGCCGAGCCCGGTCCGGCGGAGCCTTCCAGGACCTGGGGCTACCGATGCCTGGCTTGTCACGTTCGCATTCCTCACTGGCGCGGCGATCTCCTGGTTGGCATGGCACCGGTCTGACAGCCGGCGGAACCGAGGCGTCCCCGGCTCACGTCGGGCTCAGGGAGACACCTCGTCGGGATCCGGCGTAGCGCGAAGTCTCCGTCTGTTGGTTCATCTGGGCCGCGGGGTGGCTCCGGGACGGACCAAGGCGCGGGGGTGGGCGCGCCCGCGCGACCTGTTGCCACTGCGAGTACCAAAGGCCCCGGGCGATCGAGTCGTTCTCGGGACCCACCTTGGCCGCCTCCTCGCCGCCGAGGCTCGCCATTCGGTCATGGTCGTCGGGCCGACTCAGTCCGGCAAGACGTCCGGGCTTGCAATCCCGGCCATCCTCGAATGGTCTGGCCCATTGCTCGCCATGAGTGTTAAGGCCGACCTGTTGAACGCGACATTCGAATGGCGAAGGTCGCTGGGCGAGGTTCAGTTCTACGACCCGACCGGCTCGGTCGCGTCGGTGGCCGGGGGATCGCGGGCATCTGGATGGTCGCCCCTCGCCAGGGCGGTGACCTGGCCGGGCGCAAGGCGCATCTCCTCGGCCCTGTGCTCGGTTGCCAGAGCGGGGGATGGGGGGTTGGAGGATGCCGGTTTCTGGTACGCGAACGCAGAGAAGCTCCTCGCCCCTTTGCTCTTCGCGGCGGCGACCACCGGAGCATCGATGGCTGACGTGGTCAGATGGCTCGATGAGGAGGAGACGAACGAGGTTCTCCTGGCGCTCGAGCTTGCCGGGGTGCCCGAGGCGCTGCGGGCCGCCCGTGCGAGCCTCGGACGAGAGGAGCGCCAACGTGCCTCGGTCTATGCGACGGCCGAGACGGTCGTAGCCGGATTCGCCGATCCTGCGGTGGCGGCGTCAGCCGAGCACTGCGAGATCGACCCGGCTGCCCTTGTCGGGGGCTCGTCCGATTCCCTGTTCTGTTGTGCTCCTGCAAGAGAGCAGGAGCGGCTGGCGCCGGTCTTCACTGCAATCGTGCGAGAGGTCTTGGACGCGGCATTCGAGCGGGCAGCTGCGATGGGCCGGGCGCTCGATCCTCCGCTCTTGGTGGTGCTCGACGAGGCCGCCAGTGTCGCGCCTCTCGCAGACTTGGACCGCGTAGTGGCGACGGCCGCCGGCCATGGGATCCAGCTGGTCACGGTCTGGCAGGACCTCGCGCAGGTCGAGTCACGCTATGGCGGCCGCTGGGCGACGGTTGTCAACAACCACCGCGCCAAGCTCGTCTGCTCGGGGATCGCTGATCCCGTCACCTTGCAGCACGTAAGCGGCTTGCTCGGCGAGGAAGAGAGAGCCGAGCATTCCTGGACCGTCGGTGACGACGGCCGGCACACCCGCACCGAAGCGGTCACGCTGCGGGCGCTCGCCCCGCCGGGCTGGCTCCGTCAGTTGCCTCCTGGTGAGGCCGTCCTCGTCTATGGAAGCTTCCCGCCCGCGCGACTCGTGTTGCGACCGTTTTTCGACGATCATGAGTTGGCGAGTCGAGCCGCCACCGGCTCAGCTCGTTGACTCGGTTCGAGGCGTGGCTGAGATCGCGCTCAGAGGGTCGTTACGCCGGCCACGGCTCAATCGGCCGCAGACGCGGGACGCGGCGCGCCAGGTTGACCGCGTGGTCGCCCAAGCGCTCGTAGAAGCGTCCCACGAGTGCCAGTTCAATCGCCACGACGACGGGTGTGTCCGCGGCGACGAGCTCCGCGATGAATGTCACGTGGAGGTCGTCCATCTCGTCGTCGAGAGCGACGAGCCGTTCGGTCACGCCGTGTGTGTCCCCGCCGTAGCCATCCGCGGCTATTCGCCACATCGCGCAAGCGACTTCTCCCATGCGCTGGACGTAGCCGCGCAGCCGCGCGGGCATCTCGGCAGGAAGGTTGCGTGTCGCGCGCCGGGCGACGTGCTCGGCCAGGTCACCGCTTCGTTCCAGCTCGGGGAGCATTCCGAGTACAGCCAACAGGTACTCAGTCTCCGACGGGTTCGACGGACGATCGAGCAGCCGCGACTGGACGGAGGCTTCGAGCTGTTGGTAGAGAGCGTCGATGTCTGCATCCGCGGCCACAAGGGCGCGGGCTGCCTCGCGGTCCGCGCTGACCATTGCATGGGTCGCACCCGCGACGGCGTTCTCCACGAGAGCGAAGAGCTGGATCACGTGACGGTCTATGAGCGCAACGTCGATCCGCTCGGGAACCTCGTGCCGCACCGCACTCAGGATCCGGTCGGACTGTCGCGAATCCACACCCGTAAACGTGTCGTTAGCCAGACTGCCGCTCATGTTGTTGTGTTGCTCGGCGCGGCTCACCAGCTGATCCTCAGGAAGTGCGGACTGAGCCATGCCGGTTACGGTACCCCCGCGCGTCGGCCACTTGGAGGCGCGGTTTTGTGAGGCCCAGGATCTGGCGAAGGTTTCATGATCACGCGGCCTTGTGGACACCTGGCGTTCGTCGTCCGTTCACTCTGGTCGCGTACGTTCGGGGTCAGTGGAGGAACGAGACGCGGTGACAGTTGTCAGCAACCGTCGTCGCACTCTCGTGGACTCCACTCGTACCGGCCCTGGCCCGGGGTCGTGCGCTCTCACTCCCCTCGCACTCGCAGCCACCCTCGACGCGCATCACCCTTAGTTGTGCGTCTCAGCTCCAACGTGTGCGGTGACGCCCGGTTTGCCGGCCGGCCGGGCGACTGCGGCGAGGCACTAGAGGACGCACCTCCGCGGGACGCGGCATGACGGTGTCGGTGGCCGTACGGACGGACTCTGAGCGATCAGTCCACCTCTTCTCTCAGAGCCTCCGTCGGCCGCCGGAGGCTCAATAGGAGAGCAGCCTTCTGGCGGCGGCGGCGATGCCGTGAGTTTGCGGGAGGATCGCCTGCTCCAGAGTGGGCTCGTAAGCGACGAAGGTGTCTGTCGCGCCGACTCTGGAGGCGGGAGCGTCGAGGTCGGAGAAGCAGGCCTCTCCGGCCCAGGCTGCCACCTCGGCTCCGAAGCCGCTCGTGAGCATGTCCTCGTGCACCACGAGCAGGCGCGATGTTCGGGCGACCGACGATGCGACCGCATCCTTGTCCCACGGAATCAGCGACCGAAGGTCGATGACCTCGACGCTCACGGACTCGTTGGCAAGTTGTTCCGCAGCCTCCAGCGACTTCTGCACTGTGGCACCCCAGGTCACGATGGTCAGGTCGTTGCCCCGACGGGCCGTCGCAGCTTTGCCGAAGGGGATCAAGTAGTCGGGCGGCGTGAGAGCGTCCCTGGCGTACTTCTGGCGTAGCAGGTGTTTGTGCTCGAGGAACATCACTGGGTCTTCGCATCGAAACGCGCTTCTGAGCAGACCTGCCGCATCTCTCGACCGGGAGGGCATGACGATGATGAGACCCGGGATGTGGGTGAAGGTCGATTCGCCGCACTGTGAATGCCAGATGGCACCCCCGGTCAGGTAGCCGCCGATCGCGACGCGGATCACCAGCGGGACCGTGAACCGTCCCTCGGAGCGCCACCGCATCGTCGCTGCCTCCGCCTGGATCTGTTGCATCGCGGGCCAGATGTAGTCGAAGAACTGAATCTCGGCACACGGCCGAAGGCCGCGCAGTGCCTGCCCGACTCCGCGGCCGATGATATTGGCCTCGGCGAGTGGCGAGTTGTAGCAGCGCGTGGTCCCGAACTCCCTCTGGAGCCCATGGGTGGTACCGAAGACTCCGCCCTTGCCTTCCACGAGGGCGAGGATGTCCTCGCCCGCATCGGCGACGTCCTGTCCGAACACCCGGATACGTTCGTCTGAGCGCATCTGCTCGAAGAGCACCAGTCGTATGGCCTCGCCCATCCCGATCAGCTTGGGATCGTCCTCTGCGCCGGGTCCCGTCGGCGATTTCGGGCTTCGCGACTCCTTCGGCTCGGCGATAGCTGGAAGCGCCAGCACGTGATGGGTCACAGTCGCCGGGTCTGGTCTGCGCGCCTGGAGAACCTCGCGCGCGATCGTCGCTATCAAAGCGCGAACGCTCTCGCGGATCTCGGCCGTCTCGGCGCCGGTGAGCACGCCTGCTTCGGTCAACTCGCGTTCGAGGCGGACGATCGGGTCGCGTGCCCCTTCCTCTGCAAGGTCGGCCGAAGAGCGGTACTTGGATTGGGTGTCCTGCGACGAATGTGAGTACGGCCGAGTCACCATCGCATGGATCAGACAGGGGCCATCACCGGCCCGCACTCGAGCCGTCGCCGCGGCGGCAAGCGACCTGCACGCGAAGTAGTCGGTCCCATCAACGAAATGGACCGTCAGGCCCCGAAAGCCCTGGACGAGTTCGGATATGGGGGCGGGCGCCTGTTCAGATGCCGGTACCGAGATGGCCCATCCGTTGTCCTCGACTACATACACGATTGGTAAGCGCAGCTGGCACGCTGTGTTGAGGCTCTCCCAGAACTCGCCCTCCGAGGTTGCTCCTTCACCGAGTGACACATAGGTCAGCTCATCGTCGCGGGCGACGCAGCCCGGAAGATCCCGTCGGAGGATGTAGCGGGAAGCCTCCGCGCATCCGACGGCGGGAAGGCACTGGCTGCCCGTGCAGCTCGACTGCGAGACGATGTTGAGCGCCTTGTTACCCCAGTGAGCCGGCATCTGCCGGCCTCCTGAGCTCGTGTCCTCGCACGAGCCGACCGCCTGGAGCAGGATGTCGCGGGGCGTGACTCCGAGTCCAAGGACAAGCGCCTGATCACGGTAGTAGGGGAACAGCCAATCATGGCCGGGGCGAAGGGATCGGGCCATCGCGAGGCCGAGTGCTTCGTGACCGGCTCCGGCTATCTCGAAATAGGCACGGCTCTGACGTTGGAGTGTGATCGCCCGGTCGTCCAGGGCTCGTGAGGAACACGCGAGTCGGAAGTCCTCGATGAGCTCGGAGTGGTCGACGCCCCGATACCGCAGTTGTGGCACCTCCGGCTGATCGGTGGTTGGCGTTGCTCGATCTCTGCGAACGCGGTCGGGAACTTCCACGACCGTAGTGGGAGAAGCGGGGGCAGTCGTGCGTGTCGACTTCGTCAACTTGGAGTCACCTCGCTGCTGTCAGTGTCAACACCCTAAGGTGAACCAGCGCTTGCGCGCCGTATTGGTGAGCCTGGCAGGGAGGCTGGCTGCTGGAGCACTCTGTCGCCGCCGGATCGGCTCGGTCCAGGCGAGCAGACGAGCAGGACTTCTGCTTTCGACACCTTGCCGCCTGTATTCTCGGTTGTTAGTGAGCTCGCGGACGCCCCAGGAGCAGGCACCGCACGCCGAGCAACGCAGCAGGCAGGGGGCCATATTGGCGGTGATCTGCGTCTCGGCACTGGTCGTCAACGTGGACAACACCATCCTCAACGTGGCTCTGCCCACACTCGTGCGACAGTTACGCGCCAACTCGAGCGAGCTGCAGTGGATTGTCGACTCCTACGCGATGGTCTTCGCAGGGCTGCTGCTCGTGGGCGGCAGCTTGGCCGATCGATTCGGCCGCAAGCGCTTCTTCCTCATCGGCCTGACCGTGTTTGCCGGAGCATCGACCGGCGCCGGCTTCTCGGGCTCGGTGAGCCTGTTGATCGGGTGGCGGGCTGTCATGGGTATTGGTGCGGCACTGACAATCCCAGCGTCCTTGTCGATCATCAACGACGTCTTTCGCGTCCCGGCCGAACGCGCCCGCGCGATCGGTGCTTGGGCCGGGACCATCGGGCTCGGTATCGCAATCGGACCCATCGCCGGGGGATTGCTGCTCGCGAGCTTCTGGTGGGGCTCGGTGTTCCTTGTGAACGTCCCGATCATTGTCGCCGGATTCGTGGCAGCCCTGGTGTGGGTGCCTGACTCCAAGAATCCGGCGGCCGAACAGCCCGATCCCGCGGGTGGCTTGCTGTCGGTTGCCGGCTTGGGCTTGATGCTCTGGGCGATCATCGAGGCTCCAACCGAGGGCTGGGCCTCGGGGGAAGTGATCGGCGTCGGGTTGTCCAGCCTCGTCGTTCTCGCGAGTTTCGCCGCGTGGGAGGCCCGTAGTCGCCACCCGATGTTGAGGCTGGGGCTCTTCTCCGATCGCCGGTTCTCGATAGCCGCAGCCGGCGAGAGCTTCGGGACCTTTGGCCTGCTGGGGGCCTTGTTCGTGCAGACTCAGTTCCTCCAGTTCGACCTGGGCTACTCACCGCTGCAGGCCGGGTTGCGCATCTTGCCGATCGCGATCGTGCTCGTCGTGAGCGCGCCACTTTCCCCGGTCGTGGCTCGCTTCATCGGGATCAAATGCACCGCCGCTGCCGGCCTGGCGGCGATCGGGGGCGGGCTGTGGCAGGTCTCGGCTGTGGCCAGCGCCGCCACGACCTACGGGGACGTCGTGCCCGGCATGCTGCTGATCGGTCTCGGAGCCGGTCTGCTCTTGCCCACGGCGACGAACTCCGTGGTGGGCGCGGTCCCCCAAGGCGACTCCGGAGTTGGATCAGCTTCTAACGCCGTGGCCCTCCAGGTCGGCGGCGCTCTCGGTGTCGCCGTGTTTGGGAGTGTGCTGTCAACCCGATACCAGGACCGCATGACAGCAGCGCTCGCTGGTCGGCACGTGCCGACCGACGCTGTGGGCACGATCCTCGGGTCTCTTGGTGGCGCCCTTACCGTGGCAGGCCGCGCCGGTGGAGCGACGGGCGCGCTGCTGGCGCGCACGGCGCGGAGCGCGTTCATGAGCGGGAACAAGGCGTCGCTGGCGGTTGGCGCCGTCGTCGCGCTGGTAGGCGTCTTCTTCGTGCTCGCTGGCCTGCCATCGCGGATCTCGCGACCCTCGCCAGAGCAGGCCCGGTCCCCTGGCGCCGGTGGGTAGCCCACGCCGGTCGAGGTACCAGATGACCGGATCATCGGGCGACAACCGAACCGCGGGCCTTCGCGAACAGGGGCGCGCTCGAGGGTCTCGTCGAATTGTCCGCACGCTCCCGATCTGCGAAGGTTGATCCGTTTCGCCGACCAGCTACGTAGTGGATTGTGGGCGCGCCTGCACGCAGCCGCCCGGTTGCGTCTAACCTGATTGCAGTCCTCGGAAAGGAAGGCAGGTGATCACCGGGATGCTTGCCGATCTCATTGGTCCCGACAGCTTGATCGTGATTGCAGTCGTCGTCGTCGTGCTCCTCTTCGGAGGGACACGGCTACCCAAGCTCGCTCGCGGGCTCGGCAGCGCGTCCCACGAGTTCAAGAAGGGTATGGAGGAGGGTGACCCGGACAAGGAGAAGGGCGACGTCTCCACCTCCAAGGGCGACGACAAGACGTCCGGTCCGGTTCAATCCAACTGAGCCACTCCTCGGCTCGTCCCTAGGCGATGGTGTCGGCTGGTTCGTCGCGTCGGCAGGTCCCTTTTGGTGGACACCAGCTTGCTGAGTATGCCCTCGCGGCTGCTCTTGTTGTCGTTGGCATGCACCTCGGTGGTCGCCCGGCGATCGTCCTAGCGGTCGCCGGCGCGGTTGTCGGAGCTTTCGCCTTTGTGAGCCAAGGGCCGCTCGCGGCCGTGAGGATCATTCCCCGGCGGCTTCACGTCTACCTCGACTTGGTTCTAGCCGCGGGGTTCGCTGCTTCGCCCCTCTTGTACTTGCACAACCTCCAGATAATCCCGATCGTGCTCAGCGAGGCCGTAGCGGTTCTGCTTGTTCGCATGTCGCTGACGACCGAGATTGTCCCGCGCCCACGGGTCAGTCGGCGGCCAGCGTCGGCAGGCGTTGCGAACTCCAAGAGGCCCGTATCCTCCGACGCAGTCTCGGCGGTTGCCACGACGGCTGGACGTGTCGTGGGGACCGCAGTCGCCAGGGCCCGTGGCTCAGACGCGCCGCGGATTGCGGCGCGCAGCCTGGGGCGAGCCACCGGCCAGGCCCGCCGCTTGGCGCGTGCCGCTCGAGAGAACAAGATGACTACGGACTCGGATCAGCCTGTTCGTGTACCTCCGGGGTCGTCCGCGCCATCTGACTGACAACCGGGCCGTGCCTCAACAGGCGTTGTCTTGTGGGTGGAGCCGGTTGCCTCATCGCGTGCGGGAGAGCACACACATCCGGGCTTGGGTCGCTCCCCGGCTACCATCGCTCGGCAAGACGGCCGCGTCTCGGCCGGTGCTTGACCGGCGCGCGAAATATTTGGCTAGAGTCTTCGGCCAGTGGGGATTCCGGGGGGCGCCAAACTAAGGCGGGTCGCGCGCTTTTTGCTGTTCAGCACTATCGCGCTTGCGCTCGGTGGCTGCACGCTGCCCACCTTTGGTGGCTTTCGGGGTGCCACGACTCAGGGCCAGGCGGAGTTCAAGCTGTGGTCCTGGATGACGATGGCCGGCCTTGTCGTCGCAGCGATCGTTTGGGGCCTGATCCTTTGGGCCGTGATCGCCTACCGCCGGCGCGACCCGGACAAGATGCCTCGCCAATTCCACAGCAATGCGTTTGTGGAGGTCATCTACACCGCCGTGCCGCTGATCATCATCGGTGTGATCTTCTTCTACACGGTCAAGACTGAGAACACCGTTGACGCCCTCGCTCCTCATCCGGCCGTCACGGTCCGGGTCACCGGATTCCAATGGGGGTGGAGCTTCAGCTACCGCGACCCCCAGGGAAAACAGATCGCGCTGGTGGAGACTGCGCAGGCCCGTCCCCCCGTTCTTGCGGGTAACCCGACCTCCGCGGAGTACCCTCAGTTCGTCCTGCCGCTCGGTGAGACCACACAGATAGTCCTCGAGTCGGCTGACGTCGTTCACGGCTTCTATATCCCGGCATTCAACTTCAGCCGTTATGCGTTGCCCGGGGTCACGAACAACTTCGACTTCACGCCGGTTCACACCGGTGTCTTCGCCGGCCACTGCGCGCAGTACTGCGGTCTTTATCATGCCGAGATGCTCTTTAGCGTCCGTGTCGTCAGGCCAGGTGCCTTCCAGGCTTGGTTGAGCACCCAGCCCGCATCGGGGGCGGCGACATGACCCTTCTTGCCGACAGGCCGGCGGTCGTTGAGGAAGGCTCGGACCACGAGCACGGGGCCGGCCCGTCAGGATTCCTCAAGTGGGTCACCTCGACTGACCACAAGGTGATCGGCAAGAACTACACCGTCACCGCAGTTATCTTCTTCCTCCTTGCCGGCGCCATGGCGATGCTGATACGCGCGCAGCTGGCCAACCCGGACAGCACGTTGCTGTCGCAGCACACCTACAACGAGATGTTCACGATGCACGGCAGCCTGATGATCTACCTGTTCGTCGGGCCGGTCGCGTTCGGTGGGCTTGCGAACTACATCGTCCCGTTGCAGATCGGCGCGCCGGACATGGCCTTCCCGAGACTCAACGCCCTGTCTTACTGGTTGTACCTGGGCGGCGGCTCGCTGATGATGCTGGGCTTTTTGACGACCGGATCCGCAGCCGACTTCGGCTGGGTCGCCTACGCCCCGCTTTCCAACTCGATCAACACTCCGGGCGCGGGTCCAGATCTCTGGATCGTCGCCCTTATCCTCACTGGCTTTTCGGCCATCTTCACCGGGGTCAATCTGGTTACCACGATCTACTACTTGCGGGCTCCGGGAATGACGATGTTCAGAATGCCGATTTTCACCTGGAACATGCTCGTGACAGGAATCCTGATCCTCATTGCCTTCCCGGTGTTTACGAGCGCGCTCGTACTGCTCTGGTGCGACCGGCACCTAGGGGCCCATATTTTCGAGGTCTCAGGTGGCGGGGTCCCGGTACTGTGGCAAGACCTCTTCTGGTTCTTCGGTCATCCCGAGGTCTACATCCTCGCATTGCCATTCTTCGGGATCGTGACGGACGTGATTGCGGTGTTCTCACGCAAGCCGATATTCGGCTACCGCGGCATGGTATTCGCGACGATGTCCATTGCGGCGCTGTCAACCAGCGTGTGGGCGCATCACATGTTCACCACCGGTGTTGTGCTGCTTCCCTTTTTCAGCCTCATGTCCTACCTGATCGCCGTGCCCACCGGGATCAAGTTCTTCAACTGGATCGGCACGATGTGGCGCGGTTCGGTCAAGTTCGACACCCCGATGCTTTTTGCGATCGGCTTCCTCGTGACCTTCTTGCTCGGCGGCGTCAGCGGAATCCTGCTCGCCTCGCCGCCGGTGGACTTCGCCACACACGACACGTATTTCGTAGTCGCCCACTTCCACAGCGTGGTCATGTCACTGGTCATGGCCGCGTTCGCGGGGTTCTTCTTCTGGTATCCGAAGATGACTGGACGGATGCTCAGAGAGGGGCTCGGGAAGGCGACGTTCTGGCTCATGTTGGTGGGTGCGAACGTGACCTTCCTTCCTCAGTACCTCCTCGGGCTGAAAGGGATGCCGAGGCGGATCGCGGAGTATGCGGCGAGCGACGGCTTCACGACCCTGAACCGCATCTCCAGCGCAGGTTCTGTGTTGTTGTTCCTCTCAGTTGCGATCTTCCTGGTCAATGTCGTGGTGTCGTGGTGGAAACCGATTCCCGCGGGCGACAACCCCTGGGACGCGTCCAGCTTGGAGTGGGCGACGAGCTCGCCCCCGCCCCACCACAACTTCCTCAAGATCCCACCGATCAGGTCCCAACGCCCGGTCTGGGACTACAACCACCCGGAAGACCGGATAATCGAGCACGCGAAGGCGCGGCCCGGAGGGTTCGTGGCCTCGGGCGGCGTTGGCACGGTCTTGCTCGCAGACGTCAACGTTGACGGCGAGGACACCCTCGAGACGCGGGATCCCGACCGATGAAGATCGAATCCTACGTACTGCTCTTCGTCGGCTTTTTCTTCGGGCTGGTCGGTCTCGTTTATTGGCTTTGGAGCCACGAGGACGCCGGCAGCGTCATGCTTCTCGGGACGTTCCTTCTTGGCAGCGTGCCCGGGTTCTACTACCTGTGGTGGTCGCGGCGGATGCGCCCACGGCCTTCGGACGATCCCGACGCGACGCTCGAGGACGGGGCGGGCGTTGTCGGAGCCTTTCCCGGAAGCAGCATCTGGCCGTTCGTTCTCGGTCTCGGCGCGACTTTTGTCGCCTTGGCGTTCGTGTTCGGAGCCTGGACGCTCGGGGTGGGCCTCTTCCTTGCCGTCGCCGCCCTCGTCGGAGTCGTCTACGAGAGCCGGAGAGGCGGCCTGGTCTAGTTCGAACCGGGCCGCCCGTCTGGGCAGGTACCACCCTCCGGGTCAGGAGCGGTTGCAGGACCGGCGGCCGGCTGACGGCGCCGACCCTCTCGAATTGCAAAACGCAGTACGAACACGGCCAGCACGACCATCAGCACGACGAAAGTCCCGAAGCCAATCGCAAAGGCCACAGTGACGCCGAGCATCTGTCAAGGTTCTCCTGGTGGGGGGTCCTGCGTGGTCACGCGGACCAGACCTTCTTGCACGAGGCTCACGACCAGGCGTCCCTGCTTGTCGAAGATGAGCCCTCTTGCCAGCCCTCGCGCTCCGAACGCGTTGGGGGAGTCCTGATCGACCAGCAACCACTGGTCGGCTCGGAAGGGGCGGTGGAACCACATGCAGTGGTCCAGGCTGACGACCATGTTCCGCCCGTCTGTCCACCGGACCTCGTGAGGTCTTAGGACCGAGTCGATGATCGACATGTCCGAGGCGTAAGCGACCACAGCTGCGTGGAGCAGCGGGTCGTCGGCCAGCTCCCCGTCAGCGCGCACCCACAATCTCTGGCGAGTCTCTCGACTCGCTGTGGGCAGCCACGGGAGATCGCCGACGTATCGCTGATCGATCGGACGCGGCCGGTCCACCACGAACCAGTCAGGCAACTGGTCGCGATAAGGCTCGAGGCGCTCGCGAAGCGTCGGCAGGTCCTCCGGCCGGGGCACCTCTGGCATCTCGGCCTGGTGCATCGGGCCGGGGCCCTCTTCGGTGTGGAACGAGCACTGGAGATTGAAGATGGCGCGGCCGTGCTGGATCGCAACCACGCGCCGCGTCGTAAACGAACGCCCGTCGCGGATGCGGTCGACCTCGTAGAGGATCGGAGCAGTCGGGTCGCCGGGGCGAAGGAAGTACGAATGGAGGGAGTGCACCCGACCGGAGTCAACCGTCCGACCCGCCGCGACCAGCGACTGTGCGGCCACCTGACCTCCGAAGACACGTAGGCGGGTCTCGTCGAGGTTCTTGCCTCGGAAGATGTTGACCTCGATCGCCTCGAGGTCGAGTAGCTCGACCAGCCGGTCCAGAGCCTGAGTCACAGATGAGACGATAGACTTAGAGCATGGCTTCGCTAGTGAGCCGGGTTCTCGCGTTCCGGCGGACGGAGCACTTCGGGCGTCTTTGGAAGTATGCCTCGGTTTCGATCATATCGACGATCGTGTCCCAGGTGGTTCTCTTCTCGACCTACCACATCTGGAAGGTCGGGTCCGCGATGGAGTGCAACGTGATCGCCACGGCTGTCGCGTCCCTTCCGGCGTATTACCTCAATCGCACCTGGACCTGGGGCAAGACCGGCCGGTCGAAGGTATGGCGAGAGGTCGTGCCTTTCTGGACGATCTCCTTTACCGCCATGGTGATTTCGACAGCGGCAGTCGGGGTAGCCGCTCACAACGCCGACCGGATCGCGAGCGGATCCCTCGCTCGTGCGTTGATCGTCAACGGTGCCAACCTGCTCACCTATGCCCTTATCTGGACGGCTCGGTACTTCTTGTTCAACCGGTTCTTGTTCGGAGCCCGGACCCTCGATCAAGAACAAGAGTCGCCCGTTGAGCTGGCGGGGGAGACCTCGGTCTCCGCGACGGCCGATTCGGGCGTGCTCGAGTCCGGGCTTCCCACCCTCTCTGCAAGCGAGACCGTCGACCCGGTCGCTGAGGCCCGCTGACCCGGTCCTTCTACCTGGCGATGTGTTGAGCTGCCTCACGTCATTGCGGAGGGCGTGCTGTCTTCCTGAGGCTCTTCTCGCGGCGGCGCTCGGCGATAGCGAGCACCCAGGCCACGAGTGACGCGCAGAGCGCGAGTAGGACTGTCGGCAGATCACCGAAACGCGTGTACAGAGTCGTCCCGTCGCGCAGAGCGACGGTGGCGCGCAGCACGGCCGACACCGACAAGCGTGTCAGTCGGAGCACGTCTCCGCGGTTGTCGACCACCGCCGAGTACCCGGTAGGCGCCGCCTGCAACAGGTCGCGGCCCTCCTCGATCGCCTGCAGGCGGGAGGCCGCCATCTCTTGAGCGGGAGCCTGTTCGCTCGAATACGACGACGTATTCGTCGGTACGAGGATCAGCCGCCCGCCGGCTGTCACGCCAGAGCGTCCGCGGTCGGGAAAGAACGTCTCGTAGGACACGAGCACGGCTACACGTCCGACCGGCGTCGAGATCATCCCGCTCCCGTGCCCGGGGATGGCGTCTCGGGGAATCGCCTCAAGGTTTGCCAGGTGAGAGAAGAAGGACCGCCAAGGCACGTACTCGCCGAAAGGAACCCGGTGGACCTTCTCGAACACCGCTACCAGGGCACCAGATGGGGAGTAGGTGACGATCTCGTTCCGGAACTGGGTCGCGCCGACGGGCTCCGTGATACCTGCGACGAGCGTCGTGTGCAGCCTCCGGGCGATCGCGGAGAGCTGAGCGGCTTGCGGAGAGCCTTTGAGCGGCTCGCCGAGCGCCACAACGTCCTCTGGCCAGAGCACGAGTTCGACTGGCGGGTGGACTATGGTCGTCGCCCGCAACGCAGCGGCGTACACATCCGACGCCGATACCTGCACATCGGACAGGCCTCGCCGGCCCCCACCCTGCACGATGGCGACGCGCAGGGTGCGCACCGGAGGTCCGCCGTCCGCGGCGAAAGCGCCCCAGATCGCCAGCGCGACCACGACGGCCAGGCTCAGGCAACCCGCGATCAGCCCGTTGTCATGAACGCCGTGCCTACCTCGCCGCTGGAACCAGCAGGCGGCCAACTCGCTGATCGACACGCCGGCGAGGTATGTGACACCAACCAACAGGACGGTCCCACCGACGCGTGCCGTACCGACAAGGGGGCTGCCTAATTGCCCGAAAGCGATCCCACCCGGTGGCACACCGCCGAAGGGCCAGCGTTCGCGCGCCCACTCCGCGAGCGTCAGCAGGCCAGCGGTAGCCGGTGCCCGGGCGGGACCCCCCGGGACCAGCACGCAGGCGACGGCGAACATCGCCGAATGGAGGATGACAAGCCCGCTATAGCCGAGCAACGTGAACTTGTCGGCCCAGGCGAGGCCGATCGCGAACTGCCCGACACCAGCGAGGAAGCCAGCCGCTGCCCGACTCACAGTCGGCTGGCCCCTCAGGCTCCAGGCGAGAATCGCCACTCCGCACAATGCGAGGGGCCACAGCCCGAACGGTGGCAGTGAAAGGGCCACGAGAACGCCACCGCCCAAGGGGGCGAGCCATCGCGCGACGAGGACCGTGCGCCTCACAGGCGCAGACGGTCGCGAACCTCCATCGCGGCCCGCTCGCCAGTGGTAAGGCACGCCGGGATGCCGATCCCGCCCAGCGATGGTCCCGCGAGTGCGAGGGCGGGCAGCTCCCCGAGTGCCAATCGCGCCCGCTCGATCTTTCTCAGGTGCCCGGGCAGGTACTGCGGGAAAGCGCGCGGCCAACGCTGAACCATGGTTGCGAGCGGTGTGACTGTGGCACCCATGAGTTCTCGCAGTTCCCCGAGCACTGCTTCGATGAGCTCATCGTCAGACATTGTGGAGGGCCGTTCATCGCCGTACCGCCCGGTCGAGGCGCGGACGACCACTTCACCGGCGTTGGCCGCGTGGGGCCACTTGGCCGACAGGAAGGTGCAGCCGGTGATGATCCGCCGTTCGCAGCGGGGTACGAGGAAACCGCTTCCCCGGGGAAGTGATCCTGCGGCCGCGGGCCAGGCGAGGGTGATGAGAGCGACGCTGGAGTGCGGGATCGAGCCGAGCTCGGCTGCTGCCTCCGGAGCACTGTCGACCAGTAGCCGGGCGGAGACATAACCGGGTGCCGCGAGCACGACACCGTCTGCCACGATTGTCCCGTTCGTTGTCTCGAGCTCGTAGCGGTCCTGACCGCGACGGAGGGCCTTCACCTCTGTGCTTGTTCGGAGCTGCACGCCTCGGCGCCTGAGGTCGTCGACAAGGGCCTCCACAATACGGCCGAGGCCTCCCCGCATTCCGAGGAAGAAAGGCCTGGGCTTGCCGCCAGTGTTCACCGAGGGTTTCGGCATTTTTTGCGCCAACAGCCTCAAAGCGCGAGTGACGCTGCGATGGCCGACGAGAGCCCGAGCCACCTGGGGGGCCACGACGACCAGTGAGAGCTGGTCGAGACCGCCGGCGTTGATGCCGCCGAGCAATGGATCGACGAGACGCTCGACCAGCTCTCTGCCGAGCCGGCTTGTGAGTATCGACCCGGCGCTCCACTCGGGGCCACCTTTCTCGTAAGCGCCATTCGCGGGAGCAAGGCCCAGGCTCGAGGCCGAGATGGGTGCGCTCATGGCGAGTAGGTCGAGCGCCGCTCGGGCAAGCCCTCGGTTGCTCACGATCCGCGATCGGGCGAGCGCTGAAAGGTCGGGGGGCAAGCCGAGGATCAGGCCGGTCGGCAGAGGGCGGAGAGCGCCCCGCGCCACCACCGAGGCCGAGCTTGTCGCCGGAGCCACGAGATCGTCGCCTATCGCGAGCTGATCGCAGAGCTCGGTGAGACTCGGGTTCCGGGTCAGGAAGTTATCCGGACCGAAGTCGAGCGAACGTCCCCTGAACTCGCCGGAAAGGATCTTGCCCCCGAAGCGGTCACCCGACTCCAAGACGACGATCTCGAGGTTGGACTCGCCTTTGTGATGACTCGAGTGGTCGCGTAGCTCGAGACTGGCGGGCCGAGCGCCGGCGAGGGCACGGGCCGCGGCGAGTCCGCTGATCCCACCGCCCACGACAGCAACGACGCGGCTCATCGCCTCAGAGCCTCTCGGCGTAGCTGACAACGAGATCGGCGAGCGCGGCGCACATCCTTGGAGCGGCATTCAGCGACTCGGTCCGGGCGAAAGCCACACCTACCTCGCCAGCGACGCGGCTCGCCTCGATGTCCAGGTCGTAGAGGATCTCGAGGTGATCGGAGGTGAAGCCCGCCGGGCATACCACCACTGCTCTGACTCCTTCGCCCGGAAGTGCCCGCAGTCGGTCAAGGATGTCCGGGCCTAGCCACGGTTCGGACGTTCGGCCTGCACTCTGCCAACCGATGTCCCATCGACCGAGTCCGGCGGCCGACGCCACAAGCTCAGCGCTTTCGCGGAGCTGGTCTGTGTAGGGGTCACCGTCTGTCACTACGCGAACCGGGAGGCTGTGTGCGGTGACGAGAAGGATGAGCTCGCCGTTGGCCTGGGCGTCGGCGCCTGCGGTCCCGAGCGACTCGACGGCGCGGACCACGCGCTCGGCGAGGAGCTCGACGAGCACAACCTGGTCGTGCCAATGCTCGACGAACGCCGTGGACACGCCGAGGTCTGTCGCCCGCGCTCTAGCACGGGACACGTACTCACCGATACTGCCGCGCGAGTAGTGGGGCGCAAGCACGAGTCCCACCAGCGATCGCACTCCTTGCCCGACGAGGATCTCGACGGCGCTTTCGATGCGGGGGTCGGAGTGCTTGTTGCCGACGGTGCACAGGTAGCGGCCGGGAAAGCGGAGATCCAACTGCTGCTGGATCCCTGACACTTGCTCGGCGGTGTGACGCGAGAGAGGGGAGACTCCGCCTATCGCTTCGTAGCGCCTTGTCAGGTCGGACAACTGCTCGGCAGTTGGTGGACGTCCGCGACGCACGTCGGTGTAATAAGCCTCGATCTTTTCGAGCGAGGAAGGGGTCCCATAGGCCATGACGAGAACCCCGACTGGCGCCGAAGCCTGTTCCATCAGCCGGCCGCCTCGCTTTGCAGCCCGGCCGGTTTCCAGTCGTGGACGGTCTCGACCACGCGAGCGAGTACCCCGGGATCGGTCTCGGGCAGAACGCCGTGCCCGAGATTGAAGATGTGTCCGGGCTGGTCGCCCGCGTCCGCGAGGATCTTGGTCGTCTCCTCAATCACCGCGCCGACAGGTGCAAGACAAATGGCAGGGTCCAGATTGCCCTGGACGGCCTTTCCTGCGCCGATACGACCCCGGGCCACAGACAGCGGCACCCGCCAGTCGACACCCACAACGTCTGCTCCAGCCTCGGACATGAGCCCGAGCAACTCGCCGGTGCCGACGCCGAAATGGATCCTGGGCACGCCAAGGTCGGCCACGCCTTCGAGGACCTTACGCGAGGCGGCCAGAACAAAACTCGCGTAGTCCGCGGCAGAGAGCACTCCGACCCAGCTGTCGAAAAGCTGGACCGCCGAGGCGCCGGCCTCGACCTCGGCCTTCAGTGTCGCCAGTGCTATGTCGGCAAGACGATCGAGAATCTGATGCCACAGCTCGGGCTCGCCGTACATGAGGGCCTTGGTACGGCCGAATGTCCGCGAAGGACCGCCCTCGATGAGGTAGCTCGCGAGGGTGAACGGGGCGCCAGCAAAGCCGATCAGCGGGACATCCAGTTCCCTCGTAAGGATTCGGACGGTCTCCAGCACGTGCGCGAGATCGACATCGGGCTCGAGAGGCCGAAGACGGCTCAGGTCCTCAGGGGTCCGAAAAGGCGGGTCGATCACCGGTCCTCGTCCCGGCACGATCTCAACTCCGACTCCGATTGCCGCGAGCGGCACGACGATGTCGGAGAACAAGATGGCGGCATCGACCCCGTACCGGCGTACAGGTTGAAGTGTCAGCTCGGCCGCAAGTTCGGGTTTCGCGATCGCGTCCAGGATGTTGCCGTCTCCGCGCAGACGGCGGTACTCCGGGAGGGATCTCCCCGCCTGTCGCATGAACCACACCGGTGTCCGTTCGACGGGCAGACACCGGCACGCGCCGAGGAAGGGCGAATTGGGGGCTCTCACGGCACGACAGTATCCCGAGCTTGGGATGGACCTCATTTCACCGCGCTAACTGCTGGATTCGGGCGAACCTTTCGACTAGAAAGTACGCCGTGAGCGATGCAGTAGTACTGCCGCGCCCGCACAGCCGACAGCAGCCGGGGGGGCCCCAGTTGCTCGCCGTTGGCGTAGTCGTCTGGCTTGGCTCGGAATTTATGTTCTTCAGCGGCCTATTCGCCGCCTTCTTTACGATTCGCGCCCACAACATGCCGCTGTGGCCTCCACCGGGGACATTTCCTCCTGGGAGGCATCTCGACACGATCCAGGCGTTGATCTTTACCTTTGCCCTTCTGGCTTCCAGCCCGACGTTCCAGCTCGGAGTGTGGGCGCAAGAGCGCGGGCATTTCAAGGCGGCCCGCAACTGGATCATTACGAGCTTCGTCCTCGGCACGGCCTTTCTCGCGAACCAGGCTTACGAGTGGAAGACCCTTCCTTTTCGACCGCGCACTAACGCCTATGGCTCGCTCTTCTACATCATGAGTGGTCTGCACGGACTTCACGTGCTTCTCGGGCTCGTGGCCATGATCGCCCTCCTCGGACGTCTTGCCGGCTCGATCAAGGGTGGCGATCCGGGCGAGACCGCCGTGTTCCAGGCCGTCAGCTACTACTGGCACTTCGTCGATTTCGTTTGGATCGGGCTGTTCAGCGCCCTCTTCCTGCTCTCATGACCGCTTCCCACGCCTCTTGGCGGCGCGCCCTTCTGAGCCTCGCACTTGTCGTGTCGGCGAGTTTCGTCGGCGTGGTCCTGCTCGGAGGGGGGCGCACGACCGTCTCAGGCAGCGGGAGGTCGGTCGACGCCGCGAGCCTTACGAGCCAGGACAGCCCGATTCCTGCAAGTCAGCTGGCTGCCGGGCGCACTCTCTTTGTGCAGAATTGCTCGAGTTGCCATGGGATCGATGCCTCTGGAGGCAACCGGGCGCCACCGCTTCTGGGAGTGGGTGGCGCGACGATAGACCTCTGGCTTTCCAGCGGGTGGATGCCGCTGGCGGAGCCGACCGCCGAGCCCGAACGCAAGCCGGCAAAGTTCGACCGCAGCGGGGTTCTCGACATCGTGCGATACGTCACCTCACTGGCGCCATCGTTTGGCAATCCCGGGATCCCACTCGGTCTCGACATCTCGCACGCGAATGTGGCCGTGGGCTTCAGTTTGTTCGCGCTCAATTGCGCGCCCTGCCACACCATCACAGGCGCCGGCGACGCGCTCGCCGACGGAATCCAGGCGCCGCCATTGCATGGCGTGACCAAGACAATGATCTGGGAAGCGGTCCGCACCGGCCCAGGTAACATGCCGCGCTTCGGTCCCGGGACGCTCTCGAGCTCGCAGGTTGACGACATAGTCGGTTACGTCGTGAAGGACATTCAACACCCTGTCAGCCCCGGTGGGCTCTCTCTCGGAGGTGTTGGCCCGGTCGCGGAGGGCTTCGTCGGACTGTTCGTCGGAGTCGGCGCCTGCCTCCTGGCAGCTTTGTGGGTTGGCGACCGGACCGAGGACGACGAGAAGGGGGATCAACAGGACCACGGCGGCCACGGGGATCCTGAGGGTCTCAATGGCAACGAGGACGGCACGAGTGGAAACGATCACAACGAGTTGACCCATGCCTGACGAACCTGACGCCACTGCCGGATCGCAGGAGCGCGACGATCCACCTCGCCGGGTGAGGATCCCCGTGGCCTCGATCCGCACCGACGCGCCGCAGTTCCAGATAGCTGCGAGGAACCCGCGTCGGGCCGAGATCCTGGCGGGCTCCGGTTTCCTGTTGGCCGCCGCTGGCTTTGCCGGCTTCGGCGCGGCGTACTGGCAGAACTACTCCAACTTCTGGCTCGGGCTCACTTTTTCAGTCGGATTCGGCGGCCTCGGATACGGGATGGTGGTTTGGGGCAAGTATCTGATGCCAAGGGGCCCTTTCTCAGAGTCGAGGCACGACCTCGCGCCGACCAGTGTCCAGCGCGAGGAGTTCGTCCAGGACTTCGCGAGTCGCGGGAAGGTGGCAGTCGAGCGCCGGGGCTTTCTCGTCAAGACCCTCGGTCTCGCGTCCGGAATCCTGGGTGTCGTGCTCGCGATGCCGTTCATTCGTTCGCTCGGTCCGCTTCCGCACAAGGTGCTCCGCCAGACCGCGTGGCGGCGCGGCTCGTACCTCGTCGACATCACGGGACGCAAGATCAAGACGGGCGACCTCGAAGTGGGGGGCTTCACCACCGTGTTCCCGGAAACCGACATCGGGGGCGCCTACTCCCAGACCATGCTGATCCGCGTCGACCCCCCGCCCGCCAGCGGCTATCTCAAGCCCCCGCCGCAGTTCGCCAAGCAGCGGGCGACGTGGGCACCACAGGGCTATATCGCCTTCTCGAAGGTCTGCACGCATGCCGGCTGTCCCGTGGGCCTCTACCAGGAGCTCACGAAGAAAATGCTGTGCCCGTGTCACCAGTCCTTGTTCGATGTGACCGACGCGGCCACTCCCATCTTCGGGCCGGCGCCGCGACCGCTGCCTCAGCTTCCGTTGTACATAGACGACGAGGGCTATTTCCGTGCCCAGGACGGGTACGACGAGCCTGTTGGCCCCGGGTACTGGGAGCGGGGCAATGATTGACGCGCTTTTCAACTGGTTCGACGAGCGGCTTGGGATCTCGGGATCGGGTCGCAAGATGCTCAACAAGATCTTCCCTGATCACTGGTCGTTCCTGATAGGCGAGATAGCCCTCTACTCGTTCATCGTGCTCTTGGGAACGGGGGTCTTTCTTACGCTGTACTTCGTGCCGTCGAGCAAAGACGTCATCTACCAGGGCTCGTATGCGCCGCTTCGCGGCCAGCCGGTTTCTGAGGCGTTCGCCTCGACGCTGAACCTGAGCTTCGCCGTGCGCGGCGGCCTGCTCATGCGCCAGATGCATCACTGGGCGGCCAACATCTTTGTCGGGTCGATCGTTGTTCACATGCTCCGCATCTTCTTCACCGGAGCGTTCCGCAAGCCCCGCGAGCTCAACTGGATCGTCGGCTCGACTCTTCTCATCCTCGCAATCTTCAACGGCTTCCTCGGCTATTCGCTCCCTGACGACCTTGTCTCGGGAACGGGTCTCCGGATCTCGTTCTCGATCGTCGAGTCGATCCCGCTTATCGGCAGCTACGCGGCCTTCTTCCTTTTCGGCGGTAACTTTCCTGGTAACGCGATCATCCCGAGGTTCTTCATCCTCCACGTGTTGATCCTGCCCGCAGTCATCGTGGGGCTGCTGAGCGCGCACCTCGGGATGCTCGTCCGCCAGAAACATACGCAATTCCCCGGACGCGGCAACACGCCCCGTAACGTCGTCGGGGCGCCCCTGTGGCCCACCTTTGTTGCCAAGACGACGGGATTCATGTGCCTGACCGTGGCGGTCACGGGTGTCCTGAGCGCGTTCTTCCAGATCAACCCCGTTTGGCTCTACGGCCCGTACGTGCCGTACAAGGTGAGCTACGCGGTGCAACCGGACTGGTACATGGGATGGCTCGACGGCGCGCTCCGTATCATGCCGAGCTGGGAGATCGTCGGCTTCGGCCACATGATCCCCAACGTGTTCTTCCCTGCGATCCTGCTTCCGGGCATTACCTTCGGCGTGCTGCAGATGTGGCCTTTCATAGAGGCGAGACTGACCCACGACCACGCGGAGCACCAGATCCTCGATCGACCGCGGGACAGGCCGAAACGCACCGCCTTCGGGGCCGCGGTGTTCTCGTTCTATTTCGTGTTGTTCGGCGCTAGCGCTACCGATGTCCTGGCCAACTACCTGTCGATTTCACTGAATGTCGTACTCACGTCCTTCCGCTTCCTGGCAGTCATCGTGCCTTTGGTCGTGTTCCCGGTCACCTTCCGCATCTGCAAGGAGATGCAGAGCGTGCCAACCGCCGGGAAGCGCAAGCGCGCCAATGTCGTCCTTCGTTCGGCAGAGGGCGGCTACTCGACTGTTCCTTCAGAAGAGCGACCCGGCGATACGGTGCCGAGGGTGGACCCACTGCCCCTCGACGAAGACTTCCAGTTCGTAACCGTGTTGGCTGGCGCCGTGGCTGCGGGCGACGGGCAAGCGGGGAACGGACACGTCGAGGATTCGGAGCAGGTGCCGCCGGACGAGGTCCACGACGGCCGTCGGCGAGGCGGGATCTTCAAGATCCCCCGCGCTTACCGCTGAGACATACGGCCGACGAGCTGACGAGGCGGCAGTTGAGAATTCTGCTCGCTTGTTGACGCAGCGCATGAGCCATGCGACCGGGTCGCGACAAGGTCCACAGAGTGTTCGGGTGGTCACGCGCCAACTTTGTCTCGCCCCGTAGGTTCACCGGGGCAGAGGGACTTGTCGAGTCCTCTGCCTCGGGCAGCAGTTCCTTGTGACCTTGCTACCGCGGGCGTGAGGCGCTTATCCGTCGCGCTTCAGATGTGCTCTTTGGTCTTGTCTTCTTCCCGGGTTTTCGCGGGAGAGCATCCCGCGCCGGGTGGTCCTTGGTGGGCGTGCTCGAGTCGACCAGGATCTCCAGTACCTCACCGATCGATCGTTCTCGACCCACGGCTCCTGGTAGCGGCAGGTGGCCTTGGATCTGGTAGCGGTTGCGACGTCCGTCCTTCTCCTTGGTGACGTAGCCGGCCGTGATCAGGTCGGTGACAATGCCAAAGACGCTTCGTTCGGTGATGTCCAGGGTGGCGGCGATGTCGCGGAGGCGCACGCCCGGATCGTGTGCGATGCAGACGAGGACTCGGGCGTGGTTTGTGAGAAAACTCCATTCCCTCATGGGGCTACCGTAGCAGATTCCGGAAAGGAGTTGCTAGTGTTACAAATCTAGGTTAAAGTGGTGGAATCGTCGCCGACCGTATGTGGCCTCGAGCTACGGCACAAGACGGAGACCCAAGAGATGGGTCCTACTGGAAGGCCTCAGCACCGTCGCGATGATGGAGGAAGAACTACATGTCTAGGTCACTCAATTCGCCGCGCGAGAACGCGGGTCGGCGCACGGTGCGGGTCGGAGTGGCCCTGATCGCCGTTCTTGGCGTGCTCGTTGGCCCACTCGCATTAGCCGCCTCGGCAGCAACATCGCCACATGCGACGTCACCTGTCATGGGCTCTTACGTCACAGTGACACCGTTCCGCATCACCGACACCCGGCCGAACTCGGGTCAGCCGAACGCGGGCAAGGCCCTGGCAGCGAAGTCCACACTGAATGTGCAGGTGACAAGGGTGGGAACGGCGCCCATACCCGCCGGAACGGCGGCCGTGGTTCTGAACGTGACCGCGGTCGACCCAGTTGACTCAGGGTTCCTGACCGTATTTCCTGAGGGGATCACGATGCCAGTGGTCTCCAACCTCAACTTCACGCCCGGCGTGACGGTCGCGAACCTCGTGACTGTGCCGTTGAGCTCTTCTGGAATGGTGTCGATCTACAACTACGCCGGTAGCACAAATGTCGTGGTCGACGTTGAGGGCTATTACACGAGCGTTCCTTTGGCCAACGGGAGCGGTCTGTACAACTCCCTCTCCCCCGTGCGTATTCTGGGCGCCCTGTCGTCCGGCTACGCGGTAGGACCGAACACGAGTCAAGACGTCACAGTGACGGGAAGTAGCACGGCCGTTCCTGCCAACGCGACCGCCGTTGTTGTCAATGCGACGGCCGCCCAGGGAACGAAGACGAGCTTTCTCACCGTCTACCCGGCGGGTGTGACCATGCCGACCGCATCAAACGTCAACTTCGTGGCGAAACAGGTTGTCGCGAACCGGGTGACGGTCGGGGTCGGCACCTATGGTCGGATTGAGGTCTACAACCACACCGGCACGGTGAAGGTGGACATTGACGTGGACGGCTATTACACCGGCACGGGTGGCACAGGTTCAGCCTTTGTGCCGATCACCCCGGTCCGCCTGACTGACACTCGTGTGTCCACCAACGGGACCTCGAGCGCGGCGAACACTTCGGAGGAGTTCAACCTCTCCACCGCAGTCAGCGGTATCCCGACCACTGCTGCTGCCGTAGCGACCAACGTCACGGTTATCCCGAGCGGCGATCCGGGTTATCTCACCGTCTATCCTTCGTCGGACTCGACGGTGCCGGTCTCCTCTGATGTGAACTGGGCCGCGGGCGGGTCCCAAGCCGTGCCGAACTTCACGGTTGCAGACACAGCCGGTACCGGCAGCGTGGAGGTCTACAACAGCCACGGTGCAACGATCAACCTCCTGATCGACGCTTTCGGGTACTTCGTGCGTCAGCTCCCGACGAGCGTCACCGTCTCGGAGTCACCTACCACGGTCACTTACGGTCATGAGTCGGCGTCGCTCTTCTCCGTCACAGTCGCGACCAACTACGGCGAGCCAGTGCCAAACGGCGAGACAGTGACGACGACAGTCGGTTCTGTCACCTGCAAAGTCTGGCTGAAGAGTGACAAGGGGACTTGCACGATCGACAACACCGCCTTGGCCGTCGGCTCGTACCCGGTGTCGGCCACCTATGGAGGTGACGCCAACCTGAGCTGGTCCAGCAGTTCAAGCTCCTCGAAACTGACCGTCAGCAAGGACAGCACGAACAGCACAACGGTTTCGGAGTCACCGACGAGCGTCACCTACGGAAGCGAATCGGCGTCGGTCTTCTCCGTCGCCGTCACAACCCACTACGGCGAGGCAGTGCCCGACGGCGAGACAGTGACGACGACAGTCGGTTCTGTCACGTGCAAGGTCTGGCTGAAGGGTGACAAGGGGACATGCACGATCGACAACGCGGCCTTGGCCGTCGGCTCGTACCCGGTGTCGGCCACCTATGGAGGTGACGCCAACCTGAACGGGACCAGTGGGACGAGCGCCTCGAAGCTGACCGTGAACAAGGACGCCTCGCTCACTTCAGCCTCAGAGTCACCGACCATCGTCACCTACGGAGACGAATCGGCGTCGGTCTTCTCGGCCGCCATCACCACCCATTATGCCGAGACGGTGCCTAATGCCGAGACCGTGACGGTGTACGTCGGTTCGGCCAAATGCACTGTGTCGCTCTCGGGGGGCAAGGGGACTTGCACGATCGCCAACACGGCCCTGGCCGTGGGCACCTATTCGGTGTCGGCCAACTATGGCGGTGACGGCAACCTCAATAGCTCCAGCGGCTCGAGCGCCTCGAAACTGACCGTGGAACACACCGCCTGAGGTGGTGCTTCCAATCCACAAGTCCAGCCATCCTTCGAATCGGTTTCACGATCGGGGATGGCTGTCTGTTTGCGGCGGTCAGACGGGAGTTTCGCCCGGCTTTCCCGTGACCCGGTCAGCAGTGGCGCAGCTCTAGGACGCTCCCGAAGTGTCCGGCGAAGGGCCTGAGCACCCGGGGCGCCCGCGCTCGAGTCCTGTGGGGCCATCGTTCGCGACTCGAGTGAGCTTTCGTGACGCCACCAGCCTGGACATCACCCAGGTGAAAGCATCTTTGGCGTCGTTGGCGACCCGATCCGGCCGGCTAGGTCCGAAGAGAGGGACCAACAACTCGGCAGGGATTGATCCTGTGTTGTCATCGGGCCTCGGCTGGGAACACGTGATTGCAAGCCGGCAGTGCGGCCCAAGGTGAGCTCGGCGACCCAAGCGTTCGATGGTCAGCTATCAGAGCTCTTCGGGCCGAGAGCCGTGACGGCCTCACCGACCGAAGGAAAGAATCGGTCGGAGCCGATACGTTCGAGCAGGCCGCTTCGAGCCAAACCTTGGCGCAGGCGTGACCCTGACCGGGCCACCGCGACTTCGACGCGGTCCCGATCGAGTTGGTCGAGCACTCCGCGAAGCGCGCGTGACCCGGTGTAGTCAATGTCGCTCATGCCCAGGGCGTCGAGAACGAGGAGCTTGGGCATCTCCTCGGCGCGGGCGAGAGTTCGATCTACTTCGGCCTTGAAGTGGATCGCGTTCGCGTACCAAAGCGGCGTGGCAAAGAGCACCACCAGGACTTCGGGCACCTGGTCGACGTTGGCTGCGCTGCTCAATGGCGCCCAGCTGGTCGTACCCGCGATGCGGCCTAGAACGTGCATCTGCGGGTGAGCGCTGAGTCGAGTGCGGTCGAGGACTGCTAGGCCAACGGCGACGCCTATGCCCTGCTCGACCCCGACCAGAGCGACGGTGAGCAATGTGATCACCGTCAACCCAAACTCGAACAGGTCGAAGTGAGCGATGGATACCACGTCGCGGAGATGGAAGATCCGCGTCGCCACGAAGATCAGCACTCCGGCCAGAGTGGCCAGGGGAACGTCCTTCAACAGACTCGAGGCCGGGATCAGCAATGCAAGGGCGGCGGCAGCGCCGAGACCGGCAGCCTGAGTGCGGCCACCGGATGAAGCCACAATTGCCGTCCGGGCAGGGCTTGCGTTCACGGGAAAGGAGCCGCAGAGCCCCGCCAAGATGCTTCCCGCACCTACCCCGACAAAGTCTCGCCCAACGTTCACCTCGTACCCGCCCTGGTCGGCAAACGCGCGGGTCGTTGCGGCCGACTGGCTGAGAACGACGAGAGCGACCACCGCGGCGACCGGGAAGACGCTTCCCAACGCCGACCACGACAGGCCGTCCAAGCCAAACCGCGGAGCGCCGTGAGCGAAGCTCCCGAGCACGGCAACACCGTCGGAGTGAAGACCGAGACCGCCCACGACGATGGTGGAACCGATCAGCGCCACGAGCGCGCCAGGGAGCTTGCGGTCGATACGTTCGGAGACAGCGACCACGACGAAGGTGCTCACGCCGATGCCGAGGGCCCAGGCGTTGGTGTGGCCGAGTCGCCCCACCACCGTCTCGAGTCGATGAAGCGTGGAGCCGCTGATGGACGGGATGCCCAACAGGTCGGGGAGCTGGTGCACGACAATTATGACCGCCACGCCGGCGAGGAAACCGGTGATGATCGGCGCGGAAAGGAAATTGGCGATCCAGCCGAGCCTCAGTAGGCCGACGAGAACCACGATCACGCCGGTCATGACTGCGAGGAGTCCGATCAGGTCGACGTAGCGGGCCGAGTTGGTCGAGGCGAGGTGCGCGATCCCAACAGCGAAAAGCGGCGCAATCGTCGAATCCGCCCCAACCGACAGTTGCGGGTTGGACCCGAGAACGGCGAAGAGCAACGTGCCGGCGATGAAGGCGTAGAAAGCGGTGACCGGGGGCATACCGGCGAGCCTGGAGGTCGCCAGCTGTTCAGGTACCGCGATCGCGAGCAGCGTCACCGCGGCGAGCGCGTCTGCCCCAGCAAATGACGACTTGTAGTTATGAAGAGACGAGAAGACCGCCGGGAGCTTGTACCGGTGCCCGGGCGTGCCGAGAACGGGACGATGAGGGCTGGTCGCTGCCACCGGATCATCATCGCTGATCGTTGGACATTTGCACAGGCTTCGTGACGCGACTCGGACAATGGTCGCCTGGAGCGGGAGACGACTCTGCCGGCTAGTCACGTCTCGGGACAACCGTCCACGATGTCCCGAGACATAGTCTCCGATGTTTCGCGACATCACAGAGAGCCGGTGGTGGGACTCGAACCCACGGCCTGACGATTACAAGTCGCCTGCGCTTCCTCTGCGCCACACCGGCACCGTCCTGAGCTTCGCGCCCAGATGTATTGATGACCAGCCTAAGTTCAGTCGCGAGCCGTGTCGGCACCGGATCCGGTCCCCGATTTGTCGGGAGGCAGGATCCGGACGGAACCGGTTTCATCGGGGGGCACGATGCGAACGTTGCCGACCTCGCCCTGTGGCAGGTCTAGAGCCGTTCGCGTCTTGTCCGGCAGGATACGGACGGTGCGGGTTTGGTCAGGCGGCAGGATCCGAAAGCTACCGCTCTCGCCGACGAGCTCGGGGTGAGCAGCAGGTCCCGGACCGACCGGCCCTCTATGGCGGCCACCTCCGATGAGGAACTCCAAGGGGGATCGCGCAACTAGATGCGCCAGCTTGCGCAGCGGCCCGATCGCGAAGGGATAGACCACAAGACTTACGAGCGTTCCGATCAGCAGACCACCAGCCGCGTCGCTGGGATACGCCGTACCGGTGTAGACGACCGACAAAGCGACGACGATGGCGACCAGAGTCGCGACCGCCGCCATGAACTGGGCGCGGCTCAGCCAGAGCCCCGTGGCAACGGCTCCCGCGATCACGGCGTGCTCGTTCGGGAAGCTGAACCCGGTTGGTCTTGTGACCAGCACTAATGCCCGCGGGACGACAGCGAAAGGCCGGGCGCGTGCAACGAGGTGCACGACCAGGAGAGACACCGCGTAGGCCAAGGCGGCGCCCAGCGCAGCCCACAGAAGGATCGCGATCCTGTCAAGGTCGGTGCCGCCGAAACCGGCCACTCGTGCGCGAACCAGAGCAACCAGGAGCAAGAAGGCGATGATCACAAGTGCTAGCGGGCGGGCGAAGAACGCCATCAGGCCGTGCGCCCACGCGGTTCGCGTGGCGAAGCGATTGACATCGAGGTACCAACCTCTGTCCACTGCGAAGGCTCCCGAGGACGGACCTGACTCCCGCCCGGATGGCGAGACGCCCAAGAGCCCCAGGGTATCCACGAAACTCGCATCGCGGTGGTTGGCTCCGATAAACTTTCACTCGGGCTTCCTTAGGGGGCCGCGTCCCGGCATCTCGAGAGTTCGACTGCGTCTTTCAGGTTGCCGTGTGCCGCGGTCGAATGCGAGAAGTCCCCAAGCCACTACGCCAACTGGGTAGCGTAGCGACCCGCGATCTACAAGGGAGAAGAAAGACCGATGAGGATCCTCGTACTCGGTGGCGACGGTTATCTTGGCTGGCCAACGGCACTGCACCTTTCTGCGCGAAACCACGACGTCGGTGTCGTGGACAACTTTGCTCGGCGCCTGTACGACTGCGAAATGGGAGTCGACAGCCTGGTGCCCATCCGCCAACTGCAGAGACGGGTCACGACCTGGAAAGAAGTATCGGGTCACACCGTGCAGCCGTTCATAGGCGACCTCACAGACGAGGTGTTCGTCGAGGAAACCATCCGAGAGTTCGCCCCTGAGGCAATTGTCCACTTCGCCGAGCAGCGGTCCGCTCCGTATTCGATGATCGATCGCAAACACGCCGTCTACACCCAGGTGAACAATGTCGTTGGCACCTTGAACCTGCTCTACGCCATCGCCGAGATCGATCCCTCGATCCATCTCGTCAAGCTCGGCACCATGGGCGAGTACGGAACGCCGAATATCGACATCGAAGAAGGCTTCATCGAGATCACCCACAAGGGCCGTACGGACATACTTCCCTACCCGAAGCAGCCCGGTTCCTTCTACCACCTGTCGAAGGTCCACGACAGCCACAACATTCACTTCGCCTGTCGCATCTGGGGCCTTCGGTCGACCGACCTCAACCAAGGGATCGTGTACGGCCAGGAAACTCCCGAGACGATGCTGCACCGTGACCTTCGGACCCGCTTTGACTACGACGGGGTGTTCGGAACGGTGCTGAACCGCTTCGCAGTTCAGGCGGCGGTCGGCTACCCACTCACCGTCTACGGCAAGGGCGGCCAGACGCGCGGCATGCTGGACATCCGCGACACGCTCGCCTGTGTCGAGTTGGCCTGTGTCAATCCGCCAGAACCCGGCGAGTATCGAGTCTTCAACCAGTTCACCGAGTCGTTTTCGGTGATCGATCTTGCAGAGTGGACCGCGAAGATCGCTGGAGGCGATGTCACGATCGACAACGTTCCCGACCCGCGGGTCGAGAAGGAAGAGCACTACTACAACGCGGTGGCAACACAATTGCCGGCACTCGGGCTCAAGCCCCACTTCCTCGAAGACGCCACTATCGAGGTGTTGATCGAGACAGCCAAGCAGCACAAGGACCGTGTGGAGTTCGATGCCATCCGGCCCACGGTCAATTGGCGGTCGACCAAGAGCCAAGTGAGCGTCGCGAAGGGCGCTGCCGGAGATTGACCGGCCCGGCGGCCGCTTCAGGCCCACGACATCTTCACAATCGATACTGGAGACTGTGTTGTCGCGCGGCGACTGAATGTTTCGGGTCCCTACCGACATGGCCATCGGCCTCCCTCACGGCGGAGTTGGCTGGGACCCATTAGCTTTTTCGGCGATGACTGCAGGCAAGCGACGAGGGAGCTTTCCGTCCGCGCGCCGGTCGACGAGACGCGTCGTGCTCGTAATAGTCGGCGTCGTCGTGTTCGCGATCGTCGTTGCCGAAGTAGCAGCGGACGTGGTCAACTCCGGTGCCATTGCGGCCCGTGTCGCGGCCCAGACCTACGTCGCAGAAGTCGTGCCAGTTATCGACGAATCGTCGATGCTTGCTGCGACGATGAGCCTCGTACGCAACGGCACGGGTTCGCTTGATCGGACGGGGCTCGAGGCGGACCTGGGTCGTCTTGTCGCTGGAACATCAGCGAGCGTGGCCGAGCTCGGCACTCTGGGCGTTGCTGCGCCCATCTCCCGGTCTGCTCAGCTGCTCAAGGCCACCCTCACCGACCGTGCGGACGCCGCGAGAACGCTCACCGGCGCAATCGAGTTGGCCATAGGACCAGCCGCCTCTGCTGGGGGATCCGCCGTTTCGGCCCTTCCGGCTTCGGTTGTTCGGGCTCGCGCCCGGGCTGCGACACTCATCATCAATGCAGGCGGGGAGTTGATGTCGAGTGATCGGGACTACCGCAGCTTTGTGACCTCCCTGCCGCGTTCCAGCAAGAGCGACCGGCTCCCCGTCTCGAAGTGGGTTACACAGCCCGCCTTGTGGGGGGCCGCGCCGGTTACGACCTGGGTCGCACAGCTGTCCGGAGGAGCAAAGCTGCGGATCCACGAGGTCCTATCGATTGTCGCCGTCACCGTGCAGCCGCCGGTAGTGAGGATCACCGGGCTACCGACGGCTACCACCTTTGCGACGACGACATCCACGTCCACGTCTACTTCGACGACGACGACACTCACCACGATCCCTGGGACGACGACATCGCCGACCACTACGTCCACGTCAACGACCACTTCGTCGACGACAACGACCTTGCAGCTCCCGCCGTTGGAATCCACCTCGGTTCTTCCGCCAACCCATCAGGTCTCGGTCGTCCTGGTGGTGGCGAACGCTGGGAACGCCCAGATCTCGGGCGTATGGGCTGCGGCGTCTGTCGTCGCCGAATCAGCGGTCAGCCGCAACCCGGGTTCGAGCTCACCGATCCACTCCACCGCAGTCGGCATCGGTGGACTTGCGCCGGGGTCGTCGGTCGAAGTCACCCTGCGGCCGCTCGCAGTCGCAGCAGGCGACTCCTACGAGCTCTGGGTCTCTGTCGGCACCGGCCAACTCCCGGCGCGACCCGTGACGAGCCCATCGAAAGGTGTAGGACAGACAGACGAGGTCAGGATCAGGGTCGCATCGGAGTGACCGGTCCCCCGGGCCCGGGGTCGCGACGCGGCGCCAGCTCCGGTATGTCAGTCCGCTGGCGCCACGCGTCCTCGGCACGGGTGGCGACCTCGCGAAGTGGCCGACCCGTCTGCGAAGCCACATGAGCGGCGTCGGAATGCTCGACTTTGACTCGACCGGGGCTGACCTTGACCCGCACGCGGTAGCCGTCGACCTCGACCTCAACGAGCTCACGTGGCGCTGCCCAACGCTCGACGGCGTGCGCACGAACCCCTAGGCTGCCCGTTTCGGCCGCCAGACGGTGGCGGAGATCACCGACGAGTACAGGGTCGCACAGGACGTTGAGAACGTGGCCCGGTCTTCCCTTCTTCATCAGTACCGGAATGACCCACGCGTCCAGCGCGCCGTCGTCGAGCAGCACGGCGACCGCATGGGCGAGCGTCTCACCGGTCACGTCATCGAGATTCGCCTCTAACTGGACGAGTTGCTGACCGTTACCGAGCGATGAAGCGCGGACTGACTCCGCCGGGACGCCTATCACCACCTGGGTGCAGTTCGGAAGGTCGTCCAGCTCTCGCGACCCGGCCCCGAAGCCGGTCGCCTCGATCGTCATGGCCGGGATCGGTCCGAACGCGGAGCCCCAGGCGGCCAGCATGGCCGCGCCCGTCGGGGTCGTGAGCTCTACTGCGACGTCGCGTCCCTCGGTGGGGATCCCTTCAAGCAGCTCGACGACTGCCGGAGCGGGGTTAGGCAGGAGGCCGTGTGCGCTTCGGACCATTCCGAGCCCGGTGGCCACCGGGCTCGCGGTCACGGTACTCACCTCGAGCAGCTCCAGTGCCGAGGCAGTGCCGACGATGTCCACGATGGTGTCATGGCCGCCGATTTCGTGGAAGTGCACCTGCGAAGGTGGCCGCCGATGAAGGCGCCCCTCGACAGCCGCAAGAAGCGAGAACGCCGCGACAGCGCGTTCACGCACTCGATCGGGCATCCGAGCTTCCTCGAGGATGCCCATCACGTGTGGGAACGTCCTTACTACAGAGTCATCGCGGACTTTGACGACGGCTCGCGTTGCGGCGATGCCATTTCGCAGCACGGGCTCGAACCCGAGTGACCATCCGTCGATGGGAAGGCGATCGAGCATGTGCCCGAGCTCGCCGGGATCGGCTCCGGCATCGACGAGGCTCCCAAGCGCCATGTCTCCCGCGATGCCCGAGAAGCAGTGAAACCAGGCGACACGTCCCACGGTCCCGCTCCCACGTCCCCTGTTGGTTGCCACCTCGTCGCTCCGGTCGTTTCCACTGGTCATCGGAGCACCCTTGCCACCGCACATGCCGCACCAAAACCGTTGTCGATCCCGACGACTGTGATCCCTGCTGCGCACGAGGCGTGCATGGCTAGCAATGCTGTCACTCCCTCCAGCGAGGCTCCATAGCCGACGCTCGTTGGTACCGCGATCACAGGTGCGGGTGTCAAGCCGGCAACGAGGCTGGGCAGAGCACCTTCCATTCCGGCGATGACGATTACGACATCCGCGTTCGTGACGGCTTCGATCGACGCGAAGAGGCGATGTACACCGGCCACCCCGCAGTCGCCGAGCAGCGACGGCGAGAAGCCGAAAGCGCGAAGGACAGCAGTGCATTCCTCGGCCACCGGAAGATCGCCGGTCCCGGCCGTGCAGATGAGCACGCTCCCATTCCGATCCGGCTGCTGTCGCCAAACGACCGTGGAGAGGCGGCCCAGCTCCGGCTCCAAGGGTGTCCGGCGTCCTCCAGGCGAAGCTTCGAGTGACGCGGCGACCTGTGCCTGGTCAGCCCGAGTCAGCAGGACTGGACCACCGCCACTGGCGGCGAGCAGCTCGGCAACGATTGCCGCGCACTGCGCGGGCGTCTTGCCAGGCCCGTAGACGGCCTCAGGCAGCCCTTGGCGAAGGGTCCTGTGATGATCGACCTTCGCAAAGCCCAGCTCCGTGAACGGCAGCATCCTCAGTTGCCTCACGGCGTCGTCAGGCGAACAGGCGCCAGATTGAAGATCCTCGACCAGTCTTCTGATTGCTAGCTCGTCCATGGGTATTACTATCCTGCCCTCATGGCCACACCCGTGCAGACTTGGAAGCGGATCGCGTTTCTCGGTCCCGAGGGCACTTTCAGTCAAGAAGCCCTCTTATCGGTCTCGATCCTGGCCAATGCTGAGCCCATCGCGATGTCGACGATCGCCGACGCCCTCGATGCAGCAAATGAGTGCGAGGTCGACGCGGCGTTCGTCCCGATCGAGAATTCGATCGAGGGCACGGTCAGCGCAACCCTCGATCACCTCGTCTTCGACGCCGAGCTGTTCATTCAGTTGGAGCATGTGCTCGACATCCATCTTGATCTTCTCGCGCCGGATGGGACCGATCTTGCCGACATTCGGCGGGTCGTCTCCATCCCGGTCGCGCTCGCCCAATGTCGTCGTTTCCTGCACGAACGTCTGAACGGCGTGGAGTTGGTGCACGCGACCTCGACCGCAGAGGCGGCCCGGATGGTCGGTGAAGCCGAGCCGGACGGGACCGGGGCGATTGCACCCGCCATAGCGGGGCGCCTCTATGGCCTCGAGACCGTCATGGAACAGGTGGAGGACCATCCGGGTAACCAGACTCGTTTCGTGCTGGTGGCGCGAGGGATGTTGTCGCCTCCCACGGGCCACGACCGCACGAGTCTGGTGTGCTTTCAGCAGGCAGACCGTCCCGGCAACCTGCACCAGATTCTCGGCCAGTTCGCCGCGCGGAACCTGAACCTCACCAAGATCGAGTCGCGTCCGACCAAACTCGGCCTTGGCGACTACTGCTTTGTCATCGAGCTCGAGGGTCACTTGAGCGACGAGGTCGTTGGCGACTGCTTGAAGCAACTGCACAGCGAGCTCGCCTCGGTGAAGTTCCTCGGTTCCTACCCGGCATTCGGGGAGCGTGGGCCCAAGCGACGCGAGCAGATAGCAGCTGCGCGCGCGGAAGCCGACGCTTGGTTGCGAAACCTTCGGTCGCGGGTCCGGCCCGAGGAGGATTAGTAATTGGCGGACGGTCGCGCGGAGGTCGTGAGGCCGAACTTGGCGCACGCGAGCGGCTCTACGCGCACGCGTAACCAGGTCAGCGAACAGCCTCTCTGTGCTGGGCGTTCGTGGGGACTGGCCGAGTTTGCCGGGGATCGCGCTATCCATCCCCGGCGGGCCGCCTGCGGCAACGCTGAACGCAGCAAGCCGTGGCGGTGTCATCTCTCCTGCCGTTGGGCCGCGCCGGATCAAATCGGTGGCGCTGCGCCCTGTAGTTCGGGACGGCTTCGGAAGGCGCCTTGATGTTAAGACCAGCTCGCAAATGGGTGATCTGGGCGTCCCGGTTCTTGACACAGCCAAGATCGCTAGACGTATCCGAGTCGGAAGGGCTCGGCGCTGACCGACCACCGCACCGCACCGTTATGCGTTGTTGTTCGTGTGCCAACGTCGTCGTTCAGTCCGCGTAATCTGTACTTCGCGACTGCCCCCGAACGGCACATTCGGGCGCGTTGAACACTTGGCAGAAAAGTCGTAGTCCGGGTGAACACCAACAATCCCGGTACGTGACCTGCCAAAGCCGGCGGTCTGGCCAGGGAACCGCCACCCGCTGTCAGTGGGTTCGGTAGACCCGATTGGTGGCCGTACAGCTATACCCGTGGTTGGGCAGAAGGAATCTGGCCCGACGTGTCGAAAAATCGTCTCCAGCTTCAACACCCTGGTGGGCGGCACCGCCGGGGTGCTCCCGACGAGGAAGGACGGCGTTATGCGATTCATGCTCATTCAGAATTATGGCGGGGTCGAGTTGGAGTCGACACCCATGACCGAGTGGACCCCCGAGGAGATCAAGGCGCACATCGCGTTCCAGATGGCGCTCAACCAGGAGCTCGGTGAGAACGGCGAGCTGGTGGATGCCCAGGGACTTGCCGGGCCCGATCAGGCCAAGTTCGTCCTCTCCGATGGGGCCAGCCCACCCGTCGTGACCGACGGGCCGTTTCCCGAAGGTAAGGAGCTGCTAGCGGGCTATCGCATCGTGGACGTCGAATCGACGGAACGGGCCGTCGAACTCGCCGCCCGGATCTCGGCGGCACCGGGACGAGCCGGTGCTCCAATCGGACAGCGCATCGAGGTTCGCGAGGTGCTGAGCGCACCCGATCCCGAACTGTGAGCAGGGCGTCGGGCACCGAGGGACTGCTGCGCGAGTTGGCGCCACAGGCCCTCGGTGCAGTCGCTCGGCGCTACGGGAACTTCGCGGATGCCGAAGACGCTGTGCAGGAGGCACTCATAGTCGCCACCGAGAAGTGGCCGGTGAGCGGAGTGCCCGAACATCCAGTGGGCTGGCTGATCAGAGTGGCCTTGCGGCGCATGGGGGAGCAGTATCGACGCGATGATGCCCGACGCAGGCGTGAGGAGCTCGCTGGATCGTGGTCTCGGAATCCTCCGGATCCGGCACCGGGGTCCGATGACACCCTCATTCTCATGTTCATGTGCTGTCATCCGGCGCTGACTCCAACCGGCTCGATCCCGTTGACCCTTCGGGCGATCGGCGGACTCACGACACGCGAGATTGCCGCTGCGTTTCTCGTGCCCGAAGCGACGATGGCCCAGCGGATAAGCCGGGCCAAGGCGAAGATCCGAGAATCCAACGAACCGTTCCTAAACACTGAGCAGAACTGATTCCTGCCCGGCGGGCGACCACGAACGGTCCTCAGTCGCCTCGTCGCCGGAGGGTGCCCGTTCGCCAGGAAGGG
>Ga0224559_1000155_pt1 | contig 44853 bp, 27 predicted proteins | sample 714S33034metaG_FD_180676 | JGI IMG/M metagenome (GOLD analysis project Ga0224559, IMG submission 180676) | Peat soil microbial communities from Stordalen Mire, Sweden - 717 S3 30-34 | ecosystem: Environmental > Terrestrial > Soil > Wetlands > Peat | place: Sweden: Norrbotten County, Stordalen... | reverse complement strand
ATGCGGGCGAAGAATTTCCCACTCCGCATCCGTTAAGTCGGTAGGGTATCGGGTCGACATGAACCCATTTCCGTCCACCCTGAGGGAAACGCAAATTTCTACGTAGTTTCCCTATAGGACACCCTCTAATGAAGACTACAGTTGTTCTCCGACGAGGGATGTCCAGCGCTCCCGTTGTCTGGACCGCGGCACTGATTGTCCTGCAGGCCGCAGGCTGCTTCCGCAGCCTCGACGCTTCCAAGCTGACATGCAGCAAGAATGACTCGTGCCCGCCAGGCACCTACTGCTCGCTCAACGATGGAAGGTGCGTCAGCGGATCCTCAGCGAACGATGGCGGCAACGACGTTCCGCTTTCATCCCTGCCCGAGGTCGGACCGGCTGGCGGAGCGGGCGGCAGCAAGCCGAGCGATGGGGGCTCTGGCGTAGGCGGCTCGTCGGTGGACGCGCTGAGGGGCGACTCTCCCATTGGGAGCGATGGTTCGGGAACCTCTAGCTGCGTGGTCGACACCGACTGCGCAACTGGCCACTGCGTCGACGGCGTCTGTTGCGATGGCGCTTGCGACGGTCAGTGCCAGTCATGCAAAGAGCCAGGTTCTCTCGGCAAGTGCGGCGCCATCACAGGCAGCCCGCGCGGCCCGCGCGCCGCTTGCGGTGGCACCGGGATCTGCGCGGGCCAATGCGACGGCAACAACGGTAAGACCTGCACTTTCCCTGATAGCACCACCGTCTGCGCGGCAGCGAGCTGCACGAACGGCAACGTAATGACAGCGTCGGTCTGCAACAGTGTCGGCGCCTGCAGCACCCCGGCGAGCAGCACGTGTTCGGACACCCAGTGTGCGGCCGATGGCAGTGCCAGGTGCGCGAACAGTTGTACCGCCACTTCATGCGGCGCGGGTTTCTACTGCGACACCACCGGCGCGTGCCTGCCAACGCTGGTCAACAGTTCGAGCTGCTCTTCGGGAGCACTGTGCGCCTCCGGCTATTGCGCCGATGGCGTCTGTTGCGACGGCAAGTGCGATGGACAGTGTGAGTCCTGCAAGCAAACCGGCTCGGTTGGCAAATGCATCGCCGTAAAGGGGGCCCCGCTCGCCACCCGCACGGCTTGCGGCGGGACAGGAACCTGCCAGGGCCAGTGCGACGGCAGCAATGGCCAAGCCTGCACCTTCCCCGACAGCTCCAGTGTCTGCACGGCGGCGACCTGTACGCTTGGCAAGGCCACCACGGCTTCAGTTTGCAACGGCTCGGGCGCCTGCACAGTAGTCGCAACCAGCGCGTGCGCCAGCAACCTGTGCGCCACCGACGGCAGTGGCAAGTGTTCAGGCAGTTGCACGGCGGCCTCATGCAGCACAGGCTTCTACTGCGACTCCACGGGTACGTGCGCAAAGACGCTGGACAATGGCGTGAGCTGCTCTGTGGGCACCCAATGCTCTTCCGGTTACTGTGTCGATGGCGTTTGCTGCGACGGCCAGTGCAACGGGCAGTGCCAGTCGTGTGCGGCGTCGGGCTCGGTTGGAAAATGTGCGGCCGTCAAGGGAGCACCGATGAGCCCACGTGCCGCGTGCGGCGGCACCGGGAAGTGCACGGCCCAGTGCGATGGCACGAATGGCAGCGCGTGTACCTATCCCGGCAGCTCGACCGTCTGCACCCCAGCGAGCTGTTCGACGGGCAATCTCACGACCCAATCGGTCTGCAATGGCTCCGGGAGCTGCACGGCGGCGACGACCAATACCTGTCCGAGCAATCTGTGTGGCAGCGACAACGCTAGCTGCGCCTCCAGTTGTACGGCAACCTCCTGTGCCGCCGGTTTCTACTGCGGCGCGGGCGGCGCCTGCACTCCGACGTTGACCAACGGCCAGCCCTGCTCTGGGAATGCACAGTGCGCATACGGGAACTGCGTCGATGGCGTGTGCTGCAACAGCGCATGCACTGGGCAGTGCCAGTCCTGCTCGGCAACTCCTGGAACGTGTAAGAGCGTCACGACACCCCGTAGTTCTTGTGGTGGTACATCGCCCTGCGCTGGCTATTGCGACGGTACCAACCCTGCCTGTTCGTTCCCCGGCAACTCTACCTCCTGCGGCCAGGCCGGATGCTCGTCGAAGGTGTATCAAGCCGCGGGGAACTGCGACGGCAGCGGCGCTTGCTCGATGCCGACGCCGGTGACGTGTTCGAATGTTTGCAGCACCACTGCAGGCTGCACTGGCGTGTGCAATCCGGGGGTCGACAAGCAGTGCAGCTCGACGGGAATTCCCCAGAGCTGTGGTGGAAATGGACAATGGCAGAACATGACCGCGTGCGCGGGAGGACAAGTCTGCTCTGGAGCGGCTAGCTGTGGCTGTCCCGCAAGTCAGCCAACGCAATGCAGCGACGGCATCTGTCACAACACTAGTGGCGGCGACGATCATCACTGTGGCGCTGCCCCCTGCAATGACTGTACATTAACCGGAAGGACCTGCCAGAATGGATACTGCCTATGTCCTTCTGGCCAGGGCGACTGCGGCCTCGGCGGTAAGTGCTACAACATAAGCAGCGACGCGACGCACTGCGGGGCGAGCTGTCAGCAATGCGCAATCCGCCAAGCATGCTCAGGGAGCCAATGCAATTGCCCGCTAGGGGTACTGGCATGTGGCGCTTGCACTGGCTGGAACTTCGAGTCATGTACGTCAGATTTTTCTGGTTGGGCGGTCGGCGGAGGGTTCGCTGGTCTATCAATAAATACGAATAGCTCTTACGCGTACTCGTCAAGTTGTTCTGCCGAGGTCCAGGTCAACATTGATAACAGCAGCAATGCAAGCGGAACTATCCGCTTTCCTCTTTGTCCAAGCAGCTCGGTCTCGATAGGGTCTTTCTCGGCGCAGATGTATTTCGAGGGCCCAGACTTTGTCAACGGAAACGGAGGTACACTGAGCTATGTGGAGTTGTTTGATTCCACTGGTAGCGGTCTAGGTATCACCCAGTTGGGTTCTGTCCCTATTTCGGCCAATACTTGGATCTCATTCAACAACATCCCCATAAGTCCCGCCCTGGCGGCCTCTGCGCAATTTGCCTTCTATCCACCGAATTTCGCTGCCTGGGTGGGAACGATGTATATTGACAATGTTTCGTTCAAGTAGCTCCCGGCGGGCCAGCGGCAGCTCGCCGCTGACCTGGGCCTGGCTCTGAAAGGACAACTCCAACGTGTATTTGACTCAAGGATAGGCTCATGTACGGCCCTGCCATTCTGGTCATCGCCTCTCGTTCTGTCCATTGACGCGTCTTCCCGTCGGTTGTTGTGTCGACAACGCGTGCGGACCACCTCCGCTGCCCGGCGCGCTCGAACCCCGAGCCCTGACCGACGGTAGTGTGACCGAGCGCGGCGCAACGGCGAGGGCTGGCCCGCAGCTGTTGTGATTGGCCAGAGTCCGAGATCGGAGAACCCTGACCAAGGGTAACGTGGTGGTCGCGCCGCAAGCGCGAGGGCCGGCCAACAGTCCGCAACGGCGAGGAGCAAGTGACCCACCACCGATTACTATGGGAATCCCGTTTAGGCGACCTCTGCGCTGTTTGTCTTCTATCCACCGAATTTCGTTTCTTGGTCTGGAACGCTGTACATTGATGATGTCTGGTTCAAGTAGCTCCCGGCGGGCCAACTGCCGGCAGGACCACAACTGCTAGCATCCCGCAGAAAAACTCAGAGCACACGGACGGGCAAGTCCATCAGATCCTTTTCTGACAGGCCCTTAAGTGCATCGCCTGCGAGGGGCGCGCTGGCGCCCCAGACCATCGCTAGCCGTTTCTCGTCTATATCCCACAGGACTTGGAAAAGCTTGGGCACCAGATGGACGGTTCCGCGCGGACCCTCTACGGCGATTTGGGGTGCGCCGCCGGGCAAGTCCAACACCACGGTAGAGTGTCCTTCCAGACCCTGAAGGGCAAGTCGCTCATCCCCGCGCAGCCTCGCCCTCATGCCAGGCGCAGACACCTGAAAGAATAGCGGCGAGATGGTGGCACCCTCCACGCCCGCTTCGCGCTGTGCCTGCACGAACCCTTGTGGCAAAGTACCGATTTCCTCTTCCCGGATCGGTCGACCGTCGCACCTCGGCCATTCGCCCGCCACGACGCCCACGCAAACCGAGCGTGGAAACCAATGAGCCGGAAGGTACCCAAGTCCGACGGGGATCGGCTGCAAGTGCCAATACTCGGGGCCTGGACATTCGAATCGTTCGGGGGTTAGGAAATCCTTGGCATCTTCCAGATTGGGTAGCGGCATCCCGTCAGACGGCAAGAGAGAGCCCTTCAGGGAAAAGCCTCGTCCGATGTCGTTGCGTGGGTATGCGCCTGGATGGCAAAGCAACGCACGTCGAACATTTTCCTTCCGCTCTGGGTTGGGCAACACACCGCGATCAATGCCGCCATAGGCCCGGTCCCAACCGAGAGACATCTCCTGCCATGGCTCAGGAGGAGTGAACCGCCACTTTCCCGGAGCACCTTGGACGAAACGGTCGCCCATCACACGGATGCGTCGTGAAATTCCCGGAGCAGCGAACAGCAAGTCGGCAGACGTAGCCATCGCTGACCGGTGGGCCGTGCCTAGAACGACGACATCGCAGAGATCGCGGTCGGGTGTGATTTCTGGGGCTCTCCGCAGGGGACAGTTGCCAGGATCGTCGGCGGAGATGCCTTCCTCTTGCGTGCAGAATAGCTCTTGCTCCTCGGCCGGCACTGCCAACTGGCCTCTGATCTCGAAGGTTCGCTTGGCCAACACAGTGAACAGCAACGGTCTCGATGGATCGATTCGACCGATGCAGCGCTCAACTTGTGGTGGTGGAAGCGCGGTCATGGGGAGGATACTCCGGCAGGGGCTTGGCTATCAGGAGCCTGGCTATCATTGCCACCATCGGGTGCGCCGAGACCGTTTGCTGGTGGTGGCTCGGCTGCCCCACCCGGTGGCAAACCGCCATCCGGGCCATCGGGTTCTGGTCCGTTGACCGCTGGCGCAGAGTTCACAATGTTGGTGTGAGGCGCCGACGTGGGCGGCGTCGGCGCGGGAACGCCAAGCCCCTTGATAAGGTCGCCAATTGGTCCAGTGGCTACCCACTTGAGTACCGTCTTTTGTAGAAGCGTGCTGTATGCCTTGGTGATGAAGGTTTCCACCGCGACCTCGTTGAGCTGGACGCCGATGCGCCCCAGCAGTTGTTGGCCCAGGAGGTTTCCCAATCGTTGCCCCAGCGCATCGCCCAACCATTTCCCGCCCAGATTTCCGCAAAGCTTTCCAAGCAGGAAACTCGAACCACTTTCGAACCCTGCGTAGAGCAGGCCGATGAAAAAGTCGGTCCAATTGAAGGAAAAGACGACCGTGTTGCGAAAGGCTGCGTCCACGAGAAAGCCGGCAGGGATCTTCGCCGGGTCGGCACAATCGAGACAGTTCTGGAGGAGGGGGAACCAGGCCCCCGCCGGAGTCTTGTTCACAAGAACTTTGGATTGCCCCCACGTGATCTTGCAGCTCGAGAACGGAATGATCACGGCCAAGAGACTATTGGGTGGAGCGGGAGGTATTACGTTGTAGTGCGGGATCAGAAAACCCACATCGTGCCCCATCTGGACGGCCCCAAAACCGTTGAACTGCACGTTGGTTGAGATCTTTCGGAACATGTACGAGTAACCCATGGGCACCCCTCCTTCGAGATGCCCCGCTATCACCGGGGTCGGCGCCGGCAGAGGCAAGTACTTGTGGGGAGCGAGACCCAGCACGAAGTTCAGGCTGTTGATACTCCAGACGATCATGGCATTGGCCCTTGGGAGGCAAAGATAGTTGTGACCCGGCGCTCGCCGGGATGGATGTAGTAGCGAAATGCAGTCCTCAGCGCGAGCGACAGGCGCCGCTGATCCGGGAAGATCTCCACGGTATCGAGGCGCAGCGGCGCCGAAAGGCTCCGCCGACCGACCGTAGCCTCGGTGGCAAGCGGTGGGTTCGGAAGGCGAAAACTGAGCGGGCCATCGTGAGACATTCCTTCGACCGTCATGGGGCATTCTGGCTCTATTTGGGGAAAGAGGAGCCAGGGATGTGCGATTGAAAAGTACGCTGGCTTGAGTGTCCAACTCTCGTCGATGTTGTTGATGTCGATGCCGCGATCCGTACGAAGCTTGCTGGTCCGCGGGCAGGGCGCGAAACAAACCGGCGTCGGCCAGTCACGCCAATGCACGATATGGTGCCGGGGATCCTCCAGATTGGGTAACGGCGTGGCGGCCGCCGAGTCCGGTACGATGAGAAAACCCCGACCGCCTGGGTTCTCGGCATGTGGCACCTGGCTGCCATCAAATACAGCCTGACCTCCGAATGCCCGCGACCAACTCATCGGCATGCTTTCGAAAGGAACCGGAGCGCTGGGCTGAAAAGCGTCCTGGTCGAAGACTCCCTTGCGGGCCCGCGCACAGACCGATTTCAGGTTGATCCCCTTGCAAGCCTCCCAGACCCGATCCCCGGTGACGCGAAGATGGCGTTCAGCATCGCCCACCTGTACCCGCACCATGGTCGCCGTCGCAGGCGCACGCCGCGGGTACGCATGACCAAGCACACAGACATCGACGCCGGCCTTCTGGGGGGCGGCGTCGCTTTCGAATATTTCCCCTTCCTTCTCCTCGTCCTGCACACGAACCAGCTCCGGTGGGGTTATGCACTCACATTTCCCGTTTGCCTGAATCGAGTAGCCAACGCGAACCACCAGCGTGGCGAAGATCTGCTTTTCATCGACGCAACCGCGGAAAAGGTGCGCGGCAAACTGAGTCTGGTTGATAAGTTCCATAGCGCTCCGCTCGGTAAATATTAGGTCAAAGCGTTGCGGGGGAGCCGCCGGGCTTGCGTTGCTCAGCGCTTGCGGCGAGGGCACACAGCAGACCAAGGCGAGACAGGGTCTCAGAAGCGATTTCGGCTGCGGGCACAGGCTGCCTGCCTTCGTTGAACGCCTCATGGCCTTCGACTGAACCGTCACCGATCCGAATTGACCAAGAGTGTCCGGCGAGCGAATGTCCGTGCACGGCCGACTGGCTAAGCAGCATGCGCTCGCGAATCTGATCGTCAAGGATGGCCGCATCCGATGCCACCGGGCTTTCGACGAGGAATCGAGAATCAAAATCTACCGCGCCTGTTGTCACCTCCGAGCCTCGCGTTTTTGCCAACAGGTCGCGCGTGTAGCCGGCGGCTCCGGGTGGAAAGTTGTAGTGGACAACGAGCTGTGCCGTTGTCATGCAGGAGGTCTTGATATCGAGCGTGGGAGCAAAGTCCGAGCCCGAATCCATGTCGCCTCCGCGAGCAAGAAACTTTCCGCCCAGCACGAGGACTACCGGACGTCCCTCGTAGACCGCATCAATTCTCCACTGCCCAGCCACCTGGGTCAGACTCCCCTGCAACTTGGCAGAGACGGATCGTGCGACACTCTCCGTCAGCCGGCGCTGGCTGCCACACTCGCGCATCCAGATCACACCGACCGCGACGGCAATTGCGACCAACGAAGCCACAGAAATGATTGCTCTTGTGCCCAAGTGAAGCCTCGGCCCGGAGATTAACCATTCAGCCGAATCCGCTCGCCATCCATGGCCACGTCGTCGTTTGCGTGGATGCGCACGTCGCCGGCTTTCGCGTCGATCTGGACAGCGCCCCCCTCGGCGCGAAGAATTCCCGAAGCCTGATGGAGGATCTTCGGAGCCCGGAGCGTGATGTTGTCACGCGCATCAACGGTGAAGCGCTCGCAGCGCGCACTGATGTCGGTCGCCGATTCGATTTCAAGGGCAACCGCGGAGGCTCGAATCACCGGCCCTTGCGCGGTAATCGTGATCTCGACGGCCACGGGTTTCTGTTCCGGGTGCACGAGCCGAAGAATCGCGCCACGGCTCTTGGGTTCGAGAACTGCCGACCACCCAAGTCCCAGGGGCCGCGCGAGATCGGCCGAATCGCTCGTCGCAACATCGTCCTTGGACCTAGCTTCCATCAGTCTTCTCCAATCTACAGATTTCGTTGGCGTGGTCACCTGATCATACAACGCTGATGCTCTTCACGTCCTCGCGAGTGAGGTTGGCGGCATGCTTTGCGTAACCTGCACCGAGCGGCGGGATGACCAGAAGTGTTTCGGGTCGCCGCAGCCAAGGCAGTGAGCAACCGAAGGTAGCCGATTTTGGGTGAACGCTGCGATGAAATTCCCAAGGGATCGCAGCTTCGTGGCGCTGGTTTCACGTTGGGTCATGGTGGCCGTCCTTGCATCATGGCATCGTCGAGGCTCGACGGCGAGACCTGGTTCCAAAGAGGATCTGTCGTTTGTCGAGTGGCCTTTCGTGTGGAAATGCATTTCGTTCTGGCCCTTCTTGCGTCAACGGCGCGATGATTCGAGCCCGCTGGCCGTATCGCAGGCAGGCATTGCCACACTTTCAACTTCCGCCAGGATAGCCAGGAATGGTATCCTACCCGGCACTGCTTTTCGAACCTCCGCGTGCAGGTTGCGGCGAATCTGGGCGGCGGGGTTTTCGATATGAACACGCCCATTTCGTATCTTTTCAAGCGGATCGGCAAGGCGACGCCGCGCGATATAGGTAACCGGCACGACCGCGACCGTCGTCAAGAAGCTTGGCTCGCTGGCCATCGTAGACCTATAAACCCTCTTTGAACCCCCTTTCGTCACAAGGAGCCACATGATGAGGATCGGATTCAATTTATCTGAAGCGAAGCGCGGCTTGTTCGGCGGCGCTCGTTCCACCTGTCCGCGATACTTGTTGGCGACCGCCGCGATCGGGCTCGCGTTGGTGACGGGACAACCCGTCGCGAGCGCGGCCACCACGATCACGGTGGACGCGTCGAAGCAGACGGCGGGGAATCCGCACTTCTGGTCAGCCGCCTTTGGTACCGGCAGGGCCGTGCTCTCCCTGCGGGGAGATTGGCAGACGCACATAAAGATAGGAAATCGTGAACTCGGCGCGCAGCGCCTACGCGGCCACGGACTCACCAGTGACGACGGTACCAGCAACGAAATGGGCCTCTACAAAGGGGGCACCTACGACTGGACGAACCTCGACACGTATCTCACCGCCATCACCTCGGCGGGAATGCGCCCCATCATCGAAACCGACTTCATGCCCACGGCCCTTGGGAGCTCGTCAAGCGATGCCATGCACAGCCCGCCCAAGGACTACACCGCATGGAAGAGTTATATCACGGCCCTGGTCCAGCACTGCGTGACCAAGTACGGCGCGGCTGACGTGGGGAACTGGTACTTCGAAATATGGAACGAGCCGAACTATCCGGGATTCTGGGTCAACTCGGACATGAACGCCTACTACACGCTGTACGACAACACGGTTGCCGCCATTACCTCCGTGCTGCCCAACGCCCTGGTCGGAGGGCCAGCGGCGACCGATACCGAACCGATTTCCGCCTTCCTAGCTCACTGCAAGAGCGCGGGAACGCGTGTAACCTTTCTCTCCTCTCACAACTACCCCGGTGGCGGGGCAACCGGTACCACCGCAGATCCCGCCAACCTCGTCAGCGACAATCAAACCCGGCTGAACGCTATCACCAGCAACGGGTACACGACCTCGGCTGTGAAATCGTTCAACACCGAATGGAATTCTTCATATTCCGGCCAGGGAGGCCAACAGGGTCCCGCGACCATGAGCATGGACAACCACTGGAATGTCGGGTTCATTCTCAAGGCCGCCAAGCTGCTTTCCGACAAGAACACGCTTACCACGCAGCCGCTCGACGTGTTTTCCTACTGGGTGCTTACCGACGTCTTCGACGAAGACGGTGGCACCACTGGCATCCACATGACATCGGTGAACAACGGGAACACTCCGTTTGGTCAAGTGTTCGGTCTCATGACTTTCCAGGGCATGCGCAAGGCCGCGTTCAATGCTTTCAAGCTGCTCAACTACACCGGCCCTAACCGGCTGCAATCCAGTGGTGGAACGGGGAATGACGGTATCGACGCTATGGCCACCGCATCCGCCGCCGGCGATGAGCTGCAGATTCTTGTCTACAACTACTACAAGACCCTCAACACTCCCAGCGCTCCAGCAGACAGCGTGACCATCAACGTGAGCAACCTTCCCTCCGCGCTGGCGAACCAGAAGGTCTACGTTACCCAGTTCCTCGTGGACGAGACCCACAGCAACCCCTACAGCGTCTGGACCGGCCAAAACAGCCCTGGCAACCCGACCGAGGCGCAGTGGGAAGCCATGCGTGCGGCACAGCATCTGGCGCTGGCCCAGCCAGTCAGCCAGCAGACCGTCACCACCTCGTTCAGCACGACATTCAACCTAAATCGGCAGGCGGGAACGCTCATCCTCATTGGACTCAAGCGCCCGGTAACCGGCCGCAACGGCCTCGGAACCATCGAGGGCGAGGACTTCGACGGTCAATCCGGGGTGACCAAGGATACCAGCAGCGGCGACGTCGACCTCGGGCAGTCAATAACCGGAACTAGCGGCGGCTACGCGTTCTACGACGTCGTGGACTTCAGCGACGCGGGAGTTGGCTCCGTGCAGATGCGCGTGAACGCGCAGACCGCCACGAACCTGGAGTTCCATGCGGATTCGCAGACCGGCACGCTGCTCGGCAAGTGCGCCGTTGCCGCGACCAGTGGCTCTTGGGCTACGCAGAACTGCACGCTGACCTCGACCACGGGCGTGCACACGCTTTACGTCCTTTTTGGCGGCGCGGCCCGCCTCAATTGGCTCCTGTTTCAATCAGCAGGCGGCACGCCTGGAACCGGTGGCTCGGGCGCTGGCGGCTCGAACGCTGGCGGCTCGAACGCCGGCGGCGCGAATGCTGGCGGAGCGAACGCTGGCGGTTCCGGCGCCAGTGGCTCGGGCGCCGGCGGTTCCAGTGCTACCAGTTCCAGCGCTGGCGGTTCAAACGCTGGCGGCTCGAACGCGAACGCCGGCGGCTCGAACGCTGGCGGCTCGAACGCGAACGCCGGCGGCTCGAATGCTGGCGGAGCAAGCGGCAGCGCCAATGGTGGCAATTCTGGTCCAGGCGGAACTTCAAACCCCGGCACGTCGTCCGGCTGTTCGTGTCGCATTGGTGGCGCTGGCGGTCCATTCGGGACGCTGCTGATCGTCGGAGTTGGCGCAGTGGCGTTTGGCCTTCGCAGGCAAAGGGGTCGTCGCAGCCGGTAATTTGCGGCTAGCCTTGACTCGCACGACGGGCCCGTGCAAGGTCGTCCCTTATCGCGCGAGGTTGACTTGTTTTCCACGGCAAAGAGGAAAGTCATGACCAGTATTCCGGCCGCCTCCCGCGATGGACTTCGCTGGGCCAAGCCCAGCTTCGTCCGCGCGATCATTCCGCTTGCTCTCGCGCTTCTCATTTCGGCTTGCAAGAAGGACGACGCGAAGATCACAGGGCCGAGCTGTCCGGTCGACCAGATGGCCTGCGGCCCGATTTGCCTCGACGTTACGGCCGATCCGATGAACTGCGGTGGCTGTGGCATTCCTTGCTCGACGGGGCAGATCTGCCAGGGGGGCGCGTGCCAGTGCGTATCCGGTTTGGTTTGCAACGGGGCTTGTGTCCCGTCCGACGCCACCCACTGCGGCGACTGCGCGACGAGCTGCCCGTCGGGACAGGTCTGCAGCAGCAACATATGCAGCTCTGCCTGCTCGGTAGGACAGACGCCGTGCGGAACAGCTTGCACCGATACGAACGGCGACGACGTTTTCAACTGCGGCGGCTGCGGCATGCCCTGCGCTCCGGGCAAGATCTGCAGCGGCGGCATTTGCCTCGACGTTTCCGCGACAGGCGCCACTGGCAGCGACGGCGGCATGGCCGGCGTCGACGGCGGCGCGGGCGGGACCACCGGGACCACCGAGAGTACGTTGGTCACCTCCGCGCCGGGCGCCTATTGGAACACGGTCGGACTGCTGGCAGAGGTGACGACCGGAAACGCCGACGTAACGGTCAATGACGCTTCCACGGCGCAGACCTGGGAGGGGTTCGGGGGTGCCTTCAACGAGATGGGGTGGAACTACCTCTCCATGCTCAGCCAGAGCGACAGGGATAACGCCATCCAATTGCTCTACGGCGCCGACGGGGCGCGATTCGTCTTCGGCCGCATCCCCATCGGGGCGAGCGACTACGCGATGGATCGCTACACCCTCGACGAAACGGCCAACGACACGACGCTGGCGGGTTTCTCAATCGATCGCGACAAGCAATTGCTCATCCCGTTCGTCAAGGCGGCCCAGGCGGTTAAGGCCAACATTCGTTTCTGGGCCAGCCCGTGGACGCCGCCGACGTGGATGAAGCAAGGGCCGCCCTCGCCCGGCAAGGTCGTGTCGGCGTTCGACGGCGGCTCGATGAAGGACGACGATGTCACGATGACTGCGTACGCGCAGTACCTGATCAAATTCGTGCAGGCCTACGGGCAGCAAGGGATCCCCATCGAAGCGATCTCCGCGCAGAACGAGCCGAACTACACTGGGAACTACCCGACTTGCGCATGGTCGCCATCGACCTACACGAAGTTCATTGGCCAGTTCCTCGGCCCCGCGGTCGCCAGCGCTAGTCCCGCCACGAAGATCGTGCTCGGTACTTTCAATGGCGGCGGGTCGGACCGTTCGATTGTCAGCAGCGTGATGGGGGACACAGCCGCGCAGAGCTACGTCAAGCTCCTGGGCTTCCAGTGGGGCATGGTGGACACCGTCGGCAGCGCGCAATCGTATCATCTCCCGATTTGGCAGTCGGAGCACAAGTGCGGCAACTATCCCTGGGCGACGCCGTTCAACGCGACCATGGCGCCCAACGACCAAGCCTATGCCGTCGAGAGCTGGGGCCTCATCCGCGACTGGATCAAGGCCGGCGTTACCGCCTACAGCGCGTGGAACATGGTGCTGGACACAGTGGGCGTGGGCATCGATACCACGCGCGTCTGGCCCCAGGACGCACTTTTGACGGTGGACACCCAGGCGAAGACGCTGAACATCACACCGGCGTACTACGTCTTCCGACACGTTTCGCGATTCGCCGCCACCGGGGCCAGAGTCGTCGCGACCAGCGGCGGCGATGCTCTCGCCTTCAAGAACCCGGATGGTGGCATCGTCGCCGTGATGTACAACTCCGGATCCGCGAAGACGATGACCGTGTCCATGGCGGGTAAGAGGCTACAGTTCGCGATGCCCGGCAACGGATGGGCCACCGTGGTTTCGCGCTGACGAAATGCGCGACCTCGACGACAAGCAGCCGGCACCAAAGTCAGCGCACGATCTCTCGTCCTCGGGAACCAGGCGCGAAACCGACTTTTCCGTCCGCTACCTGTGGCTCGCGATGGTTGGCTTTTTCCTGGCGTGGATTCCCACGCTTCCTATTCGCTTCTTCGATCCCGACGAATTCGAGCATGCGCACGCGGCCTGGTGCACGTTTAGGGGACTTCTCCCCTACAAGGATTTTTTCGAGCATCACACGCCCTGGTACTACTACACACTTCGTCCGTTCTTCGCTTGGTTCCACGTCGATACCTCATTCGAAAGCGCTCGGCATTTCCTGACCTTCGCTCGCGGACTATCGGTTTTTCTCGCGATCTTGTCGGTCCTTGCCGTGATCGCCATCGGACGCCTCTTGCACGAGCGCAAGGCGGGGCTTCTGGCCGGCGTGTTGCTCGTCGGCCAGCCGGTGTTTTTCCAGAAATGCATCGAGATCCGTCCCGACGTGCTCGCGCTGCCGCTCTTCCTGGGTGGCCTTTGCTGCGTGCTGCGCGGGCTTTCCCAAAGCGAGGACTTCGCAATCCGACGTTTGGAGTGGTTTCTCGTCGGCGGCCTCGGCACTGGGGGCGCCATCATGTGCACGCAGAAGATGCTCTTCGTTCTCCCAGGCTTGCTTGGCGGCCTCGGCATCTGGGCGCTTTTCGCGGGGTCCAAGCGTTACCCGAGAATCCTTGCCGTTGCATGCTTCCTTCTCGGCGTTGTGGTCCCCGGCGTACTGACATGGGCCCTGTTCGCGCTTCATCACGGAGGCGCCGAATTCATCGCGAATAACTTCCTCCTCAACGCCGGCTGGAAGCAGGTCGTGCCCGAGCAGCTCTTGAGGGTGCTCAAGTCCAGCTTTCCCGTCTGGATCTTCTGCCTCCTGGGATCTTGCATGGCTCTCTATCGATTCTTCCGCGGCGCTCGGCGCCAGTATGGTGAATTCGTGCTTCTGTGCACCTTGGCAGGACTTGTCGCTGGAATCCTCGTCGTGCCCGTCGCGCACAGACAGTACTATCTGATGCTCATCCCCATGGTGTGCTGGTTTGCCGCCAAGGGTATCCTGTCGCTCGTCGAGCGGGCGGCGGTGGGCGCCCGCGCCTGGCTTCTCGTCGTCGCGACGGTTCCGCTGTTCATCCTGCCCGTTCTTGACATACGAGAGGCTTTGCTCGCGCGCAACGATCGCCAGCTCGAAAGATTGCACCAGGTCTTCGCGCGCACGAAGCCGACCGACCTGGTCATGGATGGCTGGGAAGGAACGGGCGTATTCCGCCCGCACGCGTTCTACTATTTCTTCCTGCACGAGGAATCCTTGCCCATGCTTCCGCGCGGGCAGGTGGATGCCTTCCTGGACGCTCTCGAGGGCGGAAGAATTCGGCCAAGGTTGATCGCCCTGGACAAACACCTCGTTGCCCTGGGGTCGAGGTTCGTCAGGTTCGTGAAGAAGGACTACGCCAGCGACGATGGCTTTCTCTACTTCTCGAAAGGCGAACCGGAGTGACAGGTCACGCGGCGAGCTGTCCGTCGGCATCTTTTCGATTGCCTCTTTCGGTCAGGCGTTGGATACAATCTCCACCCTGACGAGACGTCCCCCAAAGAATGGAAGAAAACAGATGCGCACAACAAGCACACTCGTTGGTCTGACTCTGCTCGCGCTCGCCGCCACGGCCCGCGCCGAAGAAGCTGCTCCGGCACCTGCCACGGCGGCTCCGCCGGCTGGCGACGTAGTGGCAGCTCCGGTGCCCATGCCTGCGGTTGGGGAGGCCGAAGCACTCCCGCAGGCCGGAGCCCGCCACAGAAAGCTTCAGCTTGGTCTTTCGTTTCTACCGATGGCGATGGGCAAGTATACTTACTCGGATACCTTCGACACGACGGCCACGTCAGACGCCTACTTCGCATACGGCATTGGCCTGTCGGTGAGTTACGAGGTTCTGCTGCCTGGTCTCTACGTGGGGTTCGCACCGCAAGCGATTCTCAACCTGCAGCCGAAGCCTTCGGATGCCGATTACGTAGCCGCGATGAAGGAATACGATGCGATGGCGCGTCTGGCATATCTTTTGCCGCTCGCGGACACAATCACGGTCTACGCGGAAGGGTTGGGGGGCTATTCCCTCATCCTCCCCTCTGACGGCGGCGCCGCGTCCAAGGGATTGGTCTTGGCGTTTGGTGCTGGTGTCGCCGTGGATATGACCGACCGGTTCTTTATCAACCTTGGGGCGGGCTACCAGATGGGTTACCAGAACCAGACCTCAGGCATCCACCAGCTACAGATGAGGGCAAACTACGTTCGTGTGGCAATGGGCGGCGGCGTGAAGTTCTAGTTGGCCGGCCGCCGAGAATGTGAACGTCCCCAGGAAAACGCTGCTTTCGATACAGGAGCTCCTATGCCGAACATGAAGTCGCTCAAATCCTTGCTGCTGCTCGCTGCCTCTGTCTTGGCCGCACCAGCCTGCTCGCTCGCTCCGCCACCCTACACACTCATCGACAGCGGGACCGGCAACGCCACCTGTTCTGGCTCGGGTGGCAGCGGCGGCGTGGACGGTGGCGACAACACCAGCGTGGATGGCGGCGGCACCATCTTCATTGATCCCATCGTGTGCGGTTCCAGCGCGAGCCCACTCAAGGATCAACTCAAGACTTACTTCAAGTACGCGCCGGGCTACCAGTCGAACCCGACGGTGCAACAAACCGTGAAGACGCTTATGGCTCAAATGAACATCACCGACAAGAACATACAGATGGATGGAACGCAGTACGGCGGATCCGGCAAGTACAATTTCACCGACACTCAGCGCAGCAGGGATACGAAGACGATTCGCGGCTACCGCTATCGCGATGCCTCGCGCGGCATGAACCTTGGTGAAGATATGGAAGGTGCCCAGCCGAACGCTGCGACGGTGGGCGGCGCCGGCGTCGGCTACTCGACTGCCTTCCCGGTTAGCATGGCCCGCGGCGCGGCCTTCGACCTCGACCTCGAATACGCCATTGGCGAGGCGATCGCCGACGAGATGATGGCGGCCAAGCAGACTCTGTTGCTTGCCCCGTGCATGAACCTGCTTCGTAACCCGCTCTGGGGCCGCGCGCAGGAAACCTACGGCGAGGATGGGTTTCAAATCGGCCGCATGGCCTCGGCCATGACGGTCGGCGTGCAACAGCACATCACCGCCAATGCCAAGCACTACATGGGCTACGACATCGAGAACGGACGCGATTTCAACAATGTGACCATGGACGACCAGACGCTCAGGGAGATCTACGGCCGTCACTTCCGCATGGTGGTTCAGGACGGTGGTGTGGGGTCGGTCATGGCTTCCTACAACTTGGTGAACGGAACCAAGTCCACGTTTAATAAGCACACTCTGACGGACGTTCTGCGCGCCGATTTCGGGTTCAAGGGCTTCATCTTGAGCGATTGGTGGGCCATGCCGCCGCAAGGGAATCCCGCCGGTGTCGACACCGGCACGCTCAAGAGCTACGCCCTTAGCGGCATGCAAGCGGGGCTCGACGTCGAGTTGCCCTGGGCGCTCAACTATGGCCAACTCGAAAACATCGTCAATAGCGGGGGCGGCTTGACCGAGGATAACCTGAACGTGGCCGTGAGCCGCATCCTGGAACAAAAGGTGCGCTTCAATTCCTACGATCTCTCGAAGAGCAGCTGGGGGTTGGGCTCGCCCCAGTCAACCTACAGAAAGAGCAGGGTCGGCGGCTGCGGCTTCGAGCTCCACAAAGCCCTTGCGAAGAAGGCAGCCATCGAAAGCATGGTCCTGCTCAAGAACGCCAACAACAATGGCAAGAACACGCTGCCCATCGACCCGTCCTTCACCAAGATTGCGGTTTTGGGCGCCACCGTCCCCTACCTGACCCACAATGGCACCACTGACACTGCCTCCACGCTTGACTTCGCCACCGACCTAGACACTGGCGATATGGGATCGAGCCGTGTCTTCACCGATCCGACCCAGAACGTTGGCCCATTTCAAGGACTCCATGACGGGGCCCCAAGTGGCGTCACCGTGGTAAACCCAGCCAGCGCCAACGACGACGACGCCAAGAACGCCGATTTCATCGTCGTGGTCGCCGGTCTCACCCCTGGAGACGAGGGCGAAGAATACACCAAGGCCGGTGATCGGACACTAGGCTTCGGTCTTGACGCGAAACGAGCAGACCCGAACCTTCAGGCCAACCTAATTACCTCTGCGGCCGCCCTGGGAAAGCCCATGGTAGTCGTCATTGAGGCTGGCAGCGTGGTCGATATGCCCTGGCTGGACCAAGTCTCTGCGGTGGTCATGGCCTGGTATCCGGGCATGCGCGGCGGCGAAGCGCTCGCCGACTTGTTGTGGGGTAGGGCCAATTTCGGCGGCAAGTTGCCTTTCACCTGGGGACACCAGGTCAGCGACTATGAGCAGCTGAAAGCCGACAACGGCTCTACGAGCTTCGACTACTACGTCGGCTACTCTCGTTTCGATCACTACAACATCAGCCCTCTCTTTCCATACGGGTATGGCTTGAGCTACACCACCTTTGCGTACAGCAATCTGCAGCTCGGATGCAGCAACTTGAGTGAGGGTGGCATTTTGCCGGTGTACGTCACGGTGCAGAACGCCGGTAGCGTGGCGGGTGACGAAATCGTCATGGTCTGGGTGTCCTACCCCGACTCGAAAGCGCAGCGGCGCAACGCCAAGGAGCTGAAGGGTTTTACGCGTGTCACTCTCGCTGCTGGCGAGCAGAAGCAAGTCTTGATTCCGATCCGCCTCAAGGATCTCGACTACTACGACCAGGTCAATAATCAGTGGGTGGTGGAGGATGGAACGATCAACATCATGGTTGGCGGTAGTTCCACGAACCTCCCGCTGTCGGGAACAGTGACTGTCCAGGGTTATACGAATGTCTCCAGCAATTACTAGTCCTTGGTTTCAAGTCTCGAAATGAACGTCTATCGGACAAATCCCATGAGAACACGTCCTTCCTTCGCCAAGTTCCTGTCCATTGTTCCGGCGGCCCTGATTCTTCTTGGTTCGTCCACGATGGCCGTTGCAGACCACAAGGTCGAGCCGGCCAAGAAGCAGACGGTCCCGGAGAAGCCTGTGCAGGAACAATCATCGTCACAACCAGCGCCGGACGAAGAGGCCAGTTCCGGAACTCCCGCGGCTGCCGGTGGAGCTACCGCCAAGGTCGGTGTGAGTGCTGAAACGGAGGTTGCCCCTGATCCGGCCTCAATCATCGAGGTCGGCATCCAGCGGTTGCCTGGCTCGGCCTACCCTGACTCAGATAACCGAGGCCTAAAATACGGTTCGATGTACCTGACCTTCCACGGATTGCAGTGGCCCTACATGCCGGCGACGGGTAATGGTCCGCGCTTCGTGGTCGGGTTGTCGGGCTGGGGATGGGTGGACACTTCCTACCAGAAGTTTGCCCCATGGGGTGACTACACGGGACTCGGTACCAGCCAGAGCACGTACTGGAAGCAACAGGCCCGTCTCGTGACACGTGTCACCCCCACCTATTCACTCGACGACGGCTGGTTCATCCAGGGGCAAGCCGAGTTCGTCGCCACCGAAGATCAAACCATCTCCAGATCGGACACCGGCGGCGCCGATACCGACGATCTCTGGCTGCGTATCGGCCAGTGGAACAAGTGGGACTTCCAGGTTGGGCGCTTCGAGGGCTGGGAAGTCTTTCACCTCGGCATGGGCCTTGACCAGAACACCTTCGAGCGGGCGGGCGCCTTCGGCCAGGGGGACGTCTACAACCCCGCATTTTATGGAGTCAACGACAACCAATACCGTCCCCAAGGCGCCGCCGGCAACATGGCTCTCCACTACTACCCTTTGCGCTTTCTCCGCTTCGAGCTTCTGGGCATGGCGGGAAGTTTCAGCGGCAACCCAACGTATGCGACCCGTCCCGTGGCCATCCTTGACCTCGGTTGGCTCAAACTTAAGGCCGGCACCGAGTATCAACATTCGGTCAGCCAACACCCAGGCAGCCCCTTCCAGAACACCCAGAAGGGAGTCGGCGGTGCGGTTCAGTTCGTCTTCCAGCCTCACGTGGAGTTTGGACTCAACGCCGCCCAGGGAACCATCTGGAGCATCAAGAGCGACGGAAACCTGGACCCCAAGGCAAGCCTCACGCGGACCAGCGTTGGCGGATTCGCCAACATCTCCAACGGGAGTGCCAAGTACCCTCTCATGTTTGGAGTGGGCACGATGTTCACCCGATACGTGGACCAGAACGATGCTTTCAGCAACGGTGTGGTAGACAACTACTGGCAACTCCAGAGCTTCGTGGCCGTCCAATACGTGGCCTTCCAGCAACTCTACATCAAGCTGGTTGGCGGTTACGCAAGAGGCCACTGGACCACGGCCGACGACGATCCCCCCATCATCTACGACGACGAAATGTACAGCGTGCGCCTCCGATTCTCATTCTACTTCTAGCTTCGTACCAACTTCGAGGCCGTTTCAGATATCGATCAGATATCGATCGGCAACTCGAACGGCCGGTTCTTGCCCCAGCGGTAGCCCGACTTTGACGAGCGCCGCGCAGCAGAAACGCGCACTTCCCCTGTGATCACGCAGATCGCAGCTACATGATGCGCTGACCGGCGTGTTGCTAGGCGACCGGGGCCGACTGGGCCGTCTGATGCGCGGCCTTTTCCGTCGGTGGCGCTGCCTTGCCGGTCGTCACCGAGTGGACCTTTGGCGGCAACTCGACCTTGAGCTGACGGATGTCTCGGCATCGTTCATCGTAAATCCTCGCCCTGCCACCTCCTGACGTAGTCCGCGCGTTGCTCCAACGAATGGGTGGCTCGACCCGCAAGGATGGGATTGTCTTCCCCCGAGCATAGGCTAGATTGAAAGGAGACTGACGTGTAGGTCTCTGCAGTTGATGTAATGCTTCTTATCAGCCATTGAAAGCAAAGTGGCGTTTGAATGGACGATGCTCAGGTCATAGTGGAAACGCGCCTCCCGGCGATGAGCCGAGGTACACTGCTCTCGTGATCGTGCCTCGGCCCAACAAGTCTTCGGTCGTCGGCACCCTGGGAGGGTTCGCTACTCCTTCGGCCCCCGCCTCCCACCCGGCTTCCCCGAGGCGAAGCCCGTCAGGCCATCGGAGGACGTTGTCTACCTCTTGGGCCTCAGCGGCCCACCATCTCGGGCAGTGGCTTGCAGGTCTTTCGGACGCGCGGCTGACTTTGCTCGTGGCGCTGCTGCTCTTCGCCTTGGCGGCGTGGCCGCTTTTGCTCGTGGATCTGCCGCCTTTCCAGGACCTGCCCCATCATGTGGCTACGTCGCACATCGTCGCGCATCCCGACCTCTATCCGGAGTATGTCTTCAACGGATTTCTCAAATCGAATTCCCTGCTCACTCTGTGGCTCTACGTGGTAGGCAGCCGCGGCCTGTTCGGGGCTGCGCGAGGTTTCACCGCCGTCGTCTTGGCCATGAACGCTCTCGCCCTCCCGCTTTTCATGCTTCATTTTGCTGGGCGGCGCAGTCTGCTGGTCACGATGCTCTTCGTCTGGCCTCTGGTGCACGGCTTCTTCGTTTCCATGGGGATGCTGAACTTTGTCTTCGCATTTGCACTCTCGCTAATCCTATTGACGGTGATCGATCGGCAACGGGAGCGCCCCACCCTGATGCGTGGTTTTGGCATCGCCGCCATCTCGGGCGTGGTCTGGTACGCGCACCCGTTTCCAGTTGCAGTCGTGGTCGGGCTCGTCGCCCTGCACGTCGCCACCCGCTCCACCTGGCAGGCGCGAATCAGGGCCAGCCTCGAACTTCTGTCGCCGCTTGCGTTGGCTGGGCTTCTGTCTCTCGTGACTGCGCAGCACCACCTGGTCGAGGTCGAACGCTCCTCGGCCGTGGCCTCTGCCGCGATTTCCTACCTCAACCCGTTGCAGATCGTTAGCCACCTCTGGCTCGACGCTTCCGGTGCTCTCACGTGGTGGGGAAGCATGACCATCGTCCCAGCGCTCATGTTGCCGTACTTTGTTTGGAAACACCATCGGGTGTCGCGCCCTTTCTTTTCGGTACCAGCCCTGGCGGTTCTCGCTGCCGCCTATGTCGCCTTGCCCCTGGCGCTGAGCAATTGGTCGTATCTTCACTGCCGGCTGGTTCCGTTCTTGTGGGTGGGGCTTGCATTGCGACTTCCAAGCACACTGCCCCGCCCGGTCGTGGTCGTGCTCGCGGCCTGCGCGCTATCGTTTTCGACTGTAATGGGCATCGATTATGTAAGGCTGGACCGCGACAGAGCGGAATTCACGGCTGGAATGGACGCTGTGCCAGCGCGAGCCACGTTGCTTCCGTTGCTATTCGAGAAAAGCAAGACGAGTGATTTCACGGCAAGCCTGACCCATGCTTGGGGCTACTACACGGTGGCGAAGAACACATCTGCGCCACTGGTGTACGCGATGAAACGCTCCTACCCCATCATCTACCAAGACTTTCCACCAGATGCGATTATCCAGCCTGCCCTCGACCGATTCGCCGAGCTATATGCCACCCCGGCACAGGTGTGCAAGATCCTTCGCCAGTTCCCCGTCGAGTCGGCATGCACAGCGGTTTGGCGCGAACTTTGGAATTCCTTCTGGCAGCAAGCAGAGCCCCGTTTCAGTCACTTGCTCACCTGGGCCATTCCACCCGAGGCACGGCCCATGATCCCCGGGCGCTATCATCGCATCTTCGCAGCAGGCGATCTCGAGATCTACGCACGAGGTGATGAACCCAGTGCCGGGCACTGAGAACAGTTCCCCGGAAAGCCTGTGATGCGGTCGCCGAGTTTGGCGATGTCGACGAGGTTGGCGATGGCGAATCGATTGGCACTTGCGCTCGTGTCGCGATAGGTTTGAGACGTGAAGCGCTCATGGTCTGCTTACTCTCCAGGCCGCTCAAGTCACCTCATGCGTGTGGCGGATAGCCCATGAAGGTGCTTCTCATCAAGCCCTATTCGCACTTTCCGACCCGTATCCCGCATCTGGGGCTCGGTTACCTCGCCACGGCGCTGCGACGCGCCAAGCACACGCCGTTGATCGCGGATTGCACGCGGGAGAGCATCAATTGTCGTGGTTTGCTGCACCTCGCTCGAGAGTCGGCAGCCGAGGTAGTTGCGATCTCGATGTTCTCAGCGGACTTTCCGGTCGTCTCCGATCTGATTCCCAAGCTGCGTCGAGCCCTGCCAGGCGCAAACCTGATCCTCGGAGGGCCGCATCCCACGGCCCTCCCGTGCGACACACTCCGCCAGCTACCCGAGGTCGACTATGTCTTCGCCGGGGAGGCAGAGCTGAGCCTGCCGCGTCTGCTCGAGCAGCTGGCGTCCGGCACTGTCGATGGCGACTCGATTTCCGGGCTGGCCTGGCGGACCAACGGCCAGATTCGGGCAAACCCGCCGCGTTGGGAGAATGACCTCGATTCGCTCGGCTTCCCAGCTTGGGATCTGCTGAATCCAGAGCTGCAGCGGATTGCCCCACACGGTGCATTCGTGCGGCAAATGCCCGTGGCGCCGATCATCACGACGCGCGGCTGCCCTTTTCCTTGCACCTTCTGCGCGGCGCGCGTGATCAGCGGTGTTCCGCTGCGCGCGCGTTCGATCGCGCACGTGCTGGACGAGATCGAGCTGCTTGTACACCGCCACGGCATTCGCGAGATCCACATCGAAGACGACAACTTCACGGCCCGCCGCAAGTACGTGCTGGAGTTTTGCGAGGGCGTTAGCCGACGTTTCCCTGGGCTCACATGGTGCTGCCCAAACGGTGTGCGCCTCGACACCCTCGACGCCGAACTGCTAGCGGCCATGCGTCGCTCGGGTTGCTACTCGCTCTCGGTGGGCATCGAGTCCGGCTGCGATCGGGTACTCGAGTCCATCCAGAAGAGAATCAATACGGACCAAGTGCGCGAGAAAGTCGAGCTGATCCACCGCACTGGCCTGAAGACCACCGGCTTTTTCGTCATCGGATTGCCCGAAGAAAGCGAAGAGCAGATCCGCCAGACGGCGCGCTTCGCCCGTTCGCTGCCTCTCGACCACGCGCAATTCAGCGTCTTTCTCCCGCTGCCCGGCACCGAGTACTTCGACTCGTACGTCCAGAAGGTCGGCTTTGAGGCAGTCCCCTGGAAGAACTTCTATACGACCGATCCCGTTCAGTGGCCCGGCGGTATTCCCGTTGCGCGACTGGGCCAGCTTCAGCGACGCGCATTCTTCACCTTCTACTTCCGCTCGCGGATCTTTCTGAACATCCTGCGGGAACTGCGCGGCCCACGCCACCTGTGGCACCTCCTGCGGCGCGCAGTCGCGATCTTCAAGCCGATGGATGCCGCACGTCGGAGGGCAAGCTCGTACTTGAACGAGAAGAGCAAACCCTCGGATCCGTGATTCTGATGGAAGAAGAGGCGGACTTGCCGCGCCACGGGCCGCCAGTTGTGCGCCGCCACCCGGCGCCTCAGCCTCTTGGTCTAGGGCCAGGACCATGAACAACCGCGGTCCCCGGTGGAACGCGGGGCCAGCCACATGAACCAGGCCATCTCGAACAATACGCCCACGCGAGGCGGTTGCCCTCGGCGCCGACAAGTCTTGCCGGTCGCGAGACGCGTCGTTTTCGGTCGCAAGATGCGTCGCTTTCCGGATTCCTCCACTCGGCGATCTCTGATATAGAAGTTGTCCCAGGGTTCCACTGCCCTCCCTCAAGGCCGTGCGACCGACAAGACTGCAAGACTGATCGTCTCGCTTCGCACCTTTCCCCGCTAATTCCAACAAAGACACCCATGGCACAGTTTCTGGGACTCGACTCAAGCACGCAGAGCCTCTCGGCGCTGCTCATCGACACCGACACGGGCAAGGTCGTCGCCGATCGCAGCGTGAACTTCGGTGAGCGCCTGCCGCAGTACAAGTCGCCCAAGGGCTTCTTGCCCAATGCGGATGCGTCGATCAAGCACTCCGATCCGCTGATGTGGGTCGAGGCACTGGAGCTGGTGTTGCAGGATCTGCGCGCCGCCGGTGTCGATCTCGGCAAGGTGCGTGGCATCAGTGGCGCCGGGCAGCAGCATGGTTCGGTCTACCTGAACAAGTCGCTTGACCAGGTTGGCGACTGGTCGCCGAGCGCGCCTTTGCACGAGCAGGTGAAGCCATTGCTCTCGCGCCCAACCGCGCCCATCTGGATGGACAGCTCGACCAGCGCGGAGTGCGAGGAGATCGCCGCCGCGGTCGGTGGCGACGAGCGCGTGGCGACCCTTTCGGGCTCGCGCGCCACCTTGCGCTTCACTGGCCCGCAGATTCGCCGTTTCTACAAAACCTGCCCGGCGGAATGGCAGAAGACCGCCGAGATTCACCTGGTCAGCTCGTTCATTCCGTCGCTCTTGACGGGCAAGAGCGCGAACATCGATCTCGGTGACGGCGCGGGCATGAATCTGCTCGACCTCGCCACCGGCAAGTGGAGCGACGCACTTCTCGATGCAACGGCGCCCGGCCTGCGCGGCAAGCTGAAGCCACCCGTGGCCAGCGCGACGGTGGTGGGCGAGATCGCTGGCTACTTTGTCAAGAAGTACGGCTTCGCGACCGGCACCCAGGTGGTGGCTTTTACCGGCGACAATCCGTCGAGCCTTATCGGCATGGGCGCGAGTCAGCCGGGCACAGCCGTGATCAGCCTGGGCACCAGCGACACGGTATTCACCGCCATGGCACACAAGCGCACCGACCCGCGCGGCTATGGCAGCGTGTTCGGCAATCCGGCCGGCGGCTTCATGTCGCTGGCTTGCTTCTCGAACGGCTCGCTGGCGCGCGAGGAGATAGCCAAGAAATTCGGGCTGTCGTGGGACGATTTCGCGACGGCAATCGTGGAAAAGACCAAGCCAGGCAACGGCGGCAACCTGCTGCTCCCGTACTTCGTTCCCGAGATCACGCCGCGCGTGCTCAAGGCGGGTGCGCGGTGGTTTGGCAGCGACGCTTTCGTGGCGGGCAGGGACGGCGCGGCTGCGGCGCGGGCCGTGGTCGAGGCGCAGGCCATCAGCATGCGTATCCATTCCGATTGGATCGGCGAAAAGATGCACACCGTTCTGGTTACGGGCGGCGCATCCCGGAATCGGGGGCTCTTGCGCGTGCTCGCCGATGTGTTCCAGGCCACCATCATGCCGCTAAGCGTATCGAACTCATCCGCGCTCGGCGGTGCCCTGCGTGCCGCGCAGGCCATCGAGCGGCGTGCCTGGTCCGATCTGTATGCGACGTTCTCACCACCCGAGCGTGCCTTGGCGGTCACGCCCGACGCGAGCGCCCGTCCGGCCTACGAACTTCTCGCAACGAATTTCACAGAGCAGCTCCGCAAAATCTGAGTAACGAGCAACTGACAAGGGTCTCGTTACCATCCATCAAAGGAAGCCGTCCATGTCACAGCCCATTTTCTCCGAAATCAATCCCATCCCGTTCAAAGGCCCGGACTCAGACAGCCCGCTGTCGTTCCGCTTCTATGATAAGAACCGCGTGGTACGCGGCAAGCGCATGGAAGAGCAGCTGCGCGTCGCGGTTTGCTACTGGCACACTTTCTGTGGCACGGGCGCCGATCCGTTTGGCTCGGCGACCTTCAATCGGCCCTGGCAGACCGACGGCGACGGCCTGGAGATGGCCAAGCTGAAGGCCGAGGCGGCATTCGAGTTCTTCGCCAAGCTGGGCAATCCCTACTACTGCTTCCACGACCGCGATGTGGCGCCCGAGGGCAAGACGCTGGCCGAAAGCAACGATCTGCTCGACCGCATCGTCGAGGTGCTGGCCGGCCTGCAACAGAAGACCGGCGTGAAGCTTCTGTGGGGCACGGCCAATCTGTTTTCGAATCCGCGCTTCATGGGGGGCGCGTCCACTAATCCCGATCCCGAGGTGTTCGCCTATGCCGCCGCGCAGGTGAAGAAGGCGCTCGACGTGACCCAGAAGCTGGGCGGCGAAAACTACGTGCTGTGGGGCGGGCGCGAGGGCTACGAAACCCTGCTCAACACCGATATGAAGCGCGAGCTCGACCAGATGGGCCGCTTCATGAACCTGGTGTGCGAGTACAAGCACAAGATCGGATTCAAAGGGCCGCTCCTCATCGAGCCGAAGCCGCGCGAGCCGTCGAAGCACCAGTACGACTACGACTCGGCCAACGTGGTGGCATTCCTGCAGAAGTATGGTTTGTCTTCCGACGACTTCAAGCTCAACATCGAGAACAACCACGCCACCCTGGCCGGCCATAGCTTCGAGCACGAGGTTGCGTACGCCCTCGCCAACGGCTACTTTGGCAGCATCGACATGAACCGGGGCGACGTCTTGCTGGGCTGGGACACCGACCAGTTCCCGAATGACGTGGGCGAAATGGCGTTGGTGTTGCGCCACATTGTGGCCGCGGGCGGTTTCAAGACCGGCGGCTTCAATTTCGACGCCAAGATTCGCCGGCAGAGCACCGACCTGGCCGACCTCTTCCACGCCCACATCGGAGGCATGGACGTGCTCGCTCGCTCGCTGCTCGTTGCCGACAAGATGGTCACGGATGGCAAGCTGCAGGCTGCGGTCGATGCCCGCTACCAGGGCTGGAACGCTGGCCTCGGCAAGGAAATCCTCGACAAGAAGCTCGACCTTGCCGGAATCGCCGATCGCGTGGCCAAGGGCAATATCAATCCCAAGCCGCGCTCGGGCCAGCAGGAACTGCTCGAGAATCTCGTCAACCGTTACGTCTAAAGCAAAGCCAAAGCCATGGTTGAGTTGGTCGAAGAGCAAGGCGATGCGCAGATCTACCTTCTGCGCAATCGCGTCGGCATGCGTGCGCGCATCACGAACTACGGCGGCATCGTGATGTCGCTTCACGTGCCCGACAAGCACGGCGTCTTCGCGGACGTCGTGCTCGGCTACGATAAGGTTGCCGACTACGTGAAGGCGAGTCCGTATTTTGGCAGCCTCATCGGCCGTTACGGCAACCGCATCGCCGGTGCGCGCTTTTCCCTGGGCGGGAAAGAGTACCGATTGCTGGCCAACAATGGACCGAACTCGCTTCACGGCGGAGAGAAGGGCTTCGACAAGGTCCAGTGGATTGCGCGTCCATTGCAAAGCGAATTGGGGCCCGCGCTGGAGCTTCGCTACCTCAGCAAACACCTCGATGAGGGCTTCCCCGGCAATCTCGACGTGACCGCGCTCTACACGCTCACCGAGGATGGCAGCCTGCGTCTCGACTTCACCGCGACGACCGACCAAACCACGGTCGTCAGCTTAACCCACCATTCGTATTTCAACCTGGCCGGGCGGGACGACATCCTCGGGCACAAGCTGCTGCTAAACGCGGAGCGCTTCACCCCCGTGGATGCGAACCTCATTCCCACCGGCGAACTGCGAGCGGTGGCGGGCACTCCCTTCGACTTCCGTCAGCCGACCCGCATTGGCGATCGCATCGACGCCGACGACGCGCAGTTGAAGTTCGGCGGAGGTTACGACCACAACTGGGTCATCGCCAAGGCACCCGGTGCACTGGGGCTTGTCGCACGTGCGGTCGATCCACAGAGCGGCCGGGCAATGGAGGTTTTGTCCACTGCCCCGGGCTCGCAGTTCTACTCGGGCAATTTCCTCGACGGGAGCATTGTGGGAAAGGGCGGGTGGAGATACCAGCGGCGCTCGGCGTTCTGTGTCGAGCCAGGGTATTTCCCCGACACGCCGAACCAGCCGGATTTTCCGAGCGCCGTGCTCAATCCAGGCGAAACCTACCGGAACACGATCATCCATCGTTTTTTCGCCGAGTGACCTGACCAGCCACGAACCGTTACCCGCGTTTTGAATTCTGAGGAGGGACCCTGATGTCTGAGAAGACCTCGACCAACTTCGCCTTCATCATCCTCATCACCTTGGTGGCAACCATCGGAGGGTTTCTTTTCGGATATGACAGCGGCGTGATCAATGGAACTGTCGAGGGTCTACAGAAGGCCTTCCACTCGGACTCGGCCGGCACCGGCTTCAACGTGGCCAGTATCCTGCTCGGCTGCGCGGCGGGCGCCTTCATGGCCGGGTGGCTGGCCGATAAGTTCGGCCGCCGGACCATTCTCCTCGTCTCCTCGGTGTGCTTCACCATCAGCGCGCTCGGGGCCGGCCTTGCCCAGAATTCGCTCCAGTTCATCGTCGTCCGCGTGCTCGGCGGCTTGGCCGTCGGCGCCGCCAGCGTGCTCGCGCCCGCCTACATCAGCGAGGTGACGCCGGCCAAGTACCGCGGCAGGCTATCTTCGATCCAGCAGATCGCCATCATCAGCGGACTCTTCGCATCCTTCCTGAGCAACTACATTCTGGCGCGCGTGGCGGGCAGCTCGACCGCCGTGCTGGCCTTGGGTGTCGAGGCCTGGCGCTGGATGTTTTGGATCATGACCGTTCCGTCGGTGACCTTCTTCTTCTCCTTGCTCTTCATCCCGGAGAGCCCGCGCTTCCTGGTGTCGAGCGGCAAGAAAGAGAAGGCGCTGGCCGTGCTGACCCGCCTCATGGGCGCAAACGACGCGCAGGCCAAGCTGGACGAGATCGCCGCGTCCATGGTCGCCGATCATCACCGTCCCAAGCTGACCGACATTCTCGATTCGAAGCGGCTTTTCCGCCCCATCGTGTGGGTCGGTATCGGGCTGGCCAGCTTTCAGCAGTTGGTGGGTATCAATGTCGTCTTCTACTACGGCGCGGTGTTGTGGCGGTCGGCCGGATTCAAAGAGAGCGACGCGCTTCTCATCAACGTCATCAGCGGCGGCGTGAGCATCCTGGCCTGTTTCTTCGCCACCGCGCTCATCGATTGGCTGGGGCGCAAGCCACTCTTGCTCATCGGCTCGATCGGCATGGGCGTGACCCTGGGCGTGCTGGCCGCGGTTTTTGGCACCGCCCGCTCCGTCAACGGTGCGCTCGAACTGACCGGCAGCGCGGGGCCCATCGCGCTCGTTGCCGCCAATCTCTACGTCATGTTCTTCAACGTCTCGTGGGGACCGGTCATGTGGGTCATGCTGGGCGAGATGTTCCCCAACCAAATCCGCGGCTCGGGGCTGGCGGTGAGCGGCCTGGCCCAGTGGCTCTCCAATTTCGGCATCACCATGACCTTCCCCATGCTGCTCGCCGGCGTCGGCCTCGGCGGTGCCTACGGCCTCTACACGGTGTGCGCCATCATCTCCATATTCTTCATTCTCAAGTTCGTTCACGAAACCAAGGGCAAAGAGCTGGAGGAGATGCAGGGCTGACCGCGAACCCGCGCATTTTTGGAGCCATTTTTTTCGCCGGCATCGAGCGGCTGCGCACCGTCGCGAGAGCGGCTAGACTTCCGCGCGCCATGTGTTTCCATCGTTCGGGCCTTCACGCCCATACAGTTTTCGCGTTCCTGGTTCTCGTCAGCGCTTGCAAGAAAAGCGCGCCTTCGTCAACCTCGACCGGGGCCGAGCCAGCGCCGGTAAGCAAGGAGTCGGCGTTGTACTTCACCTACGTCGAACCCAACGGGATGTTCGCCACCACCGAACAGGCCGAGGAGGTGCCCGAAGTGGCCCGCCGGCTGGTGCGCATCATGGCACGCGGCAACGGCGAGCCCCCGCGGCGCAACGATACGAATGTCGAGGTCATCGACCTGCGTGAACTGCTTGCCAGGGGCAAGACCGAGCCGCGGGTGTTGATGCGCGAGGCATTCGAGACTTCCGCGCTCGCGCAGTTGCCGCTCGCCGATTCCTGCCTGCTCGCCGGTCCCCACGGCCCGCCTCTAGTCGAGGAGCCTGCGGCGCCACTGGACGATCCACCCATCGCAGTTCTGTACGGCACACAGTGGTGCAAGGCCTGCCAGGCGGCGCGCCACTACCTGGTTTCCAATCGCTTTCCCTTCATCTCCAAGGATGTCGAAAAGGATCCGTCCGCGGCCCGCGAGCTTGCGCAGAAAGCCTCACGCTTCGGGATTCCGGCGGATCGGGTGCCCACCCTCGATGTGCGCGGTCGCTTGCTGGTCGGATACGATGAGACGCGCATGAACGGGTTTTTGGCCGACTGGTAGGGCGTCGCAAAAAATAGGCCCTGGCACCCGTGAAGGCGCCAGGGCCGCTAAAGTCTCTAGGCTAGTTCGTTGCTGCCGTTGCTAGAAGCGCGCGATGGCGAATTGGCCGCCGTGATTGACCACGGCCCACGCGGTGTGGGTGTTGGGGTCCACGCCGCAGGCGCCCAGCGTGTCGGTGGACTGCCAAGCGCGGTACACGGGGGCTGTCGTCGCGGCGTTGGTCCAGTTGCCCGAGCTGTTCTGCGTGGCCAAGCCGAAGGTGCCGCTGAACAACACGGCGTCGGTCACCAGGGTGGGATCGTACGACATCGACAGGACAACGGTGTCGCCAGCGGCGCCGACGTCCGAGGTACCCCACAGACTCATGATGGAGCCGTAAGTGGAGCAGTTGCCGGCGGCCCAGCCGATGTCCACGGCATGGGTGAGCGGACGGCTGATGTAGTCCTTGACGGTGCTGGTGTTCGTGCCAGTGAGGAACTGCGCCGTGGTGCCGAGGTAGCTGAAGGCCGTGGTGGGGTAGGAAGCGCCCTGAGCAACCAGGAACTCGGAGCCGTTCTGGCTGTAGCCGAAGGTGTGCTTCTTGGCGAAGGTGAAGTTCGGGGTGACGTTGATAGGATAGGTGGCGTTCCCGGCACCCATCGGGTAGTTGGCATCTGACAACCAGGCGCCGTGCGTGTCGGAGTAGAAGTCCACCGTCACGTTCGCGCCATCCACGGTGTAGATGTAGTAGCCGACCGTGTAGAGCTCCTGGGCGATCGGGGTCTCGCGCACCTTCTGGCCGAACCAGTTGGCGCCCGAGACGGCCGAAGGCGTATAGAACTTGCTGCTGTCCGAGGAGCCGATGATCTCATGCACGTTCGACAGTCCGTCGGGGCTGGCGACGATCGAGTGCTGGTTCATGTGGTCGTGGCCGGCCATGAAGTACTTGACGTTGTTGGCGTTCAGGCTGGCGTAGAAGGCATTCTGCATGGCCGGGTTGGCGTTGGTGTAGCCCTGAAACATGGTGTCCTGGTGGCTCTCCGCCATGAGTGGCTGGTGGGACATCACGAAGGCGTGGTCGGTGCCGCGGGTGGTCTTGTCGAGCCGGCTGCTGATCCACGGCTGCTGCTGCGTGATCGAGTAGCCGAAGTCGTAGCCAGCCTGCGAGACGTCCACGCTCGGAGTCACCCAGGGATCGACGATGACGAAGCGGGCGTTGTTGTAGTCGAACGAGTAGGTCATACCCTTGAGCTCACTGGCCATATTGGGAGGATCACCGGCATTATTGCCCGGGCTGCTGAAGTTGGTGGCGCCGAAGGTGTTAGAGAGGCCTTGCGTCTGCGGGTAGAGCGACTGCAGCACTGGGATGGCGAAGTGGTTGCCCGTGCCGTAGGTCTCGTGGTTACCGCGCATCGGGAAGAAGCCGATGCCAGCGTTGTACAGGTCCTGCGCGGCGCTGGCGCGCACGGTTTCGTCGGCGTCGTTGCCGGTGTCGGCGAGGTCACCGACCTGGATAACGAACTTGACGCCCGCCGCGATGAACTGAGGGTCGATCTGGTCGATGATCGACACCGCGACGGTGGTTGGGTTCTGATGGGCCGGATCCGTGGTCGTCCACTGCGTATCCGACATCACGCCGAACTTCCAGGCCGTGGAGGCGGGAGGCGTGCAGGCGGTCGTCACGGGGACGGTGCGCACGGAGAAGTGCTGGACGGTGCTGCCAGCCGCGTTGCTCACGGTCACGAAGATGTCGAAGAATCCGGCGGTGGAGGCGGGAGTGGTCACGGTCAATTGCGACGTGGTGGAGGTGTCAACCGAAGCCGGGAGCGTGATGGGGGTGCTCGAGGTCGATGTCGACCAGGCGAAGGTCAGGGCGCCGCCCTGCGGATCCGAGGCCTGGACTGAGAGCACCACCGTGCTGCCGGCATCGACCACGGCGCCCGATTGCGAGCTGGTGACGATGACCGGAGCGGTGGTCGAGGGAGGCGCGCCTACAACAATGGCCAGGGTGCCGGTGGTCGATCCACCGCGCCCATCGCTGACCGCGACGTTGAACTGGCAGTATCCGTCAGGCGCGCCAGTCGGCAGCGTGAAGCTCGTGGACGAGGTACCAGTGGAGGTAAAGCTGCCCGTAGCGCAGGTATTGCTGCCGGTGCTCCAAACGTAGCTGAGCGTGTCGCCATCCGCGTCGGTGGCCTTCACCGAGAGGGCGAGGGGCTGGCCGAGGGTGATGAAGCCGGGCGTGGCATGGACGTCCGAGACCACGGGCCAGTTGTTGAAGTTGACGCTGACTGCGGCCTGACCGGTGGCGTTGCTGCTGGACACGTGGATGGTGACGGTCGCCGAGACGGCAGCGCCGTGATTGTCCTTCACCTGGATGGTCAGAGTGACGTCGCCCTGAGTGGCGGGCGCGGTCAAGGTCACTTGCGAGGTGGTGGCGGTGTCGGTCTGGCCCGTGAGCGAGCCGGCCGGGGCCGAGGTCGACCAAGCGAAGGTGAGGGTGTCGGTGGCATCGTTGTCGTGAGCCTTGACCGTCGCGGTGACGGTCTGGCCCGGGAGGACGTTGGTCGAGCTCACGACCAGAGAGTCGATGATCGGAACCTGGTTCGAGTAGGCCGTCGGCGCATTGCCTTGCGCGGTGATAACCACTGCGGTGATCTGGTTCGCCACGATGGTGACGTTGCTGGCGCTCCCGCTGTACAGAAGATTGTTGCTCGCGTCCAGGGCAGTAGCGGTGAAGAGGTAGTTGCTACCAACCGGCAGGGAGGAAATGAGGGCACCGTAGTTGCCGGTCGTACCTTGCGGGGAAAGCGTCACGGACTTCGGGGCAGAAAGCGCTCCACCTGAAATGGTGACAGAAACCTGACTCGGCGTAACGCCGCCAAGCATGTGAACGCTGAGGTCGGCGGACCCGTTCACGGAAGGTTGGGCGTTCTGGCCGCACGCGGAGAGCGCCATCGCGATGGCGAGCGCTCCGAGGGGCAACAAGGTGGAATGACGAGAGCGAAGGTGCAACATGGTGATCCTCCAATGGGGTTTCGGGACGGGCGCACGCTACGCTCTTCTTCTCATCGCGTGCGCAACAGCTGTGCCACGTTGGAGAAAACGGATAGAGGACGAAGTGTGACGAATGCACCCTACGTGGGAGCCCAAAACCGTCAATCGAGACCCGGAATAAATTTGTCGCACGACTGTCACCTTTTCGTCGCATCACCCGGCCTACAATGACACGGTGACGGCCTCCCACGGCAAGCAGTTCCGCACGTTCGAGGACCACCCAAACATTCGAGAACGCTTCCCAGCCGCGCGTTGGCTGCTGGCGGGTTCGGCCATCGTTCTCCTGGTGTCGGCCGCCGGGCTCGGCGCGCTCGCCCTTCGGCATTCGCAGACCCGCTTGATCGAGAGTCTGGGCAAGACCATCGCCTTCGCCAAGAACGTCGACACCGCCCGAGACGCCCAGGTTCACTTCAAGCGGCAGGTGCAGGAATGGAAGGACGTTCTCCTGCGCGGCCACAATCCGAAGGACTACGCGAAGTATTGGTCGCTGTTCGAGGCCGAGGAGGCCAGCACGCAAGCCCTGCTCACCGAACTGCGGCAGCGCGATCCCAGCGAAGCCAGCGTGGTCGATGGCCAGTTGGCGGAGCTGCACAGCCTCGGACAGCGCTACCGGGCCGCCATCGCCGTCTTCGATCCGGGCGATTCCCTGAGCTACCGGGTTGTCGACACCCAGGTGCGTGGCATGGACCGTCCGCTCACCGACAAGATGTCCGCCCTGGTCGCGCGCCTGCAAGCGCGCATGGCGGACCTCGGCGCGCAGATGTCGGCCGCTCACCAAACGGAGATTTCAACATTGCGCGGAGCGGTTCTGGCGGCCGCGATGCTCGGCGTGCTCTCGATGGTGATACTCATGCTGCTGGTGGTTCGCTCGGAACGCGAGCGCGCCAAGGCCAGCGATGCCGCCAAGAGCGCGTTCCTGGCCACCATGAGCCACGAGATCCGCACGCCCATGAACGCCGTGTTCGGCATGGCCCATCTGCTCGAGCACACAAGCCTAACCGCCACCCAAAGCGATTATCTGGCCAAACTGCAGGCCGCCTCCAAGCACCTGCTCGGCATCATCGACGATGTCCTGGATCTATCGAAGATCGAAGCTTCCAAACTGGAGATCGAACATCTGGTGTTCTCGCTCGACGACGTGCTGGATGACGTGGCCACCCTCATCGGGGTTCGCGCGTCGGAGAAGGATGTCGAGCTGATCGTTTCGCGCCAGCCCAACGTGCCCGTGTTGCTCCTCGGCGATCCCTTGCGGCTTGGCCAAATTCTGAGCAACTTGGCGAGCAACGCCGTCAAGTTCACCGAGAAGGGCGAAGTGCACGTTTCGGTGAGCCTGCGCAGTCGCAACACGGATCGCGTCGAACTGCTCTTCGAAGTCCAGGATACCGGTATCGGGCTTTCTCCCGCGGAGCAGGCGAAGCTCTTTCGCCCTTTTGCCCAGGCCGACGGATCCACGACCCGGCGTTTCGGCGGCACGGGTTTGGGCCTGGCCATCTGCGCTCGCCTGGTCAAACTGATGAGCGGCACCATCGGCGTGGAGAGCCAGGTCGGGCGCGGCAGCTGCTTCTTCTTCACGATTCCCTTGCGCGCGCGCAGCGAGGAGCGACGACAACATCCGGGTTTGCCGCCAGGATTGCGTGGCCGAAGCATTCTGATTGCCGAGCCCAACGCCACCGCACGATCCGCGCTGGCGGAAATGCTGGCTGGGGCCGGATTGGTTGTCACTACTGCCGCGGACGGGTCCGAGACACGGGCCTTGCTCATGGGCCGCAAGGCGACCATCGATCTTGCTCTGCTCAACTGGCGGCTGCACTCGCCGAGCGCGCGCGAGTTGCTCGATCTGGCGCGGCATGTGGCCAACATTCCGCCTGACCGGCTAATTGTGCTAGCGTCGCACGCGGATGCCGAGGAGGCGCACGCCACCCTGCGTGCCCTCAACCTGGGCGCACTCCTCATCAAACCCGCCAGTCCGTCGGCCATCTTCGATGCCATCGCACGTTCCTTTGGAGCCGAGCAACGCGACCGCGGCAAACGCAACAAGGGGCGACTGGCTGCGGCTCTCCGGAAATCCTGGGACGAGCTGCGCGGCCTGCGCTTGCTGCTCGTCGAGGACAACGGCGTCAACCAGGAGGTCGCGGCCGCCACGCTGAAGTCGGTGGGAATTGTGGTCGAAGTCGCGAACAACGGGCAACAGGCCGTGGATGCCGTGCACCGGGCTTGGGATGAGGGCACGCCGTTTTCGCTGGTTTTGATGGACCGCCATATGCCCGGTATGGACGGGCTGCAAACCACGCGACGGATCCGGCTCGATCCGCGCTCCTCCCGGATGCCCATCGTGGCCATGACCGCGGACGTGGTGGGAGCGGCTCGCGAGGAGTGCCTGGCGGCTGGCATGAACGATTTCGTGAGCAAGCCCTTCGCCATCGAAACGCTGCTGCAGACCATCGCCCGTTGGGCGGCCGCCGGGGAAACGCAACCGCCACGCGATGGCGAGGCGGTGCCCGCCGTGGCGCACACACTTCCGGCGTCCTTGCCCGGGATCGATGTCGCCGATGGTCTTCGCCTTCTCGGCGGCCATGAGGTGTCGTACCGGAACTTGCTCGCCCGATTTCGCCAGGACCATGGCCAATCCGATCGCACCATCGCGCGTGTGCTCGCGGAAGGAAACCGCGCCGATGCCGAGCGCGAAGCCCACAGCGTGAAAGGGCTCGCCGGGCAAATGTGCGCGCACGAGCTGTCCGCCTGTGCGGTTCGATTGGAAAGCGCCTTGAAGAGCGAGAGCGCTGCGGTCGAGCCGGCGTTGTCCGCTTTTGCCGAGGCGTTGACCGTGGTGACGCAAGGCCTGGCCGGCCTGAGCATGGATACGCCGCAGGTCTCGCGGGACGTGGTTGCGGAAACCGAGGCACTTCCTCTGGCGGAGCGTGTGTCCGAACTCCTGCAAGCCAACGATCCCGACGCGCAAAGCAGCGCGGAGAAGCTGCGCGACGCACTTTCCGGCCGAGGCCGTTTCCAGGCCGACGATTTGGTCAAATGTCTTAGGAACTACGATTTCGATGGCGCGCGAAACGCGCTCGACGGCGTCATGGCGACGCTCGATCGGCGTCCGGAAGAAAGCCCCCATGACCAGCGCTCCTGAGATTCTGATCGTCGACGATACGCTGGCCAACATCGACGTGCTGTGCGGACTGCTCGCGGACTACCGACGGCGTGTCGCCACCGACGGCGTCACTGCTTTGCGGCTGGCGCAGAGCAGTCCACCCGACTTGGTCTTGCTCGACGTCATGATGCCGGGCATGGACGGCTTCGAGGTCTGCCGCCGCCTGCGTGCCCATCCCGCGACGGCGGAGATTCCGGTTATCTTCATCACCTCGCTCTACGACGAACGCAACGAGACCTTGGGCTTCGAGGTAGGCGGAGTCGACTACATCACCAAGCCGTTCAACGCCCGTGTTGTACGCGCGCGGGTGCACACGCACATCGACCTCAAGAACACCCGCGACGTGCTCCGCGAGGAGAAGGAGAAGCTGGAGGCACGGGTGGTGGCGCGCACCTCGGAGTTGCAGATCGCCCTCGATCAACTTCGCGGGAACGCCATCGATACCGTTCTTCGTTTGGGCCTGGCGGCCGAATACCGGGACGACGAAACCGGACAGCACGTCTTGCGCATGTCCCACTATGCGGTGTCGGTGGCACGACAGCTGGGGTGGCCCGAGGAGGATCTCGATCGCCTCTTTCATGCCGCCCTCATGCACGACATTGGCAAGCTGGCCATGCCGGACAGCATTCTGCGCAAAACAGGTCCGCTCGATGCCGCCGAGTGGGCCATTATGAAACGCCACCCGCTGGTGGGGGCGCGCATTTTGTCCGGCTCGGATTCCGACATCATCAAATTGGCGGAAGTCGTAGCCCTCACCCATCACGAGAAGTGGGATGGATCTGGCTATCCACAGGGGTTGCGTGGGAACCACATTCCCCTGGTCGGACGCATCGTCGCCATCTGCGACGTCTTCGATGCGCTCACGGTTCGCCGTCCCTACAAGCCGGCGATGCCGTTCGACAAGGCTTTGGCGGTCCTTCGTCAAGACGTGGGGACGCATTTCGACCCTCTGGTGGCGCGCGCCTTCTTCGCCGCCGAACAGGATACTCGGCGTATCCACCGCCAGTATGGCGACGAAAGCCCCGACCGTCCCTTGTCGCCCGCCATCGTCGCCGCCAGGGTTGCCTACCCTTCTTCAGCGCACTTGATCGCTGTTGGCGATGCTGCGGAAGAAGACACGATATTGTGATGGGAACCCTCGGGGCTCCCATCACCAGCGAGCGGATGCCAGCCGGAGCCCGAGTCCATTATGGACGAGCGCAGCTCGTCCGGAGATGGACGTTCCCGTCGAAGCTACCCCTGGCGAGAGCCCGCAGAAGCCGAGCGCCGCTTTCCCGAATGCCTCCTTTGCAAACATGAGAATTGGGGACAGCCCCTAGCGTGCGCTTTTCGCGAATAGATTCGAAATGGTTACCTGCCTGTCACCTCTCTGGCACAGTTGTCACGCTACCATGCATCTAGCCAAGGAGGTCAACATGGCAACGGTCAAGCAGGAGCAGAGTGGGCTGGCCCTGGAGCCGCACGAGGCAAAAGGCGAAGCCGAACTAGCCTCGGAGCCGGCCGATTTCGAGCTGGACGAAAGGTTGCGCAAACTGAACCTTCACGGGTGGTTCGCTTTGGTCGAGGAAGGTACGCCCATTTGGGTGTGCTAGGCGCTGACAGCTACTGGGAATAGCGATATGCCCAATCGATTGCCTGAAGACATCGACTCGCCATCCGCACCGCACCGACTCGTCGAACTCGGCGCCAACATCGCCAGTCCGGTGCGACGAAAGTTTTTCCGCCTCATCGGATCCCCCATCGAAAAGTTGCTATCGCTCTCCGCTCTCAACCGGTTTTACGACGGCATGGCGCCAACGGCCGGGGACCGCAGCTACTTTTCCACGGTGTTGCGCGAGCTGGGAGTGAACTACGATCTGGCACCTGAGGATCTGGCGAAGATCCCGATGCAGGGACCTGTCATTGTCGTTGCCAATCATCCCTTTGGAGCGGTCGACGGACTCATTCTTGGGGACATCCTGACCCAGGTTCGCCCCGACTCTCGGCTCCTCGTGAATCGGCTGCTCTACAGTGTACCCGAACTGCGTCAGTGGATTCTGCCCGTGGATGCCTTTGGTGGGCCGCAGGCGGCGGCGCAAAATGTCTCCTATCTGCGCCTGGCAATCAAATGGCTCCAGCAAGGCGGCCTGCTCGGCATGTTCCCGGCGGGCACGGTGTCGCATCTTCAGTTGCGCAAAGGCTGTATCGCGGATCCCACCTGGTACACCACGGTTGCACGCCTGGCGCGCAAGACAAGCGCGACGGTGGTCACCCTGTTCTTCGATGGACACAACAGCATGGTGTTCCAGCTGTCGGGACTCATCCACCCCAAGCTGCGTACCGCTCTTCTGCCTTCCGAAATGTTCAAGCGGAGTGGATCGCGCATCGCCGTGCGCATCGGGCGTCCCATCGAACCCCACAAGGTGTCGCGCTATCCGGACGATCGCACGCTGACGAGCTACCTTCGTTTCAAGACCTACATGTTGAAGTGGCGCGAGAGTCCCATCCGGCCGCGCTTTGCGCCCCGTGCCGCCGAGAGCGAGGCACAACTGGTGGTGGCGCCGCAGCCCGCGGACGCACTCGCCGCTGAAGTAGCGCAGTTGCCCGCGCAGGCGCTCTTGGCCGCGCAAGGAAGGTATCAAGTCTACCTCGCCAACGCGGAAGAGATGCCGCGATTGCTTGCCGAGATCGGACAGCTGCGCGAGCGGACGTTCCGGGCGGTGGGCGAGGGGACCGGCCAGCCTTGCGACCTCGACCGTTTCGACAATCACTATCATCATCTGTTCTTGTGGAACGGCCTTCGCAACGAGGTCGTGGGCAGCTACAGGCTTGGCAAGGTCGACGAAATCCTTCGGGATCAAGGGCCCGCGGGCCTGTACACCAATACCCTCTTCAAACTAAAGGCGGGCCTACTCGATCGGATGGGTGCCGCGCTTGAGATGGGGCGCTCGTTTGTCCGAGACGAATACCAGGGTCAGACAATTCCGCTCGCGCTGATTTGGCGAGGCATTGGCGAGTATCTGGTGCGCAATCCACAGTACAAGGTGCTCTTCGGCCCGGTGAGCATCAGCAAGGAATACGAGGGCCTGTCGCGGCGGCTGATGGTGGAGTTTCTGGTAAAGCGCTGTGGTCATGATTTGCTCAGCCCGCTGGCGAAACCGCGCAATCCCTTGCGCGATCGGTTGAGCCGGCAAGAGCGCGAGGCCCTGGCCGCGCTGGTGCGCGACGCGGATGATGTCTCGGCCTTGGTGTCGGAAATCGAAAACGACCGCAAGGGAATGCCCATTTTGCTCCGGCACTACTTGCGACTGAATGCCTTCTTGCTCAGCTTCAATCTGGACGCCAGCTTCGGCAATTGCGTCGATGGATTGATCGTGGTGGATTTGCGGACATCCGACCCCGCGATGCTTCGGCGCTACATGGGCGACGCTGGGTACGAAAGCTACGTGCGCGTGCCAGGCCCGACCCCGGTCCTGGCGACGCGCTCGCGGTCTTAGCTGCTAGCTCGCTAGGGGCACCTGCAGCTCGCGGGCGATGGCATACACCGCATCGCGAACCGTGACCAGGGTGCCTGGTTCCGTCTGCTCCAAGCTGGTGCCGAAAGTATCTTCGATCTCGTAGAGAAGCTCGGCCACGGCCAACGAATCGATGCCGAGGTCGTCCCGCAAGCGGGCGTCCCACTCGATTTGCTGGGCCGGAATCCGACTATTGAGCTTCTTGGTGATAATGGCGGCAAGCTTGGAACGGATGTCTTCTGTTGTCATTGCAGCATTTCCTCGGGTTGACGGACAACGAGTACGGCGTTTTCCCCACCGAAAGCGAACGAGTTCTTGATGGCCACGCGCACGCGACTTCGGCGGGCATGATTGGGCACATAGTCGAGGTCACAGACGGGATCGGGCGTTTCGTAGTTGATGGTTGGCGGAATCACACCATCGCGCAGGGTGAGCAACGTGCTCACCAGCTCCAACGCGCCGGAGGCACCCATGGTGTGGCCGAGCATGGACTTGTTGGCGGTGACAGTGACGCGATCCGCATGCGAACCGAGCGCGAGGCGCAGGGCGCGCGTTTCGGCTTCGTCATTGAGCCGGGTGGAAGTGCCGTGGGCATTGACGTGATCGATTTCCTCGGGTGCGAGTCCGGCGGAATGTAAGGCACGCAGGATGGCTTGGCACTGGCCGGCGGGATCGGGTGCGGTCAGGTGGCTCGCGTCGCTGGTGGCGCCGTAGCCCACGATCTCGCCGAAGCAACGGGCACCGCGCTCTTGCGCGTGCTCGAAGTCTTCCAGCACCAGCATGGCGGATGCCTCCGACATGACAAGGCCGTCGCGCGCGGAATCGAAGGGCCGGCAGGCGTGTTCCGCCTCCGGATTGCGCGAGAGCACGCGAAGATTGGACCATCCGCCAAGAACGCTGCCGCAGATGGGGGCATCGGCGCCGCCCGCCAGAACGACCGTGTCTTCGCCGTATCGGATACGGCGGAAAGCCTCGCCGATCGCCACCGCGCCCGACGCGCAAGCAGCCGCGACGGTGAAATGGCTGCCGCCAAGCTTGTATTGGATCGATAGATTACTCGACAGCGAGTTGAACATGTTGCGCGTGACCGCCAGCGGGTGCATTTTGCGCCAGCCGCGCTGGAAATACGAGTCATAGACCTCTTGCATTCCCTGCGAAGCGCCGAAGGCCGAGCCAACCATGACGGAAATGGGGCGTCTCTCCTCGGCAAGCGCACCCAGGCCCGACGATTCCAGGGCCAACCCGCCGGCAAGAAGGCCAATGTTGGTGCACAGATCGTTGCGCCGAATGAGGATCTCGGGCAAGAACGGCGTGGGTTCCACGGTGGCGACCTGGCCGGCGATATGCACGGGAAAATCCGACGTATCGATGCGACTGATATTCGAGATGCAGGAGCATCCGGTGAGCAATGCGTTCCAGAAGACGTCGATGCCGGTGCCGAAGGGGGTGACGATTCCTATTCCTGTCACGGCCACCCGACGCCGGCGGTGCTGTTTGTGCGGCGAAGGGACAATCTCGACGCGACTCGAAGAAGGGGCGAGGTTGATTGCGGTGCTTCCCATGGCCGCAGAGTACTGAACGCCTGTCCCGAACTGGGCAACAGGTCGGTAACGATCCTGAGGAGAAACTGTTGCATTCCGGCGACGAACCCGTGGAGCGATGCGCGCGCAGAAACTCAGACAAACTCTCACCTACATTGTCGGCTGCGCTTTTCACACGAAGGTAGTGGAGTCGTCTCCGATTCGACACAGAGATGTCAGACAGTAAGTATCCGTGGCGTATCCACGACATCTCGCAAAATCCTTTGGATTGCGGCCATGAGTCGCCTGGCTCAAGTATTCGCCGATCCGTGCACTCCCGTGGCGGAGAGTTCGGCGCCACCCTCCGCGGAGCGGCTGCGCGAGGCACTGGGGCTGACCCACGACCACGACATCCAGCGACTCCCGTTCGTGGACAAGGACACCACCGCCGGCAGCGAAGCCGAACTGCAGGCATCCGTGACCGGAAGTTCGCAGACGGTGGATCTTCCTCGCGTCGTCGTGCAATCGGACTTCTTCGCCAACATCGTACGCCGCGCCGCTGTGGGGGACACGGCCCCGCACACCGTCCACGCCCTCGAACGGTTCGTGCAGGAGAACCGCGAAGGCGTCTGGGACAACAGCTGGGTGCGTTTCCCGCGGCACCTTCTAGGGCACGCGGCAGCCGAAACCCTGATGAGCGATTTGTGTTCCGACAAATCGAATCCGTCGAGTCCGCCGCGCAGCGACCGAAGCAGCTTTCTCGTCGAGGAACGGGGCATCGAGTATGTCCGGGTTCCCATCAGCTATCTGCTTAAGCTGGCCATGGCCGATGCGGTGGCGGCCCTGCGCGATGCTCCCGAGGCAATTCGCAAAACCGGGCGGCGGCTTCTCGCGCACTTCTTGAGCGACAACACTTCGCCGGAAACTTGCTCGCTCAACGTCGTTTCGCTTTCACTCTCCGCAGGCGGCGGGCGGGTTTTGGCCCGCGAGGCGGCGCGCCGGTTCCTCCTCACGCAGCTCCTTTTGGCCTATGCCAACCGACGCTATGAACTCGGAACGACCGGACAGAAGGCCGCCGCGTGCCACGCGCCGACGCCCCCGGTCCGCCAGCGCGAGCTCAACGAGTTGATTTCCGATTCGTTCTATCGGGAAATCTTCATGAACCCATGCCTGTCGGGTTGGGACCTGGGCGAAGATAAACGTTCCTACATGGGACTCTGCCATGAAGTGCTGTCGCGCAGTCAGCTCAACGGCGTCAAGAAGCTGCGCGACGCGGGCATCATCTACAATAACCTGGTGGTCATGCCCAACACCTCGAACACCAGCTTGGCCAACAATGGTGTCCATGTCAGCTTGGGCAGCAAACGGCTGACCGACTTGGTCGCGAACAACAACGACCGCTTTGGACCACGCGACGAGAAGTACTTCGGCGATCTCGCCATCAAGTTCATGGAGCATTTTCTCCCGCTCTTCGTGGGGACGTACAGCGCCGCGCCCTATCGGCTTGGATTTCGGGACTTTCATCCCGAAACTGCCTTGGGCTTTTTGCCGCACGAACTCGACTTCACCCACCTGCGCATGCTGTGGCGGCGCTGGAAAGGCAAGGCATCGCTGCACGCTTTCGGCATGACCCTGACACCTTGCGGGCCGGGGTGGATCGACAGCACGCTGAGCGCGGTCTTTGGTCTGCGCGGCGACTGGGTGCCGGACTTCAGACTCATCGACTATTTGGTCTTTCTGATGAGCACCAATACCAGCCCGGCGCTCAATGGCGTTCTGGGCAACGCGGATAGGCTGAAGCGCGACCTTGGCAGCCTGGGCGTGTTCGATCCGCGTATGTCGCTCTATCTGCTGGTAAAACTGCGCGAGCAAGCCGCGATGGGCTTCTCGGGCTTCGAGGGTCGCCAATACAGTCTATTTGAGCGATTTGGCGGCGACATGGCGCCCGCGGTTGGAATGCAAAACCTGCTCTGCGCGCTGGCCTATCGCGAGATGGCCACGGGCGCGATCACGCATGGGGAAATCCCCGACGGTCCCATCATCGAAAGTGAACGGCGCCAGGTGATTTTCGACTGCGCCATCGGATTGCCAACCTTCTTCGTCAACCAGGAGACTCCCAACCGATTGCTGAAGAAGATCCTCGAGGGAACCACGGAGATTCGGCCGAGTCGGCGTTATCCGGGATATCTGCGCATCAAGACCGATGCGTATCGCCGGGGGCTTCTGCGCTACATTCAAGAACGCGCCCCGGATCTCGTCGAGGCGCTCAATATGAAGGAAACGCTCGACGATTTGGCTCGCCGGATAGACGAGCCCAAAGAGAGCGCCGCCGGTCGCCTGACCAGCGCCATTCTGGCTGGAATCGGGGCCCGCGAGCCAATGAAAGTGGAGGCGCGCGCCTTCAATCTCGCGGCCGAGCGCTACTACCGCGATGACCTGCGCAAAGCCCAACTGGCCGAGTCCCTGGAATTGCTCGCCGAGGAGTGCGCCGGCGCCAATTCGCGCTGGTGGTTCGCCCAAGGCGGAAGTTGGCGTGCCGTGGCGGATCCCCAGGCCTACTTGACCGCGGTCAAAAACGACCTGGTCGAAGACCAAATCAACACCGAGGAGATCCTGCAGCTCGTCGGGCTCATTCTGATGGTGACGCTGCAAGGAGAATCCGCGGATGTCTAGGATGCCAGCGCCACATCAGTACGTGGAACGCAACTCCGGCCACATCTGCGACGAAGAGCTGTATTGGGATGGCGCGATTCGCTTCCTCTACTCCTCGGTGCGCGAGCGGGCTCCGTTGATCTTCTCGGCATTGACCAGCCGGCGCATGTCTTCGGTGTTGGGCTTCTTGAACTACGAGCTTTTCGTCAGCAGTCGCCTGACGGGATCGCACCGGCTCCTACACGCGTGTGGCATCGATGCCAGCGAATGCGTGGCGGATCCCGCCTCGCTCGACACCCTGACCAAGATCTTCGAACGCAAAATCCGCTACTGGGAGTGCCGGCCGATGCCGGCGGACGAAACCCTGGTGGTGTCACCCGCGGACTCCCGTGTGGTGTGCGGCTCGCTGGCCGACACTGCCCTTCTGCATGTGAAGGGAAAATTCTTCGAGCTCGAAGAGCTGCTGGGCGAGCGGCACGGAGGACAGCAAGGCCGCTTTGCCAACGCGGATTGGGCCGTGTTCCGATTGACCCCGGAAAAATACCACTATAGCCACGTTGCCGTCGCCGGCGTGGTGGCGGACTTCTACGAAGTGGAAGGCGCGAATCATTCGTGCAACCCGAGCGCCGTCGTCGAAGTGGCGACGCCGTACTCGAAGAACCGGCGCACCGTCACGCTCATCGATACCGACGTGCCCCAGGGCAGTCGGGTGGGCATGGTGGCCATGATCGAAGTCGCCGCGCTGATGATTGGCGGTATCGTGCAGTGCTACAGCAAGAACCGCTATGAGAGTCCGTGTTCCATCGAGCGCGGGATGTTCCTGGA
>Ga0224559_1000154_pt1 | contig 44878 bp, 42 predicted proteins | sample 714S33034metaG_FD_180676 | JGI IMG/M metagenome (GOLD analysis project Ga0224559, IMG submission 180676) | Peat soil microbial communities from Stordalen Mire, Sweden - 717 S3 30-34 | ecosystem: Environmental > Terrestrial > Soil > Wetlands > Peat | place: Sweden: Norrbotten County, Stordalen... | reverse complement strand
GCTCCGGATCGCGCGTGGCATAGTGAGCCGCCAGCCGCCGCCATAACATAGTCAGTTGGTCCACCGCCCCGCCGCTTGTCCGCAGTTGCTGCTTGTAACTGCTCTCAGGGTGAAGATCGATCTCAACCGCCAGCCCATTGGCCAGCATCGTATCCACGGCCTGATCGAGCCGCGCAACAAACTCTGCGTTCAGCCCGTCCGCGCCCCGCGGGTGCTGCTCCAACGGCGCGGCATCTATGCTCAGGCGAACACTGTCAAACCCGAGGCGCGCCATGAGCGCAATGTCCTGCGCGTCTATGTGTCGATTCGTCCGTGCCGCCGAATAGTCGCTCGGCGATTGCGCAAACCACTCGCTTGCATTGATGCCCCGCTTCAAGTGTCCGGCGCGCGCAAAAGCAGTCCGCAGCGCGGCTGCACGATCCTGTTGTCCATACGCCTGTTCCTGTCTCGTGACAGCCAATGTCAAAGCAAACAAGACTATCAGGCAGCGCAGACCAATTCGCATGAGTGTCTCCTTCCAATTCGGACTCCCGGCAACGATATCACGCAACCCTCCCTTCGTTCCTTGCCCAATCGTGCATTTAGGGGTCACAATACCCCCAATCGTCCTGAAAGCAGGTCCGTTTCATGCTCAAATTTCCGGTCGCTTCGCAATTGCGGCTCATGGCTGCCCTCTCGACATTCTGTCTCATGGCCGCAACCGCCGCGGCCCACGCGCAGAACCCGCAAGCAAGTCCACCCACCTCAGCTCACTCGGCAGCCAGCCCCAGTCCCGACGACGAGTTGCTGGCACGCGCCAGCAAGCTCTACTACTCAACGGCGAAAGCTGGACTCGACAGCTTCGTTTGCGAAGTACACCCGGATTGGCACACCATCTTTGTCAGCGCCAGCAAGAACGTCGAGATAGCCGAGGACGATCCCCGCATCGTTCTCCTCAAGACGGTCAAGATCACCCTTCACGGCCGGCTCAAAGGCGGCTCTACAGTCGATTGGACCCCGCCGGCCAACCCCGATTCGCCCATCGATGCAGACACAACACGCATGTTCGACAGCATGCACAATACCACCAATCAATCGTTGCAAGGTTTCATGCAGTTTTGGACCCCGTTCGTGGACGGCTCAGCGATTGCAGACAGCGCAGAGGGCCTGGAGATCGCAAAAACTGAAAAGGGCCACACGATTCACGCCAGTTTGAGCGGCACATCCCTCACCGAGTCGCTCGACGACAGCCTCATCCTGCAGCGCTTCGATGTAGTCTCAGCGGGCATGACCGTCCACTTCGCTCCGTCCTTTAAACCAACCAGCAAAGGCCTGCTGGTCAATGCCTTCCACGCCCACATCCAGCCGCCCGGCGTACAGCCAGACAAGGCGCAGGAGATCGATGTCGAGATCGAGTACCAGTCCATCCATGGCTTTCCCATTCCGGCCAGGATCAACATGCAGGTAGTCAACAGCGGAACCTTCAACTTCGTTCTCGATGCCTGCAGCGTGAATCACTAGAAGAATCCGAAGGCAAAAAAGGCGGCTCCCGGTTGAACGGGAGCCGCCTTTGCAAAAAAAACAGCTTACTTGCGGGATGGAGCGATCGCATTTATATCGAGCGATGCAATCTGCTCATAGGTGCTGCGCAAATACTTGTGCGGGTTCACCGGGACATTGTTGATGCGCACCTCATAGTGAAGGTGGGGACCGGTAGCGCGCCCCGACTGGCCCACGTAACCGATCACCTGTCCGCGGCTCACGTGCTGTCCGGGCAGTACCGCCATCGCCGAGAGATGTCCGTACACGGTGAGGAAGTTGTGCCCATGATCCAGCACAATCTCGCGGCCATACCCCGCGCCCATCGAGGCTCCGCTCACATCCCCGTCGGCGGTCGCGCGTACCGGCGTTCCGTAGGGCGCTTCAATGTCGACGCCGGTGTGGAATTTACCTTCCCCGTTGAACGGATCTTCGCGCTGGCCAAAGCTGGAGCCTACGCGGCCCTCGACCGGCCAGATCGAAGGCGCATCCGCAAACTCTTTCCAGTCGCCGCCAAAGCTGGGCGTTAACCCGCCCTCCAGCGCGCGAGAAACCTGGCCGGACATGGCCTCGGTTCGCAGCGCATAAAACTGATCGATGGAGAGCTTGACCTGCTGCTGATTTACGTCGTCAGTGAGCGACAGCGTTGCCGGCGTGGGAGCAGAGGCAGCGCTGGCCGCAACCGTCGGCTTGGCCTGGCCCAGCCTGTTCTGCTTGAGCCCGTAGAGCGAGGTCACTTCGCTGGCCAGAGCTCCGAGAGACGCGACCTGCACATTGCGATCGTGCGCAATCTGCGCCATCTGCTTATAGCTCTTGCGCAGGTTCTCATCGTTTTGCCGGAGTTGATTGAAACTCTCGGTTTTCAGCAGCATCCTGGTATAAGAGCCCGCAAGCCCCACGATGGTGAAGGCGCCGATCAGAGCCGCGGCAACAAATCCATACGCATAGTGGAGGGGAATGGGAATCTTGCGAACTCGTCCGTCCTCATCCCTGGCAACAAAAAGAATGTAATAGCGTTTGCGTAGCATTTTCGCCCTTCATCCCTGCATTCCGCAGGACCGCAATTCGCCCTGTACTCATGAAAGCGCACGGCAAGGAGCTTTTCAGCCCGTGAGAAAACTTTGCCGCCTCTGTGCGGCGTGTCCAATTAACGTTCGTCAAGGCTAACAAACTGCACCTTCACGGGTCAATGAAATCCCAACGAAATCCACGCGGAAAATCATTTGCAATGCCCGATTCGCCTTGCGTTCCCTTTATCGGCCAGGATACGCAAAACTTGATTCGGCTTGATACAATCGGCAACTATCCGCCGCATAATCAATCAATTAACCGCACAGCTTCTTCGGGACTTACAGGGCATTGAGACCTGAATGCACCGCTCCTGGTTCATTTATCGGCAATCCCTGGCGGGTCCATGTCGGCAACGATACAGTCAGCAGGCGGTGAGCACGTGCTGGCTGCGCTCAGAGAACAAGCGGATCGATGCGAATCTTCACTTTGGTTGCCGGCACGCTTTGCTTGTTTGCCGTGCTGCTCGATACCTTCCAGACCATCATTTTGCCGGCCGAGCGAGCGGCGGAAACCATCGCCAATCTCGTCGACGATCATCACGACTTCTGAGTCAGGGTCTCTGGAGATCCTGACCCGCAGCGCGGCGTGGCCCGTTTGACCTATCCTCAATGCATGAGAGCGACGCGGAAGGACTCAACAAGCAGCGCCGCCAATTCCGGCGAACTGGACCTGATCCGCCACATCCGCGCCCGAGCCGGCCAGCCTTCCGGCGCAGCGCTTAGGCTCGGCATCGGCGATGACTGCGCCCTTCTCCGTCCACGGCGCGGTGAAGAACTGGCCGTCACCACCGACCTCTCCATCGCCGGCCGCCATTTCCGCCTCGACTGGCACCCGCCCCAATCCGTCGGCCATCGGGCTCTGGCCAGAGGATTGAGCGACCTGGCCGCCATGGGCGCACGTCCCATCGCCGCATTTTTGTCCCTCGGGTTACCTCGCGAACTCACTATCTCAGCCGGCGGTCGGCCCGCATGGGTGGATTCTTTCCTTGACGGTCTGCTCCAACTTGCCGCCACCCACAAGACCCCGCTCGCCGGCGGAGACCTCTCCGAGTCTCCCACCGCGCTGGCTGATATTGTCCTCATTGGCGCCGTTCCACGCGGAAAAGCACTGCTCCGCTCCACAGCCCGTCCTGGCCATTCACTCTATGTGACCGGAACTCTCGGCGGAGCCGCCGCCGACCTCGCCCGGCTCGCCGAGCTTCAGCCCCGTCGAATCGCCAAAAAGCTCGAAGCCGACCTGGCTCCCCACCTTTACCCCCAGCCGCGCATCGTCCAGGGCCTATGGCTCGTGCGCCACGGCGCGGCCTCCGCCGCCATCGACATCAGCGACGGCCTTTCCACCGACCTCGCCCACCTTTGCCAGGAATCAGACGTCGCCGCCGAAGTCGACGCAGCTTTGCTTCCCATCCACCCCGCCGCAACCCTCGCTCAGGCCCTCAACGGCGGAGAAGACTACGAACTCCTCTTCACTGCCCCCGCCAATGCCCGCAGCCCCAGGAAGATCGCCGGCGTCCCCATCACCAGAATCGGCCGTATCGTCCCACTCCGCCAGAATCGGCCGGCCATCACGCTGCTTACTCTTGAAGGCTCGCAGCCACTCAATCCCCAAGGCTGGCAGCACTTCTCCTGACTTTGGTCTCGTTTGCGGGCCGGTGTTCGCACAGACTTTTACAGGAGCCGCAATTCAGGAAAATCCTGCCGGTAGACTTTCGGGTCAAGCGTCAGCATCCGATCCGTCTGCACCAAAGCATGTGCACCGATCAGGAAGTCGGCTAGTAGCCGTCGCGGGCCTACTCCGGAAGACTGTCTGCGTCTAGCCGCATACCGTGCAAAACGAAGACCGGCCTCTGTCCAGATCATTTCGTCTAGTTTCAAATCAACCGTGACACCGGTTAACTTAAGGAATTTCCTGACCAGAGCTTCTGACATACCCGGGTACGCGTGCAATTCGGCAAAGACAAAAGGGGAGATAAGGAGAGCCCCTTCTTGCCTTGCTTCCTCCAATTGAACCAGAAGCCGTGGTACCGATGCCTCCCCTGTCCAGATAGCTGAAACGACATTAGAATCAATGGCCGTTCTCACTGTTCACTCTCGGAATGCAACTGGGCGTCTGGAGGGTCATCATCGCGAAGATCCCGAATCCAAGCGTTAATCTCCTCAAGAGAAGAGAACGCTGGCAAAATACCCACGAAGGCTGCGAAAGGGTTCTTTTCCACCCGCGCCGGTTTCAGAACCGTGCGACCGTCCTCAAAGACAAACTCTACGCGATCGCCTTGTTTGAGACCCAGGCGATGCCGAACCTCGATCGGAACAGTAACTTGTCCCTTGCTGCTGATTGTGCTGGACGGCGGCATCTTTACTCTCTCATCAAGAAGTAAGGATATCATTCTTTACTTTCCTTGGCAACTGATCTTGTTCGAGTTTCCCCGTGCCTACGGCTATGATCATGATTGTCATGATTAACAACATTCCCCGCGTCCGTTTTGCCCCTTCCCCCACCGGTCTGCTCCACGTAGGCAATGCACGGACCGCGCTTTACAACTGGCTCTTCGCCCGCCGGTCCGCCGGCAAGTTCATTCTCCGCATTGAAGACACCGACCTCGAACGCTCCGAAGCTCGCCACGAAACCCAGCTCATGGAAGACCTTCAATGGCTCGGCCTCGACTGGGACGAAGGTCCCGGCACAATCCTCGAACCAGACCGGGGCGAGTTCGGCCCCTACCGCCAATCCGAGCGCCTCGCCATCTACGCCGAGCACACCGAGCGCCTGCTTGCCGAGGGCAAGGCCTACCGCTGCTTCTGCACGCCTGAGGAACTCGAAGCCGAGCGCGCCCAGGCCGCCGCAGCCAAGGGCTCTCAAATCTACTCCGGCCGCTGCCGCTACCTCGACGACGCCACCATCGCCCAGAACCTCGCCGACGGCAAGCCCTACGCCGTCCGCCTCAAGATCGAGGACCATCCCCTCCGCTTTCACGATCTCGTCCGCGGTTCCGTCGAGTTCTCCGCCGAGGTCGTCAGCGATCCGGTCCTGGTCCGTTCGGCCTCAGGCGGGGCCGGAGGAGCTTCGGGGGGCATTCCCGTCTACAACTACGTCGTAGCCATCGACGACGCCCTCATGCGGATTACCCACGTCATTCGCGGCGACGACCACATCTCCAACACGCCCAAGCAGGTGGCTATCTATCAGGCATTCGGCTGGCCCGTCCCCGAATTCGCTCACCTTTCCACCATCCTCGGCGCGGACCGCGAGCGTCTTTCCAAGCGCCACGGCGCCACCTCGATCAACACGTTCCGCCAGATGGGCTACCTGCCCGAAGCACTGTTCAACTACCTTGCGCTTCTCGGCTGGGGCGCGGAAGACGGCAAGACCGAGACCTTTACCAAGGCCGAGTTGATCCGCGCCTTTTCCCTGGAGCGCGTCACCCCTTCGCCGGCCATATTCGACTTCGACAAGCTCAACTGGCTCAACCGGCATTACATCAAACAGGCCGACCACGAGCGCATCGCCAAACTAGCCGAGCGCCAGTTCTGCCTGCATCGGCCGGATCTCTTCCCGCTCTGGTCTTCTTCGGAGCTCTACACCGCTGAGACTCTGGCCTTCCTGGCCAGCCAGGATCCGCCCATTCAACTGAACATTCCTTCGCTGGAGCTGATCGCTCTGAGAAAAGCCTGGTTCGCCAGTCTCCTCGACGTTTTTCTCCCCGCCGTCGACTACCTCGCCCAGCTCCCCATCAAAGCCGCTTTCATCTTTGGCTTCGACCCGGCCGCCGCCCGCGCCAACGAGGAAAACGCCGCTGTTCTGGCTGCCGATTCCGCCCGAACGGTGCTCTCGGAACTCGCCGGCCGCGTCCGCACGCACAGCGGCTACGTTACCGCGGAAGTCTTCAAAACGTGGCTGAACGAGATCAAGGACGCCACCGGAATCAAGGGCAAGGAACTTTATCATCCGGTCCGCATCGCTATCACCGGCTTCCACTCCGGCCGCGAGTTTGACAAGATTATCCCGCTCATCGAAGACGGCGCAGCGCTGGGTCTCGCCATCCCCAGCGTCCCGCAACGTATCTTTCAATTTGTGGGAGTTTGAGGGAACGTGGCGGCCCCATCTTTCGACGGCAGCTTTCCCCACCACTGGCAGGCGGAGGTACTCTCGGCGCGTCCACTAATTCTGCCAACGCGCCATTTCGTTTATCCCACTCAGGCGGAAGAAGTGGAGCGCGGGGCGCTTGAGGTCCTCATCCGGCCCGCCATCGATGAGCGGGGATTTCTCGCCACCTGCGCCCTCGGCTTCCGCGACCCTGCCGTCCCCACCGGCCTCTGGTCCACTCCGAACCCCAACGAAATCTGCGCCGTCTCCGGCGGCTACGCCTACATCGTCGATACCGCCGCCCCTGACCGCTTCGCCATGATCCCGTACCGCCCCGTCCTCGAAATCCGCCCAATTACGAGCCAGAATCTGCTTCTTTTCGTCGACCATCATTCCATCCTCGCCTGGGGCAAGAACGGCCAAGCCTGGCAGTCGGAAAAGCTATCCTCCGAGGGCCTGACCATCACCTCCATCGACGGCCATATCCTCCACGGGCAAGGCTGGGACATGATGACCGACAGGGAGATTCCATTCGCCCTCGATCTGCGGACTGGGCTGCGGCTGGTGTGTTGACAAGCGTCAATTGACGTTTTACAGTTGAACAATGATCGAGAGCTTCAAACACAAGGGCCTGCGGAACCTGTTTGAAGAGGACGACGGTCGCAGGGTCAGAGCAGATCAAGTTGACCGTTTGCGATTGATCCTTTCGGCGCTCGATCAGGCCGGTGAAGTGCAGGATATGAACCAGCCGGCGTTTCGATTGCACCCATTGAAGGGCAGCCGTAAAGGCGTGTGGGCCGTGACCGTAAGGGCCAACTGGCGGGTGACCTTCCGCTTCGAGGGAGGCGACGCCTACGACGTGGATTTGGAAGATTACCATTAGGAGAGAAGACGCGATGCCGATGAAGAATCCCGTTCACCCAGGCGCGCTCGCCAAGGCAAACCTTGACGAACTTAACCTGAGCGTGGCCCAGGCAGCGAAAACGATCAAGATCACGCGCCAACAGCTTCACAACGTGGTGCAGGGTAGAAGCGCCGTTACTCCTCAAATGGCGTTGCGCTTTGAAAAGGCCTTTGGCGGCAGTGCCGATATGTGGCTGCGAATGCAGGCGGCGTACGATCTTGCCCAGGCACGAAGGCGCGAAGGGGAAATGAACATCCCGCGCCTCGTCGAGCAACCGTCGCTGTGACGAGCGCGACGTTTCAAAAAGGGTTCTTTGCGAGAAGGATGCTACAAGGACATGTGTAGAAATGCGTCTCAAGAAGGTTAGGACTTGAGACGCTGCCCAGCCTCCCGCCTCATACAGCCTCACGATAGGCCGCGCCCCATTTCTGTTTGAGAAGCGATCTGAACGCTTGCCCCGACAGCATTGGCGTATCGCACCATGAAAGACAGGCTGATCGGCTTGCTGCCGCGCTCAATCTGAGCAATGTACGGTTGAGAAACCTTGAGCGTTTTAGCGAGATCCTGCTGCGTCAGATTTGCTTGTTGACGTGCGCGAACGAGTCCAAGGAGAGCCTGTTCTTCTTCGTACGCGGTCTTGAATTTTGCGTCTTTGGCCGAGCGCTTCTCAGCGTATCTCTTGATCCAGGTCATGCTTTCCCCCTTGTCCTTTCCCACTGTTTCTTTCGTTTCCTGGCAGTCTCCAGAACATGCGAAGGGGCCTTTTGCCCCTGCTTTTTGTAAACCGCCAATATCACCAATTCCTCAATACCCGAGGAACGGTTCGAGGCGAAAAACAACAACCGGCCCTGATAAGCGGGTTTGATATGCCGCAGGCGGTAAATGCCGTCGCCGTAATCGTCCACTTGAGCCGGAGATGGATTTCCGAAACCGCTTTGTTCGTAATGGCTCATGAGCGCTGCCAGCTTCGCGGCATCCTTGGGTGGCAATTCGTCCAATTCTTTTTGGATTTCGCCTTCATCAAAAGGGATAAACTCGCGCCTCATATTAGGAATATAACCTATAGGTTATACGCCGTCAAGCAACGACAACACGAAGTTGCTGCCGTCGAGGCGTCTCACAATGGGTAGAACTTGAGACACCTCCCCGATCCCTGAGTGCGATGAGCTTGCGTGTCTCAAAATTCAGTCTCAGATGGAAACACTGAAACCACCGCGCTCAAATGCAGCCGCCGTCTACCCCGCCGCCTGTTCCCTCGCAGGCATCAGCCCCTCATACGCCTTGTACACGCCTTCGAACACCGCGTCCCAGCTCATGGTCAGCGCATGAGCGCGAGCTGCCAAGCGCATTGCAGCGTGCTTTTCAGGGTCGCCCAGCACCTCAGCGACCGCAGCCGCAAAATCCTCGTCGGGCACGATCCGTCCCGTTAGGCCGTCGCGCACAATCGTCTTCGGGCCGCCATCGGGCGTCACAATCGCCGGCACTCCGCTGGCCATGGCTTCAAGTACTACGTTTCCAAACGTGTCGGTGTGCGACGGAAATACAAACAGATCCATGTTCGCGTATGCCTGTGAAAGCGCTTCGCCCTTCAGCACTCCGGGAATCTCCGCCCGCGGAAGCCGCTCTCGCAGCCACTGTTCCTCCGCGCCATGCCCGACGATCAGAAATCTAAAACTCCGATGCCCCATCCGCTCCAGTTCTTCCTGCACCTGGGCCAGCAGCGTCACATTCTTCTCGATCGACAAGCGGCCCACGAATCCCAGCAACTGATCCCTGTCTTCCGGATCGCGCTTCCGTTTGCCGGGATTGAAAAGCTCGGCGTCCACGCCGCGCGGCATCAGGTGACAAGGCCGCCCAGTCATCCGCTCCAGCAGCGCGCAGAGATCCGGATTCGGCGCAAAGAGCACCTGCGCCATCGAGTAGAACCTGGCCGTCGCAACCATTGCCAGGTCCTCGATCTTTTGCTCTGTCGCCGCCGAATGCCTCTTCGGCAAAAGACGAAGAAACCACTCCGACCGCCGCGCCGCATACTCGTGCACATTGGTGTGCCAGCTTGCGGCCAGCGGCAGATTAAGATGGTGAGCCAGACCTGCCCCCAGCATTCCCACCTCGCTGGGGCCTGTAATGTGAATCAGATCGGGCTTGAATCGTTCCAGTACTTCCTCGATCAACGGAATGTGCCGCAAGAATGCCGGATCGAAGCGAAGGTCTTTTTCCAGCGCAAAGGAAAGGAAGCCGCGGGAAAGCTCGAGCGTCCAAGTATTGCCATCTTCGAGAATGGCCTGGGTCCGGTCTCCGGCGCGAACGCACAGAAACGGCAGATTCCGCCGCCGCGCAAACGCCTCAAAGTGCCGACTCGTATGAGCAACCCCGTTGACCTCATGGAACGAGTCGGGGAAGTACGCCACGCGCGGAGTGTGATGAGCCATATGTTCGAGCCTATTAGCTGCCGGCCTCACCCGTCATGCTCGCCCAGGGCTAGCCGTAATTGGTCGGCCTCGCTCCACGCAATCTTCAGGCCGCCTGAAACGACGCCCCGTCCCATCAGTTGCACCAACCCGATGCCAAAGGTCATCGGCCAAGGCGCTGTCCCGTCCGGCCAAAGTTGGCTCAGGGGCCTCGCCACGCCGTTCGCATCGGGATGATACACGCGCTCGTCCCAGGTCCGCGAGCCCTGCGGGAACTCAGGATAGTGGCGAACCGCGTCGATTGCGGAGCGAAGAATCCGATGCCTCCACGGCTCCGCATACTGCGGCATGAAGAGCATGTCGCTCTTCTTCTCGCGCCGGATCTCGTGGACAAACTCCGTAAAGCTGGTCGCGTTGGTGAGATTGATATTCGCGTTCGGTTCCACGCCGTGACGGTCCCCGCCGGTGATGAGCAGCATGTTCCACTTCTCCGCCAGCCGCCTCACTTTGCGATTCTCGTCCCAGTGGCGCAGTCCGTTCAGCTCCAGAGCGTGAAGGTAGTTGCCGTTCTTCTGCAGGAACTCATTCACCAGGAACTCATGCCGGTCGTAGCCAACCAGGTACAAGTCCCACATTGGATGGTTGAAGACCACCAGCACATTCGGCAATTCGTGCAGCGCAACCAGAATCTCGGTCAGCCGCGCGTCGCTCGGGTTGGCGGTAAAGTGCTCAAGCGTGTCCATCCACTCGGTAGCCCTGGCGCTGGGCAGGTTATGCACACCGAGATGAAACGACTGCTTCCCATACGGCGCCGACCACTCCACCGAAACAGGAATCTGTCGCGCGCTCGGCACCGTCCGCAGCATCATCGGCGCCTTGATGTTGTCGTGATCCGAAATCGAAACCATCGGCGCGATGTCAAGCTTCTCAATCTGCCCGGTCTCCAGATCGAAGGCCAGCTTCGGGGTCATCGGAGGCGTCCAATAGCTCTCCGCATAGTTAACACGAACGCCATGGCCTTGCTCAGAGCGCCGCTCCAGCCGCGACATCAGCGGCCGAATCAGCGGGTACTGATTACCCAAATTCGCCAGAAAATTTAAGGTCTCCTTGGACTGGTTGGTGTGACTGTGCAGCGAAACACCCGACCGGAAGGCGCGCGGTGCGTGGGGATCGCGCCACAGATACGAGATGGTCGTATTGGCCATTTCCGCTCCTTCTCCTAGATGGTGCCCGGATTTCTGCATTCAGTATCCACCTCCGACCATAAACGCGGGGTTAAGAGGGTGCGAATAGCCCTTCAATTTGGCAAGGAATCAGAGGAGTTACCGTATCCTAACCTCTAAATCACCGCAAAATCCCAGAGACCCACCGGGAAAACCCAAAGAGTTGAGGAATTCGTGCACCTGGAATGCTGCACCGGAAGTCGTTCCGACGGGTTCAGATGCGGAGGTGCGTAACATAAGCCTAGCAGAATCAATTCGGTCGCATCAACGGGATTGTCGACGGCCCGGGATTATGAGAGATCCCATGGCCTCCCGGCCCAGGCCCACCGACCGCAAACCTCGCCCAAGTACTATCTATGATTTGCCGGACCATTCGAATTACTTGACTCCGTGCTCGTTCATCCAGCCAGTGTATTTCTTATCCTGGTTCTTTACATGGTCTATGAACCAATCGCGTACGAAGTACAGCAACTGGACATACGAAGTAATGTCGCCCTCGTCGTGACGAACGAGAAACTCCGAAGCCGTCGCCAGCAGTGCCTGGTGGAGGGCCCGGTGCTCGGCGAGGGCCGGATAGTTGGTCAGCTCCATCAACTCTTCCTCGGTGGAGAAATGTTCTCTCGCTGTGCAGGAGACTTGGCTGAGCAGCGGACCGGCGACCTCTCCCACTCTGCCTTTCATTGCCGCCGCATGGAGCTCGTTTAGAACTCGCATCATCCCTTTGTGCTGATCGTCCAGGACCTTCACACCGACGGTGTGGTTTTTTTTGCGCCACGTCACTAAGGCCAAGATTCCCCTTTCAGCGATAATCGCTTCTTAAGGAATGCATCGGCAATAGAATTAAGACTCTTCACGAAGAGCTTGTTACTTGCGTGTCTTTGCCAATTCCGGTCCTAGAAAATCCTCCATTGTCGAGCCCGCCATCAGGTCTTCGGAAGGTTCGCTCCCTTCTCTCGAAGGGGCTTTGTCCACCAATCCCTCGTCCAAGAGGTAGTTCCGTGTCAAGCCGCTGCGCAGCATCTCGAATGCCTGCTCGGGCGTATCCGCAAACTGGAACAGCTCGATGTCTTTGGGGCTTATCGATCCCTTGTCCACCAGCACGTCCAGGTTGAAGACACTCTTCCAGTACTCCGAGCCGTAAATCACCACCGTGATCTTCTTCGCCAGCTTCTGCGTCTGCGCCAGCGTCAGAACCTCGAACATCTCGTCCAGCGTTCCGAAGCCCCCCGGAAACACCACCAGCGCCTTCGACAGATACGCAAACCACAGCTTGCGCATGAAGAAGTAGTGGAACTCGAAGTTGAGCGAAGGCGTGATATAAGGATTCGGAGCCTGCTCGAACGGCAGCCGTATATTCAATCCAATCGTCTTTCCGCCGGCCTCCCAGGCGCCCCGATTGGCCGCCTCCATAATTCCCGGCCCTCCGCCCGAGGTCACCACAAACCGGTGCCGATCCGACTTGATCCCTTTCGCCCAATGGGTCAGCATTGCCGACAGACGCCGCGCGTCCTCGTAATAGCGAGCCATCTCCACCGCCGCGACTGCGCGCTTCCGCTGCAACTCCGTAGCCTGGCCCGCCGCTATCTCCGGCGCGCTGGCCGGCTGCTCGTGGCTCGGCGCCGGCTGACTCGATCCCGTATTGTCCAGAAGTTCCAGCGCATGGTCGGCCTCCTCGCGCCCGCGAAATCGCGCCGAACCGAAGAACACCACCGTGTCCTGAATCCGCTCGTGGCGGAAGCGGGCCAGCGGCTCAAGATACTCCGACACAATCCGCATCAGCCGCCCGTCCGCGCTATTCAGAAACGCAGGATTCTCATAGGCCAGCGGAGCCGGTTCAAGCGGCGCTGGGACTGCACCTTGATCTCTGATCCCTGATCCCCGATCCCTATCGCTCATCGTTCATCCGTCCCGTGCCTGACCGCGTCTTGAAACGCAATCCACAAATTCAACAACCCAAGCCCCGACACGATGCCCCGCACCGCGCCGTTGGCCGCATAGATCGAAAGCGTGGGGAATTGCAGGAAAAGCGGGTTCTGGTCCCAGAACATGTGCGACCACGGCGCATAGCACACGGCCAGACCAATATACATGCGAAGCAGCACCCGCAACAGGAGCTCAGCCTTTTCCAGCCAGCGCGGAAGCCGATGCGGCCCGTGTTTTCCAGCCGTCGGCCCCAAAGGAGCCTCATGCCCTTGCCCGGCTGTCGCGGCCACAAGCCCCTGACCAGGCTGGGGTGCGGGGTTCGCGGGCATCGAAGGCGATATCGTTTCCGGCTGTTGAGACATTCTGAAAGTTCGCGCGCCGCCCCCGATTCTGCGCAATTCGCAGCCTCTCGCCCAAGGCCCGGAAGCCCGGCCGGCTCAGAGACGCCGTATTGCAACGGTATCACAGCGAGCGACTTTAGCCGGGCGCGCCTGGGCGCAAACGGAAACGTCTGCCGCGCCGTCCCCCATCCGGCCATGCTGATCGACGCGCGGTGATTAAAAGCGGCCACGCCCGAGCCCCGCGCCGGAATAACCTATTCATTCTAGTGTGAATTCATGCAGGTGTGTAGTAACATAATTGTATGAATTCGTGCCTTGCGTGAGGTTTCGCCGCTGCAAACGGCGTACCCACCCAAACATGCGCCAGCTTTGATGGCGGTAACCACAGAGGAATGCAGGCGATATGACGACGCCGGTAGCCCCATCCGAGATCGAACGGACCAATCCCTTTCAGTTGGCTGCGGCGACGACGGAGAAACGGGCTCCGCTCAAGACCAGGCCGACCGGCGCAATCGAATCCTCGGATATCCCTCCGCCCGGAGACGCCGTCTGGAAGAACGCGGTTCTTAATCCGCTCTATCGGCCCAAAAAGACCTCGACGACCGTGCGCATCGACTCCGACGTGCTCCTCTGGCTACGCGCCCATGGCAAGGGATATCAGTCGCGCATCAATGCAATTCTTCGCCGCGCCATGATAGCGTCGCTCAATTCCACAGAGGCAGAATAGGCAGCTCGCTCTATCCCGAGCTTCGACCTGCCCCAAGGGGATGCTGCGCGGAAATGAGCAGGGCTAATTTCCGGCGATATTCGGAGCTTTCGACTCAAACTCATAAGTTCCATAATCGATTGTCAGCACCGCCGTGCCGCCGATGCGCACCTTGGTCTCGCTGCGAATCTTCCGCGGCAGCCAGAACCCGTGCGCCGGCGCGCCCGTATAGTGGATCAGCGTACGCGAAATGAAGAACGACGGATTCCTGGCCGGCTCGGCCTCCATCTTCACCACCTCAAAGTCCGCCGCATCCACCCAGATCTTGCCTCTATATAAAAACTTCCCATCCGACAACGGTTCCACTTTGAGGATGTACGCCGGCCGGCCGTCAATGGTCTCGCTGCCCATCATCTGAAACTTGTAGTTGGCAGGCGTCAGTGCCGTCGATCCACTGTCCCGCGACGCTTCCACTTCGCTGTCCACTGCGCGCTTCAGAACCTTGTCGCAAAGAAACTTCGAGCCGCTTTGCGATACGATCCGGAAGCTCATCCCCTGCGCCGCGTCGTAGTTCGCCTCCACGTCCATCCTGCCCACGATGGTCGCCGAATAGCCCTTGTACTCCACCTGGTAATGCCGCAGTGCCGTGAAGTGTTTCAGTTCCTGAATTCGCGCGGCGGTGTGGGTGTGCATCTGCTCCACAACTTCCACCGAGCTCAACCCCGTGGACATACCCGCGCCCGCGCCCTCATTCTCAGCGCACACCCCTGCTGCAATGCATACAAGCATCATCGCCAGACAGAGGCTCCTGAATTGCCGGAAGAACATGACGAAAAGCATACACGGGCGCACAAAATCGAACTGGCCTGTTTTGGCCACTCAGTTATCAATTTGGTTTCCGGAAATCGCGTGTCACCGCGAGTGCGAGCAGTTCGCGCCCGCAGCCGTCTAAGAAGAAACAAGAATGTAAGTTCAACAAAACAAGACGCCGTCATGGAGTTCTACGGACTCCCACCCATCGGACAAAAACAAAGACGTCCGATGGATGGGGCACAGTTTCATTCCCCGTGGGTCGGCGAAGCCGGTGGTGAACTCGAAAGGCAAGCTCCGACGCCGTCCGGGTTATCCTGTCAAAACACCATGACTCGACGACCCAGTTACCTCGTCTTGGCTGCCCTCACGGGCTTCGCACTCTCAATCTCAATCCCTGCCGCGGCCCAGAACCCAATGAAGGGGGGCACGAAGAGCGTGATTCCCTATCGGGACGAACGACCTGTCCGAGCCCGCCACGGCATGGTCGTCAGTGTCCACCATCTCGCCTCCGACGCCGGAGTTCAGATCCTGCGCAGCGGAGGCAACGCCGTCGACGCCGCCGTAGCTACCGGCTTTGCGCTGGCTGTCGTTCATCCCGCTGCCGGAAATCTGGGCGGCGGCGGCTTTCTGCTTTTGCGGGCAAATGACGGCCACGCCACATTCCTCGATTTCCGCGAGAAGGCGCCCCTCGCCGCTACTGAAACCATGTTCCAGGACGCGCAAGGCAACGTCATTCCCGAGGAGAGCCTTGATTCTTCTGTACTCGGCTATCGTTCCATCGCGACTCCCGGCTCCGTCGCCGGCCTGGTCTACGCCGAACGCAAATTCGGCAAGCTCGGCCTTGAGCGCGTCATGGCCCCGGCTATCCAGCTCGCGGCAGATGGGTTCACCCTCACTGCGGAGGAAGCCAAGGAGCTAACCGATCCGGATCTGGCCCGCTTTCCCGATTCCAAACGCATCTTTCAGCGCGACGGCCGCCTATACAAGGACGGCGACACCTTTCGCCAGCCTGAACTGGCGCGAACCTTGCAGCGGATCGCCGCCGATCCAGACGACTTTTACCACGGCAAAATGGCGCACGAACTCATCGACGAACTCCACAAGGGTGGCGCGCTGCTCAGCGCGCTCAACATGCTGGAAGGCTACGACCTTGCGAAATTGGGCGACCGCACTCCCCAGTCGATTCACCTGATCGTCGAGGCCTACCGCCGGGCCTACATGGACCGAGCCGACTACCTCGGCGATCCGGACTACAACTCCATGCCCGTGGCGCAGCTGACGTCAAAGAGCTTCGCCGCCGCCTGGCGCGCATCGATCAGGCCCACATCAACCACGCCCAGCGCCGGCTTGCATCGTCCAGACGGTTTTCTGCCTCCCGCGCCAAGAACCGCCGGGCGGCGGCGCCCCGAATCCAATGACACCACCCACTACTCCGTCGTTGACGCGGAAGGCAATGCTGTGGCCGTCACAACCACCCTCAACGACTCATTTGGTTCCCGCGTCACCGCTGGTTCCCTCGGCTTTCTGCTCAACGACGAAATGGACGACTTCACCGTCAAGGAAGGCGTCCCCAACTACTACGGCCTCATGCAGAGCCCGGCCAACACCATCGCCGCGGGGAAGCGCCCGCTCAGCTCCATGACCCCGACTATCGTGCTTCAGAATGGCAAGCTCCGTTTCGTCCTCGGCTCACCCGGCGGCGCGCGCATTATTACCACCGTCGCCAATATTTTTCTCTCCGCCTCTGAAGGCGGCCTGAACATTCAGCAAGCCGTCGACGCCCCGCGCTTTCACCACCAGTACCTGCCTGACAAGCTCTACCTGGAACCCGGCTTTAAGCCGGAGACCCTTGACGGCCTAAGAGCCCTGGGCTACGACCTCGAGATCAAGGACGGCCACTGGTCCAATGGCGAGTGCATTGCCATCGACCCCTTGTCCGGCGAGCTTCTCGGCGGTCAGGACCACCGCAGCCACTACGGCAAGGCCGCCGGTCACTGATTTCCTCAAAAGAAATTTCCTCAAAAAAATTAAAAAAAGTGAGCAAAATTGAACAGTTCTTGCCTTCATTATGGTCAATTCTGCTCATGGTGCGAACGCTAATGGGCCGTTTATCGAGCACATAGCAAGAAGAATGGAGACTCAGTTTCTGTTCCGCACATGAGCACCCCCTTGGGCAGACTTGGCGAAGCCATTCGGAACCATCCTTCCGTAACACTCCGGCAAGGCTGCCCGAATTTTATTTGCGTCATCCTTTCCCAGTCGTGCGATTCAGGGTTGCAAGCCTGCGGTCTTACAGGAGTCGCAGGCTCGTGGCCCAAGGGCCTTCAAGGCGTGGCTAGATATTCAAATCAACGTGAAGTGGAGGGAGGAAACCCAGCCGGGACGTAAGTTCAATGACGTCAATGACGCTGAGCCATTCAAAAAGCGCTCCCGTTGACTCTCGGATGGTTTCGCCTAGGAACTTAATGTTTCTATGCTCGAATTCCGTTTGATTACATCAACACGATTTATAGCTGAGTTTGTTCTAAGTACTAAAGTCGCTGTTCAGAGTCTCCAATTAAATGTAGTCTCTCTTACAGTGCAACCATTGAGCCCGCTCGTTTAGGGTGCTCGTCGGCAGACTCGAACGGAGATCCTTCCGTTTTGCACTCAGGGCCACAGTTTTACCCTTACCTCACCGGGAAAGGCGCGTTTTATGCGTCGCAATCCTGGGAGTGTTAGCTGTTAAAAGCATCCCATTTCCCAGTCCTGCGTTATCGGGAGGCAAGCTGGCGAAGCCCATTTCTCAGATCCGCTGGCTTGCCTCCCGATTACAAACCGAGCGACCCCTGCTGCAATCCCTCCTGCGATCCCTGTCCCCTATCTCTGAAGTGAGACAATCGAATCAGCGCCCGGTCTTTCATCCATACCCAATCCGGGCCGGGGGCACTCATTGACCATGCTGCGCGTCCTGTCGACGCACCTTTTTCTCAACCAGCGCCTTCATCCGGGTCTGCTCGAACTGGCCTCGCGGTCGGGTGTATCGGCGGTGGAGATCTTCGCCGCCCGCCAGCACTTCGACTACACCAGCCGCCAGCATGTCGCCGAGCTGACCAACTGGTTCCGCTCCAATACGCTTGAAGCCTTCTCGATGCACGCGCCACTCTTCCCGGACCGCGAAATGGGCCGGGCCGGAGCGCCCGCGTGCAACCTGCTGCACTCTGAAAAATCGCGGCGCATCGACGCCATGGACGAAATCAAGCGCGCCCTCGAAACCGCCGACCAGCTCCATTTCCGCAATCTCGTCGTTCACCTCGGCGAGCGCGAAGACGGTTGGTCGCAGCGCTCAATCGAGTACGCTATCACCGCCCTTGAGCACCTCGGCGCCTTTGCGCGCCCGCTCGGCGTTCGTCTGCTGGTCGAGAACCTGCTCAGCGAAGCCACCACTCCGACGCACCTGCTCATCATTCTCGAAATGGGCCACCTGCCCAACGTGGGAGTCTGTCTGGACCTTGGTCACGCCCACATCACCGTAGGCGTGGCTGAGGCCATTGCAACCCTGGGCAGCCACATCGGCTCCGTCCACGCGCACGACAACCACGGCCTCAAAGACGAGCACCTGTGGCCCGGCAGCGGCTCCATCGACTGGCCACGCACGGTCGATGGCCTGAAAGCCCTTGCAACGCCTCCCGCCACGGTCCTCGAAATCCACCAGTCCTTCGGCGATGCAACCGGCGAACTCCCAGGTCTCATCGGAAAGGCATTCGCACTCTTGGCCTGACAGGCGCGTCCCACCGATTCCTTAATGTCCCCGCGAATTCGCCGACTCTGTCCAACCGTGCTTACTTGCGAACTCCGCTTGCTCTCATCTCAGCACCAGGCTGATCACCTGCGATGCCGAATACGAAGCGGCGCTGCTGGTTCCGCTCACCGAGACCGTCACCGCCGTAGTTCCGGCCTTTGCTGCCGCGCTTCCCGCAAACGCCAGCGTTGCGCTCCCACTCCCCGGCGCCGCGAGGCTCGTCTTGCTGAACGCCGCAGTCACTCCGCTTGGCAATCCGCTCACTTTCAATGTCATCGCTGCGCTCAAACCTCCCAGCGGGGTCACCGTCACCGTAATGGCTCCAGAACTCGTGTGAACCATGGAAAGCGTGCTCGCGCTAAGCGTTAACTGCACACCGGACGGCTGCGCCACTTGCACAGTAATATGCGTGCTCGGCGTCAACCCACCCCCGTTGGCCGTCACTGTGATTGTTGCCGATCCCACGGCTGCAGCGGAAGAAGCCGTCAGCGTCAAAGTCGAAGAACCGGTCTCCCCGTTCAACGTCACCGGATTGCTGCTCCACGAAGCCGTCACCCCGCTCGGCAGGCCGCTCACGCTCAGCGTCACCGCCCCGCTGTATGTTATGTTGCCGGCCAACGAGATCGCATCCGTGACCGTTTTCCCCTGCACAACCGGCAGAGTCGTCGAAGCTGCCCCAATCGCGAGCGATGGCGACGGCGCCACCTGCACCGCGATCTGCCTACTCGCCGTCAAGCCATCCCCGCCGGCCGTTACCGTAATGGTCGCAGAACCCACATATGCAGCGGGTGAAGCCGTCAGCGTCAGCGTGGAAGAACCGCTCTCCGCGCTGAGCGTCACGGGATTCCTGCTCCACGAAGCCGTCACCCCGCTCGGCAGGCCGCTCACGCTCAGCGTCACCGCCCCGGCATAAGTCGCGTTACCGGTCAATGAAACCAGATTCGTGCTTGTCTTCCCTTGCACCGCGAATAAAGAAGTGGAAGCCGTCCCAACCGTCAATGCCGGCGCCTGCGTCACCTGCACCGCGATCTGCTTGCTCGCCGTCACCCCATCCCCGCGGGCCGTTACCATAATGGTCGCCGAACCCACATATGCAGCGAATGAAGCCGTCAGCGTCAAAGTCGAAGAACCGCTCTCCCCGTTCAACGTCACCGGATTGCCGCTCCACGAGGCCGTCACCCCGCTCGGCAGGCCGCTCACGCTCAGGCTCACAGGCCCGCTATATGTCCCATTGCCCGCTACGGTTACCACATCCGATCCTGTCTTCCCCTGCATCGCGGACAAGGCCGTCGAAGCAGCCGAAATTGTCAGCGCCGGCGGAGTCAGCGTCACCGTCATGGGCAAGTTCACGCTCGCCGCGTAGACCACCCCTGTGTTCACGGCCGCCAAATGCACCGTCAGACCGAGCGTCGACGCCCCGGCAACCGCGCTCGAGCTTCCCGCCAGCGTCAGCATCCAGGCAATCGAACCGCCCGGCGTCACGCCGGGAGCACTGAAAGCCGCGGTAAACCCCTTCGGCAAACCCGAGGCCACACTGATGCTCGCGCCGCCAGTCCCGGTCGTTCCCGAGCCAGACGCGGCAACAATCCCCAGCAACGTGCCCAGGCCGCCCGTGTGCCCCGCGTATTCGCTCAAAGTCCCGCTTGCGGTCGCCGCCAGGCCGCCCACCGGCGTGGCCGTTACCGTTAGCGTCGCCGTCGAAAGCGACTGCACCTGAAAGGAGGCCGGGGAGACCGCCACCGTAACCCCCGGCGCCAGCTGCACCTGCAAGGCGACGCTCTGGCTGGAAACAATGCCATCCCCCGCCGCCGTCACGACAATGCTTGTATTCGCCACCTTTGCCCCCGCGGCCGCGGTCAAGGTCAGAGTCTCTTTATTTGTGGTTGCCCCTGAAGCCGTCGTAATCGGGTTTGCCGACCACCCAGCTGTCACCCCCGTCGGCAGCCCAGTTGCTGAGAAGGTGATGTTCCCGCTGAACGACCCGCCCGTCGCCGCAGTCAAACTTACCGGGCCGGAACCGCCCTGCACAACCGCAACCGACGTTGCCGCCGTAGTCAAGGTAAGTGTCGGCGGCAGCGTTACCGTCAGCGAATAGGTCGCGTTCTGCGTTCCTGAACCATCGGTCCCGGTCAGCGTAACCGTCTGCACTCCGGAAGACGCAGTTGCCCCAACCGTGATGGTTGCCGTCGCCGATGTCCCCGGAACAATCGACGCTGGACTGAAGCTCACCGTGACGCCCGCCGGAGCCTTCGCCGTCAATGCAACCGCGTTCTTGCCTGCCCCGCTCTCCGTCACGCTCAGCGTCAGCGTCGTCGTCTTGCCGACCTGCACCGTGCCAGTCGTCGCCGAAGGCGCCAACGCAAAGTCCGGACCTGTAGCGGTTCCCCCGCCCCACGCGCTTACCAGTAGCGCTCCATCCACTGACCCCAGGCCCGTCGCCAGGTTGAACGTGCCCCCGCTCGCCGTGAACCCGGGAACTCCCGGAACGCTGTTGTTGCCTGAAGGCGTGGCGTGAAATGGATTGTGCGCCGCACTCGCCAGCGGATACAGCCCCGCATTCGCGTTTCCCTGCCCCGCGCCGCCCTTGGCTTGAACGACCAGCGCCATGACACCGGCAAACGCGGGCGACGCGGCCGATGTTCCCGCAATCACCCAAAACGATCCGTTCTCATAGATGATGTATCCGTCATGCCCGGCAGCCGCCATCGCCACGTCCGGCAGCGCCCGCATTCCGTTGGCCGCGCTCGTTCCGCTTACCAGTTTTTGCCACGACGGCTCCGTGTAGACCGCGCTCGCTCCGCCCCCCGATGCCCAAAGCCCTGACCCGCTGTTCGATCCGCTCTCGTTCCAAACCTCCTCCGGAATGTAACTCAGCGCGGACCCATAACTCGTGGTGTTCGTTGCGCTCCAGTACTGAGCCGCATTCGGCCCGTCGTTGAACTCCGTCCCGCCCACGCAGGTCGAATACGGCGAACTGCACAGTCCATTGACCCCCTTTCCTGTTCCCGTGGAGGCCGAACCTTGATCGCAACCCGATGCACCCGAATCCCCCGAAGAAACAAATGCGCTCATCCCCTGGCTCGCTGCCTGCTCCCAAAGTGCGTTGTAGAAAGCAAGCTCCGTCGTCCCCATATCCTTTTCGCAACTGCCATAACTGGTGCTCACCACCTGAGCCGTCGCGTGATTCACGATGTATTGCGCTGACAGATCGATCCCGTCTGTGGTCTGCGTCGACTCCCCCACAACAAACTTCACCGTGGCAGCCGGCGCAACCGCTCCGCTCCACTCCACGTCGAGCGTCGACTCGTCCTGATCTCCCGATACAAGTCCCGGATCGGCCCCCACCAGAATGATGGCCGGACTGTTGGCCGCCAGCCCGGAAGCCGCCCGAAACTGCGTCACGTCGCTCACGTTGATGTTGCTCCGCCCCGCGATCGCAATCGAAGTCCCGGTCCCCTTCGTTCCCGCGGCATACAGTGAGTTCAAGTCGTAAATCGTGGCCCAATCGGCGGGAAACAAGTAGTGTGTGCTCCCGCTCGAGTACTGCGGCCGCGCCCCTGAGCCGGATGAAAGCGCCGTCCGCGCCCTCATCTCCGATGTGCGGCGAAAATCGTGCAGCGAAACCACACCACCGACTACGCCAGCCAGCGCCAAGGGAATCTGCGGGTCCTGCGCATTGCCGACATGTTCGACCCCGTTCACGGCATAGCGGTGAATCTCGGTATGAAACGTATCCGCCACCATCCCCGCGTTTCCTGAAAACACCACCAGCCGGCCGCTCGCGGCAATTTCTTCAACAACAAACCCATGCCCGGCCAGCCAGGCCGAAATGCGCGCCAAATCCCCCGCGCTCGCCCCAAACCGCGAACCGTAGTCAGCCGGCGTAAGCCATTTGTGGTAAAGCGGAGACCCCGCATCGTGCTGCGCCTCAAGCAGAGAATCCAACTCCGCCTGCTGCGCGGCGCTCGGATCAAGTTCCAGCACCATCCGATTGAGCGGAGTCTCCGCGCTCACCACTCCAACATCGAATTCGCCTCGCGCCAGAGGGTGCACATTCCCCGCCAGCGTCACCACCTGCGCTTCTTGAATCGACGTTACGATTCTGTTCGGACTTACACGCTCATTAACGCTCGTTTGACTCAGGGCGATGATAGCCCAACCGAAAAACATCATGACTTGAGTGAGAATGAAGCGAACCCGAACCAAACCTGGCATCTATGGCCTCAAAGGAAAAGGGAGTACGCCAGAGACCCAGGACAGATGCCGCGGATTCTTAGCGTCTCCTCATCCAAATCGACCGAGAAACAGATCCCCTGAGAAGGAATAGATAGATTGTTAAGGGAACAGGCTTACTAATGTACTTTGTACGAAATCAGCAAACGCCAACCCTTGTGACGCGCACCACCGCGCCAGAATCCAGCAGCGGCTATCTTGTCGGCGTGCATCCGGAGCGTTGTTCACACCATCGACAAAACTCGCCGCCGAGATTCATCATCCGCCGCGAATTTCAGAAAAGAGGATGAACATGCGAGTACTGATTGCCTACGCCAGCCGTTACGGGGCCACAAAGGGCATCGCCGAGCGAATCGCCGCCACGCTGCATAGCCAGCACCTGGCGCCTTCGCTGCAGCCGGTACGGCAAGCCGTCGATCCGGCCGGCTACGATGCCGTCATCGTCGGAAGCGCTGCCTACTTCTTCCATTGGATGAAGCCGGCAGCAAACTTTGTCCGGCATAACTCGCGCACCCTCGCCGATCGCCCCGTGTGGCTCTTCAGCAGCGGTCCGCTGGGCACAAAGGAGAAGGACGATCAGGGCCGCAACCTGCGCGAATTTCTCGAACCCAAGGAGATCGCCGAGTTTCGAAACCTCGTCCACCCCAGGGACCACCACGTGTTCTTCGGCGCATTCGACTCGGCCACGCTCGGCTTCACCCACCGCCTCATCTACAAAATGCCCGCCAACCGCGGCGATGCCCTGTTTCCTCAGGGCGACTTCCGCAACTGGCAAGAGATCGATGCCTGGGCCAACACGATTGCCCAGGCACTGACGGCTGCGCAAGCGTAGGGATATTGAACCTCCCAGTGCACCTCCCGTCTATGAAGAAACATTACCGACTACACACCCTCTTCTCCGGCTATGATGTTTTCGTCATGACTACGGCTCTCTTTCCATCGCGAATCCTCCGCCCGGCTATTGTTTTATTGCTCCTCACCATCCCCGCGCTCGCCAAGGATGCGCCGCTTCAGGTCATCGATTGGCCCGCTACTGGAACGCCGGCCGTCCGCTTCACCTTCGATAAATTCAAGCAGTTGCAAGGCATGGGCAACATGCATGCTTATGTCATGGACACAACGGCGCAGAACCTTTCGCCGAAGCTCATACCAAACGCAAGGTTCTCGGTCTATCTCTTCGATAAGAACAAGGTTCGAATTGGCGAAGACGTGATCGCGCTCAAAAATCTTGGGGCTGGCGAAACGGTGAAGTTTGAGACCACCGTCACAACTTCCGGCGCTCCCGTCAGCGTCACCCTGGAGAACATGACGGAAGCCGTCAAAGCTGTGTCTCTCACCGTCAACTCCACCCCGCAGGGCGCCACGCTTCAATTGGACGGGACCGAACAGGGCACGACCCCGCGGATCATCAAGGTAGGCGCCGGCAAACACACGCTCACGTTCGCCAAGGAGGGTTTCATCGCGGGTAACTTCCCGCTGGAGATCACCGCCGACGATGTTTCAGGTGGGACCGTGAGTTATGAGCTTGGGGCCGCAGCCTTCGATTCGATTGAACTGCGCGACGGCAGCGTACTCAATGGCGACTTGATTTCCATCGCGGGAATGGATGTAGAGATTCGCGTTGGCGGCGCAATCCAACACCTAGATCGCAACAAGATCAAGCGCGTCATGCTCACCCAGCGCGACGTCCCCGCGCCCACGCCGCCACCGGCGGCCTCAACAGATCCGCGGTAACTGCTCACCGATTTGCGTAGCAATCACGCGATTCGCGCCCATTGCGGTGCGTGCCACCAACAGCCGTGGATGCTCCGCAGTTACTCTTCCAATGTGCGCTGCATCGCGGCCCAGCGGATGCGCGCGCAACGTCGCCAGCACCTTGTCCGCGGCTTCCGGCGCAACAAAGAACACTGCCTTGCCCTCGTTGGCCACGTAGACCGGGTCAAGACCCAGCAACTCACACGCCGACTGCACTTCAACCCGCACCGGCAGACTCGCTTCGTCAATCGCAATCCCCACGCTTGAAGCCTGCGCAATCTCATTCAGCGTTGAAGCCAGCCCCCCGCGCGTCGGGTCGCGCATGGCATGAACGTCCGCGCCTGCAGCATTGAGCACCTCGGCAATCATTCCGTTCAGCGCCGCGCAATCGCTTCTTATTTGGCTCTCAAACTCCAGCCCCTCGCGCACGCTCATGATGGCCATGCCGTGGTCGCCGATCGTCCCCGAAACCAGAATCGCGTCTCCTGCCCGCGCGCGATGCGGACCTACAGTAATCCCCTCGCGCAACACGCCGATGCCCGCTGTGTTGATGTAGCAGCCGTCGCCGTGTCCGCGCTCAACAACCTTCGTGTCGCCGGTAACAATCTGCACGCCGGCAACCGCGGCAGCTTGCGCCATCGCATCCACAATCGCCGCCAGTTGCGCCAACGGAAATCCCTCTTCGAGAATGAAGCTCGCACTGAGAAACTTCGGCTCCGCTCCTGAAACAGCCAAGTCGTTCACCGTGCCGTTCACGGCCAGCTCGCCAATCGATCCGCCGGGAAAAAACAGCGGCTGCACCACGAAGGAATCGGTGCTCATGGCCAATCTGCCGCTGGGCAGATTCAACACCGCCGCATCGCCAAGATTCTCAAGCGCCGCATTGCGGAAGGCCGGCAGGAACAAATGCTCGACCAGCTCATTGCCGAGCTTGCCGCCTCCGCCGTGCCCCATCACAATCGTCGGATAGCCGACCAGCGGCAGCGGGCAGGACCAATTCGAAAAATCCGGCACGCCTTTCAAAAGAACCGCCGCTCCAGTTTTCAAATCCTCACCCACGCCCGACTCCTTGGCCCCCGCACCACTGACCACTGATCACTGACAACTGACCACTGTTTTTGCCAACTCTTCCGCCGACAGGAACCGCCCATAGTTGAAGTACGCCGCGCAAGCCCCTTCGCTCGAAACCATGGTCGCACCCAGCGGATGCCGTGGCGTGCACTCCTTGCCGAACGCCGCGCACTCGGCCGGCTTGATGGCCCCGCGCAGCACCTCTCCCGCCCTGCACAGCGCCGACTCCTGCGTATGAATCCCGGAAATCTGGAATCGCTCCTCGGCGTCGAACTCGCGATACGCCTCGCTCAACCGCCAGCCGCTCCTGGGAATCACGCCAATGCCGCGCCAGGCCCGGTCCGTCACCTCGAACACCTCGCCCAGCATCTTCTGCGCCGCCGTATTGCCTTCAAACTTCACGATCCGCTCGTACGCGTTCTCCACCTCGTGCTTGCCCGCCTCCAGTTGAATCACCGCGCGGCGAATTCCATCCAGCAGATCGAGCGGTTCAAAGCCGGTGACTACCAGGGGGATCTTGAACTTCTCCGAGATCGGCGGATACTCCCAGTAACCCATCACGCTGCACACGTGGCCGGCCAGCAGAAACGCCTGCACCTTATTTCCCGGCGAACTCATGATGGCCTCAATCGCCGGCGGCACCAGAACATGCGAGACCAGCAGCGAAAAATTCTTCAGCCCCCGCCTCTTCGCCACATGCACGCTCATCGCATTGGCTGGCGCCGTCGTTTCAAATCCCACGCCGAAAAACACCACCTGCTTATCGGGATTCTTTACCGCCAGATCCACCGCATCCAAGGGCGAGTACACCACCCGAACATCTCCGCCCGCGCCTTTAATCTGAAAAAGATCCGCGTCCGTTCCAGGCACGCGCAGCATGTCTCCGAACGAGCAGAAGATCACGCCCGGCACGGCCGCTATCGCCAGCGCCTTGTCGATGAGTTCGAGCGGGGTGACGCAAACCGGGCAGCCCGGCCCGTGAATCATTTCAATTTTGTCGGGGAGCATCTGGTCGATCCCGTTCTTGATGATGGAGTGCGTCTGTCCCCCGCAGACCTCCATGATCTTCCACGGCCGCGTGGTGATGGCGTGAACCTCACGCGCCATCCGCTGCGCAATCTCGCCATTGCGAAACTCGGTCAGGTACTTCATTTGCCGCCGCAACTCCTATCCCCACAAAAGCGGGTGCCCCACCCTCGCCGCGTCTTTGTTTTTGCGGCTAGGGTGGGAAGTCACAAACTTCAATCCACGACCGTTTTCTCCGGTTCGGTCGAGCAACTCCCATCCGGACAAACCATCTGCGGGGCCTTTGCAGCTCTAGCAAACGCCTCTTCCTCGCTACCCAGTTCCTCATCCAACATGCCCATCTCGCGAAAATCCGCAAGCGTCTGTTCCGCCGTCGCTTCGTCGATTTTCGAAAGCGCAAACCCCACGTGGACGATCGTGTAGTCGCCCACCTCGACCTCCGGCACGTAGTCGAGGCATACGCTCTTGACCACCCCGCCAAAGTTCACCCGTCCCACCCGGATCAGCCCGTCGGTGGTGATTTCTTCCACTTTTCCTGGAATCGCAAGGCACATAGTACTCCTCTTATACTCTGCCCAAGTTACACGAAATGTGATCTATATCACCAAGAACCGCCCGCTCAGCCCCGGAGAGCCCGCTGCTCCACCAAATACCCCAACCACTCCTCAAGCCCAACCCCGCTCTTCACTGAAGTCTCGAAAATCCGTATCCCCGGCCGAATCTCATTGATGTTCTTCAGCGCCTCCCACCGGTCGAACCCGCACGGCACCGCCAGGTCCATCTTCGTGATCACGGCCGCATCCGCCGAGTTAAACAGAGTCGGATACTTGAGCGGCTTATCCTCGCCCTCGGTCACCGAAAGCAGCGCCACACGAATCTTCTCTCCAAGATCGTAGCTGGACGGGCAAACCAAGTTCCCTACATTCTCAACAAACAGATAATCGAGGTCCGCCAGCTCCCACCCGTCCAGATGCCTGGTAATCATCTCCGCGTCCAGATGGCAGATTCCGTGGGTATTGATCTGGCGGACAGGCGCACCACTGGCGGCCAGGCGTCGCGCGTCGTTGTCCGTTTCCAGATCGCCCACCAGCGCCGCCACTCTTGCGCCGCGCTTCCGCAGCTCCGTGAGCGTCCACTCGAGAAAGGCCGTCTTCCCCGTGCCCGGACTCGAAACCAGATTCAATACCAGCACACCTGCAGCCGTGTATCGATCCCGCAGCCCCGCCGCCAGCTCGTCATTTTTCTTCAAGATTCCCCGTCGCAGTTCCACAATTCGAGTCGTCATGCCGTCTCCTCAACCTTATCCATCTCGTCTATCTCAATCGATTCAATCTCCAACTCGCGCCCCTGGCGCAGATCGCCGCACAGCTCCCCGCACCGCGGACAGCGGAAGCTCTGCACCCCTTCCAGTTCCACATCGCCGCATGTCGGGCAGTGCATCACCACAGGGAGCGTCTTCACCACAAGCTTCGAGCCCTCCAGCGACGTGCCCTCGGTCGCAATGCCCCAGCAGAACTCGAGCGACTCGACCACCACGCTCGCCAGGGCCCCAACGCGAAGGCGCACCTCCAGCACACGTGCGCCCTCATAAGCCGCTACCGACTCCGTCACCGTATCAACAATGCTGGCTACAATCGAAAGCTCATGCATAAAAACCCGATTCTACGCCACGCTGGGTGCCCCAGGTCTCGCTTTTGAGACCTGGGATTCCAACCACAATCGACTGGCCCATTCCCACCACCCCACCATATAGAATGACAGAACAAGGATTCTTCCCCATGCCGACCACCGCCGCCATCCAGTCTGAAATCCGCGCCATGACCACCGAGTGCGACCGCGCCGTCGGCTTTTCAGCACGGCGCCGCCGCCGGACTTGAACTGCTCCCGCCCAGCTTCTATCAGCAAGTAGCCGTCGACCATCAATCCAAACGCGACCGCATCTTATCCGCACTCACCGACGCCGGCCTGACTCCGACTAAGCCTGCCGGAGCCTATTACGTTCTGGCCGATGGTTCTCGACTTCCCGGCAAGACCGCCGCAGAAAAGGCCCGCCATTTACTGGCAGTTACCGGCGTAGCTTCGGTCGCCGGCTCCGCATTTTTCCGTCCCGGCCACGGCGAGAATTTGTTACGCTTCTGCTTCGCCAAGAAAGACTACGAACTCGACGATGCCTGCCGTCGCCTGCGGAAGCTTTAAATGATGTGGGGGCATCCTCTTGTCTAGAATGTTCAATGCAACTATGATTTCGGGCATGAAAACTTCACTTCCCCGTTCCCTCATGTTGCTGGCCGGCGTTCTGCTGGCTTGCTTCGTCACTATGTCCGTCCAGGCACAGGACTGGGCCAAAGCTCGCCTCGAAGCCTCGCCGCGCCACCGAGAATATGTTGCCCTGAAGCATGGCAACCGTACCCTGCAAGCCTTCGTCGTGTATCCCGAAGTCAAGGACAAGGCGCCGGTGGCGATCCTGATTCACGAGATCTTCGGGCTCAGCGACTGGGCCAAGGAAATGGCCGACGAACTGGCCGCGCAGGGCTTCATCGTGGTCGCGCCGGACCTGCTTTCCGGCTTTGGTCCCGGCGGTGGGGGATCGAGCGAGTTTCCAAGCATGGACGCCACGGTCAAGGCTGTTTCGGGGCTCGATCCCGACGCGGTCAATGCCGATCTGGACGCCGCTGCCGATTATGCGAAGCACATTCCGGCGGGCAACGGAAAGATTGCCACGGTTGGATTCTGCTGGGGCGGCGGCAAGTCTTTCGCCTTTGCCGCGCACCGCAAGGATCTTTCCGCGGCCTTCGTTTTTTACGGTCCCGGGCCGGCAGACGTTACCACGATCACTGCTCCGGTGTATGGTTTCTACGCCGGCAACGACGCCCGCATCGGCGCTACGGTTCCGGCCACCGTTGATGCGATGAAGGCCGCGGGTAAGAAATACGACCCTGTAACCTACGACGGCGCGGGGCACGGCTTCATGAGGGTCGGCGAGGATCCCACCAACACGGCTCCCGGCAACAAGACGGCACGCGAACAGGGATTTGCTCGGCTCGTCGCACTGCTGAAGACGATGAAAAGTGCGCCCGCGGCGAGCAATTCCAGCCAAGAAAAAGCACCGGGCAAACAGTCCGCAATTGCAGCCCCGGCGTGCCATGAGGACAGCAAGCAAACAGCGGCGGCGAAGCTATAGCGATCCGGCGGCAGATCGGACGCCAAGTCAAATGTCGTGGGGCAATTCTAAATGGGGAAGCAACGAGGCATCCAGCGCAGTTCCTCCCGGAGGGAGGAGTCGAAAATAGCCCAGGGTGAAACCCTGGGGAAGCGTTCGGCCGAGGGATTCCCGCCCCCGTAGGGGCGGTGTGAAAGCCAAGCACCGTCACTAGATTCCGCAATCCGTCGTGCAAGTGTTCGATCCGCCCTTCCAGGGCGGATGACTCTCTCTTTGCCTCTTACCCAGGGCTGCGCTGTGCTTGCCCTGGGCTATTTTCGATGGCTCCCTACGGGAGCAGACCAATGCGCTGCTCATCGGATGGCCGATGTCGCGATCCATTTAGAATTGCTGAATGTCGTGGGGCCAACTTGAACCGCTCCTGAGAGTGAACTAAGATGGAGTCGTTTGGGGGAGGCCAGCCGTGTCTGTATCTAAATTCGCCGCCATTCTTGTTTTAGCTCCCGCACTCCTTCTTTTTGTTTCGAAACCACTGCCTGCGCAAGAGGTCCCCGCAAACAACACGGCTCCGGAGGCCGATCCGTCCGCCCTTCAAGGAAGCAGTTGGACTCACCTGGTCGAATCCGATCTGGTTCAGGAGAAGTTCGACGAGCTGGACCGCATGGCCGCCGAGTATCGAAGCGAGAAGAGCCGTTTTCCCGGCGGAGAATGGAAACTTCGGGAGTTGTATGGAGCGTTGGACGCGCCGCAGCTCACCGACAAGGACTCCGTCGACCACATTGCGCATCTGGAGCACTGGATGCAAGCGCGCCCGCAGTCGATCACGGCGCGCGTGGCCCTGGCCACCAGCCTGCACCGCTGGGCGTGGGTGGCGCGCGGCAACGGCATGGCGAACACGGTGACGGCCGAGGGTTGGCGGCTTTTCGGGGAACGCATCCAGCGGTCGCAGCAGGTGCTTGAGAGCGCGGCGAAGCTGGACGCGCATTGCCCGCAGTGGTATTCCGAAATGATGACCGTGGGCCTGGCGCAGAGTTGGGACGCGGGGCGCATGAAGGATATATTCGGTCGCGGCATCCAGTTTGAGCCCGGCTACTATTACCTCTACCTTGAATATGCAAATTATCTTTTGCCCAAATGGGATGGAAAGCCGGGCGACGCGTCGGCCTTCGCCAAGACTTCGGCGGATAACGTAGGCGGCGACGCGGGCGATGAACTTTATTTCCAAATTGCAACGGTGCTCATCAAGCGCGGCGACGGCAATTTCCCGGTGAAGGAGATGGACTGGGAGCGGATTCAGCGGGGGTACCAGGCTCTCTCGGCGCATTATGGCGCAACCAGGCGGACGAAAAACCAGATTGCCTATATGGCTTACAAATTCAAAGATGCTGCCTTTGCGCGCCAGCAATTCGAGCTGATTGGGGATCATTGGACGCCGGGGGTGTGGCGCGATCGCCAATTCTTCGATCGCGCTCGCGATTGGGCGCAGGGTCACGACTTATAACAAATCGGTTTGCCGCGAAGCTGCCGGCCGATGCGGAGAGCGCTTCAGTCCGTCTGCGCCGTTGTGCTCTCGATGGCGGGCGCGTCAACCACTGCGGGTTTGGCAGGACGGCGGAGTTTCCAGATTGTATACGCGATGGCAGCCACCAACACCGCCGAGAACGCCCACATCAGCGGCGTAGACCACTTCTGCAGCAATGCATTCCACAAACGCACCACATTGCGCCCGTAAATCCCGGCGAGCCAGGCAATGAGGCCGTAGCGCAGGCTGCGCGCGGTGGCGAAAACGATCAGGAATCGTCTGGGAGAGACACCCAGCGCGCCGGCGGCGAGAATAAACGGGGAAAGGGGAATGGGCGGAGGAAGCACGGCGGGAAGAAAGACAGCGAGGACAGGATGTCGCTCGACCCCGTCGACAATGCGGGCACGGAGACGCGGCGAAACCCAGCGATGCAGTGCTGCTTCGCCACCTCTTCTGCCCAGGCGCCAGGTTGTGTATCCACCGAGGATGCTGCCGGCGATGGCGGCGATGGCAAAGAGCCAGGGATTTCCCTGGTGCGAGACGAGCAGGAGCAGCAACAGGTCAGTGCTGCCGGGAATGGGCAGAGGGACGATGGATGAATCGACGACGGCAACCAGGAAGAGACCCAGTGGGCCAAGATGCATGACCCAGTGCGGCACCAACGAGCGATGTACGCGAGCGGTGGAAGCTGTCGGCGGCGAGGGCGCGAACGTGCTCATGAAGTGTTGGACGTGCCACGCGAGCAGCAGGCTGCGCGGCAGAACTCAACGATACCATGTGGATGGCGAGGATGGGATTTCGAGTTCGTGAATGGTTGGGGTGGCGAAGCCGGGGGGGGCTGGGTTTCGGACGTAGAGATGACAAGAGCGGCAAGTTAGCGCCGCTTCGCGGGATAGCGCGTTAGCAAGTTGACGCGTTTCGCGGGAACGCAACGGTTCCGCCGGTAGGCGCGATCACTTGGCTAAGCGGTTTTCAGCTCTAGCCCACATCCGGCGATATAACCTAATGGCTAGACATGGAACAACTTTCCCCCAAGGCGCCCACACGCGGCATGGAGGCGTTTGCCTCCCGCGACTTCACGCGATACCAGTTGGCGCGTGTGATGGCCATTCTGGGCGCCGAGGCACAGTCTGTGGCTGTCGCGTGGCAGGTGTACTCGATTACGCACCGCGCACTGGATCTGGGCTTTACCGGGCTGGCGCTATTTTTGCCGGGGCTGCTGTTCCTGCTGCCCGCCGGCCACGTGGCCGATCGTTTCGACAGGCGGCAGATCATCCTGGTGTGCTATGGGCTGCAGGTGGTTGCGACTACGGCTCTGCTGCTATTTACGCGTGCAGGCCTGCACGGGGCGCATGGCGTCTATCCCATTTATGGCGTGTTGTTTTTCATGGGAACGGCGCGCGCATTCTCCGGGCCGGCCAGCTCGGCGCTGATTCCCCACCTGGTTCCGGAGGCGCACTTTGTCAACGCGGTCACGTGGGGCGGAGCTATCTGGCAGTTCTCGAACATTACGGGACCAGCCTTGGGCGGACTGCTGTTCACGCTGCCGCTGACTCACTGGGTTCCGGATACGCAACTGCAGGGGGCGGGCATTGTTTATGTGTTCACGCTGGCCTCGCTGGGGTGGTTTCTGGTGCTGGTGGCCAGCCTGCACGCGCGGCCAGGGAGAATGGAGCATCGCGCCGCGTCGCTGAAGGTGGTGCTGGCCGGGTTCCATTATTTGCGCCGCTCGCCGATGCTGCTGGGTGCGTCTTCATTGGATCTGTTTGTGGTGATGCTGGGCGGCGCGACGGCGCTGATGCCGATTTTTGCGCAGGACATTCTGCACCAGGGGCCAGAGGGACTAGGCATGCTGCGGGCAGCTCCGGCGGCCGGCGCGCTGACCATGTCGCTGCTGATGGCGCGGTTTCCTTTCCGGCGGAAGGCCGGATTGAGGCTGTTTGTGTGCGTGGCAATCTACGGAGCGGCTACGGTGGTTTTCGGTATCTCGCGTAGTGTATGGCTATCGCTGGTCGCGCTTGCTTTTGCCGGCGCGGCGGATACGATCAGCGTGATTATCCGCGGCTCGCTGCTGCAACTGGCCACGCCGCCGCAGATGCGTGGACGGGTGAGCGCGGTGAACTCGCTGTTCATCGGAGCATCGAATGAGCTGGGCGAATTTGAGAGCGGGTTGACCGCGCAGTGGTGGGGCGCGGTGCGGGCAACGATTGTGGGCGGAGTGGGCGCGCTGGCGGTGGCGGGGTTGTGGGCCGCGATGTTCCCAGGGCTGCGGCGCGTTGATGAACTGAGCGCCGAGTCGCTGCGTTCGGAGACGGCGCAAGGCCCCGCATCCATTGTGTAAGACTCGCGTGTAGGACTGGCGGCGGCCGGCCCGCGACAGCAGAAACCGCGAGAAGAATTGCAGAGGAGAATCGATGAAGACTTGGAAGCAGATCCTCATTCCTACCTTGATTACCTTCACGATCGGCGGCATCTACCTGTTTTCTGTATGGAAGCATCGCCAGGAACCGGGAGTGATCCGGCAGAGCGACACCGCACAGACCCTGAGCAAGGACGATCTAGTGGTGATGCGCGCGTACTTCCCGCAGCATTTTGACGATTTGCAGCGGCTGGAGGGCACATCGGTCTGGATGAAGAATGGCTACACCATGCCCTATTACGCTTACGCGGGCGGGAAGGTGGAGTTCGCTAAACGGATGGGGCTGATTCCGGCTGCCGCGCGGCTGGAGGTGAAGAAGATCGTCAAGGCCACCGTGCCTTCGACTGTGGATGACGGCATCGAACACGGCAGCCGCCAGGCCCTTACGGTGTTCGCAATGCCGGGAAGCGCAGGGTTGTTTGCAACGCCGGTCGGATTCATGGAGGGCAATCAGGAGGCTTACTACACAGACCTGCTGTTCTTTTACGATGACCCGCATGGAATCTACGGCCACTGGCCGAAGGACGTGTGGGCGGCCATCGATGCGCACCAGGTGAAGCAGGGCATGAGCGAACTGGAGACGCGGATGGCGATCGGGCAGAAGATGCATCCTGACGGCGAGAAAGAGGGCGACCGCACGGTAACTTACGAGCAGGATGGGAAGACGTGGACTGTCACATATGTAAAGAACGCGGCCACGACGATTTTGACGAAGGACAAGAGCGAGTGAGGCGCATTGCCAGTAATTGAAGCGGTCGCAAAAAAAGAAATCGGATGGCTGCCTAGCGAAAGGCGGCCACCCGAAAGTCACATTGAATTAGTTGCCAAGCACAGGAGACATTCACAGAGTATCGACAGCCTGGCGGCATGTCTTGAGTCGATAGAGTGAGTCTGGCCTCCATCATTGGGTGGAGACGAGCTTGTTTTCATAACGGAATGGGTTCGATCTCCTGTGCATTGTGGCCTCTGGCGCATTAGTGTGGAGGTGCGCGGGTTTTGCGCGCGGCTGGGTTCGGAAAGAGAGCCTGCTCATATCGATGACCGGCAATTACGCCAATCCGAACCATCTACCGGCCGCTCGGGGGCTGAAAGCCGCAACCTTGATCCTGTTGCTTGGCTGCGCTCAGGCGGCGTTTGCGCTGGAGCCTTCCACTCCGCTGGCGAACTATGGGCGTCAGGCATGGGTGATGGAGAATGGGCTGCCGCAGAACACGGTGCAGGCACTGGCGCAAACGAAGGATGGATTTATCTGGCTGGGGACTGAAGTGGGGCTGGTGCGCTTCGATGGCATCGGGTTTCAAGTCTTCGACCGGAATTCAAGTCCGGCGCTGCCGGGCAACGATGTGCGCTGCCTGCTGGCTTCCAGGGACGGGACGCTGTGGATTGGAACCAGTGAGGGTCTCGCGCGGTGGAAGGACGGAGCCGTCACTGCATTCACGACGAAGGACGGCCTGCCTGGAAACGGGATTCTGGATTTGTGGGAGGACGAACACGGATCGTTCTCCGTTTGGACAAGTGGCGGCCCGGCTCACCAGGCGGGGAATCGGTTCCTTGGATTCAGAAATGTTGATGCTTGGCCTCATACCGCCATACCCATTCCAGGAGAGCCTCCGGAGCAGGTCAAATTCGAAGAGAACCTCCCAAACGACATTGGGGTGATGGGTGATAGAAGCTCACTGACGTTCGTAAAGACCTCTGGAAGACTTGGCGTGGTCGCTGGACTGTCTGTCGGCAAGGAGCTTCCCGGCAGCCGGATTCAGGCGGTGATGGCCGATCACGAGGGGAGTTTGTGGATCGGCACTAACGGGGGCCTGACGCGGTGGGCGGGAGGCAAGCTGGAGCGCTTTCCGGTGACCGATCCGCTCGCCGCGGCTTCGGTGCTGGCGCTGATGGAAGACCGTGAGGGCAACATCTGGGTTGGCACCGAAACGGACGGCCTGCACATTTTGCGCGACCAGCGCTTTCGAACCGTCGGCGCGCGTGACGGGCTGTCATCCGACGGAACCAGCACGGTTGTCGAGGACGGCGCGGGGACGCTATGGGTGGGCACCAGCGGGAGCGGCTTGAATGCGGTGCGCCGTATTGTCGAAAACCCCGCAGGGGCTAAAGCCCAATCCAATAAAAGGTTGTTCTCGGCACGACTGAAGTCGTGCCCTGATACGGTGCCGGGCCATTCCTCTGGCTGTGGGGCACGGACAAGCGCGGTGAAAAATTATTCGGTGAAAGATGGACTGCTAAGCGATGTGATCCTGTCGCTGGCCGCTGCGCCGAACGGCGACCTGTGGGTAGGAACGCCGGACGGGTTGAACCGCATTCGCGGCAGCAAGGTCGATGCGTTCACATCGGCGGACGGGCTGCCGGACGACTTCATCCGCTCACTGCTGGCAGACGCCGATGGTTCGCTGTGGATCGGCACCAGGCGCGGGCTTACGCATTGGATCGCGGCGGCGGGCGGGACGCAATCCGGCATGAAGATGGAGACCTTTACCCAGGCCAGCGGATTGGGCAGCGATCTGGTGGGCGCGATGGCCAGGGATTCGAACGGTGACCTGTGGGTAGCCACGTTTGCGGGACTGTCGCGGCTGCGCGGCGGCAAGATGGAAAACTACACGACCGCCAATGGCCTTTCCAGCAACGTGATTACCGCGCTGTTGGCGCGAACGAACGGGACGCTGCTGATTGGGACGCAGGAACACGGCTGGAACCAGTGGGATGGGCAAAAGTTCTCCGCTGTGGCGCAGGCGCGGCTGGACCGGACGACGATTCACGCCATTCTCGACGACGGCAGAAACCATCTGTGGTTTGCCACGGGCAATGGAATTGCGCGCTGCGATTGCAGTTCGGTGGGTGCTGCGATGAGCGGGGCCGGCTGCTCGCACTGGATTGAGTTTGGCACTGCCGACGGGCTGCGCAGCCGGGAGACTGCAATCAATAGCCATCCTTCGGCGTGGCGCTCCCGCGACGGACACCTTTGGTTTGCCACGCCCAAGGGACTGGTGGAAGTGGACCCGGAGCACTTCCCGGTGAACACGGTTCCTCCGCCGGTGGCGCTGGAGCGATTTGCCGTAGACGACGTCGACCAGGCTTTGCATGCAGCTGACTCTTCCCTGGTGGTGCCGGCGGGGCATGTGCATTTTCAGTTCGACTACGCCGGGCTGAGCTTTACCGCGCCGCAGAAGGTGCGCTACCGCTATATGCTGGAGGGCTTCGACAAGGGTTGGACCGAGGCGGGCACGCGGCGCGCTGCTTATTACACGTCGCTCCCGCCGCGGCGCTACACCTTCCGCGTGCAGGCTGCCAACAACGATGGAGTTTGGAACACGACGGGAGCCGCGCTGACCTTTGAACTGCGTCCGCATTTTTATCAGACTGCGTGGTTTTATGTGTTGCTGTCAGCGGCGCTGGCGGGGCTGATTGTGCTTTTGCTGCGGCTGAGGCTCAAGCGGGCGGAGAGCGAGTTCCGCGCCGTGCTGGGCGAACGGAACCGGATTGCGCGCGAGATTCACGACACGCTGGCGCAGGGCTACGTGGGCGTCTCGGTGCAGTTGGAGGTGCTGGCGGAGTTGCTGCGCATGAGCAAAGTGGAGGCGGCGGCGAAGCAACTGGACCAGACCCGCGGCTACGTGCGCGAAGGGCTGGCCGACGCGCGGCAGTCGATCTGGGCGCTGCGCTCGCAGGACTCGGGCGAGACCACGCTGCCGGTGCGGTTGCGGCGCATGGCTGAGGCCGGGCGAGGAGTCGGGCTGGCAACGGATTTCAGCATCTTCGGCGCGTACCGTCCGCTCGAAGCGGAGATGGAACGCGAAATTCTGCGCGTGGCGCAGGAGGCAATCCATAATGTGAACAAGCATGCTGGGGCGAAGCATTTGTTTGTCCAGTTGGAATATGGGCCCAGCGAGATTGCGCTGGAAGTGCGCGACGACGGGCGAGGGTTTGTTGCGGGCGACGATCGTCAAGCTCCGGCCGGACATTATGGCCTGACGGGAATGAGAGAGCGGGCAGCGGCGATTGGCGGGACGCTGGAAGTGACGAGTGAGCGGGAGATGGGAACGACGGTGAGGCTGGTTGTCTCCCAGGTCTCAGAAGCGAGACCTGGGGCACCCGCGAAAAACTCCGAGTAATTCGTGGTCTCCCACCCTAGCCGCAAAAACAAAGACGCGGCGAGGGTGGGGCACCCAAACCTCTGTCGGACAGACAGGGGAGTAGATGAAGGAGCAACCGTGACGAAGGAATCGATTCGCGTGTTGATTGTCGAGGACCACCACGTGGTGCGCCAGGGTCTGGTTGCGCTGCTCAACGTGGTCGACGGCCTTGAAGTTGTGGGCGAGGCAGCGGACGGCGTGGAGGCGATCGCCCAGTTTCGCAAGCACCTGCCGGACATCACGCTGATCGACCTGCGGCTGCCGCGTATGAGCGGCGTGGACGTGATTCAACGCATCCGCATGGAGACGCCGCAGGCGCGGCTCATTGTGCTGACCACCTACGACGGCGATGAGGACATTTATCGCGCATTGCAGGCCGGGGCGCGCGCCTACCTGCTGAAAGGCATGACCTCGGAAGAGCTGATCGCGACCATTCGCGCGGTACACGCAGGCAAATCGCACATACCGCCGGCGATTGCCGAGAAGCTTGCCGAGCGCATGGGCACTGAAGATTTGACGCCGCGGGAGTTCGACGTGCTGGAACAGATTGTTCATGGCAAGAGCAACAAGGAGATTGGAACCGAGCTGGAGATTTCAGAAGCCACGGTGAAGACGCACATCAACAGCCTGCTGGGCAAGCTGGGCGTGACCGACCGGACACAGGCGGCAACAGCGGCCATTCAGCGTGGGATTGTTCCGCTCGAGTCATTGAGAAAGACGAGACCATCATGAAGGAACGAATGAAGAGTGCGATATCTTGCGGAGTTTTTCTTTTAATTGCGGCCGTGCTTGTTCAAGCTGCGCAAACGCAGAAGACTGTGTGGCGGCAGGCTACGGACGCGGAGCTGGCTTCTCTGCTGCCGGCGCGGGCTGCTGTCGAAAAGGAACACATCGAGACGGAGATGCGCACCGCCTCAGGCATTGTGAACAGCAAAGGACACTTCATTGCGGGCGTGGTGCTGCTGACGGCTGGGTACTCGGCGGACGGCAAGTACTCGCACTATCTGGTGGTGCAGGTTCCGGTGCGCGTTGGCGGAATTTCGCTCAAGCCCGGAGAGTATGCATTCGGATGGACGCGGACGCATGGCGGCGATGCGCTGAGCGTTCACTTCCACGAAGCGGCGACGGGAACGCTGGTGGGAACGACAGATGCGCATCGGATTGCAGGGTCGAGCCGCGTGGAGAGTCTGCACATCTGGCCGCCGGGAGATAGGGCGCTGATTCAGATTGGAAGGTTCGGAATCCCTTACGAGATTGGCGAGGAGTAGGCGTAGGCAGTAACGACGACGGTCCGCGTAAAATGGGCCGTCGTCGTTGGTCCGAGATCGAAGAAGCTACTTTTGTGCAGTCTGGACTTGCTTCGGTGCGCTGGGAACGGGCGGATTGACTTGCGTATTCAAATAATTGGTGAGGTCGTCCACATCTTGCTTCGTCCCGGCCATGGGCGGCATGAATCGGCGATAGGGCGAATCGGCTTTGTAGTCATGCAGCATGGCGATGAAGCTGCCGATGTTGGCGCGGTCGCGGCCTGCAAGGAGCGTCTTGAGCGGGCGGTAGCCGGAGAGCGTATGGCAGGAGCCGCACTCGCCGCGGAAGATGGCTTCGCCTCGGGAGTAACTGTAAAACGGATCTGTTAATTCTGACGGCGGCTCCGTCCCGGGAGTCGTGAGATACGCGTAGACCACGTTGCCGTGCCAGACCCACTCGGAATGGGCCAGGTAGCCTTCCTGATTGATGCGCGCGACGTAAGGGACGCGGACGCCGTTCGAGTACATCCAGCGGCCGATGACGTAGGGCTTGCGCAGCATCTCGCGCGCGTATTCCCCCGATCCAGTCGCGATGAGCGCAAGCAGCAGCACCGCCATTGCGTGCGACAGATTGAATTCCACCGGATTGCGATAGGCCAGATAGTAGGCGACGCCGACGATAGTTGCCGAAGTAACAATGATGACCAGAGCGATGCGCGTAATGACTGAGAACGTGCCTGCTCCAATTGTGTCGATGCCCAGCGACAACAGCGCGCGCTGCGATTCGGGAACCATCCACAGATACCAGATCATGAGAAACGGAATCGCCACGAAGGAGGGCACGAGCCACTTGACGCTCCACTTGACGAGTGAAGCTTTGAGCGCGGGGTGCTTGTCGCCGTCGATGCGGCTGGAGGTGATGAGCGCCCAGATACCGGCCAGCGAGGCGCACACGCAGCAGCGCAGAAAGAGGCTGGGCCAGTAAGTGGGATTGAAGAATGCATTCCAGAACTTGCTGGCTTCGTTGCCGGTTCCGGCGACGGCCAGCCAGGTGTCGCCCGGCGTGAGCATGAAGGTGAGAATGCCGTTGATGATGACGAGCGTGGCAATGGAAGCGCCGGCATAGACCCAGCCCACCTTGAGATGCAGCTTGGGATCGATACGGTCCCAGGTGTAGTAATAGACCGCGATGGTGGTGAGCTCGACCATGAAGAAGACCCACTCGATGGCCCAGCCGAAGACGAAGTTGTGAATCAGCGTGCTGGTGGCTTCAGGATGAGTGAGGCCGATGGCGAACCAGATGCCGACGCCGGAGATAGTGCCGAAGACTCCTGTGAGAATGAGAAAGAACTTCGAATGCCGGGCCAGTTGCTTCAGCCACTCGGCGCTCATATTCTTGTCGGCCATACGCATGGCCTTGCGCTCGGCGACGGGGAGATAGAGTCCGCCGCCCACGGCAAACTGCGAGATCATGACGTGGAAGATGGCGATGATGCCAATCACCCAGCCCGAGCCGAGATAGGGAATGTTCCAGAATGGATAGTTCATGTTTAAGCTCCTAGCTCTTAGCTATTAGCTTTTAGCTCCTAACTCCCTCCCGCCGGCAACCAACGCTTCGATTGAGTGGAACGGGCTAAAAGCTAAGGGCTAATAGCTAAAAGCTGCCTTAACGGATGGTCCAGTAGCCAATGACGGTGGTGGCCAGCAGCGCGAAGACTGCAAGCAGGCCAAAGTAATGTGCGGCGCGGGCGCGCTGTCCGGATTCCTTCTTGATGTCGTAGAACGGAATCAGAATCCACAGAACGATGCCGAGGGTGAACAGGAGAATGCCCGCAATCTCGCCCGCCTCGCCGGGAAGCACACTGCCCAGCAGCTTGAGCATCTCGAAGGGACTCATAAAATACCACTCGGGATGAATGCCTGCCGGCGCGGGGACCAGCGAATCTGCCTGCTTGCCCAGCGCCCAGGGAAAGACAGAAGCCAGCAGGGCAAGAATGTTAAGCGCGATGAGCCACATGGCCAGATCCTTGCGCAGGAAGTTGGGCATAAACGGAATGGCCTTGCGCTCGCTCGCCGGCTTGGCTTCTTCGCTGGGCGGCGAAGCGTTGCCGTGGCGCTGGACAAGCCACAAATGAAACGCGAGCAGGGGAAGGAACAATGCAGGGAGCACCACGACGTGCAGGGCAAAGAATCGCTGGACTGTGAATTCGCTGACGTCCGGGCCGCCGCGCAGCATACTCGCGATGGCCGGACCGATAAATGGAATCGCCACGGGAATCTGCAGGCCGACCTTGGTGGCAAAGTAGCTGAGCTCGTCCATGGGCAGCAAGTAGCCGGAGAAGCCGAAGACCGAGGCGATGCCGAGCAGAACCATGCCGCTGAGCCAGCCGAACTCGCGCGGCTTGCGATAGGCCTTCATGAAGAAGACCGAGAACATGTGCACCATGATGGCGAAGATGAACAGGTTGGCGGCCCAGGCGTGCGCCGAACGGATGAGCCAGCCGAAGTGCATGACAAATGTGATCTGGCGAACCGACTCGTAAGCTTCGGCGCCGGGCCGATAGTAAACCAGCAGCAGCACGCCGGTGAAGCACTGAACGAGAAAGAGAAACAGCGAGATGCCGCCCCAGTAGTACCAGAAGGACTGAGAGTGAACGGGGACAGTCTTGTGGCGCGCAAAGGCGGCCAGTTCAGTGAGGCCAAGGCGCTCATCGACCCAATCGTAGATTGCAGCGGTTTTTTCAGTCATGCCGTGATCCTTTGGTAGCGCTGATTCCTTTTTCAGATCGTTTCAAGCGCAGGCTCATCTGCAGAGCCAACCACCATCGACGACCAGGATGTGTCCGTTCACATAGCTGCCCGCTTCGGAGGCGAGAAAGACTGCCGCTCCGGCCAGGTCTGAAGGCAAGCCCCATCTTCCCGCGGGAATTCTGGCAAGAATAGCGGCGGCGCGCGCGGCATCGGCACGCAGCGGCGCGGTGTTGTCCGTTGCCATATATCCGGGAGCAATGGCGTTGACGTTGAGGCCCTTGTCGGCCCATTCATTGGCCAGCGCCTTGGTCAGTTGCGCAACCGCGCCCTTGGCCGCCGCGTAACCGGGAACCAGAATGCCGCCTTGAAACGACAGGAGCGACGCGATGTTGATGATTTTTCCGGAGCCTTGCGCCAGCATCTTTCTGCCCGCGTACTGGCTGATGCGGAAGACGCTGTTGAGATTGGTTTCGATGACGGTGTTCCAGAACTCCTCGGAGTGTTCGGCGGCGGGAGCGCGGCGGATGGTGCCTGCGTTGTTCACGACAATATCGATCGATCCGAACGCCTTGACGGTTTCATCTACGAGATTCGTGCACACGGCCTTGTCGCAGACATCGCCGGTTATGGAGATGTACTTGACCCCGGTCTCCTTGACGGCCTCGACGGTTGATTCCAGAACATTGTCGTAGCCATGCAGGGTGACGTTAGCGCCGGCCTGCGCAAATGCGATTGCGATTCCGGAGCCAAGGCCTTGTGCCGATCCGGTGACCAATGCGTTCTTACCGCTGAGACTGAAGAGATCGAGAATTGCCATAAAACTGCTCCTTCGAAAATGCTGCGAAGTTTTGTGCCGCGAAACAGCTAAGCCCGCGAGACCTCGACGCCGGTATCGTTGACGGCAACCTTGAAAAGCTTCAGCGGCTTGGGCGGCGGACCGCTGACGTTGGCGCCGGTGTAGGCGTTGTAGACGCCGCCGTGGCAGGCACAGTGAATGCGGTCGGCCTGGGGCTCATACTGCACCGTGCAACCGAGATGAGTGCAGACCGCGCTGAGCGCTATCCAGCGTCCGTCCTGATGGTGGATGAGCATGGCCGGCGCGGTGCCGAACTTGAACATCAGCACTGAGCCGAGAGGCAGCTTATGCGCGTCCTTGAGCGTGACCTCGGTGACGGCCGTGGCAGAGAGCGCCATCTCCGCGGGCGAGGCCAGGTAGCGGTAGATGGGATAGCCCAGCGCGGCAGCGTAGAGCAGGCCCGCCGCGCCGGCTGCGACCAGGAAGGCTCGGCGCGTAGCTTGCTCGCCGGGTTCCTCGGGAACAAAGGTTGCAACATTCGTTTCGCTCATATAGAAGCCGCGCCCTCCATTACTTTCTTTGCGCGCGCCACAACGGATACGAGCCATCCAACCACGCCCAGACCAGCAACAAAGAGGACCAGGAAGAGGCCGACGACGCTCCAGTTTGTGACCACGACGCGGTCCCAAACGTCGTAGCCCTTGCTGAGCAGAGTCATGTCGCGCACGCCGTCGCGATAGACGGTGAACATGATTTCGGTGAGCACGGCGACAAGAACCGCGGACCAAGCGAGCCAGCCGGCGGAGATCTTTGCGAAGCCGGCGATTGCTCCGACCAAAACAGCTACGACGACCAGGGCCAGCCATCCGTATCCGGCGAAGCCGGCAAATTTGTAGAGCGGATAGATGGAGTGACCTGCGAGGCTGGCCTTGACCGCATCAGGCTGCACGCTTGCGGCCCACAAACCGGCTGCAAGATAAATGAGGCCGAAGACAGCGGCGATCTTTCCGCCTAGGCCGGCGACAAGCTTCTTTTCATCTGCGGTAAAGGTGCTGCGGCCGGCGAGGTAGACCATCCATAGTCCGCCGATGAAGAGGCCGCCGGCCAGCATCAGCAGCCAGCGCGGGGTAAGCGTGGGGTCGCCTGTGGGCAAGTAAGCGCCCATGGACGAGGAAGAGTACATCTGCCGCCAGACTTCGGGGCGCAGCATCAACGTCATGTTTGTGGAGAGCAGGCGGGCGATAAAGCCGGCCAGCACCCATGCGCTCAGGCCGACCCACCATGCGGACTTCCCTGCCTCAAGACGCCCGGAGAACCGATAGAGCAGCCAGTAGGTGAGCATGAGGATGAGAATGATCGAGATCCAGTAGAGGCCGATCAGGACGCTGCTGGTGTAAAGCGCGCGGCCGTAGAGCACCTGGGAAAAAAGCAGCGGCGGCACGCCCAGGTTGATCACGAAGGTCATGACCACCGTAAGCCGGCGCGCCAGCGCACGCGCGGTAACCAGCGATTGCGGCGAGCCGCGGAAGAGACTGAGCAGAACCGCGATCAGCAGTCCGCCGAGCAGCATTTCCACGGCAACAAAGTGCAGCGCCAGGGTCACGACATGGAGCAATTTCAGCAGCCAAATCGGGGCCGGCAAAGGAATTGGATCTACAGCGGGAAACGAGTGCATGATGTGTTGAATCTTCCTTTCACTCTCCGCGCGACGTGGGGAAAAACAATTGAAAACGATCGCACAACGCCCATGCAGATCATCCGTTCCTCAATGCGCAGGGGCGGCAAAGGGGGAGATTTGCGGGCATTTTGGACTGTTTGTCTCCAATTTCGTTTTCTGAAGGAAGTTACCGCCTCGGGTAAACGCAGGTCTGTGACAGAAAACACAAGCGCTTGTGATAATCTCAACTACTCTGCTGGCGGAGCAGGGACTTTCTCGATAGCTCCGGCGCCGGGCGGCACGGGACCCGCGCCGAAGTTCGGAATCT